>Ga0247771_1000023_pt1 | contig 78750 bp, 68 predicted proteins | sample UWRJL197509C6_FD_179948 | JGI IMG/M metagenome (GOLD analysis project Ga0247771, IMG submission 179948) | Plant litter microbial communities from Arlington Agricultural Research Station in Wisconsin, United States - UWRJ-L197-509C-6 | ecosystem: Environmental > Terrestrial > Plant litter >... | reverse complement strand
GTGGGCGTGGCGGGGCTGGAGCGGGTGATCGGTGACGGGGTGGTGAGTTGGGGGCGGTGGGTGGGTTGTGGTCGGCGTGTCGGGGCTGTCGCAGGCCTGCCGTTCCCACCTCCCACACCCGCGCGGAACCCGCTGGTGTCGTCAGGTGGTGGTGATCGAGCGGAGTAGGAGGTCGGTCAGGTTGTCGAGGTAGTCGGGTTCGAGGGGGGAGGTGCGGACGCTGAGGCGCCAGTAGAGGGGGGCGGCGATCAGGTCCAGGACCAGTTCCAGGTCGATGTCTTCACGTAGTTCGCCGCGGGCGATGGCTCGGTGGAGCATCGCTTCCGAGCGTTCGCGCCTGGGGGTGCCGATCATGGTTCTGGTGAAGTCGCCCAGTTCCGCGTTGCGGGAGGTTTCGGCCACCAGGTCGGGGAGGATGCGGGAGAACCTGGGGTCGGTGATCCAGGCGACCAGGCCTTCCAGCGCGCCGCGGAGGTCGCCGCGGAAGGTGCCGGTGTCCGGGACCACGGCGCGGTCGACGCTGAAACCGGCGATCACGGTCATCGCCATCTCCTGCTTGGACGGCCACCGGCGGTACAGCGCGCTCTTGCCCACGCCCGCCCGCTTGGCGACGGCCTCCATCGACAGCCGCGCGTAACCGTGCTGGGCCCACTCCTCGAGCACGGCTTCGGTGATGGCCTGGGTGACGCCCGGTTGCAGCACGGCTGCGCCGGTGGGTGCGCGACGAGTCATCGGCGGAGTGTAGCGACGAGACGGTACCGTCCCGACGCGTGCTACTTTGGTCGGGACGGTACCGTCCCGTCCTGTTGGGAGATGTGATGACCACGATTGATCTGGTGCACCGCGCGCTGGGGCTGCTGATCCGCAACGACATGGCCGGGTTCGCCGGGCTGTGGGCGGAGGACGGTGTGCTGGAGTTCCCGTTCGCCGAGGAAGGATTTCCGCGGCGGGTGGAGGGTCGTGCGGCGGTCCAGGAGTACCTGCGCGACTACCCCGATCTCCTGACGGTCAAAGGGATTCCCGAACAGGTCGTCCACCAGACCACCGATCCCGAGGTGGCGGTCGTCGAGTTCACCGCCAGCGGGGTGGTCGTCGCGACGGGAACGCCCTACGAGATGCGCTACATCGCGGTGATCACGGTGCGGGACGGCGAGATCCAGCACTACCGCGACTACTGGAGCCCGGCCGCCGCAGCGACCATCATGGGCGGCACCCAAGCCCTGAACACCGCCTTCTCCGGCAGCACCCATGCCTGACGGGCAGGGGCGCGAGTCCGACGTGCTGGTGATCGGGGCGACCGGTACCACCGGTTCGCGAGTGGTGGATGTCCTGCGGAGCCGGGACGTCCCGGTCCGCCCGGCCACGCGCCAACCGCGCACACCGGACCAGGTCCGCTTCGACTGGGCCGACGGGCGGACCCACGCACCGGCGTTGCAAAACGTCTCGGCGGTCTACCTCGTCGCCCCCGTGGGCGAGATCGACCCCGTCCCCGTGGTCGAGCCGTTCCTCGCCGAAGCCCTCCGCCAAGGGGTTCGCCGGGTCGTGCTGCTCAGTTCCTCCGCGATGGCCGAGGGCGTCCCTCCACTCGGCGCGCTGCACACCCTGGTTCGCCAGACCATGCCCGAGTGGACGGTGTTGCGGCCGTCGTGGTTCATGCAGAACTTCACCGGCGCGCACGCGGTGGCACGAGGTGTCCAAACGGGCGAGATCGTCAGTGCCACCGGTTACGGTCGGATCGCGTTCGTCGACGCCGGGGACATCGCCGCCGTCGCAGTGCACGCGTTGACCGACGCGGTCTCCCACGACACCGACCACGTCCTCACCGGACCCGAGGCGATCAGCTACGCGGACGCCGCCGAGGTCATCGCGAAGTGGACCGGAACGACCGTGCGCCACCGCTCGCTCAGCCCGACGGACCTCGTCGCGCACCTCGCGGGCACCGGCCTCCCCACCGAGTTCGCCGCGTTCCTCGCCGCCCTGGACGAGGACATCCGCGGTGGTGCCGAGGACCGCGTCACCGACGTCGTCGAGCGGGTGACCGGTCGACCCGCCCGCGCGTTCCGGGAGTTCGTCGAAGCGGCGTTCTAACCGAGCAGCCCGGCCAGGAGGCGGAGGCGCTCGTCGTCCGGCCCGCCTTCCCGTGCGGTGTAGACGATCAGCATCGGGCCGGGCGCGCCGGGCATCGGGTAGGCGTCCCAGTCGAGGTTCAGCTCGCCGACCAGCGGGTGGAAGAGCCGCATCCGGCCGCGGGTCGTCTCCTCCACGTCGTGGCGCGCCCACAGGGTGGCGAACTCGTCGCTGCTCACCGCGAGTTCGCCCACCAACTCCGCGGCGCGCGGGTGGCCGGGTTCGGCGGCGACCTGGGCGCGCAGCATCGCGGTCAGCTCGGCGACCGTGGCCGCCCGGTCCGGGCACGTGCGGTCGGCTTCCGGGTGCAGCAGCCGCGCCAGGAGGTTGCGCTCGGGCAGCGTGGTGAACCCGTCGAGCAGCGCGCCCGCGAGGGGGTTCCAGGCCAGCACGTCCAGGAAGCGGCCCACGACCAGCGCGGGCGAGGTCGTGGTGCGCAGCAGCCGCAGGGTCGTGTCCGGCACCTCCTCCGGCGTGTGCCGCCGCGGCGGAGCGGGCGTGCGGGCGGCGGCCGCGAGGCTGTGCAGGTGCCGGGTCTCCTCGGCGGAGAACACCAGCGCGCGGGCCAGCGCGTCGAGGACCTGGTCGGACGGGCGGACGTCGCGACCCTGCTCCATGCGCTGGTAGTAGTCCGTGCTCACCCCGGCCAGCAGCGCCAGCTCCTCGCGGCGCAGCCCGGCCACGCGCCGTCGCGGACCGGGTTCCAGGCCCACGTCCTCGGGTCGCAGCCGGGTGCGGCGGGTGCGCAGGAACTCGGCGAGCTCGCGCCGGGGGTCGTCGGTCACCGTCCCAGTATGCGCGGGCGTGGGTAGGTCTCCCGGTCCCAGGAAAAGGCGAACGACCGTGGTGGCGCCGCTGGGTCCCAGGATCGGGGCACAGCAGTCCACCACGGGAGGAACTCGTCATGAAGGCCGTTCAGATCACCGGTTTCGGCGCACCGGACGTCCTGCGCGTCACCGACGTCGACCGGCCCGTCCCCGGCGCGGGGGAGGTGCTCGTGGCGGTCGAGGCGACCAGCGTCAACGGGCACGACGCGCTCCTCCGCTCGGGCGCGATGAAGATCGTGTCCGGCCGCCGGTTCCCGATCGGCACCGGCCTGGACTTCGCGGGCGTCGTCGCCGCGGTCGGCCCCGACGTCCGCACCCGCGCGGTCGGCGAGCGCGTATGGGGCACCGTGCACCCCCGCGGGAAGCACGCCGTCGCGGGTGCGGCCGAGTTCGTGGTCGTGGCCGCCGACCGCGTCGGACCGACGCCGGAAGGCCTCACGTCGGTGGAGGCCGCCTCCCTGGTGGTCGCCGGGGCCACGGCCCTGATCGCGTTGCGCGACAGCGTCAAGCTGGTGAAGGGGGAGCGGGTGCTGGTCCGCGGCGCGGCGGGCGGCGTCGGCACGGCACTGGTCTCGTTGGCCACCGCGCTGGGCGGTCACGTCACCGCACTGGCCCGGTCCCGGCACGCCGACGTCCTCAAGGGGCTCGGCGCGGAGGACGTCCTCGACTACGGCACCACCACGCCGGACGGGATCGGGCCGTTCGACGTCGTCGTCGACACCGTCGGCGCCGACCTGAACGCCTACCGGCGGCGGCTGACCCGCGGCGGCCGGATGACCACCATCGGGCTGTCGGGCCCGGCCATCGCGGCCATCGCCGCGTCGACCGTCCACGGGTCCAGGCGCATCCGCACGTTCAGCGCCAACCCCGACACCGCCCTGCTGAACGCCGTGGCCGACCTCGTCGCCACCGGCGCGCTGCGCCCGGTCGTGAACGGCGTGTTCCCGTTGGCGGACATCGCCTCGGCGCACCGGGCGTTCGAGCGGGGTGGCGTGGTCGGCAAGCAGGTCGTCACCGTCTAGCCGAGCGAACCGGTGTCCACGCGCCAGACCTCGGACCGCGTCAGGACGTGCAGGGCTCCACCCGCCACGACCGCGTCGACCACCTGCCCCGCGGGTCCGCGCGCGTCGCGGCGGGTCCACTGGTCGCCGTCGCGGGTGAGGAGCACGACGCGGTCGTCGTCGGACGCGACCTGCACCAGTCGACCGCCGACCTCGACGGGCGCGGGCAGCGGGGCGTCGTCGGCGACCGGCACGGACGGCACACCGGGGATCCGGCTCCACGTGCCGCCGTCCAAGCGCCACAACGCCAACGCGCCGTCGACCCACCCGGAGACCAGGCACGTCTCGCCCGCGCACCGCGCGGCCACCGCCCCGCCGGACTTCCCGGCGTCGGGCAGCGCGGTGGCGGTCCAGTCCCGCGCCCCGGACCCCGACGTCCACACGACCGGCCGCTGCCCGCCGTCCAGCCGCCACCCGGCCACGAGCGCGCCCTTCCCGAACGCCGTGGCCGAGGTGGCGAACCCCGGCGACACGGCCGTGCTCGCCAACGCGGTCCCCGTCGAGCTCTGCCGCGTCCACGTGGTGCCGTCGGTGGTCCAGGTCGCGATGTCCAGCCCGGCCGCGTCGCTCTGCCACGACCCGACCAGCACCGGCCCGTCCGCGGTGAACACGGCGTCCACCAGTTCACCCGCGCCCCAGCCGCCGAACACGCTGAACCCCTGGGGCTGCTCGGTCAGCTCGTCCCCGGTCCCCGTCCACACCGACCACCGCACGTTCCCGTGCGCCCCACCGCGTTCCCCACCGACCGCCAGCAGCCGATCCCCGTCCACGGTCACGGCGTACCAGTTCGCGGCGAGCGCGTACGGCGTCGTGCCGTGCAACGCGATCTCGCCGCCGCCCTCCTTCACCAGTCCGGGGCTCTCGTCGCGCCGCACCCCGACCAGCACGTCGTCCCCGGCGGCGGTCACCGTCTGCGGCACCGTCCCGGCGGGCAGGTCCACGCGGGTGAACGCCACGCCCTCCGGTGGCGTCGGGGCGCACGCGCCCAGCGCCACGACCAGCACCGCCGCCACCCGCGCCCCTCGTGTCCACATGGGCTGGAGTATCCGCCCTCGGCACCCGGCCGTGAACTAGGCTGGAGGCATGGCGGAGGGGCTGATGAGCGACGAGGAGTTGATCGTCGAGTTCGCCTTGACCCGGTTGGACAACCCCGGTCTCGACCTGGAGGAGATCGCGGCGCTCGTCGTGCGCCGGGTGGGGGAGGACCGGATGCTGGAGTTCGCCTCGCTGAACCTGGCCACCCGCGGCGAGTTGCGCGGCGCGCTGTTCCCCTCCGCCGTCGAACACGTGCTGCGCGTCGTGCTCACGTTGCGCGGTCCCGCCGACTAGTCCCGAAGTGAAAACGGCGGGGATCATGGGGCGTTCACGTCTCGATAGCGGTCAACGTTTTGTTTGGCAATGGCGGGGTCACCAAACAAGACGCGTGCGGGGTTTGTTGCGGCATTCCGTAGTAATTCCCATTCTCAGCAGGCGAGCGAGCGGGAAATGCGGTAGCAAGTGGGAGTCGGTGGACTGTAGTACTGTGCGGCCGTAGCCCGCCCGACGGGCGGGATAACCAGCCTTGGGGGCTTGAATTGAAGTACCGCGCTATCGGCCAGGACCCGGCGACCCGTCGGGAGGTCAGCGTCATCGCACTCGGGGCGATGCACTTCGGCACCGCAACCGAGGAAGAGCAGGCGTTTCGCATTCTCGACCGGTTCGTCGAGGCGGGCGGCACGTTCATCGACACCTCCAACAACTACTCGTTCTGGGTCGGTGCCACGCAGGGCGGTGAGAGCGAGGCCGTGCTCGGCCGCTGGCGCAAGAGCCGCGGCGTCGGCAGCGAGGTCGTGATCGCCACGAAGCTCGGCGGCAGGCCGAACCGGCCCGGCATGGCGTTCGCCGACACGGCCAAGCCGGAGAACATCGAGGGCCTGTCGCCCAAGGTGATCCGGGAATCGGCCGAGCGCAGCCGCGACCTGCTCGGCGTCGAGAAGATCGACCTGCTCTACGCGCACGTTGAGGACGTCCTCGTGCCCATCGAGGAGACCGTCGAGGGCTTCGCCGACGTCGTCAAGGACGGCACCGTCGGCCTGCTCGGCGTCAGCAACCACTGGTCGTGGAAGCTCGAGCGCGCGCGGTCCATCGCCGCGGCCAAGGGCCTGCCCGGCTTCGAGGTCGCGCAGTACCACTACAGCTACCTGCGCGCCCGCACGGACATGCCCGGCCGCCGTTCCAAGGACGGCAACCAGGGCGTCGTCGCGGGCGACATCCTGAGCTACCTGCGCGAGACGCCCGAGGTGGCGCTCGTGGCGTACTCGCCGCTGCTGGCGGGCGGCTACACCCGCGAGGACAAGCCGCTGGGCGCGGACTTCGAGCACGCGGGCACGCCCGCGCGGCTCGCGGCGCTGCGCGAGGTGGCGGCCGAGTCGGGCGCGACCGTCAACCAGGTCGTGCTGGCCTGGCTGATCGGTGGCGAGGTCCCGGTGCTGCCGCTGGTCGGTGCGTCGTCGGTGGAGCAGTTGGACGAGAGCCTCGCCGCGGCCGACCTCGAACTGACGGCCGACCAGCGGGCGAAGCTCGACGCGGCCTACTGACCCGCGGCCCGCACCGGGCGCAGCTCGGCGGCGGTGGTCCGCAGGACCACCGCCAGCCCGTCCGGTGAGAAGAAGTGGCCGCCGGGCACGACGGTGAGGTCGAACGCCGCCGAGGTCTCCTCGCGCCAGGGGCGCAGGAAGGCCTCGGGGGCGATCGCGTCGTCGGCGCCCGCGAACGCGTGGATCGGCACGTCCAGAGGCCGCCGCTCCGGCGGCTCCAGACGACCGACCACGGCCAGGTCGGCGCGCACGGTCGGCAGGAACAGCTCCAGCAGGTCGGGGTCGTCGAACACGACCGACGACGTGCCACCCAGTTCCCGCAGGTAGGCGACGAGGTCCTCGTCGGACTCGTCCCAGCCGCGCACCGGCAGACGCAGCGCGGGGGCCGAACTGCTGGCCACGAACAGCCGCGCCGGACCCGGCAGCCCGCGGTCGCGCAGCGCGTGCGCCAGTTCCAGCGCGACCCGCGCGCCCATGCTGAAACCGTAGAAGGCGAACGGCCGGTCCAGCAGCGGTTCCAGCGCCTCGACCAGGTCCGCCACCAGCGGTTCCACCCGTTGGTACGGCTCCTCGGCGTACCGGTCGTCACGCCCCGGCAGCTGCACGGCGACCGGTTCCAGCCACTCCGGCAGCGCCGAGGGCCAGGTCCGGAACATGGCCGCGTTGCCGCCCGCGTAGTGGAAGCACAGCAGCCGCACGGCGGGGTCCTCGCGGGGGCCGTAGGTCCGCGTCCACCGGGGGCTCATCCCGCGCGGCGCCGTGCGGTGATCGGCACGTGCTTGTAGCCGGACACGAAGTTCGACACCAGCCGCTCGGGCCGCCCGGCGGGCCGGAAGTCCTCGAAGTCGGTCAGCAGCTCCTCGAAGAGGATCTTCAACGTCACGCGCGCCACGCTGTGCCCGGTGCAGTAGTGCGGTCCGGCGCCGAACGCGAGGTGCTTGTTCGGCTTGCGCCGGATGTCGAACGTGGACGCGTCGGGGAACTCCCGGTCGTCGCGGTTCGCGGCGCCGGGCCACACCACCACCGCGTCACCCGCCCTGATCGGCGTGCCGCCCACCTCCACGTCGTGGAGCGCGTACCGCAGCAGGTGGTTGACCGGCGACGCCCAGCGCAGCGCCTCCTCGACGGCGGTGGCCCCGACCTGCGGGTTCGCCGCCCAGTCGGTCAGCACGTCGGACTCGATGAACTCCGCCAGCACGAAGTTGGGGGCGTGCGGGGTGGTGACGTTCGCGCCGAGCAGCAGGCTGTAGCAGTTGGAGACGATCTCCTCCAACGACATGTGCCTGCCGTCGAACCGCGTGGTGATGAGCACGCTGATCAGGTCGTCGCCGAGGTGGTCGCGGCGGTGCCGCACCAGGTCCTGGAAGTAGCCGAACAGCTCGTGGTGGGCGATGGCCAGGCTGATGCCCCGGCCGCCCTCGCCCTGGTACTCGGGGTCGTCCGGCGCGATGCAGGTGGTGTTGAGGTCGGTCAGCCAGTCCCAGTCGGACTCCGGCAGCGCCATCATCGTGCCGGTCACGGACATCGGCATCGCGAGCATCGCCTCGCCGAAGTCGAACACGCCGCCGTCGCCCAGCGGAGCGAGCAGGCCGCGGACCTTGTCGCGGATCATGTCGCGCTGCTTGTCGACCGCCTTGATGGCCAGCGCCTTCTTCAGCCGCGCCTGCATGACGGTGTGCCGGGGCGGGTCGGTGACCGCCAGCTGGGTGCCGCTGGCCGGGTCGTCGGTGCCCAGCAGGTCGAGCATCGTGCCGCGCTCGGAGGTGAAGGTGCCCGTCTCGCTCAGCACCTGGTCGGCGTCGGCGAAGCGCACCGCCGACCAGAACCCGCGGTCCGCGTCCACCTGCCGCCAGCTCAGCCCGTCCACCTCGCGTAACGCGCGCCAGACCTCGTGGGCGTTCCCGTCGCTGTAGAGGGTGGGATCGACCAGGTCGTCGCTGCCGAGGTGGATCGGGCACCGCGATAGAGCGGCGTCATGCGTGGTCATGGCCCGCCATTCTTTCGTATTTTTGGCACGTGGAAATACCCGGTCCGGCCGGGTGTTAATGAGCTGTGCGGAAATATCCGGAATAGGTCCGGTTCGCCGTGAAGATGTCGATCTACACGTGTGCGAGCTGCCGGTCGAACGACGATGAACGACCTGCGGACAGTCAAGAAGGCTGCCCGGAAGACTTCGGACTCCCCAGTGTCCGACTTCGGTACTCCCCAGTAGCAAAGGTCTGACGCTCGTTCTCATCGGAGTCAAGCATGGGGGTTTGGTGGAGTCAACGCCGAAGTTCCGGAGCCTTCGGCATTACCCGAACGGAGTACGAGGCGGTGTGTTTCCGAACTTGAACGTTAACTCCCGAACCACTTGTTGAACTTCGTTGACAACGTCGACGAAGCGCTTTTAGTATCGGCGACCGATGAGGATGGAATGCGCCATGTCGGGGGATGTGGGAATTGCCTGAAATCGATGTTGTCGATCTTGACTGGCGTGACGCGACACCTGCCCAGCAGGGAATCTGGGTTCTGGACACCGACGAGAACCTGCGACCCACCTATCTCCTCCCGACCGTCCTGGAGTTCACCGGCGCCGTGCGCCACGACCTCCTGGTCGAGGCAGCCCGGTCGGCCGTCGGCAGGCATCCCTCGCTCCGGTCGCTGTTCCGACTGGACCCCGAGACCCGGCGCGTGCAGTACCACACGGACGGGCCGCCCGGTGAGATCGGCTTCATCGACGCCGTCGCCGACGGCTGGTCCGCCGAGGAGCTGGACGGGCTGGTCGACGTCCTGTGCTGGACCCCGTTCGACCTGGGCACCGAGGCCCAGGTGCGCGGCGAGGTGGTGCGCGTCGACGACACCACGACGCTGCTGGTGCTGACCATGCACCACATCTCGGTCGACGGCTGGTCGCGGAACCTGCTGGTGGACGAGATCATGTCCACCTACCGCTGCCTGCTCGACGGCCGTGAGCCGGTGCTGCCCGAGTCCCCGCACCCCGACGACGTCATCACCACGTTGTCGGGGAAGGAACTGGAGGACCGGGTGGCCGAGGCCGCGGAGCGGTTGCGCGGCGCGCCCACCGTGGTGGACCTGCCCTACGACCGCAGGCCGGAGTCGCCGTCCGTGATGGGCGCCAACATCGGCGTGCGGTTGGACGAGGACCTGACCGCCGCCGTGCTGAAGGTCGCTGCCGAGGAGGGCTGCTCGCCGTTCATGACGGCGGTGGCGCTGCTCGCCGGCACGTTGTCCCGCACCAGGGGGCAGCGCGACGTGCTGTTCCAGTACGGGTGGCCGGGTCGCGAGGACCCGGCGACCGCCGACGCCATCGGCATGTTCATGATCACCTGCGTCGTGCGGGTGGAGTTCGACGAGACCACGACGTGGCGGGAGTTGTTGGGCTGCGCCAGGATCGGCGCGCTGGAGTCCTTCATGGACTGCGACGTGCCGCTGGACGCCATCGCCACCGCGCTCAACCCCGGACGCCAGGTGATCTGGCCGCCGATGAGCCCGGTCCTCGTCAACGTCGACGAGTTGCCGCGGGAGCTGGAACTGGCCCCCGGCGTCACGGGCAGGCACCGGCTGAGCGGGCCGGTCTACACCAAGTACGACCTCGATCTCTTCATCCGGGTCGACGACGACGGCGTCACCGGTCCCCGGATGGCGCTGTCGATGGACTACCCGTTGGACCTCTTCGACCACAAGACGATCGAGGACCTGCTCGCGGCCCTGCGCCAGAGCGCTCACGACCTCGCCTACTCAGCGGAGGAACCCCATGTCCGACCAGCAGACCACTGACGCCGTCACCGCGACCGCGCCGAACCTCGACGACCCGGCCGCGCGCCTGGAGGTCGTCCGCTCGGTGTGGCGCGAGGTGCTCGACATCGCCGAGGTGGAGGACGACGCCACCTTCTTCGACCTCGGCGGGGACTCGCTGCGACTGGTGATCCTGGTCGAGCGGCTCAACCAGGTGACCGGACGCAAGCTCAAGACCGTGGACCTGTTCCGCGCGGGCACCGTGCGCGGGCACGCCGAACTGCTCGCCGCGCCCGACCAGCAGTCGGCGCCCGGAGCCCGCCGCGGCGGCCGGGAGCACCTCCTCGCCGCGGCCCGTGCTCGGGCGGGCGCGCCGCGCCAAGAGTCGTAACCCGACCTCCTGCCCGAACCCGCGTGCGCGCGACCCGCGCCGCCGATCACAAGCTGTGGAGGTCAACCATGTCGTTGGACGAGTACGCGGTGTCGGTGCTGGGTCCCGGAACCGAGGTGGCGGGGTTCGCCACCCGCAGCTTCATCGGGCTCGGCGGCGACTCGCTGCGGGCGATGCGCCTGGCCGCGCTGTCCCAGGAACACCTGGGCGTGCGGCTGTCGGTGGCCGAACTGCTGTCGTCCACCCCGCTCGCGGCGGTGTTCGCCGACGCGGGCGGGACACCGGCCGAGGTCGTGGCCGCGGTCCCCGACACCGGGGACGCGGCGGTGCTCTCGCCGACGCAGCGCGGCATGTGGATGATGGAGAAGCTGCTCGGCGGCTCCACCTACAACCTGGTCTTCACCTGCTTCGTGGACGGCGGGGAGCTGGACCGGGCGGTGTTCGAGCGCGCGGTCGCGGCCACCACCGGCAGGCACGCCACGCTGCGCACGGTGTTCCGCGAGCAGGACGGCGAGGTCGTGCCGGTCGTGCTCGACACGCCCGCGCCCGACATCACCGACCTCGCGCACGACGGCGAGGGGTTCGACGAGTTCGTCCGCGCCACCGCCGCCGACCGCGGCCGGGAGCCGTTCGACCTCACCGCGGCCCCGCCGCTGCGCTTCCACTTCGTGGCGGGCGGCGGACGGCAGGCGGTCGTCCTCGTGGCGCACCACGTGCTGCTCGACGGCCTGGCCGTCGGCCTGCTGCTCAACGAGGTCTTCGCGCACTACGGCGCGCTGGTCGCGGACCGGCCCAGCCCGTTCGACGGCCCCGGCCCCACGCTGCGGGCGCTGGTCGCCGCGCAGGACCACGCCCGCGAGTCGGGGGTGTGGGACAGCCAGGCGGAGTTCTGGATCAAGCACCTCGACGGCGTCCCCACGGTGCTGGAGGTGCCCACCGACCGGCCGCGCCCTGCCGTGCAGGACCCGGCGGGCGAGCGCGTCCCGCTCGGCCTCGACGCGGACCTGAGCGCGCTGGTCGCCGACCGGGCGCGGGAGCTGTCGATCACGCCGTTCGCCTTGCTGCTCAGCGGTTTCGGCCTGGCGCTGAGCCGTTGGACCGGGGTCGAGCGGCTGCTGGTGGGCGTCTCGCTCTACGGTCGCGGCACGTCGGAGATGGACGGCCTGATCGCCGTGGCGGGCAACCTCGTGCCGGTGCGGATCGACGTGGACGACGACGCGTCGCCGTCGGACTTCCTGCGCTCGGTGCAGGACTCGCTGGCCAAGAGCATCGGCAACGGCGTGCTGCCGTTCGACGAGCTGGTCACCCGGCTCGGCGTGGAACGCGGCCTCGGCGCGCACCCGCTCGTGCAGGCGTGCTTCGGCATGCACGACCAGCTGGTACCGCAGCACATCACGACCGAGGGCGCGGAGCTGCGGGTCGAGGAGGGCCACGGCGGTGGCGCGCAGTTCGACCTGTCCCTCCTCTTCGGACGGTCCGAGCCGACGCTCGGCGCGCAGCTGGAGTACGCGACCAGCCTGTGGGACCGGGCCGACGCGGAGGCGTTCCTCGCCGACTTCACCGCCGCCGTGCGTGAACTGTCCACAGCGGACGGACGACTGGAAGACCTGCGCTGCCTGTCCGACGACCGGCGCGGGGTCCTCGACGCGCTCAACGCCACCCGCCGGGACTTCCCGGAGGCCACCGCGGTCCAGCTGTTCCGCGCCGCGGCACAACGGACCCCGGACGCCGTGGCCGTGCGCGACGGCGACCTCGAACTCACCTACGCGGAGCTCGCGAGCGCGGCGGCCGAACAGGCCCGCCTGCTGCGGGACCTCGGCGTGGGCCCCGGTGACCGGGTGCTGGTCGCCCTGGAGCGGTCGGTCGCCGAGATCGTCGCCGTCCTCGGCGTCACGTGGGCGGGCGCGGCGTACGTGGGCGTCGACCTGAACGAGCCCGCCCGGCAGGTGGACCACATCGTCGCCAAGGCCGCCGCGAAGGCCGCCCTGGTCTCCTCGCCCGACCTCGTCGAGCGCCACGGCCTGCCGGTCTGCGCGACCTGGGACCCGTCCTGGACGCCCGCCGACGCCGACGACCCGGTCGGCGGACCCGCCGACCTCGCCTACATCGCGTTCACCTCCGGCTCCTCGGGCCTGCCCAAGGGCGTCGCCGTGCCGCACCGCGCGATCGTGCGGCTGGTGCACGAGGCCGAGTTCGTCCGGCTGGGGCCGGGGGAGCGGGTGCTGCGGCTCTCGCCGCTGGCGTTCGACGCGTCGACCCTGGAGCTGTGGGGGCCGCTGCTCGGCGGCGGAGCGCTGGAGGTCTACCCGCCGGGCATCCCGTCGCCCACCGAGCTGGGCGGGTTCCTGGTGGAGCGGGGGGTCACGGTCGCGTGGCTGACCGCGGGCCTGTTCCGGCTGGTGGAGGAGTTCGCGCCCGCCGCGCTGGGCGGGCTGCGGCAGCTGCTCACCGGCGGCGACGTCGTGCCGCACGACCACGTGGCCCGCGCGCTGACCCGGCACCCGGACCTGGTGATCACCAACGGGTACGGGCCCACCGAGAACACCACCTTCACCGCCACCTACTCCGTGTCCTCGGCCGCGGACGTGGACGGGCCGCTGCCGATCGGCACCCCGGTGCCGGGCACGCGGGTCCACGTCCTGGACGCGCGGCACCGGCTCGTGCCGCCGGGCGCGGTCGGCGAGCTGTACGCGGCGGGCGCCGGACTGGCCCACGGGTACGTGGACGACGAAACCCAGACCGCGCGGGCGTTCGGCGAGTTCTCCCCGGACGTGCCCGAACGCCTCTACCGCACCGGCGACCTGGTCCGCGTCGACACCGCGGGCAGGCTGCGCTTCCTCGGCAGGCGCGACGACCAGGTGAAGCTGCGCGGGTTCCGGATCGAGCTGTCGGCGATCACCGACGTGCTGGCCGCCGCCGACGGCGTGCGGGACGCGGTCGTCGTGGCCACCGAGGGCGACAGCACCGACAAGCGGCTGCTCGCGGCCGTCGTGCCGGTGTCCGGCGACCTGGCCACGGAGGACCTGCGCGACCTGCTGGCCGAGCAGCTGCCGTCGTACATGGTGCCGACGCTGTGGGCCGTCGTGGACCGGATCCCGGTGACCGGCAACGGGAAGGTCGACCGGCGCGCGCTCGCCGCCGTCGCCCTGCCCGCCGGGCAGCGGCCCGCCGCGCCGGTCGTGGAGGACCCGCTCGGCCCGGTGGCCGACCTGTTCTCCCGCGCGCTGCAACAGGAAGCGGAGCTGGAGGCGGACACCGACTTCTTCACCATCGGCGGCAACTCGATGGGCGCGGTCCGGCTCATCCGGCTGGTGCGCGACGAGCTGGGCGTGACCGTGCGGCTGCGGGAGTTCCTGCACTCGCCCACGCCCGCCGGCCTGCGGCAGCTCATCGCCAAGGCGGGTGGCTCGTGACCGGCCTGCTGCGCGACGACGTGCGCGGGATGCGCTGGGACGAGGACCTGGAGTGCTGGGTCGTCTCCGAGCAGGCGCTGGCCCGCAAGGTGTTGAGCCACCAGGGTTTCTCCTCGCGCACCTCGCAGCGGCTGGGCGAGCTGTACATGACCGAGGAGTCCCGGCGCGAGCACCACGCGATCACCGAGTTCCTCCGGCTGTGGTTCGTGCACACCGACGGCGCGGAGCACACCGCGCTGCGCCGTCCCGTGCAGCGCCTGTTCTCCGCCTCCTACGTGCGGTCGATCACCGAGCGGATCACCGAGGTTGTCGACGCCTGCCTGGAAGACCTCGCGGCCGATCCCAGGCACGACGTCGTGCCGACCGTGGCCGAGGGCGTGTCCGGGCAGGTCATGGGGCACATCGTGGGCGTTCCTCAGCCGCCGCCGGTGCTGCACACGTGGTCGAAGACGTTGTCGGGGTTCATCGCCGCGATGTACCGGCGCGACCACGCCACCGCCGCGCACCAGGTGATGCTGGAGATGGACGAGGCGCTGGCAGGGGCGCCCGCCGTCGAGGGCTTCCCCCGCGACACCCCCGAGGACCGGGCCCGCACCACGGCGACGTGGGCGATGATCCTGTTCGGCGGACTGGAGACCACCGCGTCGCTGCTGGGCTCGACCCTGCTGGCGGTGCTCGGCGACCCCGAGCTGTGGCGGGCGGTCCGCGAGGAGCGGCCCGGCGTCGTGGAGTCGGTCGTCGAGTCCGTGCTGGAGCAGCGGCCGCCGCTGCGCAACGTCGGCCGGGTCGTCGCCGAGGACTTCGAGTTCGAGGGCGTGCGGCTCCGAGCGGGCGACCTGGTGCTCGTGTCGCTGGAGGGCGGCGAGGGCCTGTTCGACGGCGACCAGCCGGGGCAGGAGCTCACCCTGCGACCGGTCGACGAGCAGGGGCAGCGGCACCTGGTCTTCGGCCACGGCGTCCACTACTGCATCGGCGCGCCGCTGGCCCGGCTGGAGGCGACGACCACGCTGCGCCGGTTCGCCGCGCGGTTCCCGAACGCCCGGCTGGCCGAGAACGCCGCCGTGTGGGGCCCGAACATCTCCTACGTCGGCCTCGACCACCTGTACCTCGACCTCGGCGACGAGGTGAGCCTGCCGTGACGCCGCCGAACTCCGCCGTCGCCGTCGTCGGCATGGCCTGCCGCTACCCGAAGGCCCGCGACATCACCGAGTACTGGGCGAACCTGCGCTCGGGCGTCGAGGGCGTCACCCGCTTCGCCGTCGAGGACCTGGTCGCGCGCGGCGTGGACCGGGACCGGGCGCACCGGCCGGACTTCGTGCCCGCCAAGGGTTTCCTGCCCGACTCGACCAACTTCGACTGGACGTTCTTCGGCTACAGCCGCGGCGAGGCCGCCGGGATCGACCCGCAGCAGCGGGTGTTCCTGGAGTGCGCGTCGGCGGCGATCGACGACGCGGGCATCGACCCGACGCGGTTCCCCGGCTGGATCGGCGTGTACGCGGGGGCCGACGTCGTCGCCGTGCCGGTCGACGACGGGCAGAGCGAGATGTCCAGGGTCATCGGGCTGGAGAAGGACTTCCTGGCCACGCGGGTGGCCTACAAGCTCGGCCTGCGCGGGCCCGCCGTGACGGTGCAGACGGCGTGCTCGACGTCGTTGACCGCCACGCACATGGCCGTGCGCAGCCTGCTCGGCTACGAGTGCGACGCCGCGCTCGCCGGCGGCGTGGCCGTGACCTCCCGGTACGACTGGGGTTACCTCTACGAGGAGGGCGGCATCCTGTCGCCCGACGGCCGCTGCCGTCCGTTCGACGCGCGCGCCGGCGGCACCGTGCCCAGCGAGGGCGTGGGCGTCGTGGTGCTCAAGCGCCTGGAGGACGCGCTGCGCGACGGCGACCGGATCGCCGCCGTCATCCTGGGCTCGGCGATCAACAACGACGGCTCGGACAAGATGGGCTACACCGCGCCGTCGTTGCAGGGGCAGAGCGAGGTCGTGCACTTCGCGCAGCAGGTCGCGGGCGTGGACCCGGCCGACATCGACCACGTCGAGGCGCACGGCACGGCCACCCGCATCGGCGACCCGGTCGAGGTGCAGGCGCTGTCCGACGTGTTCGGCGACTCCGGCTCGTGCCTGCTGGGCGCGGTCAAGAGCAACCTCGGCCACACCGGCGCGGCGGCGGGCGTCGCCGGGCTGATCAAGACGGTGCTGATGCTGGAGCACCGCGAGGTCGTGCCCACGCTGCACTACGAGTCGCCCAACCCGTTGCTGGACCTGGACTCCACGCCGTTCCGGGTGGCCGTCGAGGCCCAGCCGTGGCCGGACCGCGGCGTGCCGCTGGCCGCCGTGAGCGCCTTCGGCGTCGGCGGCACCAACGCCCACGTGATCGTCCAGGCCGCGCCCGAGCGCACCCGGTCCACGGCGTCGGGGCACCGCGTCCTGACGCTGTCGGCCGCCTCGCCCACCGCGTTGGACGGGCTCCGCGTCTCGCTCGCCGAACGCCTGGAGACCGCCACCGTGGCGGAGGCGGCCCGGACGCTGGAAGGCCGGAAGGTCCACCGCCACCGGCACACCGTCGTCGCACGGGACACCGCCGAGGCCGCGCGCCTGCTGGCCGACGGCCCGGTGCGCGAGGAGGCCCCGCGACCGCTGGACCGGGTCGTGTTCCTGCTGCCCGGCCAGGGCACGCTCACGCGGGCGGCGGGCCAGGCGGCGCACCGGCTGCTGACCGGGTTCCGCGACTCCTTCGACGAGATCGCCGACGCCGTCCGCACCGCGCACGGGCTCGACCTCACGCCGGTCGTGGCGGACTCCGGCGACCCGGAGTGGTTCGAGAACACCGTGCACCAGCAGGTCGGGCTGTTCGCGCTCGGCTGCGCCGCGGGCCGTCAGCTCCGCGACTGGGGGATCCAGCCGAAGGCGTTGTTCGGCAACAGCGTCGGCGAGTACGCCGCCGCCGTCCTCGCGGGCGTGTGGACCCCGGCCGACGCCGCCACCCTCGTCCACGAGCGCGCCACCGCGATGTGGCGGACCGCGCCCGGCGTGATGGCCGCGGTGTCCGCGCCGCTGGACGAGGTGCTGCGCCGGATCGAGGCGCACACCGAGGTGTCCGTCGCGGTCGTCGGACCGGCACGCGTTGTGCTCTCCGGCGGCCCGACCGTGATGGAGAAGCTCCTGGAGAGCGACGACGTGCGCGGCCTTGACGTGCGGCCGCTGCCCACGCGGCGGGCGTTCCACTCGCCCGCCATGGACCCGGCCGCCGACGCCCTGCGCGCCGCCGTCGCCGCCGCGCCCGCCGCGTCACCGCGGGTGCCGATGATCTCCAACGAGACCGGCGGGTGGGCCGACCCGGACGCCGTGACCGGCCCCGACTACTGGGTCGGGCAGCTGCTGCACCGCGTGCTGCTGGCCGACGGGACGGCCACGCTGCTGGCCGCGGGGCACGACACGTTCGTCGAACTCGGGCCGGGCACGTCGATGATCGGCACCCTGCGCAAGCACCCGGACTGGTCCCCGGAGCACACCGCGCTGCCGCTGCTCGGCGGCGCGGACGGTGAACGGGATCTGTTGCGGGCCTTGGGAACGCTGTGGGAACGCGGCGCGACCGGCGTGCTGTCCGGCGTGACACCGGACGCCACGACCGCGCGGGTGTCGCTGCCGTCGCACCCGTTCGCGGCCGTGAGCCCGGACGTCGTCCGGTCGACCCGACCGGCCCGCACCGCGCCGAAGGCGAGCGCCCCGACGTCGGTGGCCGAGCTGTGGCGCACGGCGCTGGGCGTGTCCTCGGCGGCGTCGCCCGACGACTTCCTCGCGTTGGGCGGCGACTCGCTGATGGTCGTCGACCTGCTGGCGCAGGTGCGCGAACGGACGGGCGTCGTCGTGTCCAGTGTGGACTTCCTGGCGAACCCCACGTTCGGCGCGCTCTCGGCGCTGGTCGGGCCCGGCAGGACCGAACTGCCCGACGGCGTGCTCGCCTTCGGCGCGGACCGGCCGGGGCGACCGCTGTTCCTGGCCGCCGACGCCATGGGCACCGCCCTGGGCTACCGGGCGCTGGGCGACCTGCTCGACCGCCCGGTGTACGGCCTGGAGCCGGTGCGCCCGGTGACCGGCGTCGAGCTCCTGGCCGCGCAGCACGTCGAACAGCTCCTGGCCGTGCAGGCCGAAGGGCCCTACACCGTCGGCGGCTGGTCCTTCGGCGCGACCGTGGCCCACGAGATGGCCTGCCAGCTCGGGCACCTCGGCGCGGAGGTCGACCTGCTGGTGTGCCTGGACGGGTTCGTCCCGGCGATCGGCAGGCCCGTCGGAGCCGACCTCGACCACCTGGCGGGCGGCGCGTGGTCCCAAGCGAGCGCGCTGCTCGGCCTCGGACCGTTCGGCCGCCTGGTGCGCCGCGCCCCGCAGGTCCGGCGGCGGTTCGTCGGCAACATCGGCGCGCTGCTGCGCTACCGGCCGGGCCCGGCCGACTTCCCCGCGGTGCTGTTCCGCGCGGGGACCGACAGACGGGACGCGGCCCGGTTGCGGGCGCGGCTGTCCCGGATCTACCCGGGCGAAGTCCCGGTCCACCTCGTCGGCGGCGACCACTGGTCGATCCTCGCCGATCCGCACGTCCACCACCTAGCGGACCGGCTCCGCTCAGCGCTCCGCACAGGGGAGAACCGATGACCAGCAAGCCCGTCGAGACCGCCACCGCCCAGGACGACATCCCGGCGTCCCCACCACCGGAGCAGCTCGTCCCGCTGCGCCGCAACAAGAACTTCCAGGCGCTGTGGACGAGCGAGTCGTTCGCCGCGGTCGCGAAGGAGACCGCGGAGTTCGCCTACCCGCTGCTGATCCTGGCCACCACCGGCTCGGCGCTCTACGCGGGCACGGTCGCGTCGCTCCAGGTCGTGGTCACCGGCCTGGTGTCCATCCCGGCGGGCTCGCTCGCCGACCGGTTCGACCGCAAGACGCTGTTGGTGGTGTGCAACCTCGTCCGGGTGCTGCTGCTCGGCGTGTTCGGCCTGGCCATCGCCAACGACGCCATCACCTTCCCGCTGGTGCTGGGCATCGCCATGACGTCGTCGGTGTTCCTGAGCCTGTCGCAGCCCGCGGGCATCGCCGCGATCAAGTCGTTGGTGCCACCGGAGCAGGTGACGACGGCGATCTCGCAGAACCAGATCCGGTTCTTCGGCGCCACGCTGCTAGGTCCGCCGATCGGCGGCTTCCTGTTCGGCCTCAACCGGGCGTTCCCGTACCTGGGCGCCGCCATCGGTTTCGTGGTCTCCACGGTGCTGCTGCTGGTCATCAAGAAGCCCATGCAGGCCCCCGCGACGACCGACAACGACGGCAAGCGCCACGCGATCGAGGGCTTCCGGTTCATCCGCCGCAACCCGATCCTGCTCGTGATGCTCACCTGGGTCATGGGCTCGAACATGGTCTTCAACCACACCGGCCTGTTCATCGCGCTCACCGCCACCGCCCACAGCGAGGAGATGAGCTCGGCCACGACCGGCGCGGCCGTGGCGTTCGCCGGCGGTGGCGGCCTGATCGGGTCGCTGATCGCGTCGAAGGTGCTCAAGACGTTCAAGCCGCGCACGATCATGCTCTACGGCGCGTGGGTCGGACCGGTCGCCGCGGTCCTGCTGTCGCTGTCCCCGCCGCTCATGGTCATGGGCGTGATCATCGGCTTCGTGTTCCTGCGGGGCCCGATCGTCGGCTCGCTGTTCCTGTCCTACGTGACCGTGCTGGCCCCGGACAAGCTCCAGGGCCGCGTGCTGGGCGCGGTGTTCTTCCTGTCGATCATCGTGCAGCCGCTGGGCATCTTCCTGATCGGCACGATCTTCGACTACGCCGGGCCCGTGGCGGTGTTCCTGTTCATCCTCGCCGTCGCCGCCCCCACCGCGCTGCTCACCCTCACCCCGACCATCCGCCACATGCGTCGTCCCGCCGAGCTGGAGGAGTCCGCGTAATGACCGCACTGGAAGGCGAGGCGCAGGTTTCCGCGCCGGAGACGCAACCGGAGGAAGTCCTCCCACCCGAGTTCTTCAACGAGCCGGGCCAGAACCCGCACAGCTGGAACGCGGCGCTGCGCGCGGGCTGCCCGGTGCACAAGATCAACCACCCTCCGGGCGCCGAGGCCTACGTCGTGGCCGACTACGCCAACACGCTCAAGTCGTTCAGCGACCCCCGGCTGTCCAAGCGAGTCGACAACGCCCCCGCGTGGTTCCGCGAGCAGCTGCACGACGCGTCACCGGTGCTGATCAAGAACATGCTCACCGCCGACCCGCCGAACCACACCCGGCTGCGCAAGCTGGTCAGCCGGGCGTTCACCGCGCGGCGGATGGAGCAGCTGCGGCCGCGCATCCAGGAGATCACCGCCGAGCTGATCGACGAGCTGCCGGAGTCCGGCGAGACCGACCTGATGAAGCTCGCCTACCGGCTGCCGATGCGGGTGATCTGCGAGCTGCTGGGCGTGCCGGACGACGACCGCTCGCAGGTCCAGCAGGACGTGGCGATGCTCAGCGAGGCGCCCTACCCCGACGAGGAGCGCAACCGGCTGCTGCGGGTGGCCAGCGACAAGATCGAGCAGTACCTGATCGACCTGCTCGCCGTCCGCAGGCTCGACCTGGGCGAGGACCTGGTCAGCTCGCTGATCCGGGCGGCCGACGACGACGTGTTCACCGAGGAGGAGCTGGTCTCCACCCTGGTGCTGCTGATCATCGCCGGGCACAAGACCACGGCGAACCTCATCGGCAACGGCACCCAGGCGCTGCTGCGGCACCCCGACCAGCTCGCGCTGCTGCGCGACGACCCGTCGCTCGTCGGCGGCGCCGTGGAGGAGTTCCTGCGCTACGAGTCGCCGGTGTTCCGCGGCACGCTGCGCGTGGCCGCCGAGGACATGGACATCGAGGGCGTGGACATCGCCAAGGAGAGCTTCGTCCACCTGCTGTTCAGCTCCGCGAACCGCGACCCCGAGGCGTTCGAGGACCCCGACAACCTGGACATCACCCGCTCGCCGAACCGGCACTTCGGGTTCGGCCACGGCGCGCACTTCTGCCCCGGCGCACCGCTGTCCCGAGTGGAGGGTTCGGTCGTGTTCCCCGAGCTGCTGCGCCGGCTGCCCGGCCTGCGGCTGGTCGACGACCCGGACAACCTCGACTGGATCGAGGACAACTCCACCAGCCGCGGCCTGCGGTCGCTGCGGGTGGCCTACGACCAGCGGCTGCCGCGGTGACCGGGATCGCCGAGCCGACCGCGGTGGTGTTCCTGCCCTTCGCCGGGGCGGGAGCGTCGTTCTACCACCCGTGGTCGGCCTTCGCGGGCGACTCCCTGCGGGTGCTGCCGGTGCAGCTCCCCGGCCGGGAGCGCCGGATCGACGAGGAGCCCTACCGCGACGTGACCGCCGCGGTGGACGGCGTCCTGCCGGACCTGCTCGAGCAGCTCGGCGACACCAAGCGGGTGGTGCTGTTCGGCCACAGCCTGGGCGCGGTGCTGGCCTACGAGCTGGCGCACCGGCTGGTGGCCGTGCCGGGTGTGGAGGTGCTGCGGCTGTTCGCCAGCGGGTCCACCGAGCCGCGCACCCCGCGGCCGGGCCGGGCGACCGGGCTGACCGACGACGAGTTCGTGGATCGGGTCCGGCAGTTCGCGGGCTTCAGCGACGAGGCGCTGGACGACCCGGAGATGCGGGAGCTGATCCTGCCGACGCTGCGCGCGGACGTGGAGATGCACGAGAGCTACGTGCCCTCCTCGCCCGACCCGCTGCCCGTGCCCGTCACGGCCCTGCGCGGTGCGGACGACGAACTGGTCAGCGCGGAGCAGGCCGCGGCGTGGTCGACGGCCACCAGCGCGGGGTTCGAGCTGGTGGAGCTGCCCGGCGGGCACATGTACCTCGCCGACTCCGGCCGCGAGCTGCTCGCGCTGGTCGACCGGGCGGTGCACGGGGGATGACCTCATGCGACTGACCGGCAAAACGGTGCTGGTGACGGGGGCGGCGCGCGGTCTCGGCCGCGCGACCGCGCTGGCGTGCGCGGCCGAGGGCGCCGACCTCGCGCTGCTCGACGTGTGCGCCGACCTCCCCGGCGTGCCCTACCCGCTGGGCACGGCGGGCCAGCTGGAGCACACGGCCGCGCTCTGCCGGGAGGCGGGCGCGGGCGTGCTGACCAGGTCGGCCGACGTCCGCGACCAGCACGCCGTCGCGGAGGCCGTGGACCTGGCGTACGACCGGTTCGGCCGGATCGACGGCGTGGTCAACAACGCGGGCGTCGCCGCGCCGTCCGGCAAACCCGTGCACGAGATCGACGAGGACGAGTGGACGTTGATGGTCGACGTCGACCTGTCCGGGGCGTGGCGGCTGATCCGGGCGGTGGGCAAGCGGATGTGCGCCGACCGGTCCGGCAGCGTCGTGAACATCGCCTCCACCGCGGGACTGGTGGGGTACCGGCACTTCGCGGGCTACGTGGCCGCGAAGCACGGCGTCATCGGCCTCACCAAGGCCGCGGCGCTGGACTTCGCGCCGATGAAGGTCCGGGTCAACGCGGTGTGCCCCGGCTCGGTGCGCGACGACGCGGCGATGGAGGGGCGGATGCTCGCCGAGATCGCCCGCGCGCTGGACGTGCCGGTCGGCGAGCACGAGGAGACGTTCGTGCAGGCGCAGCCGATGAACGCGCTCATCGAGCCCGAGGACATCGCCAATGCCGTGGTGTACCTGCTGTCCGACGAGTCCCGGCAGGTGACGGGCTCGGTGCTCACGGTGGACGGCGGGTTCAGCGCGCGCTGAACCCGTGGACGAGGGGGAAGACGATGACGGTGCACGCGGTGGGCGTCCGGTTGACCGGTCCGGTCGACGCGGACGGCCTTGCGGAGCGGCTGCGCGGCCTGACGGGCGCGCGGCTGTGGGTGGAGGACGTGCCCGAGGCCGTGCTGGCGCGGCGGCGGGCGGCGGAACTGGCCCGACCGGCCGCCGACGTGCGGTGCGTGCTGCTGCGCTCCGCGGACGCGGCCGAGCTGGTGGTCGTCGCGCGGCGGGACCTCCCGGTGCGCGAGCTGGCCGCCGCTCTGCTCGACCCCGCGGCCACCGTGCGGTGGGAGGCGGCGGGCGCGGTGGACGTGCCCGCCGCCTCGCCGCCGGAGTGGGGGCTGGGCGGCGGGTCCGGCGTGGGCGTCCACGTGGTCCCGGTCGCGGGCGGGGACTCGTGGCGGGAGGCGTTCGACCGCGTGCTGGCGTGGTACGGCGGGTCGGACGCGGTCGGCCTGCTGGAGTCCACCGGTCCGGAGATCCCCGGAGCCGAGTACGTGCCCTGCCAGGAACCGGTGTTCCCGCTGACCGTCTCGCCAGGGCCTTCCTCGCTGCGCTTCGACTACCTGCGGAGCCACTTCTCGCCCGCCATCGTGGAGCAGTTCGCCGCACACCTGGTGGCCTGCCGGGACTCCGGTGACGTGCTGTCCGCCGACGTGGTCGAGTCGATCGTCTCCTTGGGACGGTCGCCGGTGGCGCTGGAGACCACACCGACGTCCGTGCCGGACGCGTTCCGCGCGGTCGCGGCGGCGCACCCGGACGGGATCGCGCTGTGCGACGGCACGACCCGGTTGACCTACCGGGAGCTGGACGAGCGGTCCGACGCGGTGGCGGGCGGGCTGCGGGCCCGCGGTGTCGCCGTGGGGGACAAGGTGGTCGTGTGCCTGGAGCGCACGGCGGAGCTCGTGGTCGTGCTGCTCGGCGTGCTCAAGGCCGGGGCTTGTTACGTGCCAACGGATCCCGCGTACCCGGTCGAACGCCTGGCGTACACGGCGGAGGACGCCGGAGCGGTCCTCGTGGTGACGTCGCTGGCGGAGTTCCCGTCCGGCCCGGTCGTCGCGCCCGGCGACCTGGCGGGCGACCCGCTGGTCGAGCCCGGCTCGGCGGACGCGGCGGCGTACGTGATCTACACCTCCGGCTCGACGGGCCGCCCGAAGGGCGTCGTCGTGCCGCACCGCAACGTGATCGCGCTGGTGGACGCCACCCGCGAGGAGTACGGCCTGGGGTCCGACGATGGGTGGACGCTGTTCCACTCCAGCGCGTTCGACTTCTCGGTGTGGGAGATCTGGGGCTGCCTGCTCACCGGCGGGCGGCTGGTGGTCGTGCCCTACACCGACTCGCGCGACCCCGAGCGGTTCCGCGACCTGCTGGTCGCCGAGGCCGTCACGGTGCTCAGCCAGACGCCGTCGGCGTTCACGCAGCTGTTGGAGGTCGACCACGCCGCCGTGGGCGTGCGGCTGGTCGTGTTCGGCGGCGAGCCGCTGGACGCGCGGATCCTGCTGCGCTGGTACGACCACCACGTCGACTGCCGGGTGGTGAACATGTTCGGCATCACCGAGACCACCGTGCACGTCACCGCGCAGACCTTCGACCGGGGCATGGCGCTGGCCGCGTCCCGCTCGGTCGGCCCGGCGCTGCCGGGCTGGCACCTGTACGTGATGGACCCCTCGGGACGCCTGGTTCCGCCCGGTGTGGCGGGGGAGGTGTACGTCGGCGGCGCGGGCGTGGCGGACGGCTACCTCAACCGCCCCGACCTGACGGCCCAGCGGTTCCTGCCGGACCCGCACGCCGACGGCGTGGTCTACCGCAGCGGCGACCGCGGCAGGCTCCTGCCCGACGGCGCGCTGCACCACCTGGGCCGCATCGACAGCCAGGTGAAGATCCGCGGCTTCCGCATCGAGCTGGACGAGATCCGCGCGGTCCTGCTGGAATCCCCGGACGTCCGCTCCGCCGCCGTGGTGGTCCGCGACCAGGGCACGCCGCAGGCCCGGCTGGACGCCTACGTCGTCCCGGCCGACCTGGACCCGGCGGACATCCGCAAGCGCGCCACGGGTTTCCTCCCCGACCACATGGTCCCCGCGACCGTGACGCCGCTGGCGGCCCTGCCGTTGACCACCAACGGCAAGCTCGACCCGTCCCGCCTGCCCGAGCCGGTGCTGACCACGACGACGGCGGTGTCCACTTCGGACCCCACGGTCGACGACGGGTTGGCCACGGCCCTGCGCGAGGCGTGGAGCACCGCGTTCGGCGTCGAGGTCGGCCTGGACGACGACTTCTACCACCTCGGCGGCAATTCCCTGCTGGCCGTCCGGATCAGCGCGTCCCTGCGCTCCCGAGGCCTGCCGACGCCCCAGCTGCGCGACCTGTTCCGCTCGCCGACGATCCGGGCCCTGGTGGACGTGATGGCGACGCGGGCGTGACCGGTCAGCGGGCGAGCAGGTCGCCGGGGTGCAGGCCGCCCGCGATGACGGAGCCCGCGACCTCGCTGAGCTTGGTGTTGCGGCTGCGGGCGTAACCGCGGAGGGCGGCGAACGCGCCGTCCATGTCGACGCCGAGGCGGTGGGCGATAAAGCCCTTCGCCTGCTCGATCACCACGCGGTTGGTCAACGCGGTCTGCAACTGCTCGGCGAGGACCTCGTGGTGGCGGATCGACCGCTCCTGGAGGAGGCCGATGGTGGCCACGTCGACCAGCGCCCTCGCGGTCCGCAGCGCGGTGCCGGTGAGGGTGCCGGGCGTGGTGCGGAACAGGCCGAGCGCGCCGATCACCTCGCCGCGCAGGCGCATCGGCACGGCGTCCACGGCGGCGAACCCGCCCTCCGTCGCGGCGGTGGCGAAGCGCGGCCACCGGTCGTGCGCGGAGGCGAGGTCGGTGTGGCCGACCACCTCGCCGGTCGCGAAGGCCTCCAGGCACGGCCCGTCGGCGTCGCGCAGCTGGACCAGCTCCAGCAGGCGCACCCGCTCGTTGGAGTTCGCGACCAGTTGGAGCGTGCCGTGCCGGTCGGCCAGCAGCAGGCCCGCCGCGTCGAGGTCGAGCAGTTCGACGCAGCGGTCCACCAGCAGGTGCAGGAAGTCGATCACGTCGAAGTCGTCGATCAGCGTGTCCGCCAGCTCGACGAACGTCTCCAGGAGGCGGTCGCCGTCCATCGTCGCCACCTCCGCGCCGCGTTCGGGTGTGGTGCCCATGATCTCCCGAGTCGGGGGTGGACCGCACCTCCCGAGCGCGTGGCGGGCTAGCGACGCGGGGGGATCGGGAGCACGTCGAGCACGGTGTCCATCCCGGTCACCCGCAGCGGGACCAGGACCGTCCGCGTGGACGCCAGCACGCGGAAGCCGATCCCCGCGCGGTGCGCGGCGGCGCGGACGTCGGTCAGCACCGTCAGCCCCGCGCCGCCGAAGAAGGTCACCGCCGTGAGGTCCAGCACCAGGTCCGGGCCGTGGGGGCGGACCAGGTCACGGAGGTGGTCGCGCAGCGGGAGCGCCGTCGCCGCGTCCACGTCACCGTGCGCCGAGACGACCACGACGGGCCCGGCGCGGTGGGTGGTGACGCTCAGGGCGTCCGGGGTTTCGGGCAGCGCCGACACCGGGGACTGGACGGTGGTGCTCACGGGGTGTTCTCCTCACCGGGCCGTGGTGTCCGCGGGCGGGCGGGGAAGTGGCGTACGGAGAGTAGACGGGCGTGCACGGACCGCACAAGGCACTTCGTTCGGTCCCCGAGTTGCCGACGTGGGGGACCGGTGGCACCCTGGAGGAACGTCGCGGACAGACCGCGACGCCATGCCGCCCGTGACCCCGGCGCGCTGTCCAGCGCGACCGTGGAGCCCCGGTGTCTACTTCCGAAACCCCGACCAGACGCGGCAGCGATTTCGCCGCCCTGTCCCGTGCCATCACCGACGCGGGCCTGCTCGACCGCCGTGTCGGCTACTACGTCACGAAGATCGTCCTCACCCTGCTGGCGTTCGCCGGGTGCTGGGTCGCGTTCGCGTTCATCGGCGACAGCTGGTGGCAGCTGTTCACCGCCGCCGGTCTCGCGTTCCTGTTCACCCAGATCGCGTTCATCGGCCACGACGCCGGGCACAAGCAGATCCTGCGCGGCAAGCGGGCCAACGACGTCGTCGGCTACGCGCACGCGGGCCTGATCGGCGTGAGCTACGGCTGGTGGATCGGCAAGCACAACCGCCACCACGCCAACCCCAACCACGAGGACGAGGACCCGGACGTCCAGATCAGCGTGCTGGCGTTCACCGAGGGCCAGGGCGGCGCGAAGCGCGGGTTCCTCCGCTGGATGGCGAAGCACCAGGCGTTCCTGTTCTTCCCGATGCTGCTGCTGGAGGGCTTCGACCTGCACCTGTCCAGCGTCGAGGCGGTGCGCAAGCGCGAGGTCAAGGCGCGGGCGTTGGAGGCCGCGCTGCTGCTCGGCCAACTCGCCGCGTACCTGACGGCCGTGTTCGTGGTGCTGTCGCCGGGGACCGGCATCGTGTTCGTGGTGGTGCACCAGGCGTTGTGGGGCCTGTACATGGGCTGCTCGTTCGCCCCCAACCACAAGGGGATGCCGACGCTGGCCGCCGGTCACACGCTCGACTTCCTGCGCAAGCAGGTCCTCACCTCGCGCAACGTCCGCGGCGGCCCGGTGGTCGACTTCGCGCTCGGCGGGCTGAACTACCAGATCGAGCACCACCTGTTCCCCAGCATGCCCAGGCCCAGCCTGCGCCAGGCGCAGGTGATCGTGCGCGAGTTCTGCGCCGGCCACGGGATCGACTACGCGCAGTGCGGATGGCTCGCGTCCTACGGCCACGTGCTGCGCCACCTGCACGCGGTCGGCGCCCCGCTGAGGGCCTAGGCGGTCGGGTTGTGCTCGACGGTCGACGCGGCGAAGTCGAACTCCGCGTAGGTGAGCGGCCCGGACGGCAGGTGCCAGACGGCGCTGCCCGCCAACGGCTTCGGTCGCGGCCCGGTGGTCCAGCCCATCACCGGGGTGGACCACCGGGTGCGCGTCAGGCCCTCGGGCAGGTCCGCGTAGCGGTCCTCGGTGGTGAAGTCGCGGGGCGCGCCGTCGGCGGTGAGCCGGACCCGGCCGCGCACGGTGATGCCGCGGTCGACCAGCACGAGGCCGAACGAGCGGTTGTCGACCGGCGTCCAGGTCACCGGCAGCCGCAGCAGCATCGACGGCGCGAACACCACGGCGTCCTTCAGGAACGTCACCAGCTCGCCGACGTCGAACTCGTGCCCCTGCCCGTCGGCGACGGTCACGCCCGCGACCGTGCCGCGCATGCGCCCCCGACCGTCCACGTAGGCGTCCGTGGCGTACATCGGCATCGCGGGCGCGAACGCCAGGCGCAGGTGGAAGATCCGGGTCACCGGCGTGGCGGAGATCCACTGCCACGCCTCGCAGCGCGTCCACTTCGGGCCCCGGCGGAAGCGGCCGACCAGGTGGGCGCGGCACGACCGGTCGACCGGCCTGCCGACCACGCCCATGAACCGCAGGTACCGGCGCGCGGTCTCCGGCAGCCCCGCGAGGTCCGACTCGGTCACCGGCGGACCGGCGACGGGCGCGGGCCCGGTGACCGCGGCGGCCACCTCGCGGTCGAACCGGCCGCGCAGGCTCACGGCGCCGCACCCGTTGTCATGCCACCACCATGGCGGTCCGCGGGCCCGCCGAGCAAGGGCGGCGTCAGGCGAGGACGGCGGGCTTGAGCACGTCCTCGCACCACTGGCGGAACGTCGTGGGCGTGCTGGAGCGCGGGGTGCGCGGTTCGGCGTTGTCGAGACCCGCGTCCTTGGCCCGGTACATGGCGACCGTGCCCCGCGCCATCGCCCCGGTCGAGCCGTTGGCGACCAGCCGGGCCTCGAAGTCCTCGAACGAGCCCCGCTGGTACCGGATCGGCTTGCCCAGCACGTCGGACATGATCCGCGCGAGGTCGGTGGGGGACAGGTCCTCCGGACCGAGCACCGGCACGGAGTCCACGCCGCTCCACGTGTGGTCGAGCAGCAGGTCGGCGGCGACGGCGGCGATGTCGCGGGTGGCGCACAGCGGAGCCGCGTGGTCCGGGGCGAACGGGAGCGAGAAGACGCCGTCGGTCTTCAGCGGGCCGGTCTGGCGGAGCAGGTTGTCCATGAACGAGGGCATGGTCAACGCCCGGTAGTGCACGCCGGTGGACGCGATCAGGTCGTCCAGGTCCAGCGTCGCCGTGACGAGCCCGGCGTCTGTCGTCACGCCACGCCCCAACGCGGACACGCCGACGACGCGTGGCACCCCTTGGTCGGCGAAGGCCTCGCACGCCGGTCGGCTGAAGCCGGAGTAGGCGGCCTCCGGGTTCTCGGCGCGCGGGTTCGGCGGCACGAGCCAGAAGACCGCGTCGGCGCCCGCGAACGCCTTGGCGACGACGTCCGCGTCACCGTGGGACCCCTGGACGACCTCGACCCGGTCACGGGCGGCCGCGGGCAGCCGGGAGGGGTCGCGGACGATCACGCGGATAGACTCGTCGCTGTTCAGGACGGTGTCGAGCACTTGGCGGCCGATGGCGCCCGTGGGCGCGGTGAGGACGATCAAGGGAAGCTCCTCGGTGCGGTGGAAGTAAACTCTACTGTACCGTTTACTTCGGGGAAGGCAAGGGCTCCATGGCACGACGCGGTGACGCGCTGCGCGAGCACATCCTGGTCGTGGCGAAGGACGTCTTCCTGGAGTCGGGCTTCGAACGCGCGTCGATGGACGTCGTGGCGGCCCGCGCGGAAACGTCGAAGAGGTCGCTCTACGCCCACTTCGAGAGCAAGGACAAACTTTTCGCCGCCGTCGTGACCCTGGCCCGCGAGATGTACCTGGACAAGCTCAAGACACCGGCCGACTACGACGGCGACGTCACGCTCTTCTGCGCCCGCTTCCTCCAACTCCTGCTCCGCGAACCGGCCCTGCGCACCTGCCGCATGGGCATCGCGGAGGCCGAACGCCTCCCGGAAGCGTCGGCGGGCTACTACGACGCCATCTTCGCCACGTCCCACGACCGCCTCACGACGTTCCTCGTGGAAAACCGAGCCCTCACCCCCGAGACCGCGGGCGAGACCGCGACCGAACTCCTCGGCCGCACGGTCCACCCACGTCTGTTCCGCGCCCTGCTCGGCGTGGAGAAACCCCTACCGGTGACCGCCGACCTGACCACCCTCACCACCGACATCGACCTCGCACCAATCCGTGCCGCGGTGGACCGAGCCCTGGGCTAGTCGCGCGCCACGGGCGGGAGGAAGGTGTCGATCATGGCTGCCATGCCCTGGGCCGAGTCGAAGATCGCGGCTCCCCGTGAGCGGTCGCCGTCGAGGTGGGCGAGCATCTCCAGGCCGAGGTAGAAGGCCATGGCGGCTTTGGCGACCTCGCGTTTCGGGATGAGGACGCCGAACGGGGTGTCGTCGAGGAAGCGGCTCAGCAGGGATTCGGCGAAGTCCTCCCACCTGGTCACCTCGGCGCGCACGCCCTCCGCCAGGCGGGGCGATCCCGCGCCGCCCGCGACCAGTTCCTGCACCGCCGCGATGTGGCCGGTGGCGACGTCCTCCTCGTACAGCTCGCGCAGGGTGCGCAGGGACTCCGTCGCGCCCGCCAACTCCGCGGTCCGCTCCACGTAGCGGGCCATGCGGTTGTCGCTCGTGTGCCGCACGGCGGCGAGGAACAGGTCGTCCAGGTCCTCGAAGTGGTAGTAGATGACGCCCGGCGCGAAGCCGCCCGTCGTCGCGATGGCGCGCGCGGTGGAGGCGGGGAAGCCCTGCGTTGCCAGGGTCTCGACGGTGGCGCGCAGGATGCGGTCGCGGGCCTCGGCTTTGCGGGTCATCGCCGCTGATCCTAGGGGACCTTCCGCGGGCGCACTCCCCGGCTCGCGAGGAACGGGTCGAGCCTGCGGCCCAGCTCCGCCAGGTGGTGGCTGGGGACGGCGGGGTACAGGTGGTGCTCCAGGTGGTAGGTCAGCTCCAGGAACACCGCCGGGACGATCCGCCCGCGCAGCGTGCGGGTCTGGGTGAGCGGGGTGTCGCCGAAGTCGTGGTGCGGCAGGTACACGGTCAGCAGCGGGTACACCCAGCTCCCCACGATCGCCATCACCGCGTAGACCAGCAGCGCGGGCGTCGTCGACCACAGCGCCACGCCGCCCGCCAGCGCGAGGACCGGCACGCACGCCTCGACGACGAGCCACCCCCGCTGGGCGCCGCGGCGGTAGGCCCACCGCCACAGTCCGACCAGGAACACCGGCCCGTACAGCGCCGCGCCGACGAACGACAGGTGCGCGGGATAGCCCTCCGGGTCGTCGTCGTGCGGGAACAGCCGGTGGTGCTGGACGTGGGTCGCGCGGTAGGCGTGGCCGCTCTCCAACAGCACCAGCCCGCACAGGAACAGCGCCCACTCGGTCGCCTTCGGACCGAGGCCGATCGAGCGGTGCACGACGTCGTGGGTGACGGTCACGACCGCGACGAAGACGCCGAACACCACCACCGGCGTCAGGAACCACACCCACGGCGTCGAGTCGGCCCACCACGCGGTCAGCGCGAAGACCGCGACCCCGAGCGGCGGCCGGGCCAAGGCCAGCACCCTGCGGCGGCGGTTCGTCACGAGCAGATCGGTGCCGAGGTCGTTCAGGGACGGGGTCACGCGGTCCTCACCTTCGCGAGTCGGGTGGCGCCGTCGGCCACGATCCGGCTGCCCAGCACGCACGCCACGGTGCCGAGCCCCGGCCACGTGGTGTCGCCGACGACCCAGAAGCCGGGCACGCCCAGGTCGTGCGGGACGGCGTGCTGGTTGCTGTTGGCGGTGCTCTGCCGCACGCCGCCGACCGCGCCGCGCGGCCGCGAGGTGAACCGCTCGTAGGTCCGGGGCGTGCCGACCTCCCGCACCACGGCCCGTGCCGCCAGCCGCGGGTACACCTCACGGGCCTGGGACACGAGCAGGTCGCCGAGCGCGTCGCGGCGCCGGGCGTGCTCGACGTCGTCGAGCCCCTCCCAGTCGGCCAGGTCGGTGTGGGTCGACAGCATCACCGCCCGGTGCCCGGCGGGCGCGCTGTCGGTGTCGCCGGGGGCCGACACGGACACGAACATGTTGTTCCCGTCGCCGAGCGGACGGCGGTAGGAACGCAGGATCTGGTGGTGCGTCAGGGCTTGCCCGTCGACCTCGTCCGAGGGGACGCCCAGGCACACGACGACCGCCCCGCCGAGGTCCCCGGCGTCGCGGACCAGGAACGGCCGCAACGCCTCCCGCACCCCGGCCACGTCGGCGAGCCCCGCCGTCACGGACGTCGGCACGGCGCTGACCACCTGGTCCGCCCGCACGATCCCGCGTCCACTGTGGAGGGTGAAGTCGTCCCGCCTGCCGGTGATCCGCTCGACCCGCCACCCGGCGCGCAGTTCGCCGCCCAACGACCGGTAGTGCGCCACGAGCGCCCGCCAGAAGCCGCGCATCCCGCCCGTGGCCCTGGTCAGCCCCGCGCCCCGGATCGTGATGCCCAGCGCGGCGTTGACCAGCGGAGCCCGGTCCACGGTGCTGTGCACGGTGTCCTCCACGAGCATCGCCAGCAGGCCGACCAGCCCGTCGTCGTCGCGCAGCCCGTGCTTGCGCAGCGCGCCGCCGAGCGTCCCGCCGACGTGCCGGGCCAGCGGCAGGTCCCGCGGCCGCAGGGCGCGGGCGTTGTGCAGGACGTCGGCCGCGGTGCGCATCGGCAGCCGGACGCCCGCGCGGCTGGCCTCCCAGAACACGCCCGCCAGGCGGTCGAGCAGTGCCCAGAACGCGCGGTGGCGCTCGGTGTCGCCGAAGGCGCGCGCCCGTTCCGCGTGCCACGCCCCCTGGTCGCGGTGCAGCACCACCGTGCGGTCGGGCAGCCAGGCGACGTAACCGGGCAGGGCCTCCCCGGCGAGCGGGGCCATGCCGACGGTGTCGAGCAGTTCGGCCCCGACGCCGCCGGGCTCGAAGTCGACGAGGGTGGTCGCGCCGACGTCGAAGCTGAAACCGCGCCTGCTGTAGTACCCCGCGCAGCCGCCCGCGTGCCCGTGCGCCTCCAGCACCACGGTCGACAGCCCGCGCGCCTGGAGGCGCAGCGCCGTCGCCAGTCCCGCCAGTCCGCCCCCGACGACCGCGACGTCGTACCCGCGTTCGCGGACCGGCGTCCTGCGTTGAACGCTAGTTCTGAACATGTGTTCAAAGTAACCCGCGGTCCCGCGACGGGCAAGACCCGCGAAGTGAGACGGGCGGACGGCAAGATCGGCTCACTTCCTTGCGGCGACTAGGATGTGGCTCCCGAGGTCGAGCGAGGATCGGGACGGCGGGGTCGGGTGACGGCAGGTCTGGTGGAGCGCCACGGGGAGATCCGGGTGCTCGAACGGGCTGTCACCAGGTTGCGGGCCGGGCACGGGGGCGTCGTCGTCCTGGACGCCGCCGCGGGCCTCGGGAAGACCGCGCTGATCCGCCGCACACGGGAACTCGCCTCCGACGCGGGCGTCGTCGTGCTGACCGCACGCGGCGCCGAGCTGGAACAGGACTTCACCTTCGGCGTCGTCGCACAACTGGTCGAACCCGTGCTGCCCAGGGACGACCGGGCGCGCGAGGAGCTGTTCGCCGGCGCGGCGGGCGCGGCCCGGCACCTCTTCGGCACACCCTCCGCCACGGCCGATTCCCTGCACGCGGTGCTGAACGGCCTGTACTGGCTGCTGGTCAGCCTGGCCGAGCGCGGCCCGGTGCTGCTGCTCGTCGACGATGCCCAGTGGGTGGACGCGCCTTCGTTGCGGTTCCTGGGTTTCCTCGCCCGCAGGCTGGACTCGGTCGCCGTCACGATGGTGCTGTCCACGAGGTCCGCCGAGCACGACGACGAGGGCCTGCTGGACGACGTGCTGGCCGCCGACGACGTCACCGTGCTGGCGCTGCGGAGCCTGAGCCGCGGCGGCGTGGCCGAACTGGTCCGGCGGGAACTGGGGGACGCGGCCGACGACGAGTTCTGCGCCGCCTGCCACCGCACCACGGCCGGGAACCCCTTGTTCGTCCGGGAACTCCTGCGGGTCCTGGTCGGCGACGAGGTCCACCCCGACGCGGCCGCCGCGGCGTCGGTGGAGGCCGCGGGCCCGGACGCCGTGCGCCGACACGTGGCCGCACGGCTGCGGCGGCAGCCGGAGGAGGTGCAGCGGGTGGCCCGCGCGGTGGCGGTGCTGGGCGACGGCGCTGCCCTGCCCCTGGTCGCGGGCCAGGCCGACCTCCCCTTGCCGGTGACGGCGGACGCGGCGGAAAAGCTGACCAGGTACGGGATCTTCGAACGCGAGGACCCGCCGTCGTTCGTGCACGCCGTGGTCCGCGACGTGACCCTGTCGCTGATTCCACCGGTCGACCGCGACGCCGCCCACGGCCGCGCGGCGAAGGTCCTGGCCCGCGCGGGCGAACCGGTCGCGACCGTCGCCTCGCACCTGCTGCGCACCGCTCCCGAGGCCGACACCGACCGCGTCGCCGTCCTGCTGACCGCGGCCACCCAGGCGGCCCGCAGCGGATCACCGGGCGGCGCGGCCGTGTACCTCGCCCGCGCCCGCACCGAACCACCCGCCCGCTCGGACCGCTCGGAGATCAGCAGGCAGCTGGGCAACTGCCAGGCCCACGACCTGGCGATCACCGCCGCCGAGGCACACCTTGGGGAAGCGCTTTCCCTGGCGGAAACCCCGGCACAGCGGGCACTCTGCGGCTACAGCCTCGCCCGGTTCCGCAACGCCTGCGGCGAGGCGGGCGACGCCATCACCCTGCTGGCCACCGCCGCCGACGACCTGCCCACGGGCGTGGACCCCGCACTGGAGATCGAGGTGGGCGCCGAACTCGTCGGCATCACCCGCGGCCACCTGAGCGGCCGCGCGGAATTCCTCCGCCGGATCGACGCGTTCGCCCGCCGCCCCGACAGCCCGCGCGCGGTCGTGGACGCGCACCTGTCGGTGGAGGCGGTGTTCGAGGGCGGGCCGGTCGACCGGGCCGTGGCGCTCGCGCGGTCGGCACTGGTCGGCGACGACCTGACCCCCGAACGGTCGGGCATCTGGTCGGCGATCAGCACCCTGATGGTCACCGACCGGCTCGACGAGGCGGAACGCCGCGTGCAGCGGGCGCTGACGACCGCCGTCCAGCGCGGCCACCGGTTCCCGATGGGCGTGATCCGCGGCTACCTCGCGCGGATCTCGTTGCTGAAAGGGGACTTGGCGCAGGCGGCCGACCACGTCGCACTCGGCACGGAAGCGACTCCCGCGCCGAACATCGGCCTGCCGCTGCTGCACTCCACGTCCGTCCACCTGCTCGTCGAGGAGCGACGGCTCGCCGCGGCCGACGAGCTGATCGCGGCCGGGCGACTGGCCGAGGGCCGCCACCCCGACACGGTCGTGCGGTTGTGGCTGCTGGACGCGCGAGCCCGACTGCGCCTGGCCCAGGGCGCGGACGAGGCCGCGCTGGCCGACGCGCTCGCCTGCGGACGCGCCTACGAGCGTTGGGGCACAACGGGTCTGTGGGACGTCCAGTGGCGGTTGACCGCGGCGGCGGCCCACCTGCGCCTCGGCGACCGGGAGAGCGCGGCGGCCATGGTCGACGACCAGCTGCGGCTCGCCCGCGGCCTGGCCGTGCCGCGCCACATCGCCGTCGCGCTGCGGTCCGCGGCCGACCTCGCCGACGGCGACGAGGCCCGGCGGATGCTCGCCGAGGCCGTCGACCTGCTGCGCGGCGGACCGGGCAGGCTGGAGCTGGCCCTCGCGCTGGCCGCGGCGGGGGAGCGGGCCCTGCTCGCCGGGGACCGCCGCGCCGGGCGGGACCTGCTCCGCGAGGCGGCCGAACTGGCGCTGGAGTGCCACGCCCCGTCGGTGGCCGAACGCGCGGGCGCGCGGCTGTCCGCGGGCGGTGGGCGACCGCCCAAGCTGCGCGTCACGGGCGTGTCCGCGCTGACCCCCGCCGAACGTCAGGTGGCGCGGTTGGCCGCCACGGCGTTGACGAACCGCGAGATCGCCGAGCAGCTGTTCGTCACCGAGAAGACCGTCGAGGCGCACCTCAGCCGCGTCTACCGCAAGCTCGACGTCCGCTCCCGCACCCAACTCGCGCTGCACGCGGAATCGTTGTCCCGCTGACCCGCGGTTTCAGGGTTTCTTGTGGGGTTTCCCCCAACGACTGGAAGGCCCTTCCGCTTCTACCGTTCTCCCACCGGAGTCGAGGGGAGTTCCACCACTCCGGGTCGACCACAACGCGCCAACCTCCCAGGGGAGAACCATGTCCACGACCACCTGCTCGCCGCTCGCCTCCCACCGCCCCGACGTGCTCGTGGCCAGCACAACCACCGCCGCCGTCACGCCGCCTTGCGGGGGATGAACGCGGCCACCGCGGCGGACACAAGGGCAGCGCCCGCGCCGATCGCGATGATCACCCGGAAACCGGTCAACGACGGCACGACACCGGGCCCGAACGGCACGGTCAGCTGCGACAGCACGACCCCCGCGACCGCACTGGACACCGACGTGCCGATGGACCGCATCAGCGTGTTGAGGCTGTTGGCCGCCGCGGTCTCGGTCACCGGCACGTTGGCCATGATCAGCGACGGCATCGACCCGTAGGCGAGCCCGATCCCGGCCCCGATGACGCTGGACACCAGCACCAGCTGCCAGAGCTGGCTCATCAGCTGCAGGTTCACCGCGTAGCCGAAGGCGACCACCAGCGTGCCGACGATCAACGTGGTGCGCGGCCCGCTGGTCCGCGTGATACGCGCGGAGATCGGAGCCATCGCCATCATCACCAGCCCGGACGGCGCCAGCACCAGACCGACGACGAACATCTGCTGCCCCAACCCGTACCCCGTGGCAGCGGGGAGCAGCAGCAACTGCGGCAGCACCAACGACATCGCGAACATCGAGAACCCGAAGATCGCCGACGCCAGGTTCGTCAACGCGACGGGCCGCCGCCCACTCGTCCGCAGGTCGACCAGCGGTTCGCGGTTCCGCAGCTCCCACCGCCCCCACCCGACCAGGACGACAACGGCGACGACGATCAGCGAGAGCGTCAACGGGCTGGTCCAGCCCCACTCGGTCCCCTTGGACACCGCCAGCAGGAAGCACACCAGCACGATCGTCAGCCCAATGGCGCCGACGAAGTCGAAGCGCCCACCGGACCGCACCGCCGACTCCGGCACCAGCACCACGACCAACGCGGTGGCCACGACACCAACGGCGGCGGCACCCCAGAACAACACGTGCCAGTCGAAGCTGTCGGCCAACAACGTGGCCGCGGGCAACCCCAACGCCCCGCCGACACCGAGCGACGCGCTCATCAACGCCGTAGCGGACCCGAGCCGCTCCTTGGGCAGTTCGTCCCGCATGATGCTGATTCCCAACGGAATCACGCCGGAGGCAAGCCCCTGGAGCGCCCGCGCCACCACCAGCGGCGCCAAGCTCGTGCTCAACGCGGCCAACACCGACCCCGCGACCAGCAGACCGAGGCTGACGAGCAGCATCCGGCGCTTGCCGACCATGTCCCCGAGCCGCCCCACGGTCGGCGTGGCGACAGCGGCGGCCAACAACGTGGCCGTGATCGCCCACGCGGTGTCGGCCGCGGTCGCGTTCAGCAGACTGGGCAACCGGGGAACCAGCGGGATCACGATCGTCTGCATCAACGCCACGGTGACACCCGCGAACGCGAGGACGGCCACGACGACGTTCGGCCGCCGCGTCTCGACGGCCGGCACCTCGGCCGACTCGACGTACGCGGTGGATGGCGTAGATGGCACGAGCGTCCTCCGATGCGGGTGCGAGCGAGCAGATCATGATTAAAGCAGTCAGTTGACTTAGATGACTCCAGCGACCTCCCTGATCGTCAGGTATGTCACTCCCGGTCGATCACGGAAAGCCGCCGTTCGGCTACGCGCCGAAGCAAAGCGGCACCTCGGGGGTACCGGGGGTTGAGGATGCGGAGTAGCGTTTTCGTCGTGTGGAACCCCTGTCGATGTTGTCGGCTTGCCTGCCCCCTGTGCGCGGTGCGCGCCGGGGCAGCCTGCTGTCGCGCGCACTAGCGCCCGACCTTCGACAACCGCTCGACGGAGGATTCCCGTGTCTCTTCGCGTCCACAACACGCTGACCAACCGCAAAGAGCTGTTCGAGCCGCTGGTCCCCGGCCACGTGAAGATGTTCGTCTGCGGCCCGACGGTCTACGACCTGAGCCACGTCGGCCACGCCAAGACCTACACGCAGTTCGACTTCATCGCCCGCTACCTGCGCAAGCGCGGCCACGAGGTGACGTACGCGCAGAACATCACCGACGTGGACGACAAGATCATCCGCAGGGCGCGGGAACAGGGCGTCGAGCCGCACGAGCTGGCCTCCCGGTACGAGACGGCGTACCGGGAGGACATGGCCGCCCTGCACAACACGAGCGTCGACGTCTACGCGCGGGCGCACGACCACATCAAGGAGATCGTGGTCCAGGTGCAGCAGTTGATCGACCGGGGCCACGCCTACCGGCTCGACGACGGCTGGTACTTCGACCTCTCGACGTTCCGCGGTTACGGCAAGCTGTCGGGCCGGACGAAGGTCGAGGCCGAGGACTCGGTGGCCCGCGTCGACGAGAACGACCAGAAGCGCAACCCCGGCGACTTCGCCCTGTGGAAGGCCCGCAAACCGGGTGAACCCCATTGGGACACGCCTCTCGGGGAGGGGCGACCGGGCTGGCACATCGAGGACACCGCCATCACGGAGACGCTGTTCGGGCCGCAGTACGACCTGCACGGCGGCGCGGTCGACCTGATCTTCCCCCACCACGAGGCGGAGATCGCCCAGATGGAGGCGGCATCGGGTCGGGAACCGCTGGTGCGCTACTGGATGCACGGCGGACTGCTCCGGGTCGACGGCGCCAAGATGGGCAAGAGCGCCGGGAACCACCTGACGATCCGGGAAGCGCTCGAGATCACCGACTTCCGCACGCTGCGCTACGCCTTCCTCAGCCAGCACTACCGCTCCTCGGTGGAACTGACCTCCACGACCCTGGAGAACGCGCGCAACGCTCGGCGGCGCGTGGAGAACTTCGCCCGTTCCATCGACCGGTCGCACCCCGAGGGGGAAGCGGCCGTGGTCCTGGCGGACCAAGCGCGGAAGCGCGTGTTCGACCGGCTCGACGACGACTTCGACACCCCCGGCGCGCTCGCGGCGTTCTTCGAGTTCATCCGCGAGCAGAACCGCGGCGGCGAGGTGCCGGGCCGGGCGGCCGCGGCTCTGCTCGCGGACGTCGAGGACCTGTTCGACGCCTTCGACATCGCCGAACGCCCGGTGGACGACGCGACGATCGCGGCGGAGGTGGAGCGGCGGCGGCAGTTGCGCCAGGAGCGGAGGTTCCAGGAGGCCGACGCGATCCGCGACAGCCTGCACCGGCGTGGCGTCGTCATCGAGGACGTCGCCGACGGAACCCGCTGGTGGACAAGGCAAGCATGACGTCCGTGGCGGGGGCGAGCGACCGGCTCGGTGCCGAAATCGCCGAGTCGCCCCGCTGACGGTCAGCCCGGACCAGGTGGGCCCGACCCCGTCGCCCGGTCGGGGCGGCGGAACGAGCGCGACCGGGGTCGCGGGCGCAGACTGGCGGCGTGCCGCCGCTACCCGTTCCTCCCGCCGACCTGTCCGGAGCCGTCGACTGGGTGCGCGAGCACCTCGGTGACCTGACCCGCGAACCGCGGGAAGCCGGTGCCGCGTCGGCGTTCGCCGGAGGGCAGCGGGCGGCGGACGCGGCGCTCGCCGGGCTCGACGTGACCGGGTACGCGAGCACCCGGAGCACGGTGCTGCCGCGGTCCGCGCGAGGAGCGAGCCGGTTGTCGCCCTACCTCCGCCACGGTCTGCTCACGCTGCCCGAGGTGTGGTCGGCGGTGGACGGCGCGCCGGAGCGGGACCGGACGAAGTACCGCGACGAGTTGCTGTGGCAGGAGTTCGCCCGCCACCTGTACTCCCGGCTCGGCGGCCGGACCGCTCGACCGCTGCGCCACGACCAGCCGCGCGGCGAGGCGGAGTGGGTGGGGGAGCCGTGGCGGTCGGACATGGCGTGCATGGCGGCGGTGGTCGCCGAACTGCGCGAGGACGGGTGGCTGGTCAACCAGACGCGGATGTGGTTGGCCTCGCAGTGGGCCGTGCGCGCCGGGCGGGACTGGGCCGAGGGTGAGGACGAGATGTTCGCGCACCTGGTCGACGGCTCCCGCGCGGCGAACCGGCTCGGCTGGCAGTGGACGGTCGGCACGGGCAGCGGCAAGCCCTACGGCTTCAGCCGGTGGCAGGTGGTGCGGCGCGCGCCGTCGTTGTGCGAGTCCTGCGCGTTGGCCGACGACTGCCCGGTCGAGTCGTGGCCGAACGCGGAACCCGGTCCGCCGGTGGACGGCCCGGACCTCGGCAAGGCGCCCATCCCGGCCGGGCCCGCGGACGTCGAAGGCGGCGGCGGTGACGTCGTGTGGTTGACCGCGGAGTCGTTGGGGGACCGGGATCCGGCACTGGCCGCCGTGCCGGGCAGGCCCGCGGTGTTCGTGTTCGACGAACCGCTGCTGGCCCGGCTTCGGCTGTCCGGGACGAGGCTGGTGTTCCTCGCGCAGACCTTGGGGGAGTTGGCGACCACCCGACCCGTGCGGGTGCGCCGGGGTCGACCCGCGGTGGAGCTGGCCGACCTCCGGGTGGCGGCGACGTGGACCCCGGTCCCCGGCTGGCAGCGCCTCTCCCGCTCGGTGCGGCCGGTCGAGGTGCACCCGTGGCCCTGGCTGGTCCGGCCGGGGTCGTTCGCCCTGCGGTCCTACAGCGCTTGGAGGCGTCACGCCCTGCCGCGGTGACGCCTTGACCTCACACGCTGCGCAACACCGACACCACGACCCCGAGCACCACGGCCCGCTCCCCGTCGATCACGTCGTAAGCGTCGTTCCGGGGCTCCAGGAACACCCGCCCGTTCCTCCGCGAGTAGACCTTCACCGTGGCCTCGTCGTCGATGGAGGCGGCCACGATCTGCCCGGAACGCGCCTCGCTCTGCTGCCGCACCACCACGATGTCCCCGTCGCAGATCGAGGCGTCCACCATGGAATCCCCTCGAACCCGCAACCCGAACACCGTCCCCCGCCCGGTGAGCCCACGCGGCAACGTCAACACGTCGTCCACGTGCTCCTCGACCGTGATGGGACTACCGGCCGCGATGTGCCCCACCACCGGCACCGCGACGGAATCCGCATCGCTCACGCCACCCCGAGGAAGGAACACCCGCACGTCCATCGGCCGCGACAACGACTCACTGCGCCGCAGGAACCCCCGCTCCTCCAAGCTGGCGAGGTGCTTGGACACCGAGGACGAGGACCGCAACCCGACGGCGTCCCCGATCTCCCGAGTGCTGGGCGAGTACCCGTGCTCCGCGATCCACTCCTGGATCGTCAGCAGGATCCGCTGCTGCCGTTCGGGCAAGGTCGAGGCGTCCAGGTCAAGATCGTCGTAGGCGGTCACCCGCCGAATGGTAGATGCCCCCGGAGCACGCCAAACCCCCGGTGCTCGGGCAAGACGACCCCGTCACCCGACCGGGTGGAAAATTCTGCAACACCTCCACCCCACCCGGCACCTGACCGACGTGACCAGTGAAACGGGAGTGCAGGCCTCCATGGCGGACGGAACCGACCCACCCGACGCCGTCCTGTGGGCGAAGGGCGACCGCGACGCCTTCGGCCTCCTCTTCGAACGCCACGTCGAGGCCGTCTGGAACCACGCCTACCGCTTGACGGCGTCCTGGGACCAGGCGCACGACGTCACCTCGGCCACGTTCCTCACCGCGTGGCGCACCCGTCACGACATCACCCTGCTCCGCGACAGCGCCCTCCCGCTGCTCTACACGATGGCCGCCAACATCGCCCGCACCGCGCACCGCGGCTCGTCCCGCCGCACCCGCCTGCTGCGCCGCATCCCCGACCCGTCCCCGGTGGACGACCACGCCGACGCCGTCGTGCACCGCGTCGACACCGAGTCCCGCCTCCGGCGCGTGGTCGACGCCGTCCGCCTCCTCCCGCCCGCTCAACGCGAGGTGGCCGAACTCTGCCTGCTGGGCGACCTCCCGATCGCCGACGCCGCACGACACCTGGGCCTCGCGGAGGTCTCCGTGCGCTCCCACCTCTCCCGCGCCCGAGCCCGGCTGCGCACCTTGACGGAGGACCCCCAGTGACCGACGAACCCCGCGGCATCACCCCTCACCGCCCCCTCCCGCCGGGGCTGCGCACGCAGCTCCGCGCCGAGTTCGACGAGGCGACCACCCGGAAGCGCACGCTCTCCACTCCCGTCCTGGCGGCCGCCGCGGCCGTGGCGTTGTTGGCGGGCACCGTCTTCGTCCTCCGCCAAACCCCGGACCCCAGCACCGCGACCACCGCGGCCTACGACCCCGCGGTCGCCAAGGTCGCCCTGGACCGCTGCTGGTCGGCCGTCCGGACGCGGAACGCGACCGCCAGGTTCCCCGACCGCTCCCTCTGGACCCCCGTGTTCACCGTCGGCGACTCCCAGTTGGGCGTGGTCGCCGCGCGAGCCGACGGCAAGCCCCTCTTCTGCCAGACCACCCCGACCACCGCCACCGTCTCCGACCCGGCCACCGCCGCCCTGTTCAGCCGGGAAGGCGTGGTCGCGGGCGAGTCCGATGACCAGGTGGCTCTCACGGTCGCCACCCCGATCGGGTCCACCACCGTCCACGCCGAACTCCGCGACCACCTCTTCGTCGCCCTCACGAGCACCAACCTCACCGGCGCCCGGATCACCGCCGGCCCACCCGACGGCCCCCAGCAGACCCTGATCCCCACCTCTCCCGCGATCGCGCTCCGCGACCACCCCGACAGCCCGTTCGCCGACCGCACGTCCCCGGAGGGCATCGCCCTGGGCGACTGCCTGTCCCGAGCCGCGAAACCGGTGGTGGATCCCGATTCCTACGAGCCGGGAGCGTTCGTGACCTACCCCGGCGGTCGGTTCTCGATCGGCCGCAGCCCTTTCACGGTGGTCTTCTGCCGCTGGGGCCAACAACGCAGCGACGCTTCCGTCGAAACCCTGGTCCTCGGCGGCGTCCCGGCGCTCTTCAACCGCTCCACCGACCTGGGCAACGGTTTCCGCGTCCTCACCGGTCAACTCACCGACGCCGTCGCCACCCTCGACGTCGGCTTCGGCGACGGCCCGCTGCTGCCCGCCTCGGTGGCCCGCCGCACGTTCGCGATCCTCGTCCCCGCGGACGTGGACGGGTCCACCCTCGTCCATGCGGTCGCCCGCGGCCCCGCGGGCGAGGTGGTCTTCGAGAACGACTGGCCGTTCGACAGTTGACGCCACGGGGTGGGCCTCCTGCCGGGCGGCCCACCCCGCTGGAACCTCACGTCGTGACGCGCTCGCGGGCTTTGAGCCCCAGTTCGGCCGTGGGCGTCCGGAAGGTCTCCCGACCCGTCGCCACGGCCACCACGTTCACCAGGCACAACCCCGCCGTGAAGATCGCGACACCGACCCAGTTCGCGCTCTGCGGCCCCGCGATGGCGGCCGAGATCGTGGGCGTGAACCCGGCGACGGCGAAGCCGATCTGCGTCCCGATCGCCATGCCCGACAACCGCACCTTCGCGGTGAACATCTCGCCGTAGAACGACGGCCACACGGCGTTCGTCGCGCTGTAGACGACGCCGAACAGCAGCACGCCGACGACGAACACCAGGAGGTAGTTCGCCGTCGAGATCGCCCCGAGGTAGGCGAAGATCAGCACCGCGCAGCCGAGCGACCCGCTGATGAACACCGGTTTGCGCCCCACCCGGTCCGCGAGCTTGGCCCACAACGGGATCGCGCCCAGCGCGGTGATGTTCGCCAGCACGCCGACCCACAGCATCGGCGTCCGCGCCAGGCCCGCCGAGTTCACCGCGTAGGACAGCGCGTACACGGTGAAGATCGTGCTGACGGAGGCGATCACGGCCGCGGCCACGACCCGCAGCACGTCCGCCCAGTGGTCGCGGAACAGGATCGCGACGGGGAGCTTGGCCGCCGCGTCGCCCGCGACCTCCTGCTCGAACACGGGCGTCTCGTCGAGCTTGCGGCGGATCACGAACCCGACGACGACCACGATCGCGCTGGCCCAGAAGGGAATCCGCCACCCCCACGACAGCAGGTCGTCCTGGGGGAGCGCGGCGATCGGCAGGAACACCGCCGTGGCCAGCACCTGACCCGCCTGGGTGCCGCTGAGGGTGAAGCTCGTGTAGTAGGCGCGGCGGTCGTCGGGGGCGTGTTCGAGGCTCATCGAGTTCGCGCCCGCCTGCTCCCCGGCGGCGGAGAGCCCTTGCAGGAGCCGGGTCGCGACCAGCAGCACGGGTGCGGCGACGCCGATGTCGTCGTAGGTGGGCAGGCAGCCGATGAGGAACGTGGCGAACCCCATGAGCAGCAACGTGAACACCAGCACCCGCTTGCGGCCGAAGCGGTCGCCGACGTGGCCGAGGATCACCGCGCCGACCGGCCGGGCCAGGTAGCCGACGCCGAAGGTGGCCAACGCGAGCAGCGTGCCGGTGGCGGCGTTCGACGTGGGGAAGAAGATCTTGCCGAACACGAGGGCGGCGGCCGTGCCGTAGATGAAGAAGTCGTAGTACTCCAGCGCGCTCCCGATCCACGCGGCCAGAGCCGCTTTGCGGGGTTTGCCCTGGGGGAGAGGGGGACCTGAGGTCACGAGGGGCTCCTCTGTCTGCGTCTTTGCAGGGAACAGCGGACTCGGGCTACGTACGTACTAGATAGTTAATAACGGAGATGGTGAGGAGCGGCGGCCCTCCGTGTCAAGGGTTCAGCGGGCGGTCAGGTAGCTCACGAGCAGGTCGCCGACCATGCGCCGGTGGTGGTCGCGGCGCGCGGGGTCCAGCATGTCCCGCTCGAAGATCGCGTGGAACGTGTGCCGGTTGGCGATCCGGAACACGCAGAACGCGCTGATCGCCATGTGCACGTCGAGCGCGTCCACGTCGTCGCGGAAGTAGCCCGCGGCACGGCCCCGGTCGAGGATGCGGGTGAGCACGTCGAGCGCGGGGTTCGCCAGCCCGGCCAGCTCGGTGGACCGCGCGATGTGCTCGGCGCGGTGGATGTTCTCGATGCTGACCAGTCGGACGAAGTCCGGGTGCGACTCGTGGTGGTCGAAGGTCAGCTCGGCGAGCCTGCGCAGGGCGTCGATCGGGTCGAGGTGCTCCACGTCGAGCTCCTGCTCGATCGCCCGGATCACCGTGTAGGCCCGTTCGAGGACCTCGACGAACAGCTGCTCCTTGCCGCCGAAGTAGTAGTAGATCATCCGCTTCGTGGTGCGGGTCTTGGCGGCGATCTCGTCCACCCGCGCGCCGTCGTAGCCCTTGTCGGCGAACTCCCGCGCGGACACGGCGAGGATCTCGGCTTTGGTGCGCTCGGCGTCGCGGGACCGGTCGACGCCCGCATCGGAGGGCAGGGCTACCACGGACTTCCTTCCTCACCACGGGTGCTGCGACCCACTCTAGGTGGCCTCTTCCGCCCGCCGCCCACCGTGGGGTACAACTAACTCACCAGTTCGTACATTACGAGGGAGGCCGGTCGTGCCCCACACCCCGTTCCCCGACGCGGTCCGCGAGCACGCCGACCTGGCACGGGGCGCGCTCGTGGTCGGGCTCGTGGGCTCGGGCATCGGGCCGTCGCTGAGCCCCGCGCTGCACGAGGAGGAGGCCCGCAGGCTGGGGCTGCGCTACCGGTACCGGCGGATCGACCTCGACGAGTGGGGCCTGCCGCCCGAGGCGGTCGGCGACATCGTGACGATCACGCGGGACGCGGGGTACCGCGGCCTCAACGTCACCCACCCGTGCAAGCAGGCCGTGCTGCCGCACCTGGACGAGCTGTCGCCCGACGCCGAGGCGCTCGGTGCGGTGAACACGGTCGTGTTCGACGAGGGCAGGGCCGTCGGCCACAACACCGACTGGTCCGGCTTCGTCCGCGGGCTGGAGGTGGGACTGCCCGACGCGGACCTCTCGTCCGTCGTCCTGCTCGGCGCGGGCGGGGCGGGCGCCGCGGTCGCGCACGGGCTGCTCACCGCCGGAGCGGGGAACGTGCGGGTGTACGACCTCGACCCCGACCGCGCCGACGCGCTGGCGGCGTCGCTCTCGACGAGGTTCGGCGCGGGCCGTGCCACCGCGGGACGCGGCGACCTGGCCGACGCCGTGCGCGCCGCCAATGGTCTGGTGCATGCCACCCCGACCGGGATGGCCGAGCACCCCGGCCTCCCGCTGCCCGCCGACCTGCTGCGGCCCGACCTGTGGGTCGCCGAGGTCGTCTACCGGCCGCTGGACACCGAGCTGGTCACCACCGCGCGCGCCGCGGGATGCCGGGTCCTCGACGGCGGCCGGATGTTCGCGTTCCAGGCCGCCGAGGGGTTCCGGCTGTTCACCGGCGCCGACCCCGACACCGAGCGGATGCTGCGCCACTTCGACCACCTCGTCCGCACGCCGGAAGGACGGAACGATGTCCGCTGACCGCCGACGCGGGATCGCCACCGTGTGCCTGTCCGGCACGCTGGAGGACAAGCTGGCCGCCGCCGCGGCGGCCGGGTTCGACGGCGTGGAGCTGTTCGAGAACGACCTGCTCGCCTCGCCGTGGTCACCCGCGCGGGTGCGGCGGGAGTGCGCCGACCTCGGCCTGTCGATCGACCTCTACCAGCCGTTCCGCGACTTCGAGGCGGTGCCGCCGGACGTGCTCGCCCGCAACCTCCGGCGGGCGGAGCGGAAGTTCGACGTGATGGAGGAGCTGGGCGCGGACACCGTCCTGGTGTGCTCGTCGGTGTCGCCCGACGCGGTCGACGACGACGCCCTCGCCGCCGAGCAGCTGCACGCCCTCGCCACGCGCGCCGCCGAACGGGGCATCCGGGTGGCCTACGAGGCGTTGGCGTGGGGGAGGTTCGTCAGCACGTACGACCACTCGTGGCGGATCGTGCGCGCCGCGGGCCACCCCGCGCTCGGCTTGTGCCTGGACAGCTTCCACGTGCTGTCCAGGGAGGTCGACCCGGTGGCCATCCGGACGATTCCGGGCGAGAAGGTGTTCTTCCTGCAACTGGCCGACGCGCCGAGGCTGCGGATGGACGTGCTCCAGTGGAGCCGCCACCACCGGCTGTTCCCCGGACAGGGCGACTTCGACCTCACTTCGTTCGTCGACCACGTGCTCGCCACCGGCTACCGCGGGCCGCTGTCGCTGGAGGTGTTCAACGACGTCTTCCGGCAGTCCGAGCCCCGCGCCGCGGCCGTGGACGCGATGCGCTCGCTGCTGCTGCTCCAAGAGCCGCCGGGCGCCGCGCCGGTGCTGACCGGCCACGCCTTCACCGAGTTCGACGTCGACGACACCGCGGCCGGACAGGTCGAAGCGGCCCTCACCGGACTCGGCTTCGCCCTGGCGGGCGAGCACCGCACCAAGCCCGTGCGGCTGTGGCGGCAGGGCGGCGCGCGCGTCGTGCTCAACCACCGTCCACCCGCGACGGGCGCTCACGCGGCCGTCAGCGCCGTGGCCGTGGAGAGCCCCGACCCGACCAGGTCCGCCGCGCGCGCCGGGGAGTTCCTCGCCCAGCCCAGCGGCGACAACGCGGTGGCCGCCCCGGACGGCACGTCGGTGATCTTCTGCCGCGACGAGTGGCTCGCGGACTTCGCCCCGCTCAGCTCGTCCGACGTGGTCGGCGCGGGCGTCCTGGGCACCGACCACGTGGGCCTGACCGAACCGTTCGACCGCTTCGAGCAGGCGGGCCTGTTCTACCGCGCCGTCCTGGGCCTGGAGCTGGAGGACGAGACCGAGTTCGCCGCCCCGTTCGGCCTGGTCCGCAGGCACTCCGTCGTCGACCGCGCCCGCCACGTCCGCATCGCCCTGGACGCCACCCTGGTCCGCCGCGGCGACTGGGGTCCGGACGTCCGCGAACCGCAGCACGTCGCCTTCACCACCGCCGACGCCCTCGCCGCCGCCACGGCGATGCGCGCCCGCGGCGCACCCCTGCTCGACATCCCGGCCAACTACTACGACGACCTCGACGCCCGCCTCGCCCCACCCCCGGACTTCCTCGCCGCGCTGCGCGAGAACTCCGTGCTCTACGACCGCGACGCCCACGGCGAGTTCCTGCACTTCTTCACCGAGGTCCTCGGCGACCGCGTGTACTTCGAGGTCGTGCAACGCATCGGCGCGTACGCGGGCTACGGCGCGCTCAACGCCCCGGTCGTCATGGCCGCGCACCGCAGACGCCGCCGGGAGGCGGTGCGGTAGGCAAACGGGTTTGCCGGGGACCCTGCCGTAGTGGACGATCACCCGTCGGCCCGAAGCGCGCCGATGGAGGAGAACCCCGTGCCCGACGTCGTGCCGCTGCGGCACAACCACGCGTTCCAGCTGCTCTGGATCGGCAGCGCCGTGTCCCAGCTGGGCACCGAGTTGACGCGGCTCGCGATGCCGTTGCTGGTGCTCGCCCTCACCGGGTCGCCGGGGCTGGCGGGGGTGGTCGCGGGGGCGCGGACCGCCGTGTTCCTCGGCGTCCAACTGCCCGCGGGCATCTGGGTGGACCGGTGGGACCGCCGGGCCGTGCTGCTGACCAGCCAGGGCGTGCAGGCGCTCAACGCCGCCGTGCTGGCCGTCGTGGTGGTCGCGGGCGAGGTGCGGATCTGGCACTTCCTGGTGCTCGGCGCGGTCGACGGTGCTTGTGCCGCGTTCGGTGGCCCGGCCCGCACGGTCGCGCTGCGCGGTGTCGTCCCGGCCGAACAGCTCCGCTCCGCCTACGCGCGGGAGGAAGCCCGTGCGCACGCGGCCAGGCTGATCGGCCCGTCGCTGGGCGGTGTGCTGTTCGGACTGGGCCGGGCGTTGCCGTTCGTCGTCGACGCCGTCACGTTCGTGGTCGCGTTCGCCTGCTCGCTGTTCGCCAAGGTCCCCCGGCATCCCGAGACGGGGGAGAAGACCGCGCGGGCGAGCATGTGGCGGGAGGCGGTCGAGGCCGTCGGATGGCTGTGGCGGCAACGGGGTCTGCGCGCGGCGACCGCCGCCGTGATGGCGATGAACCTGCTGGGCGGCGGGATCCTGATCCCGGTGATCGTGCTGGTCGGCGACCGCGGCGGCGGTCCGGTCCTCACCGGCGTGGTGTTCGCGGGCATCGGGATCGGGGGACTGGTCGGCGCGGTGCTGTCCGACCGGATCGGCGGCCTGCTGCCCGCCGGGCAGTTGGTGATCGCGATCCTCGTGGTCTTCGCCGGGTCGAACGGCGTGATGGTGCTCCCGGTCGCCGTGTGGTGGCCGATGGTCCCGCTCCTGGTCACCGCGGTGGTCACGCCCGCGCTCAACGTCGTGCTGAGCGTCGCGGTGTCCCGGCTGGTGCCGCACGAGATGCTCGGCCGCCTCGACGCCGTGCTCACGGTGGCGGGCATGGGCCTCTCACCGCTGGCGCCCGTCCTCGGCGGCTTCCTGGCGGCGGCGCTGGGCGGCGCGGGCGCGGTGCTCGTGATCGGCGTCGGGTTCGCGCTGACCGCCGTGGTGGCGGCGTCGAGCCGGGAGCTGCGCCGGTTCACCGACGACACGCCCGCCGCCCGGAACTGACCTGTGCGTTTCGGCGTGTAACGATCGCCGGTCGCTCTCTTGACACGGACACCCGCCGGGGCGCCAAATGGCCCGGATCTTGCTCGCCCGCGCACGACCCTCGGCATCGAGGAGGACACCGATGAGCGACGACGTAGGCACCCCACTGTCGGCCGACGAGAAGCGGCTCCACGAACTCGGATACGCCCAAGAGCTCTCCCGCACCATGTCCGGGTTCTCGAACTTCGCCGTGTCCTTCACGATCATCTCGATCCTGTCGGGATGCCTGACCCTCTACGGGTTCGGGATGAACACCGGCGGCCCGGCGTTGATCGTGTGGGGCTGGCCGTTCGTCGGCCTGATGACGTTGCTCGTGGGCCTCGCGATGGCCGAGGTCTGCTCCAGCTTCCCGACCGCGGGCGGCCTGTACTACTGGGCGGCCAAGCTCGCGCCGAGCAACGGCGCGGCGTGGTCGTGGTTCACCGGCTGGTTCAACTTCCTCGGCCAGGTCGCCGTCACGGCGGGCATCGACTTCGGGGCCGCGTTCTTCATCAACGCCTTCCTCGACCTCCAGTTCGGCTTCGCCGCCACGCCCGCGCACACGATCCTGATCTTCGGGCTGGTGCTGGTGCTGCACGGCCTGTTGAACACCTTCGGCGTGAAGCTGGTGTCCCTGCTCAACGACATCAGCGTGTGGTGGCACATCGTCGGCGTGCTGGTCATCGTCGGCGCGCTGGTGTTCATCCCGTCGGAGCACCAGTCCGCCTCGTACGTGTTCACCACGTTCGTCAACAACACCGGCTGGACGTCGCCGCTCTACGTCGGACTGCTCGGGTTGTTGTTGGCGCAGTACACCTTCACCGGCTACGACGCCTCGGCGCACATGACCGAGGAGACGCACGACGCGGCCCGCAGCGGCCCGCGCGGGATCGTGATGTCCATCGTGGTCTCGCTGATCGCGGGCTGGGTGCTGCTGGTCGGCATCACCTTCGCCATCCAGGACTACGACGGCGCGATCGGCAGCTCGACCGGTGTGCCGCCCGCGCAGATCTTCATCGACGCCCTCGGCGCGACCGGCGGCAAGCTGCTGCTGCTCGTCGCCATCGGCGCGCAGCTGTTCTGCGGCATGTCCTCGGTGACCGCGAACTCGCGGATGATCTACGCCTTCTCCCGCGACGGCGCGCTGCCCGCGTCGAAGTTCTGGCACAAGATCAACAAGCGCACCCGGACGCCCACGAACGCCATCTGGCTGGCCGCGGGCGGCGCGTTCGTCCTCGGCCTGCCGTACCTGTGGAACGCCACGGCCTACGCGGCGGTCACGTCCATCGCGGTGATCGGCCTCTACATCGCCTACGTCATGCCCACGCTGCTGAGGCTGTTGCAGGGCGAGAAGTTCCAACGCGGACCGTGGCACCTGGGCAGGTGGAGCAGGCCGATCGGCATCGTCGCGGTCGTGTGGGTCGTCTTCATCACGATCCTGTTCATGCTCCCGCAGGCCAGCCCGGTGACGGCGAAGAACTTCAACTACACGCCGATCGCGGTCCTCGTGGTGCTCGGCTTCGCGGGCATCTGGTGGCTCGTCTCGGCCCGGAAGTGGTTCACCGGCCCGAAGGTCCAGGGCACGCCGGAGGAACTGGCGGCGATCGAACGGGATCTGGACTCGATCTGACGGTCCGCTGGTGACGGGCCGAGCCCTCTCGGCCCGTCACCAGCGGGGAACAACCGGTCGTCAGCCCTCGACGCGGTGCTGCGCCCAGAAGGACGTCAGGTCCGTCGAGCCCGCCGCGGCCTGGGCGGCGGCCTTGAACTCCGCCGTCGTGGAGACCCCGTACCAGTGGGACTGGGCGTAGGTCTTCAGCAGGTTCGCCATGGCCGTGTCGCCGATGAGGCGACGCAGGTCGTGCAGCGTGCACTTGCCGTAGTTGTAGATGACGCTGGAGTAGCGCGAGGAGTGCGCGTCCCAGTACGCCATCGAGTTGGTGAGCTTCTCCGCGCTCGACTGCCAGGTGATGCCGCAGCCGCTGCCGGTGATGCCCTTGTACAGGTCCGTCGCGTAGTCGGTGAAGCTCTCGTCCAGCCACGGGGAGTTGTACTCGTCGTCGCCGACGATCCCGTAGAACCACTGGTGCGCCAGCTCATGGGGCAGCGCGGTGGTGGACACCAGGTCCAGGACGAAACCGGGGTACTCCATGCCGCCGAACCAGAAGTTGTTGTCCAGCACGACGTCCATCTCCTGGTACGGGTAGTCGCCGAAGCGTCCCGAGTGGACGTCGAGCGCGTCCTTGGCCAGGGTCAGCATGGAGTTGGCGTCACCGCTGGAGATGCCGCTGACGCCGTACACGTTCACCTTGTAGCCCTTGGCGGACGTGCCGGAGATCTTCGAGAACGGGCCCGCGCCCCAGGCGAAGTCGCGCACCTTGGCGGCCGTCGCGTGGGTCGTGGTGGTCGACCCGCTGGTCGTCTCGGTCGACGTGCCGGTCGCGGGCGTGAGCAGCGACGTCGGGTGCACGAGCGTGACGTCGAAGTCGCTGATCAGCTGGTAGAACGACTCGCCGTTGTTGGTGTACGGGTCGAGGTGCCAGCCCGCGCCGTCGCGGACCGCCAGCACCGGCAGCGCGTTGCCGATCATGTTGTACGCGCCGTCGTGGCCGAACCGGTCGGCACCGCTGGGGACGACGATCTTGAGGTCGAAGCCGATGGTCGCCGACTGGCCCTGTGCCAGCGGGCTCGGCAGGGTGATCTTCAACGCCGTGCAGTTCACGCTCAGCGCCGACGGCGTGCCGCCGGTGACGGCCGAGACCGTGATCGGCGTGGTGGGGCAGGAGCCGTGGTAGTTGTCCCACAGCCGCAGGTACACCTCGGGCAGCGCGGTCGAGGAGCCGTTGGTGAAGCTGACGGACTGGTGGCCGGTCCACGTGTCGCCCGCGGTGTTCGACGTCAGGCTCACCGTGTACGCGGGGTTGATCGGCGTCCGGGTGGTGTCCGGGGGAGTGGTGCCGCCGATGGTCCACGTGAACGTGGTGGAGCCGCTGTTGTCCGCCGGGTCCTTGGCGGTGACCGTGACCGTGGAGGTGCCCGCCGCGGTCGGCGTCCCGGTGATCAGGCCGGTGCCCGAGGCGATGGCCAGCCCCGCGGGCAGGCCCGTCGCGCTGTAGGTGAGCGCGTCGCCCTGCGGGTCGGACGCCTGGACCTGCACCGACACCGGAGTGCCGACCTGGCCGCTCTGGTTGCCGGGGTTGGTGACCGACGGGTTCTGCGTACCGCCGCCACCGCCCGCGGTGCTCAGCGCGACGTCGTCGAGCAGGAAGTTGGTCGCCAGACCGGAGTCCTCGACGCCGGTGACCTTCAGCGTCACGGTCTGCCCGACGTACGCCGAGACGTCGACCGTCTTCTGGACGTACCCGGTGTTCTTGTCCAGGTTGGAGTAGCTCGCCACCGTGGCCGTGCCGACCTGCACGGTCAGCTTGTCGTACGCGACGGTGGTGGTCGTCTCCTTGGTGTCGATGTGCAGCCAGTAGCTCAACGACGCCGACGTGCACCCCGCTGGCAGGGTGACGGACTGGGACAGCGTGTCGGTGTGCGTCGTGCCGTAACCGTCGAGCCACGCGTCCTTGGTCCCGCCGTGCGCGGGTTCCGCGGTCGTCGCGGAGGAGATCACGCCCGAGGTCTGGGTCCACGGGGTCGTGCCGCTCTCGAAGCCGCCGTTGGCGATCACCTGGTCGCCGCACGCGGAGGCTTGGGCCTCCGTGGCGGTCAGGGTGACGCCCAACAGGCTGACGGCGAGGGCGAGCGCGGCAGGGAGCGCTCTACTTCTCATCGGATTTCCTTTCCCGGCCCACCGGAGGTGGTAGGGACAGGTTCACCGAGGTCAGGCCGCTGTTCAACGGCGGGTTTTTCACTGGGAACGAGTTTGCGGCAATTGTCTCGGTATAGCGGGAATCGTCCATTACCAGGGTTGGTGGAACTTCCCGCCGGACCGTGGAATAGCAGGTCGGGTCGCGCTGTCCACTCTTCGACCGCGAGTCCACCAAACCAAGGACCTGTTCGGACCGTCGGAGACGCGCGCCGCGGGCGTGGTGAACCTCAACCGCCAGGGCAGGATCACCCGCTGGGTCGACTACTGGGACGGCCGCCACTTCGGCACCGACAACCTGACCAAGTCCCGCCTGCCCGCCGACCAGTTCCCCAAGGACTTCAAGGAGTCCCTCTCCGGGGAGACCGCCGCCCGCGGTATCCGCAGCGTGTCGAACAGCCTGAACGCGGCGCTGCGCAACGGTGACGGCGCGGCGGCCGCGAGCCTGTTCGCGAGCGACGCCGTCTTCGAGGACATGCCCGCGCACGTGCAGCTCCCCGGCCCGCGCAGCATCGGCGCGTACCTCACCAGCGCCGCCGGGATCCGTTCGACGGCGGCGATCTCCTGGTAGGAGTAGCCCTCGACGTCGGCGAGCACGACCACCCGCAGGGTGATCGCCGACAGCGACGTGAGCGCGTCCTTGAGCGCCTCGTCCGGCAGTGCCGCGAGCACTTCGTCCGCCGGGTCGCCGCCGACCGCCACCCCGACCGGGTCGTCCGACCGGGAGTCCAGCCCCAGCACCTCGGGGCGTCGCCTACGCCAGTGGTAGGCGTTGGACAGGATCCGGTTCAACCACCCCGCAGGTGGTTGCCCTCGAAGCTGTCGCAGCTCTGGTGGGCCCTCAGGTACGTCTCCTGCACCAGGTCCTCGGCGTCCGCCGGGTTGCGCGTCATCCGCAGCGCGCCGGCCATCAGGACCGGCCGGTAGTCCACCGCTTCCCGCACATAGGTCGCCGTCGGCTCGTCTCTCACATGCCTCACCTCACCGCTGAGCAGACCGCCGCGACCATCGCTATTCCATCGGCGCACCCGATGGCGCGAGTGAGCCACTCGGGTGCGTCACGTGTCCGCGCGGTGACTTCCGGGTTACAGTCCGGGGTCGACTTCGGGTCATCGCGACTTCAGGGGTGTGGTGCGTGCGGTACGTCGTCATCGGCGCTGGCGCGGTGGGTGGAGCGCTCGGCGGTCGTCTGTTCCAGCACGGCCACGAGGTCGTCCTGGTCGCCAGGGGAGCCCAGTACCGCGAACTGCGGGAGCACGGCCTGTCCCTGGAAACGCCGTCCGGCGTGCACCGGTTGCCGGTGCCGGTCGTGTGGCACCCGTCGAACCTCGACCTCCGCGCCGACGACGTCCTCGTGCTGGCGGTGAAGTCCCAGGACACGGCGGCGGCAGTGGACGCGTGGGAGTCCCGGCCGGTCGAGGGCGGCGGCACGGCGGGAACGCGGCTCCCGCTGGTGTGCGCGCAGAACGGCGTGGCCAACGAGCGGATCGCGCTGCGCGGGTTCCGCCGGGTGTACGCGCTGTGCGTCTCGCTGCCCGCGACGCACGTGCGGCCGGGCGCGGTCACGGCGTGGGGCTCCCCGGTGACCGGCGTGCTGCGCCTCGGCGTCTACCCGAGCGGCGTGGACGCCGTGTCGGAGGCGGTCGCGGCCGACCTCGCCGGATCGGCGTTCACGGCCGAGTCGGTGGCCGACGCGATGCGGTGGAAGCACGGCAAGCTGGTGGCGAACCTGGGCAACGCCGTCGAGGCGCTGTGCGGCGGCCAACCCGGCGTCGAGGACGTGTGGCGCGCGGCCCTGGCCGAGGGCGAGGCCGTGCTGACGGCGGCCGGGATCGCCCACGCCCCGGCGGCCGAGCTGTCGGGCGGCTTCGACGTCCGGCCGGTCGGCGGCGAGACGCGCGAGGGCGGGTCGACGTGGCAGAGCCTGGCCCGCGGGACCGGCTCGATCGAGACCGACTTCCTCAACGGCGAGATCGTGCTGCTGGGCCGCGAACACGGGATCGCGACCCCGGTGAACGAGGCGTTGCAGGTGCTGGCCCGCCAGTTCGCGGTCGAGCACCGGGAAGCAGGCTCACTGCCCGCGCTCGACCTCCTGGACGCCGTCGGCCTCAAGGTGTGAACGGCGGGTTCGTGCCAAACCCTTGGTGATCGACTTTCGGCGTGGATACGGTTGAACGGTCAACAGGATTCCCGAACGCCCACAGCCGAAGGAGATCTGATGCGCAAGCTCATCACCGGGGTGGCGGCGGCAGCGGCCGTGCTTCTCGGGGCGGCCGCGCCCGCGTCCGCCGACGTGCCGAGCACGGGCCTGACGTTCTGGTCGGGCGCCTTCACCGGCACGACCACGACCTACGCCACCCCCGGCCCGGACTGCGTCGACCTGCCGTTCGTCGTGCACTCGGAGCTCAACCTGACCCCGCGCACGATCACCGTCTACCAGGGCAAGGGGTGCACCGGCTTCGCGCTGTCCTTCCCCACCAACGACTTCCACAGCTTCATCGGCTTCGACGGCGTCAGCTTCCGAGCCGCCTGACGGGCGCCTCCGGGCACGGCCTCCCCTCCGTGCCCGGAGGTTTCTAGCGCTTGACGGTGGTGGTGCGCGGCGAGGTGAACGCGAGCAGACCCTCCAGGCCGCTCTCCGCGCCCACGCCCGACTGCTTGCGGCCGGCGAACGGGACCAGCGGTGACAGGTGCATCACCTCGTTGATCCACACCGTGCCCGCGTCGAGTCGGTCGCCGATCGCGCGCGCCGCCGCCGGGTCGGCGGACCAGACCGACGCGCCCAGCCCGAGGTCACCCGCGTTGGCGCGGGCGACGACGTCGTCGACGTCGCGGTAGACCAGCAGCGGCAGCACCGGGCCGAACTGCTCCTCCTGGACGATCCGGGCGTCCTCCGGCGGGTCGTCGACGATCGTCGGCTCGACGAAGAACCCCTTGCGCCCCAACGGTGATCCGCCGGTGAGGACCGTGTGGCCGTTGTCCTCCGAGTCCTTCAGGAGGTCGAGGACGGCCTCGTACTGGCGGCGGTTGGAGACCGGACCGAGCCCGACGCCCTCCTCGGTGGGATCGCCCGTCCGGACCGTCGCCGCGTACGCGACCAGCGCGTCGCGGAACTCGGCGTGGACGTCCGCGTGGACGTAGACCCGCTTGGCCGCCAGGCAGATCTGGCCGGAGTTGGCGAAGGCCGCCCAGAACAGCGCCTCGGCGACGGCGGGCACGTCGACGTCCGGCAGCACGATCGCCGGGTCGTTGCCGCCCAGTTCGAGGGTCACCGGCGTCAGCCGCGCGGCGGCGTTGGCCATCACCGCGCGGCCGGTCCGCGTCGACCCGGTGAAGCTGATCTGGTCGACACCCCGGTGCGCGGTGATCCGCGCGCCGAGATCGCCGGTGCCCGACACGACGTTCAGGACACCCGCGGGCAGCACCTCGACCAGCAGCGCCCCCAGCCGCAGCGCGGACAGCGGCGCGAGGTCGGACGGCTTGAGCACGACGGTGTTGCCCGCGAGCAGCGCCGGGCCGAGCTTGAACGACAGCTGCCCCAGCGGGTAGTTCCACGGGGTGATCGCGGCGACCACGCCCAGCGGCACGCGGCGGGTCGTGGACAGGCGGTCCGCGCCGTCCTCGTTGACGGTCTCGGGCAACGTCAGCGCGGCCGTGGCGCGGAGCCAGTGGCTCAACCCGGCCACTTCGGCGGCGGCCATCGCCAGGGGCTTGCCCTGCTCGGCGGTCACCACCCGGTGCAGCTCGTCGGCGTGGGCGTCGACGACGTCCGCCATCGCGATCAGCGCGGCCTGGCGCTCCGCGAACGGCGTCGCCGCCCACGCGGGGAACGCCTTGCGGGCGGCCGCGACGGCGTGGTCGAGCTGCTCGTCCGTGCACTCCGGGGCACTGGCGAGGACGGTCTCGTCGGTCGGGTCGATCACGTCGAACGTGGTGGGACTGCTGACCGCGACCCCGTCGACGGTCATGGTGAACGTGCGCACTGCGACTCCTCCAGGACTGGTACCCGCCCAGCCTGCGGGGCCCGCCGCCCGTGAGGAAGGACGTGGCTACCGGGGTGTGGCACACCCCGGTTCAGCCCTGGAGGGCCTTGAGCAGCAGCGCCCGGAGGGCGTCGAGGTCGGGCAGCAGCGCGTCGGCCTCGACGTACGGCTGGAACGGCGGGTTGTGGGTGCCCTCGTCCTCCACCAGGATCGCGGCGCCTGCGCCCGCCCGCCGTGCGCACAGCACGTCCCGGTCGACGTTGTCGCCGACGTACCAGGTGGCCGCGACGGGGACGTCGAGCGCGGCGGCGGCCGCCTCGATCATGCCGGGGTGCGGTTTGCGGATGCCGATCTCGTCGCTGTAGACCTGCACGGCGAACCGCGCGCCCATCCCGTTGACCCGCAGGTGGTCGCGGTGGACCGCGCCGCACAGCGCGTTGCTGACGATGCCGACGGGCACGCGGTGCGCGTCGGCGACGTCGAGCAGGGCGGCCAGACCGGGCCGGAAGGTGAGTTCCCGCGCCAGTTCCGCCATGCGCCTGCACAGCTCCGTCGCCTCCGCCGTGACCAGCGCCAACGCGGGCAGGGGCCAGTCCGCCGCGACGAAGTCGGCCCAGAACTGCCGGTGGGTCAGCTCCTTCGGCTCCCGCGGCCGGGACATCGCGTTCTTCCACCGCTTCTCGGCGTCCCGCCCGTAGCCGACGTCACGGCGGATGCGCTCCTCGTCCGGGGCGTCGAACCCGGCGAGGGCGAACCTGGTCCGGATCTCGGCCGCGAACTCCGCGTCCCACCCCGGCCGCCGCGTGCCGGTCACCACGACGCCGCCGAAGTCCAGCAGCAGCGCCCGCGGCGCGACCAGTCCGTCGTCGATCATGTCGTCCAACCTCCGGGGGCAGGCGGCGCGATCACCGCGGTGATCACGATCCTGCCCCACGGAGGGAGGCGTCCGGGCGTCGTCGCCCGAACGGCTCAGCGGACGACGACCAGGTAGATGCCGTAGGCGACGACGGCGGCGCAGGCCAGGAAGCACAGCACCGTCGTCGCGGTCGCCGCGCCCGCGGACCGGTTGTCGGCCAGCGCGGTCTCCCGCCGGTCCAGCGCGACGATGCCGAGCGAGAACAGCCCGACGGTGCCGACGCCCACGGTGAGAGCGACGACCAGGACCACTCCGAGTGCGCTCCAGTTCACGTGCACGGTGTACTCCTCGCTCAGACGGTGGCGGGCTCGGGGACGTCGTTGACGTTGTGGGCGCCGACCGGGTCGCGGCGCGAGGCCACGTAGCAGCCCGCCCCGATGGCGATCGCGACCAGCGCGACCACGATCGTCCCGACCGTGCCCTGCGAGGACAGCTCACCCGCCAGCGCGCCGACGACCGCGGCGGCGGGCAGGGTCAGCAGCCACGCGACGGCCATCCGGCCCGCCACGCTCCACCGCACCTCGGCCAGCCGCTTGCCGACGCCGGAGCCGATCACGCCGCCGGAGCAGACGTGCGTGGTGGACAGGGCGAACCCGAGCTGCGACGACGTGAGGATCACCGCGGCGGCGCTCGTCTCGGCGGCGAACCCCTGCGGGCTCTCGATGTCCGTGATGCCCTTGCCCATCGTGCGGATGATCCGCCAGCCGCCGAGGTACGTGCCGAGCGAGATGGCCGTGCCCGCGGTGATGATCACCCACAGCGGCGGCCGCGACCCGGCGGGCAGCGAGCCCGCGGTGATCAGCGTCAGGGTGATCACGCCCATGGTCTTCTGCGCGTCGTTCGTGCCGTGCGCCAACGACACCAGCGACGCCGAGGCGATCTGGCCGATGCGGAACCCGCGGGTCCGCGTGGACCCGGCCGCGCGGCGGGTGATCGTGTACGCGAGGTAGGTGGCGATCCCGGCCACCAGCCCGGCGATCAGCGGCGAGGCGACCGCGGGGATGAGGATCTTCTCCACGACCGTGCCGAAGTGCACGGCGTCCGCGCCGGAGGCGACCCACGTGGCGCCGATCAGGCCGCCGAACAGGGCGTGCGACGAGCTGGACGGCAGGCCCAGCAACCAGGTCGCGAGGTTCCACACGACCGCGCCCACGAGACCGCCGAAGATGATGGCGGGACTGATCCTGCTCTCGTCGACGATCCCGCTGGAGATCGTCTTGGCCACCTCGATGGACAGGAACGCCCCCGCGAGGTTGAGCACCGCCGACATGCCCACCGCGACCTTGGGTCGCAGCGCCCCGGTCGCGATGGACGTCGCCATCGCGTTGGCGGTGTCGTGGAAGCCGTTGGTGAAGTCGAAAGCCAGGGCCGTGACCACGACCACCAGCACGATCAGCGAGACGTCCATGGTCTCCTCCTCCGTCGGGGCGGGGGTTGCCCCGAAGGTACGAGCCGAATCCGAACAACGGGTGAACAGCGGCTGGTCACTCGATTTCGGCGGGTGTGCGGCTGTTGTTCGGCTGGATGTCGATCGCCGGGAGGGCCGGGTCGACAGGCTGACCAGCGTTGTCGATTCGGGGAGGAACCGTTCCATGCCGGACAAAACGCCCTCGGGTGGCGTCGGACGCCGCACCGTTCTCCAGGCCGCGTTCGCCGCTCCCGCCACGGCCGCGCTGCTCGGCGCGACGAGCGCGGAGGCGTCCGCGAGCCCGTCGCCGGGCCACGACGACGCCCGCTTCACGATCGCGGTCCTGCCGGACACCCAGTACCTGCTGGACGAGGGCGGCTCGGACCCGGAACCGGTCCGCCACACCCTGCGCGCGCTGCTGAAGCGACCGGACGTCGTGTTCCTGGCGCACCTCGGCGACGTGACCGAGCACGGCACCGATCGCGAGACGCGCACGGCGGACGCGGTGTTCCGCACGCTCGACGGCCGCCTGCCCTACAGCGTCCTGGCGGGCAACCACGACGTTCCGGGTGGGACGGACGACCAGCGCGGGCCGACGCCGTACTCGCGGACGTTCCCGCCGAGCCGGTTCGCCAGGATGAAGACCTACGGCGGCCACGACCCCAAGGGGTACAACAGCTTCCACGTCCTCGAGGCGGGTGGCCGGAAATGGCTGCTGCTGGCGTTGGACTGGCGCGTCTCGGACCAGGGCCTCGCGTGGGCGCAACGCGTCATCGACGACCACCGGACGTTGCCCGTCATCCTCACCACCCACGACCTGGTGTCCGCGGACAACGGCCAGGCCGCGCTGTCCGCGCACGGGCAACGCCTGTGGGACGGCCTGATCCGCCGCAACGACCAGGTGTTCCTCACCCTCAACGGGCACTACTGGCCGCCGGGGCGCACCACCCTCGTCAACGACCACGGCAACCCGGTCCACCTGCACATCACCAACTACCAGGACCGCTACTACGGCGGCGCGGGCATGGTGCGCTACTACACCTTCGACCTCGCCCGCGGCGTGATCGACGTCGAGACCTCCTCACCGTGGCTGCTGACCCGGGGCGACACCGTCCCCGAGGTGGAGACCGCCAGGCTCACCGGCGACGCCGACCGCTTCTCCGTGGCGATCGACTTCCGGACCCGCTTCGCCGGTTTCGCGCCCCCGGTCCTGCCGAAACCGCGCCCCGCGTCCGCCGTGCTGGTCAAGGACACCGTGGCGTACTGGCGCTTCGACACCGACGGCCTTCCCACTGCCGGAGCCGACGGCCAGCCCGTGGCGCCCGGCAGCGTCGCCCGCGACCTGACCGGCCACGGCAACGACCTCACCGTCGTCCACCCGAACGCGACCGCACCCGACCTGCTGACGTGGTCCGCCGACCACCACGACACCCAGCCCGCCCACGCCAGCCTCCGCTTCGGCGGCGGCCGCGCCCCCGACCGCGCCGCGATCCTCCGCGCGGCGGACAACGCGCCGATCAACCGACTGCGGTTCGAGTCCGGCTACACGATCGAGACCTACCTCAAACTGCCCGACCCGTTCGAGGGCGACCACGCGTTCATGGGCGTGCTGAGCTGGGAGGGCCGCAGCGGCGACGCGGGCAAGCACAGCGGCTGGTCCCCCGAAGAACCCACGTGCAGCCTGAACGTGTCGGGGGAGCGCTTCCTCCAGTTCGTCGTCTACCCCGTCCCCACCGACGCCGACCCGACCTCGTGGAGCCACGCCATCCCGGTGGGCCGGTGGACGCACATCGCCGTGGTGAACGACGGACGGCACACCACGATGTACGTCGACGGCGCGAAGATCTCCCGCAACGCCGCCGAGGAGTCCAAGGGCATCTCCACTCTGGGCAAGCCGTTCGTAATCGGCGCGACCCAGTTCGCCCTCCGCTACGGCCACGGGTTCTACGGCTCGATCGGCGACACCCGAATCGTGGCCCGCGCCCTGCGCCCGGAGCAGTTCCTGACCGCGATCCGCTAGTTCCACGGGCGGCCGGGGATCGAGCTCCGAGTAACCAGATCCCCGGCCCCCGGCCTTCCGCTGCTCGACACCGGCCCGACCTCTCGCGATACGGTGCTCCGGACGCCACAGAAGAACCGCGCCGGCTCACGAGAGCAGGGAGCTACCAGTTGACCCTCCACCAGTTGGCGGACCGGGTGGTCCTCGCCGATCCGGCCGCGGTCCTCGTCGGAAGGGTCTTCGACCCCGACGTGAACGGACCGTGCCTGGTCGTCAGACGCGGCGACGACCTCGTCGACATCACCGTGTACGGCCCCACCTCCGCAGACTTCCTGGCCCGACCGGACGTCCTCGACGTCGCCCACCGCGCGCAGGGACGGACCTGGAACCTCCGCGACGTCGTCCACACAACCATGTCCGGCGACCGGGGGAGTGCACACCTGCTCGCCCCCTGCGACCTCCAGGTGATCAAAGCCGCGGGCGTGACCTTCGCAGGCAGCCTGATCGAGCGCGTCATCGAGGAACAGGCCGCGGGAGACGCCGCACGGGCCGACAGCATCCGCGCGTCCCTGCACGACATCGTGGGCACGGCCCTGGCCGTCACCCCCGGCAGCCCCGAAGCCGCGGAGGTCAAGCGGACCTTGGTCGACCAGGGCCTGTGGTCGCAGTACCTGGAAGTCGGCATCGGCCCCGACCCGGAGATCTTCACCAAGGCCCCCGTCCTGTCCGCGGTAGGAGTCGGCGCCGACGTAGGCGTCCTTTCAGCATCCTCCTGGAACAACCCCGAACCCGAACTCGTCCTGGTCGCAGGCCCGGACGGCACCGCCGTCGGCGCCACCCTCGGCAACGACGTGAACCTGCGCGACTACGAAGGCCGCAGCGCACTACTGCTGGGCAAGGCAAAGGACAACAACGCCTCCTGCGCGATCGGCCCGTTCATCCGCCTGTTCGACAAGAACTTCGGCCTAGCCGACATCGCAAAGACGACCATCACCACACGCGTCACCGGCAACGACGGTTTCCAAACCGACCACGTAGGACACCTAGCGACCATCAGCCGCCCACTTCCCGACCTACTGGCAGCCACCTGCGGCCCCCACCACCAGTACCCGGACGGGTTCGTGCTGTTCACCGGCACCTCATTCGCCCCAGCAATGGACAGGGGCGAACAGGGCATGGGCTTCACCCACTACGACGGCGACATAGTCACCATCGAATCCCCCCACCTCGGCCTGCTGGCGAACACAGTGGTCAAGAGCGAAAACGCCACCCCCTGGACCTACGGGATCAGCTCACTCATCCACAACCTGGCCACACGCGACCTCCTCGGCCCTCCGCGCCCCTCGATCCCGTAAAGCCAAGCTTCAGCAATCCGATGACAGGCGACCCGTGCCGTTGTCAGCCGGACGGCTCTCGGCCGCTCCATCGGATTGAACTGCTCGCACGGGCGCCGTTCGAGCACCACGGTGGAGATCATGACTGGCGCACCCGCGACGACAGGGAACCAACACGTGCCCTCCACCAGCGCCAACACCGTGATCCGCACCCTCGACGGCCTGCACCTCGTCGGCACGCTCGTCACTCCGCAGACTCCCACGTCCCGAGCCGTCGTCCTCGTCCACGGTGGCGGCGTCACCCGCGACGAGAACGGCTTGTTCACCCGCCTCGCGGAAGGCCCGGCCGAGGCAGACGTCGCGTCCCTACGATTCGACCTCCGCGGACACGGCGAAAGCGAAGGTCACCAAGAGGACCTCACACTCTCCGCCATCCTCAACGACATCCGCGCCGCCATCACCCACACACGCCAAGAAACCGGTGCTCAAGCGGTGAGCCTGCTCGGCGCCAGCTTCGCCGGTGGCATCACCGCCTACTTCGCCGCCCGCAGCCCCGAGAAGCTGACAAGCCTCGTCCTGATCAACCCGCTGCTCAACTACAAGAAGCGCTTCATCGACGACAAGCCGTACTGGTCCGACGACCACATCAACGACGAGGCGGCACACGAACTGGTCGCCCAGAACTACATCGCCCACTCACCAACGTTCAAGCTGAGCCGAGGCCTGCTCAACGAAGTCTTCTGGCTCCAACCCCACACCGCGCTCGCCGAGATCACGGTGCCGACCCTCATCGTCCACGGCACCAACGACACCTTCATCCCCGTCAACTCCTCCCGAACAGCAGCGGGGACCACCCCCGCCTGCGCGGGGAAGACAGCGGGACCTTGACCGTAAGCCCACCTGAAGCGGGAACACCCCCGCCTGCGCGGGGAAGACGACGACGAGATCACCCCGGTCCCGGAGATGGCGGGAACACCCCCGCCTGCGCGGGGAAGACGAGCTCGCGGCCGCGCTCGGCGACGACCCCAACGGAACACCCCGCCTGCGCGGGGAAGACGCCCGTGGCGCCGGTGGCGTTCACGGTCGACTCGGGAACACCCCGCCTGCGCGGGGAAGACACTTGCTGACCAGCAAGTTTACCGGCTACGTGCCGGTTTTAGCATGGGTTTGGTTCGGCGGGGCGTCTCTGATGGGTCGCGGCTGCGCTGATCGTGACGTTCTTGGCATGTGGGCCTGGGTGCAGTGGTGCTCGATTCTCAAGCGCGGTCGAGCGCACCTGCTGGCAATGACTTTCGTCGCTCCATCACCAGCGGGACCCGAGCTTCGATGACCAGCGGTTTTGCGTCACGGCGGGGTGTGTGGGGGTGGGGTAGTCGTGCTGGCTGTACGGGTTGATTGCCTGTGTGCATCCTGTACGAGCCGGACCGGTGGGGAGGACTTCTGCAGCGGACATTCCCGGTCGCAACTGTCCGACGCTGTCACCTGCGTGGATGACAACGAGCGGATCGTCACCAAAGCGCTCGACGACCTGTTCACCTGGCGGGACCTCACCGCGATCGACCGGTACTGGCGCGACCCCTACGTTCAGCACGCGCTGTCGCTGGCCAACGGCATCGAAGCCCTACGCGCCTCGATGCGCGACTTCCCGTCGACTTCATCTACGAACCCGGCTTGATCATGAGAGAGGGCGACGAAGTCGTGGTGCACGCCCGCGTCACGAGGATCGCGTAGTCGCCGGTGATCGTCGCTCAGATCTTCCGACTGGACCGCGGGCGCGTCGTGGAGCACTGCGAGAGCGTGCAGGCGGAAGTGCCCGCGGACTGGAGCGCAACGGAACCCGATGACCGCTCCTCGGATCACCGTCTGAGAAATGCCGGTTCACCGCGGCCGCCTCGCACGAGTTCACCGTGCGGGCAGCCGGTCGTTGCTGGGCGGTGAAGGGGACCATCCCCGATCGTGCTGATCAACCTGGCGAACGTCATCCGCCGCTATGAGGACAGGCCCTAGGGTGGTGTGATCACTGGGGGGTGGTCGTGTGGACGACTGGGGACTGGCGGATTTTCGCGTTGGGGAGCACGAAGAAGGCGCGCGGTACGTCGCGTTCTTCGTCAGGGACGATGCGGTGCCGTTCGGCGTGGTCCGGGTGGTCGGTGACACCGTGGAGTCGTTCACCCGCAAACTGGTGTGGACACCGTCCCGCCTGCTGGACAGGCTGCCGCAGGAGCCGACGTGGACGGCTCGTGACGTAGACGTGGAGTACGCCAACGTTTTCCTCGTGCGGACGGCGCGCGAGGTCCGGGCGGCGTGGTTCCGGCCGGTGGTGGCCGAATACACCTACCACGCGGTGTTCCACCAGTCCCGAGATCTGGTCGACCCCGACAGCGCGTACATGCTCGTGCGCCAGTCGAACGGGACCGACGAGCAGCGTTACCTCGGGAATCTCCGCTGGGGGTGGACCGACAAGATCTACCGGTTGTCCAGCGGGCGGGACTGGACCGAGGAGGACGTGACCATCGGCGAGGCCGAGGCGGAACGCCTCAAGGGCGTGTTGGACGAGCGGTGGGACGAGGCGTGCCGGTTCCACGTCGTCAAGGAGGGCTCTCGGACGGTGGCCGCCGTACGCGTGCAACGGACCCGGTCCGGGGAGATCAGCGAGATGTCCTGCGCCGATGGAGAGTCGTGGACGCCGGCGGACCTGCTGGCGAGGGCAGCGGACGAGCCGACGTGGAGCGTGGACGACGTCGACCGGCCGAGCGTGGCCGAGCACCTGGCCGTGCTGGTCCGGCAGCACCGGGAGGGCAAGCCGGAGACGTTTTCGGCGGGTTACGCGGTGTTCCGCCACCCGACCGGTGTGCTTGACCTCGACTCGGCCCACGAGGTGGTCCGAGAGGTGGACTCGGCCCACGAGACGGCCGTGCCGATCCGCCATGACGAGTGGGACCGGCTCACCGTGCGGATCCTCATCCGGAAGGCGATGGCCGACCTCCGGCAGACGGGCGACCACGTCTGCTTCGCGGTCTTCGGCAGGCGGTCGGACGTGGTGGACCTCGGCCTGGCGTACTCGGTTGTCCGTTGTGCGGCAAGCGGAGTCGGGCCGTGGGAGGTGTACTACCGGGACGGCGAGTGGCTGCGCACGAGCCGGCAGCAGGACCAGCTCCTGCCGATCGACGCGGAGGGCGTGGAGCGGCTCACACGGGCCATCGAGGACGCGAGCGGGCCCCGCTTCTTCGAGGTGCACGACGGCGGTGCGGTGACGCTGGTGCGGACTTCCGGGGCCATCGAGGAAGCCGCGTCCGATCTCGGGTGGACGCCGTCGGTCCTTCTCCAAAGGTCGATCACCGAACTCACGGCGTCGTCCGCGGAGATCAGCAGGTTCTTCCGGGCTCAGATACCCAGGTCGGTCAAACGAGGCGAGGAGGGGTTCTTCGCATCCTTCGCCACGATGGCCGATGCACTCGCCCTGACCAAGGCCGTCGCGTTGGTGCGGCGGAACGCCGGGGTTGAGGAGGAGTACGTGGGGGCGGGCGAGTGGCGGTCGACGGATCGGTTGTCCGCGCCGCGGGGCTCGGGAATGCTCCAGGAACTTCCGCTCAGCCCCGAGGAGGCCGGGTGGGTGGCAGCGGACTGGGATATGGCCAATCGGCGGTCTTCGGACTGACGGTGCGGTGGGACACTCCTGGCATGGGTGGGTCGTGCGCGCGGCTGGTTGTCGTGCTGGTGCTGTTGGTGGCCGCGTGCGGGACGGCCGAGAAGCCGAAAGCCGTTACCACGCAAGCGAAACCGACGACGACCATGCCGACGACGGCGACGGTCAAGAAGCGTGCCCCGACCACGGACCTGGAGCCGGTGTGCAAGGGCGAGAAGTTCCCGTCCGGGGCCGCGTACGGCGGGCCGCCGCCGCACCCGACGCAGGCGCACGGGTTCGGCACGCTCTACGGCGAGTACGACGCGTGGCCGGATCCGTGGCCCACGTGGAAACCCGAGGTGGTCGACTCGGGACTGGTGCAGCTGGTGCTCTGCGAGGAGCGCCTCGACCCCGAGGTCACCGACCTGGTCTGCCACTACGAGCCGCAGTACGACGACTCCGGCCCGGCCCGGACGTTGACCGTGGAACTCGACGTGAAAGCGTTGCGGCTGCTGGAAGTCCGGACCGGCAAGCTCGTCACGGAGGCCCGCGTCACCGGCGTGCGCGAGTGCCCGGACACCGCTGTCGTGAACGAGGGCGAGGAGACCGTGACGTCGTTCACCGAGGTCGCCCAGTACGCCGAGGCGATGCGGTCGTTCGTGTTGGGGTGAGGGGGGCCCACTCGGTGCGGGTGGAGCCGGGCTCGACCAGTGCGGGTCAGGGGGCGACTGTCGGGGACAGGATCGCGCGGACCCTGGCGCGGAGCCAGGTGTGGGCGGCGTCGGTGTCGTAGCGCTGGTGCCAGCTGCAGATCATCGGTGGGGACGGCACCGAGAGCGGTAGGGGTTCGGTGCGCAGGCCGAACGTCTCGACGAGGGGACGCCAGGTCGCTTCCGGCACGGTCAGGACGGCGTCGCCGCGGCTGACGATGAGCATGGCGCTGGCCGCGGTGCTGACCGAGCCGAGGACGCGGCGGGTGAGGCCGTGGGTCGCGAGCAGGTCGTCGACCGGGTCGGCGAGGCGGCCGCGGCGGGACACCAGGATGTGCGGTTGGGCGGCGTAGGCGGCCAGGTCCAGGGCGCCCGCGCACGGGTGGCCTTGGCGCAGGATCACGACGACCCGGTCGTGGCCGAGGGTCTCGGAGCGGAACTCGGGCTGGTCGGGGGCGGACGAGCCGATCGCCAGGTCGATGCGGCCGTGGCGCAGGTCGTCGGTGTCGGACGCGGGCTCCGCCAGGAAGCGCAGGCGCACGCCGGGAGCGAGTTCCGCGACGCTGCTCAGCAGTGTCGGCGCCAGCGCGGTGGTGAGGGCGTCGTGGCACTGCAACGTGAACGTGCGGTCGAGTTCGGCCAGGTCGAGTTCCCGGTTGGGGACGAGCACGCTCCTGGCCTGCCGCACGAGGTCGCCGACCTGTTCCCGGACGGCCAGCGCGTAGGGCGTGGGGGTCATCGTGCGGCCGGTGCGCACCAGGATGTCGTCGCCGGTCAGCCGCCGGATGCGCCCCAGGGAACGGCTGACCGCGGGGGAGGAGAGCCGCAGCCGGTCGGCCGCGCCGAGCACGCTGCCCTCCTCCAGGAGCGCGTCGAGCACCGTGAGCAGGTTCAAATCCAATTGCATGAGAGTAAATCCTACCTTAGCAAGAGTGCATTGGACTTAATCGCGCCGAGGCGTGAAGGTTGGTCCATGCGCAACGAACTCCTCGACGCGGTGACCGCGTCCGTCCACGAAGCCGCCAAGCAGCTGCGCTTCCTCGGCACCCGACCCACGACCACCGAGGCCATGATGGCCGCGCTCCAGGCCAACGACGAAGCCGTCACCGCGGTGCTCCGGCCCGCGCTGACCGCCGCCCTGCCGGGCTCCGGCTGGAACACCGACGAGCACGGCTCCGGCCCGATGCCCGACGGCGACTGGTGGGTCGTCGACCCGGTCGGCGGCAACCTCCACGCCGTGTACGGCATGACCGACTGGAACATCGGCGTCAGCCTGGTGCGCGACGGCGAACCCGTCCTCGCCGTCCTGCACACCCCGACGACCGGCGAGACGTTCACCGCCGTCGCGGGCGAGGGCGCGCGTCTCAACGGCGTGCCCGTGCACGTCTCGGAGAAGACCGACCTCGGTGTGGCGCTGGCGGGCACCGGGCAGGCCAAGCCCAGCCACGAGCCCGCCGACGTCCGGCGGGCCGCCGCCGCCATCGAGGCGATGATGCGGAACGCCCTCTACGTCCGGGTGTCGGTTCCGGTCAGCCACCAGCTCGTGCAGGTCGCCGCGGGCCGCATGGACCTGCACTGGCAGTTCGACAACCTGCGCTCGCACATCGGGCCCGTGCTGATCGCGCGGGAAGCGGGCGCCACCGTCACCGACCTCGACGGCAAGCCGTGGCAGATCGCCAGTGACGGCTACCTGGCCGCCGCCCCCGGCCTGCACGCCGCCGTTCTCGACGTCCTCCGCACTGCCCGCTGAAGTGGAGTCCACGATGGACAAACTCATCGACCAGGTCGAAGCCGTCGTCCTCCAAGCGGGCGCGGCACTGCGCGACGAGTACACCGACACGGCCCGCCCGGCGGACAAGGCCGACATGGGCAGGGCCGGGAAACGCCTCGACTCCCTCGTCACCGGCATCCTGGAACCGGCCCTCGCCGGGATCCGGCCCGCAGCGCGCTGGATCGGCGATGACCAGGAGATGACCGAACTCCCTCCCGGTGAGTGGTGGGCCGTCGACCCGATCGAGGGCGGCGTCAACTTCGTGCACGGCATGGACCAGTGGGCGGTCACGGTCACCCTGCTCCGGGACAACGAGCCGGTGCTGGCGGTCGTCCACCAGCCCGTCGGCGACCGCACGTGGACCGCGGTGCGCGGCGGAGGCGCGTTCGTCAACGGCAGGCCGCTCACCGTGTCGGCGAAGACGGACGTCGGCGCGGCGATCGTCGCCACGACCCAGCCCCGCACCCTGAACCGCCGCTTCGGCGACGCCGTGGCGGACCTGCTCGACGAGGTCCTGCTCCTCCGCTCCACGGTGCCCAGCACGTTCCCGCAGTTGGACGTCGCCGAGGGTCACGTGGACGCCTACTGGCAGTACGAGTGCGACCTGGTCGGCGTGGCGGCGGGCGTCCTGCTCGTCACCGAGGCGGGCGGCGTGGTGACCGGTCTCGACGGCGAGCCGTGGCGGCCCGGTCATCCCGACATCCTCGCCGGGGCTCCCGGCGTGCACGAGGAACTGCTTGCCCTGCTGAAGAACAAGGACGTGCGCTGACATGGAGATCACCATCCTCGCCGCCTCCGGTGCGACCGGACGCGAACTGACCCGCCAAGCCCTGGAGCGCGGCCACACGGTCACGGCGATCGCGCGCACCCCCGCCAACATCGCCGTCCCGGACTCGCCGAGGCTGATCCGGGTGGCCGCCGACGTGCGCGACCCGCGCTCGATCGGAGAAGCCCTGGCAGGCCGGAAGATCGTGCTCTCCGGCCTCGGCATCGCGAGTGGCGACAAGCCGGGCGCGCTCACCGCGGGAGCCCACGCCGTCGTCGCGGCCCAACCGCAGCGCGCCATCTGGCTCGGCGCGTTCGGCACGGGCCCGTCCGCCCGCGCGGCCGGTGCCGCCACCCGCACGCTGCTGAAGATGATGGGGGAGGACAAGCTGACCGACAAGGCCGCCTCCGACGCCGCCGTGCTGGCCGCGGGCGGCACCGTCTTCCACGCCGGACCGCTGTCGGACGGACCCCTCAGCCCGACCCGGCGCACGGTCGGTCTCGGCGACGCCCCGCACCGCTTCTTCCCCGCCCGCGTGAGCCGCGCGACCGTTGCCGCCGCCATGCTGGACGAGGCCGAGGACCCGACCTACGCCGGTGTGATCGCGATCCCGCTGGAGCGCTAGGTCCGCGTTCGAGGCAGGCGCGGACATCCGGGACCACCTACCGATGTGCGCACAAGGGTGACCGCGGGGCGCAAAAGTTCCACCTGACCGGCATGTGCTCGATTCGGAAGATCACCGAGCGGTTGTGGTGTCCTGGAAGTGTTCGAGCGCCTCGCAATCGCACGAGCACAACACCTTCACCGCCGACCGGGACACCAGTGCCCACGACAGGCCTTGGGCTTCGATCCACTCACGGGTGGCGGGGAAGGCGAACCGGTGGTCGCATTCCGTGTCCGCCAGGCGTTCTCGCAGGTGTGCCACCAAGGCGCGGCGATCGTTCCGACTCAGGTCGAGCCGTCGGTCCGCGCGCCGCTTCCGGTCCGCGTAGAACTCGTCGCGGCGCGTGCGGGCGGCCTCGTCCGTCAGCCCGGCGGTTCCCAGTCGGGCTTCGAAGACCTTCACGCGGAATCGCTCGAGGGAGTGGATGGTGGTGAACTGGCCGTTGGTGGGCAGGACGGCGATCTCGTGCCCTTCCCGGTGGAAGTTCTCGTACACCTCGTCCAGCAGCACGTCGACCTCGACCGGTATCGCCGGGCCCGCATCCTCGAACCCCATCGCCTCGGCCGCCATCTCGGCCAGGCGGGGGTGTGGCCACAGCGGCACCAGGGCGTTGTCCTGGTCGTCGATCTCCAGCAACCCGGTCTCGAAGTCCCACGCCCACACCGTCGCGCTGACGGCGACGGCGCTGAAGAAGTACTCGTCACGCTCGGATCGGCTGCCTGCCCACAGGCGCTGAGCCTCGTCCTCCGACAGCGGAGGAATCGTGGTCATCGGGCCGTGCTCCTCGTCGCTCGCGGGTGTCGACGCGGAAGCCTAACCGGCAGGCGGCGAAGAACTACGCCGAGTCGCTGTGGTCGGTCCAGTCGTGACAGGCACGACCAGTGGCATGAGAGTGCGTTCGTGCTTCGGTCTTGAGGTCGAAACCGTTGAAGCTCGGTGGTCAGCGAGCCCCGCTGAGCCGGGACGCGCGCAGGAGGTCGAGTTGGTCGGCCCCGCTGGTTCCCCGTGCCGCCGTGTAGGTGACGATGCGCAGGTCGACGCCCGGCACGGTCAGCACGTCGCAGTCCAGGGTGACGTCACCCAGCTCGGGGTGGCTGATCGTCTTGAGATCGCCGGTGAGCTGTCCCATGCCCGCCACCGACCACAGCTCGCCGAAGAAGGGCGAGACCGCCCGCAAACCGTCCACGAGCGCCGCCAGTCCCGGGTCGGCCGGGTAGCGGGAGACCGCTTCGCGCAGGTCCGCGACGATCGCGGTCTCGAACGCGTACGGCCCGGCTGTCGAGGAGACCGGGCGCAGGTGCCAGCGGCCCTCGCCCGCGCCGAAGAGGGCGCGGGCGAGGTTGCGCTCGGCGGGCGGCAGGCCGGACGGATCGCCGTGCAGGGCCGTCCACACGTCGTTCCACCACAGCAGGCTCCAATCGGCGGCGAACACGCCGATCGGGAGATCGCCGAGGCGGTCGACGAGGCGGAGGATGCTCGGCGGCACGTGGGTGCCGACGGTCTGGTCGCGGGGCGCGAGCAGGCCCGCGGCACGGTAGAGCTGGTCGCGTTCGGCAGGGGAGAGCCGCAGTGCGCGGGCCAGTGCCGAGACCACCTGGGCGGACGGGTTGGTGGCCCGGCTCTGCTCCAGCCGCAGCAGGTACTCGTGGGAAAGACCGGCGAGCTCGGCGAGCTCCTCGCGGCGCAGGCCGGGGGCGCGCCTGCGAGCCGACCGGGCGTAGCCGGCGTCAGCCGGGTCGAGGCGGTCGCGCCAGCCGCGCACCAGGGCGCCGAAGCTCAGGTCGCTCACTCCTCCATGATGGCACCCGGCGTGTCCTGCACCACGGTCACCATCCGGGCGAGCGCGGCGCGCATGTAGCGGGTCCAGAGCGGCTTGAACGGCCCGGCGACGATCCAGCGGCGGCCGGGCAGCGGCTGGAAGTCGTAGGTCCACCGGATCGACGTGCCGGTGCCGTCGGGGAGGAACGACCACTCGCCACGCACCCCGGAGACCAGCTTGGCCAGCACGTTGGTGAAGCCGCTGAGCTCGTAGGCGAACCCGTGTCCGTCCACGATCTCGGTGAGCCGCTCGTCGGCCTTGGAACCGTCGGTGAACCAGGTCTGGCGCGAGGTCCCCGGCCGGTCCCAGGCACCGGTCTGGTCGCGCACCTCCGCGACGCCGGGGAACGGTCCCCACGGCTTGAACACCAGGGGGAGGTCGATCGGCACGATGACCCGGTGGGTGTGGGCGGGGCCCGCCGTCGTGCGGGCGAAAACGGTGATCGGAACGCTCTTCTTCGTCATGCCACGAGCATCACGCGCCGTACCCGCCCGAGGCAGGCACCTGTCAGTACACACCTTCGAGGTCTCGCCGTGCTGTTCTCCGCCCTGCGGTCAAGGCCGCCTCGTCCGTCATGAGGTGAGGCAACCTGAACGCTTTGGGCGCGCGTCGGCAAATACGGGGTGTAGGGCTGAGCGAACCCAAGGAGCACCATGTCGTCAGACGCGGAACTGATCGGCAGATCGCTGCGTGGAGACGCCGCTGCCTTCGTGGAGATGATCAGCCGTCACGAGGCCGCGATCGGGAACTACCTGGCGCGCAGAGTGGGGCGTCAGGCCGCCGAGGACGTGCTCGGCGACGTGTGGGTGGCGGCCTACGAGTCCCGTGCGACCTATGACGGTTCGTACCCCGAAGCCCGGCCTTGGCTGTACGGCGTCGCATTGAACAAGCTGCGGCGGCATTGGCGGTCCGAACCGCCCGAGGAGTCGGCGTCGGACCTGACCGGCGTGGCGAACGACTGGGATCCCTGGCCCGCGGTGGATGCCCGCGTGGACACGCAGGCACAGCTGCGAAGCGCACTGGCTCGGCTCAAACCGGAAGAGCGGGAAGTGCTGGGCCTGGTCGCCTGGGAGGACCTGACCGTGGCCGAGGCCGGGCGGGTGCTCGACATTCCCGCCGGCACGGCCCGGCGCCTGTTGCACCAGGCGCGCAAGGCGCTGCGTGAGGCCCCCGAGGTGGCCGCGCTGCTGCGAGTCCCGACAACGTGAGAAGACACCCCATGGATGAAATGGACCTGATGAAGAACATGCGTGACGTGCCGTCCCCGAGTCCCGAGGCCTACGACCGTGCTCGCACGGCGCTGCACGCGGCGATGGCGGAACCCGTGGACACGGTCGTGCGACCGAAGCGGTGGATGTCCTGGACGAAGATCGGCGTCGCGGCCGTGAGCGCTGCGGCCGTCGCGGCGGCCGTCGTGATCGCGACGACGGGCGGCGACGTCCCGGCAGGCCCTTCCGAGGCGGCCCCGCAGGTGGTGGTCGAGTCACCGCTGGTGAAGCTGGCCTCCGCGGTCAAGGCGGCGGGCACGCTGCCAGGAGAAGCGTCGCTGATCGTCAACACGAAGTTGCTGCCGGACGGGCCGCAGCTCTCCTACACCGTCTACACCGACCAAGGTCAGGTCTTCGTCGGCGACTCGCCGCAGAACCTGGCGGCCACGGTCGCCAAAGGCGCCGCCGAGCCCGATTCGCCGTTCAACGCGAAGGTGATGGCGGCGGCCCGCCTCGCCGCGAACGGCGACGTGGAGAAGGCCAGGGTCGACATGATCACCGCTTCGGGCAACGCCTTGGGAGTCGGCCTGAGCCCCGCCGAGGCGGACAAGGCGTGGGCGCAGGCCATGGCGGCGATCGAGGACAAGTTCCGGCAAGCGGGCAAGGAGCTTCCCGCCCGCCCGACGGGCGAGGACCTGGAGAACCGCATCAACAACCACCTGTTCAACAACGCCACCAACGCGCTGTACATCGCCGCCTCCGACGCGGAGGTCCGCTCGGGTGTGCTGAAGCTGCTCGCGACCATGAAGGACGTGACCATCGGCGAGACCGACGTCGACGGCCAGGCCGCGCTGACCCTCACCGCGGCTCCCGCCATCCAGGGGGGCAGCTCCACGTACGTCCTCACCGTCAACGCCGACAACGGCCTGCCGATCCGGTCCGAGGGCATCCCGGTCAAGGACGCGGCGGAACCGTCCAAGCCCTGGGTGGTGAACTACAAGACGGCCCGCGTGACCCTCGCCGACGTGGCCGCGGGCAGGTTCTGATCCTGTCCTGGGAGGTCCGACATCACGCCGGCCCTCCCAGGGCAGTTCCGTCTGAGCGTTCGCGCCGAACCGTGCTCAACGCCGCCATCCCCAGACCCGCTCATCGGCACGACAGCGCATCCGGCTTGACGCGCGCTGTGCGGCAGACGAGTGCGTCGATGGCGACGCCCCGACACTTGTGCGGAGGCTGCACACTCGTCGCTCTCGTTGGGCGACAACGCAGTCCTCCGGCGGCAGGTTCCCGGTGCCGACGATGGCCGCCGGCGCGCAGCTCGGCTGTGGTGGACTTGCTGCTGACGAGACGGACCCGGCCCCGGTCAGCGAACACCGGCGAGCTGTTTCCGCAGGAAGGTCAGCTTCGACTCGTGGCGCTGGTAGTGCGCGATCGACCGCCGGTCGAAGAAGTCGTTCAGCAACGTCCGCAGCATCGCCAGGTCGGTGTGCACCTGCCGGTGGTCGACCGGCGCCAACGACTGGCTGAACCGGTACTCGATCTCGCACTGGACGAGTTCGGCCAGCCCCGGCACCGCGGCCCCGGCGTCATCGACGATCGTGCTGTGGTCGAAAGAGATGACGAACGCGTTGCCGGTCTCGATCGACTCGATGCAAATGTCGTGGCGGGCGCGGCGGAAGCTGGCGTGCCAGGCCGGGGTGAGTCCGAGCACGCCGCGCAGGTACTCGTCGAAGTCCGTGACGGCGACGCCGCGACTGCGCAGTTCGGGTCGCTCATCGCTGTCCACGGTGAAGATCTTGCGCTTCACCGTGTACCGGCCGTCGGTGGTCGGGATGAACGAGACGTAGCCGGCGTCCGCCGTCGGCTGCTCGATGGCGTAGACGTGGTTCATGAAGTCCCAGACCTGGACTCCTTCATCCTGGAACTGCACCAGCCAACCGGGCAGTCGGCCCGAGTCGGCCAGCTCGTAGGTGTCCCTGGACAGTCGGCCGATGTCGGGATTGTCGACCAGGGTGAACTTGTGCTCCAGTTCGACGTCCGGCAGTGACTTGACCTGGTAGCAGAAGTGGTTGTTCACCTTCAGGAAGTGCTCGTCGGCGGCGGCGAACAGCGCGCGCACCGCTGCGTGGCGGGGAATCGGCGAACCGGGCACCCTGATGAACCGGTGCTGGTCGGCGCAGCTGCTGACGCGCAGGTACATCCGCACGCCGTCGGCGGCCTGCCGGAGCAGCCCGATGGGAGTGTTCGTCCCCTGCCGCAGCAACTCGGCGGGCGAGTGCGTCGCCTCGGCGAGCACCGTGCCGTCCTGGTCCAGCGTCCTGGACGGGACGGTCGGGCAGCCGACCTCGTCGAGCAGGTAGAGCTGACTGTCGTCGACGGCCGGGGCGAACGCGTCCGCCGGACAGGCCAACTCGACGATCTGCCATTCGGATGGCCGCCGAACGGAGGACCGAAGACGGTCGGCGCCGACCACTAACCACGTCAGCGAAGTGTCAGGCACCGGCGTCCCCATTTCCCGTGGCCGAGAATCGGCAAGAGCTCGATGCTAGCCGCGCGTGATCGCCTTATCCACCGCCAGCGAGACGGGTCTGAGCGCCAGCGCGGCGAGCAGGATCAGCGCGCCGAGCGCCAGCCAGCCCGCGTCGCCGAACCGGTGCAGCGCCCACACCACCACGAACGGTCCGAGCAGTTGCGGCAGCGAGATGTACATCGACCAGACCGACTGGTTGTGCGCGGTGAGGTCGTGCTTGCGCAGGCTGACCGACAGCCCCCAGGTGGCGGCCGACACCATCAGCTCACCGATCGACAGTGCCGCCACGGCCAGCAGCAGCAGCCCGACGCCGACCGTGAGCTGGGCGTTGGTGCGCGCCCCCGCGTAGTACAGCAGGCACGCCATCGCCAGCACCGACCCGCCGATCACCCCGGCCCGGCAGGCGCCGCGGATGTCGGAAGTGCCGCGGCTCAGCCGGATCTGCAGGACGATCGCGATCGCGGTGTGCAGCGCGAGGCAGAAGCCGATCAGCCACCGGTGCTCGGCGAAGTCGCTCAGCACCAGCAGCGGCAGACCGATGGTCAGCACGCTGGTGCAGATGAACAGACAACCGAGCAGCAGCCCGACCACCGCGTACTGCCTGCTGCGCACCGGCACAGGCCTACGGCTTGCCGAAGCCGTGCCGCTCGACGGCAACCGGTGCGCCAGCGCCGCGGCGAACAGGAACGACAGCGAGTTCGCGGCGACCACCAGGTACAGGCTCACCCGACCGGTCGAGTCCAGCAGCGCGAGCGCGCCGAGCAGTGAACCGGCCGAGAACGCCACGTTGAAGACGGACCGGTTGTACGCGGCGATCCGGACCCGCTCCGACAGCGGCGCGAACGCCAGCAGCACCACCTTGCGGACCGGGCTCTCCCAGCCGTCCACGACCAGGATGAACACGCTGAGCACCAGGAACTCGGTGTACCCGTCGACCAGCAGGTAACCGGGGAAGGCCAGGCCGCGCAACAGGTGCACCAGCACCAGACTGCGCCGGTGACCGAGCCGGTCGGACAGCCAGCCGAGTGGCACCCTGGTGAGCACGCTGAGCACCCCGCCGATGCCGAGCGCGACGCCGATCTGCGTCGGGGTGACCTCGACAACGGTCACGAACAGGACCACGCTGACCGTCAGGAAACTACCGGTGCCGAGCGAGTCGATCGCGGTGATCGTCGCGTAGCGGCGCTCGTGCGGGCTGGCCGGTAACCAGCCGCGAACCCCCGTTCCCACCGCCACACATGCCCCCTTCCCGGCTCACCATCGCGAAGGGCGGCACGGGTCACTAGTTCGGCGATCCGGACGGCGTCGAGCGCCGCGACCTTGCGCAGATTGTCATTGCAGGTGAACAGAATCAAGCCCGTGGCCGTCCGGCACGTTACGGGTGGGCGGCCACGGATGGACGAAGACGTCGACGTCGAGGTGACGGCGCATCGCGCTGGTAGTCGGTTCTGAGGCATCCCAGGACGCCACTGCGGTGGTCGCTCCACGTCGACCGGGACTTCGGTTGGCCGATCACCGGCTCAGGTACCGGCCTCGGATCTTGCGCCGGCTCGGGGTTGTCGTCCGACGCGGTCGGATTTCATCGCAATCTGATCTCGACCGGCGGCGTCCACCTCACACCAAGCACGTGGTGCCTGAACAGCACGGTGCATTTGCCCACGGAAGGTTCGCTCATCGGCTGTAGCGGACGTTGCACACCCTGATCAGCGGCACGAGCAGACATTCGCACGTGCCGCCACCCGGCGTGTCCTCGCTCGGTGCCCGTCGATCACTTTCACGACCGCACTTTCAGTGCATCACGGGAAACGGGGCGCTCCCATGCGAGGCAGGTACATCGTCCAGGGTCCACGCGAGAGAGGCCGTCGCAACCGCGTCTTCGACGAGCCGGGAACGAGCGCGGCCACGAGCACCGCCGTTGTGCCAAGAGCCTCAGCGGATTACGCACAACCACCGCGAATTCTCCGACGATGTGGTCGTGATCCCGGCGACCGGTCTCCCAGGTGGGACCGGGGCAAGGCCGTGTGGTCGCCGAGGGTGCTGACCACGCGACGACGCACAACCCGGCGCGTGATCGTCCGACCGGGCAGCTCACCAAGTTGATCACCGATACCCCCGCCAGGCCCGTGCTCGCGGTGGCTACCCGCACACGGTCGCCACCGCCCGGCGACCCCGTTGAGCGGCGTCGCAGGTGCTGAGGTCAATCCGTCGGACAGGCCGCGGGGAGTCCGTGCATGGGTTCCTGGACGAGGTTCCCGCCTGAGCCTCATACCGGCGAGCAACCACCGGTGCCCTCATACGTCCAGTTCGTCACGTATCTCGGATGACGCGGGGAGGACATGATGGGCGCGATTCGATTGGCCGGTCTGCTCGCTGGGGTGCTGGTGGCTGTGTCGGCGTGTGGGGGCGGCACGACCACCAGCACCAGCTCGGGGACGGGGTCGGACACGGGCGGCAAGGCCACGCCGGTGGCCGACCCGAACGTCGCTCCGGCCACCGACTGCGGGGTGACCCTCGCCGACGTCGAGGCGTTGGCCCCCAGCACGGTCTCGGTCAGCGTCCGCGACGAGACCGATGGCGGCGACGAGCAGGGCAAGTCCTGTTGGTACTACTGGATCTACAGCGATGGCGGCTTGGCCGACCCCGGCAACGTGCACATCTACTACAGCACCACGGCGGCGAAAAACCTGCGGTCGGGTATCGAGCAGGGAATCTACGGGCAGCCCGAGGACCTCGCCGGCGTCGGCGACAAGGCGTGGGT
>Ga0247771_1000022_pt1 | contig 79334 bp, 84 predicted proteins | sample UWRJL197509C6_FD_179948 | JGI IMG/M metagenome (GOLD analysis project Ga0247771, IMG submission 179948) | Plant litter microbial communities from Arlington Agricultural Research Station in Wisconsin, United States - UWRJ-L197-509C-6 | ecosystem: Environmental > Terrestrial > Plant litter >... | reverse complement strand
CTGGACGTCGTCGCCCGCGGCGACGGCGGCGGCCATGGCGGCCCGGTTGGCCTTCACGCCGTCGTGCGGGCGGAAGAGCAGGTCCAGGTTGGCCCAGCTGAGCAGGTTCTGGAGAACCGCGACGTGCCGCGCCCACCCGAGGCGTTCGGCGGCGACGGCGCCCGCGCTGAAGACCTCGAACCACAGGCTGACGTCACCGCGGGACTGGGAGTACCAGTGCATCGCGACAGCCGTCTCGGCCACCCGCCTATCGCGTCCTTCGCGGAAGGCGTCGCGGAACGCGCCCCGCCAGTTGGACGTCTCGTCCTCCATCCACGCCATCGCCCCCCGGCAGTCGCGGAAGGGGAGACCGCGGTCATCGGACGGAGCGACGTCCGGGTCGAAGAACATGGCCGCGCGGACCGCCGTGGCCAGCAGCCAGTCGTGGGTGCGGCGGCGCAGGGCCGCCGCGGACTCCGCGCCCTCGTCCGCTTCCAGGCGCTGACCGGCGTACAGGCGCAGCAGGTCGTGGAAGCCGTAGCGGCCGGGGGTCGCCGTGGCGATCAGCAGACCGGCGTCGACGAGGCGCTCCGACGCGTCCTCGGCCACCGCTTCCGGGAGGTCGACGACCACACCCGCCATGAACGTCCCCGTGTCGGGGCCCGGAATCACCGAGAGCCTGCGGAAGACCTGCGCGTCCACGGGATCCAGTGCCCGGTAGGACAGCGCGAACGCGGCCTCCACCTGGACGTCGCCCGCGGACAGGACCGACAGGCGGCGGCTCTCGTCGTCCAGCAGCTCCACCATGCGGGCGATCGGCCACGCCGGTCGCGTCGCCAAGCGGTTGCCCGCGATCCGCAGCGCGAGCGGCATCCCCCCGCACAGCTCGACCACCCGGCGGACGGCTTCCGGCTCCGCGTCCGCGCGCGTGCGGCCGATGATCGCGCACAGCATCTCCACGGAGGGGTCGGCGGTCAGCGGCTCGACCTGCACGCGGGCGGTCGCGTCGAGGCCGACCAGCGCGTTGCGGCTGGAGACCAGGACCATCGAGCCGGGGCTCGGCGCCAGCAGCGGCCGGACGTGGGCCTCGGTGGACGGGTTGTCCACGACCAGCAGGACGGAGTGGTGGGCCAGCACCGACCGGTAGAGGGCGAGGCACTGCTCGGGATCGCCGGGGATGTCGCGCTGGTCCATGCCGAACGCGAGCAGGAGGCGGGTCGTCGCCTGCTGCGGGTCCAGCGGTTTGCCCTGTGCTCCCAACAGGTCCAGGAACAGCACGCCATCGGGGAAGCCGTCCCCGAGCTGCTCGGCGGCGTGCAGCACCAGCGTCGTCTTGCCCACGCCCGGCGGGCCGTGGACCACCACCACGTCCAGCGCGCCGCCGGTCTCGGCGCGCCGCGCCCGGTCGGCCAGCACCCGCGACTCCCGTTCACGACCGGTGACCGACGGCGGCGGAGGCGGTGGAACGCACCGGGTGCGGGGGCGGGCGACACCCGCGGAGGGAGCCGCGTCGACCGTCACGAGCATGGCCTCGCGGTCGCCGTCGGTGAGTCCCAGCCCGTCCGCGAGCATCTCCACGGTCTGCGGTCGCGGGTTCTGCGCGCGGCCGCGCTCGATGTCGCGCAGTGCCCGGACGCTGATCCCGGCCTTGGTCGCCAGCTCCTCCTGGGTCAGCTTCGCGCGCAAGCGGTGGTAGCGGACGTACCCGCCCACGCCGATCCTCGACACCGACGACTCCTTCGCACGTCATCCTGGTGAACAGCGGGCGGACGGGTTGACCTCGGCACGTCCCGGACATTCCCACGGATTTCCGACACCGACGGCCCGGCCATTTCCCCGGCATTGGGGACAACGGCGAATTCCACGCGAGGGTAGCACCCGGACCGGGAGCGCTCCCGGATCCGCACAACTTCCACACATCCGCTTCCACCAGGCAAAAACCACTGGGTGACGGGCGGTGGCGTTCCGGAATCGCGACCGCGGTCGTCGGCCCGGTCGACGACCGCGAAATCGAATGACAGCGCTATCGGGCGGTCAAGGCGACCCGGACCCGTGCGATTCGCGGATCTCGATCCCGGTTCACAGATAGCCCTCGCGCAGGGCGTAGGCGACGGCCTGGGCCCGGTTGCGCAGACCCCGCCTGCTGAGCAGCTGGTGGATGATCTTCTTCACCGTGCGGCCGGAGTAGGCCATCTCACGGGCGATGTCCTCGGTGTCGTGGCCGTCGGCGAGCAGCCTGAGCAGTGCGCACTCCCGTGCGGACAGCGTCGCCTGGTCCAGGCCCGTGCCCGCGAACCGCGTCCGCGCCGCGTTCCGCAGCAGATCCGGCAGTTCAGCCGCGGAGGGCACCGGTCGGTCGACGACCTCGAGCACCGCGTCCGCGATCTCGTCGGCGTCCAGGTGGTGGCGCGGCAGCAGCGCCACGACCCTGGACCGCGCCAGGAACTCGATCTCGTCGTCCGCGACCCGGTCGACCGCCAGCACGACGCGCACCGTCGACGAGCGGGCGATGCGTCCGATCAGGTCGGTGACGTCGTGGTCGAGTTCCTCCGCCACCACCAGCGCCACCCTCGCCTCGACCAACCTCGCGGGCGGGACGACGACCACGGCGCCGACCCCGCGCAGCAGCCTGGTGACACCGGGCAGCGCGAGCGGGTCCGGGGAGCACACCGACACGACGACCGGCGGCGCGGTGCCGGTGGCCCGGTCCACCACGGCGGTCACGCGACACCGCCGAGCGGTCCGCGATCGCCGTCGTCACCGGGCACGTTCGGCTTCCCGACCGCCACCTGGCCCACCCCGACGCACCGATCCGCGTCGCCCTCGCCCACGATGGTGGGACCAGTGGAGGGAGAACGGTGATGCCACCGGTTCGCGTGGTCGTGGACGCGACGAACAAGATCAGCTCGGCGGGTGTGGTGGAGGTCCTGGAGGGCCTCAGCGGGTTCGAGGTGATGACGGAGCCCGCCGACGCCGACGTGGTCGTGGTCCTGGTCGACCGGGTGGACGTGGGCACGCCCGCCAGGCTGCGCCGGTGGGCGGCCCGCACCACCGGCCCGCTCGTCCTGGTCGCCGGGGACCTCGGCGGGCTCGACCTGCTGACCGCCGTGTCGTGCCGGGTGAGCGGCGTGGTGCACCGCGCGGGGGCCACGGCCGAACGGCTCGGGGAGGTGCTGCGCACCGTCGCCGCGAACGGGGCGGTGGTGCCCCCGGCGCTGCTGGGCGACCTGCTGCGGCAGGTGGCACGGCTGCACCGGGAAGTGCTGGCGCCCAACGGGTTGACCGGAAACGGCCTGACCTCGCGGGAGACCGACGTGCTGCGGTTGGTGGCGGAGGGGTTCGACACGGCGGAGATCGCCGAGGAGCTGAACTACTCCGAGCGGAGCGTCAAGCACGTGCTGCACGTGATGACGACCCGGCTGGGCTTGCGCAGCCGGGCGCACGCCGTCGCCCACGCCCTGCGGGAGGGAATGATCTGACCCGCGCGCGGAGACGACCGGCCGCTGGTCCCGCTCGACCAACTCGACGAGCAGCGCCTCGCCGTCGACCAGTGAGGTCATGCAGCCCCATCCCTCGGATGGGAAGAGGATCGTCGAGCGGCGAGTCGCCGACCACGCGTCACCGGCGGCAACGACCGGCAGCGGCACCGGAAGACCGCCGGTCGTCCTGCCGGTCGCCCCCGGTGTCGCGAGCGGACGGAGTCGTTCGGGCAGGACTCGTGGCCGGACGACCACCGCGGCCGCGGCGCCGCTCCCCCCGCTCGCCCGGCCGCGGCTACCTTCCGGACTCGCACGGTCCGACCTGAACATGTGGGAGAAATCTGTGAAGTTCCGCGACAACGGCCTCAAGCGGATCGTGGCGTGCGCCACGATGGTGGCCACCGTGCTCCTCGGCACGATCGTTCCCGCGTCCGCGGCGAGCATGGGCGAGCTCACCCTGTGCTCGTACGGCGACTACGACTCGTACGTCGAGTTCCCGTCGCGCGGGTACTCGTCGAAGATCGTGCCCCGCGGGCAGTGCTCGACGGTCTACGTCGGCAACGGCAACAAGCTCGAGACGATCGTCCTCATCGGAATCACCTACTACGGCTACTACTTCTGGGTGGCCAACGGCAACCTGAACCCGGTCAAGGGCGGCTACGCCGCCACCTACGGCTCGCTCAGCTCCCACTACGCGACGACCCCGCAGACCTGACGGGCACGGCGTGCTTCCCCTACCCCGACAGGGGAAGCACGCCACCATCCGGTTGACGGGGTGGCCCAGTGGGCGTGAGAAAGGCCGGACCGGGATCGGATGCTGCTTCTTGAACATTCCGGCCGGTCCGGCCCGGACCGTCGAACTCCAGTGGTCCTACCGCGAAGACGCGCGCGCTCACGGTGACGGCCGGTTACCCGATCTTCGACTCGCCCAACCAGCCTGTTCCGACGCGGACGACAACTCCCGCCGCGCCGCCGAACCGATCCACGCGCTGCCCTCGTCCCGGCGATCAGGCGGGCGAGAGGGAGAGGTCGGGCAGCGGCCGGGTGGTCTCGGCGACACGGGTGAACCTCGCGGTCAGCGGTGCCAACAGCCGCGAGGTGATGGCCTTGTCCACGAGCCTGCGCAGGGACAGGCCCAGCCGTGTCCTCGGGTAGGCGAACGGCACGATCCAGCGCGGCAGGTTCTGCACGTCGTCGACGAGTGGGCGCATCCAGTCCTCGTAGGCCGCGAACGCGGCGTCGATGTCGGCCGTGCTCGACAGGGAGGCCGCGAGGACGTACCCGCCGACGAGCGCGAGGGACGCTCCGCCGCCGCCCATCGGGGTCACGCACCAGGCCGCGTCGCCGACCAGGCACACGCGACCCCGGCGCCAGGTGGGCATGCGGATCTGGGTGAGCTGGTCGACGTAGAGGTCGTCCGTGCCGTCGAAGGCGTCGAGGACGCGCGGGGCCTCCCAGTCCACGTCGGCGTAGCGCTCGCGCAGCCGGGCGAGCGCGTCGGCCCGGTCCGACCGGCTGAGGTCCTCGCCCCCGGCGTAGGACAGGATGGCGCGCGTGGTGCCGTGGTTGTCGGGTCGGAGGTGCACCTGCCGCCCGCCGACCGTGGTGTACCACCGCCACCGGTCGTCGTCGTGCGACGTGCGCGGGATCGTGCCGAAGACCATCGTGACGCCGAGGTCGCGGCGCTCGACCTCGGCGCCGAAGACCCGGTCGCGGGTGGCGGACCGGACGCCTTCGGCGATGACCAGCAGGTCGGTGCGCCACCTCCGGCCCGAGGTCGTGACAGCGGTGACACCACCGTCGTCCTGCTCGACGGTGGCGATGGGGTCGCCGTAGACGACCGCCACCCCCTCGGGCAGGCGCTCCAGGATCGCGGCGGCCAGATCGCCGCGCAGGATCTCCAGCTCGGCCGTCGCCCCGTCCGGGCCGTCCGACGGCAGCTCCGCGAGCACCCGACCCGCCCCGTCCACGAAGACCGTGCCGGTCTCCGAGGTGTTCCGCTCCCGCACCGCGTCGGTCAGCCCCATCCGGTCGAGCACGTCACGGGCCACGCCCCGCACGTCGACGTTCTGCCCGCCGTCGCGGAATGCGGGCGCGCGCTCCAGCACCGTGACCTCCCAGCCGGTCCGGCGCAGCCAGAACGCGGCCGACAGCCCGGCGATGCTCGCCCCGGAGATCACCGCGCGTCGTGTGGTCGTCATCCTCTGCTCCTCACTCGACATCGCTATAGCTTTATAGTGAAGTTACTTCATAGTGAAGGAGTCCGCACAGTGACGACCGACCCGCTCTCCTCGGACTGGACACCCGAACAGGTCGAGGTGATGCACCGCCTGCGGGACTGGACGGTCGGCTTCACCGAGCTGAACCAGCACCTCGCCACCTGGATGCGCCTGCCGAGCACCGACGCCAACGCCCTGGGGCAGATCATCTGGGCCGACGAGGCGAACGCACCGCTGTCCCCCGCCCAGCTGTCCCGCCAGATCGGCATGACCTCCGGCGCGACCACCGTGCTGCTCAACCGCCTCGAGACCGCGGGTCACATCCGCCGCAGCCGCGAGCACGCCGATCGCCGACGGGTCACCCTCCGGCCGGTCCCCGCGGCGCGAGAGCGGGCAGCCGAGTTCCTGGCCCTCGCGGGCACCGAGATCGCCGCGACCTTGCGCGCCGCCGACCCCGACGAACTGGCCACCGTCATCTCCTTCCTCACGAGGATCACCGCCGCCGCCGCGGAGGCCACCCGCCGCCTCGACCCCTGACCCGACGCGGTCGGGTGCGTTCGCCGTCACGCGGCACGAGTGAGCCGATGACGTTTCGGGTACCCCGCCCGAGTCGGTCACCGACCACGGTGGTGATCGACGAACGCGGGACGCACTCGCCCCACGGTGGACGTTAGGAGCACGACGATGGCCGAATCCGACCTCAAGACCCGCTCGTGGACCGCCATCACCGCCGACGCGCAGGTCGTGCCACCCCCATCGGCACTGCGGATGCCGGAGAGCGCTGCCTACCAACCGCCGCGAGACGCGAGGCGCAGCGTGCTGGTCGCCATGTCCGTCAGCTCCCACCACGACGTGGCCATCTTGCGGCACCGCCTCCAGCAGGTGCTGCGCGAGTGCGATCGGGACGTGGTGCTGGACGTGGAACTGGTGACCACCGAACTGCTGTCCAACGCCTTGGAGCACGCCCGGCCGCCGTGCGGGGTGACCGTCACGGGCTACCTGACCGAGGACACCGCAGGGCGGTCGGGCATCGGCGAGGTGGTCATCGAGGTCTTGGACGGTTCGCGCGACCTGGTCCCGCTGCTCGACCGCTCCACCGTGAACTCCCACCGAGGCCGGGGAATGCGGCTGGTCCGCGCGCTGTCCAGCTCGTGGGGCGTTCTCCAGTCCGGGCGGACCAAGACGATGTGGGCCGTGGTGCACCCGGTCTGACCGGGGTCCGGCGGGACGTCATGGCGGTGACGTCCCGCCGAAGCGGGGTCAGGCCCGCGACCACTTCTGGTTCGCGGCGCCCGTGCAGGGCCAGATGACGAACTCCGTGCCGTTCGCGGTGCCGTGCCCGGTCACGTCCAGGCACTTGCCGGAACCGACGTTGACGACCGCGCCGTCGGACCGGACCCGCCACTGCTGCCCGGTCGAGCCGGTGCAGTCGGTGATCTGGATCGGCGTGCCGTCGGCGGTGGCCGGGGCGTCGAGGCACTTGGTGTCGAACACCTTCAGCTGGTTCGAGGCGGTGGAGGTCCACGCCTGGTTGCCGCCGTTGTTGCAGTCCCACAACGCGGGCCGGGTCCCGTTGGTCTGGTTGGCCGCGGGGACGTCGACGCACTTGCCGGACTCCTGGCCCCTGAGGATGCCGGGAGCGTCGGCGCGGGCCCACTTCTGGTCGGCGCCGCCGTTGCAGCCCCAGACCACCAGCGCGGAACCGGGGGCCGTGCCGTGCCCGGTGACGTCGAGGCACTTGCCCGAACCGGTGTTGACGACCGAGCCGTCGGCGTTGACGGCCCACTGCTGGGCGCCGCCGGTGACGCAGTCGTTGATGCGGACCGGGGTCCCGTCGGTGGCGGCACCCGCGTCCAGGCACTTGGTGCCGTAGACGGTGAGCTGCTTGGCCGGGGTCGCCGTCCACGACTGGTTCGCGCCGCCGTTGCAGTCCCACAGCGCGACGGCGGTCCCGTTGACCTGGCTCTGGCCGGGCACGTCGGCGCACAGCCCGGATTCCTCGCCCTTGAGGAACCCGCCGAAGTCACCGGGCGCGTTGGGCGTGACGGAGAGGTTGTCGAACTGGTTCGTCTGGTAGCCGACGACCCCGAACCCGACCTGCCCGGCGATGAAGGACGTGTCGGTCACCGCGCCCAGCACCGTGCCGTCCAGGGTGGCGGTGATCCGGTTGCCGGAGAACCCGAGCTTGACGTTGTGCCACGTGTTCAGCCCCAGAGCCGGACGCGTGCCGGAGGTGAGCGTCGTGAGCACGCCGCCGCTGCTGTTCTTGGCGATCGACCACGCGCCGGTGTCGCCGATCCGCAGCTGGTAGGCGGCCTGCTTGCCCTGCGGTCGGTTCTGCGTGTTCGCCCGCCCCAGCAACGTGACCGTGCCCGCCTGCCGCATGTCCACGTCGACGCTGACGGTGTAGTCGCTCCACGTAGGATCGCCGACCAGGCCGAAGGCGTCGCTGTCCTCCTGCCAGTTGATCGGCTTCACCGGCGCGACCTGTTGCAGGCACTGCCCACCGCGGCCCGCCGCGCAGGGGCGGACCTCGAAGGCCCCCTGCATGGTGGAGAAGTACTTCGCCATGCCACGGGTGGCGTAGCCGTCGAAGCCGTCCGAGTACGGCAGCGGCAACGCGCCGGTCGCGGGACCGGTCGCGGATCCCTTGCCCTGCCCGGTCGTGGTGGTGACGGTGTAGATCCGGTTCGGTTGCAGGGTCAGGGTGTACGCGCCGTTGACCGGGGTGATGTCGGCCTGCTTCACGAAGTGGTCCGCGGTGTTCGGGGAGCCGAGGTCGGTCGACCAGACGTGCACCGCCCCGGTTTTCAGCCCACCCGTGACGGACACGCTCACGGTCTGGGCGGCGGTCGTGCCGGTGGTCTCGTAGACCGTGGAGTAGTCGGTTCCGTTGGTGGACTTGAGCGAGATGTAGCTGCCGTTGGCGCGGTTGCCGCCGAGGTAGCCGCTCGCCGACCCGGTGAGGAACTTCCAGCCCGGCTGGGTGAACTGGGCGACCTGGGCGTTGGCCCACAGGTTCTTGCCCAGCTGGTAGGAACCGGACCACGGCGATCCGGCGACGGCCAGCGCGACCGTGGCGTAGGGCAGGTTGGGGTACAGCGCCGCGACGAGCGGCCAGTTCAGGAACCCGGTCATCTGCCCGTCGAGGTAGCCGCGGGTGATGCTGCGGATGTAGGGCACCGACCCCGAGTTGTAGTCCTGCGAGCCGAACTCGCTGGCCCACAGGGGTTTCCCGGTCGCGACGGCGTTCGTCGACGACGCGCACGAGGTGGCGTCGGACAGGTAGCCGCACGGGTAGTGCGTGCCCACCACGTCGACCGCGTTGCCGAGCGCGCTGTCGGAAAGCATGTCGTCGGCGATCTCCCACCCGCTGTCCGCGCCGACGATCTTCACCGACGAGTACCCGCGGGCGTTCAGCGAAGACCGCAGGTTCTTGTACCAGGTCTTGTCGTAGCCGCGTTCGTTCCAGCCGCCGAGGTAGCTGATCGTCAAGCCGTGGCCCTTGGCGCAGTCGAGCCAGGAGATGTCGTAGTCGATCATGTCCTGGGACCAGAAGTTCCCGTTGCCGATCCACCCCGGCGCGGCCCACGGCAGGGCCACCAGCTTGATGTTCGGGTTGCGGGCGACGGCCTCCTCGCCGAGCCAGAACTCGTAGCCGACAGCGCAGTCGACCTCGCCGCGGACGTGCTGGTGGCTGGGTTCCGCGCCGTCGGTGGAGTTCGCGTCGCCACCGATCTCCAGCTTCAGCAGCTGGACCGCGGCGCCGTAGTTCGGCTTGAACAGGTAGTCGAGGACCTGCGCGCGCTGCGCGGGCGGGTAGTCGATCAGCAGCCGGGTGTTGCCGCCACCACCGCTGATGGCGCCGACCCCGTCGAACGCGCGGCCGGACGCGGCGCCGTTGACGGCGACCGTCGTGGTGACGGCGTCGGCGACGGGCGCGGTCCGGACGCCGGACACCACCGAGACGATCAAGGAGAACGCGGCCAGCGCGAAGAACCCGCGCGACCTGCGTTCTCGACCGGTGTGGAGCATGGAACGTTCTCCTTCGACGTTGATGGAGAGGCACGCACTGGTCGATGGTCACGGCGGCGGGACCGCGGAATTGCCGCGGCGGGCGGTGATGAGAGCGCTTCCACTGGCGACCCTAGGGCCGAAGAACCCCAGAGGGCAACCACTTGCCCCAAAATCCGACAAACCGAGTCACCGCTCGCCTATTCCGTTTGGCGAATTGCCGGAATTGCGAAGAAAGGCGCGTGACACCTCTCGCTGAGAGGGCGAATCCAACACAATCCAACACGACTCGCAATGGGATTCCCGGCAAAAGAACCCGCCGTTCCGAAACGGTGGCGTACCCGCTGAGCGTCTGCTGAAGGAACCCCCACCCGAGTGGCGGCGAGGTGGTCCGGCGCAACACGATCCCCTCATGGCCGATCTCGACGAACGCGCTGCGGTGCGCCGGTTGCACGACCGGTTCGGCTTCGGGCCCCGGCAGGGGGACCTGGACCGGGGGTTCGACGCCGCGCTGGACCGCCTGCTCACCGCGGCACCCGCCACCACGCCCGTGCCGCGGTTGACGCCGCAGGCGGCTCCGGGCAAGGACAAGAAGGCGAAGCAGGAGGCCAACGCCCGACGGGCGGCCGCGGAGAAGGTGCTCCAGTCGTGGTGGCTCGGGCGAATGGTCTCCACCGACACCGCCACCGAGCGGCTGACCTGGTTCTGGCACGGGCACTTCGCGACCAGCGAGCAGAAGGTGCGCAGCCCGTTCCACATGCTCGCGCAGAACGAGACGTTCCGGCGGCTGGGCGCGGGCGGGTTCGGCGAGCTGGCCAAGGCGCTCGTGGTGGACCCGGCGATGATCCTGTGGCTGGACGGCAACGACAACCGGGCGGGCGCGCCCAACGAGAACCTGGCGCGCGAGTTCCTGGAGCTGTTCACCCTCGGCATCGGCCACTACTCCGAGACCGACGTGCGGGAGGCCGCGCGCGCGTTGACCGGGTGGACCGTGAAACGCGATTCGGACAGCGCCACGCTCGACACAAGGCGGCACGACGCCAAACCGCAGACCGTTCTCGGCGTGACGTCGTCGTTCACCGCGGAGTCCTTTGTGGACACGGTGCTCGCGAAACCGGAGTCGGCGGCGTTCGTGGTGGGGCGGCTGTGGTTCCGGCTCGTGTCCGAAACTCCGCCGCAACCCGACGTGCTGACGCGCCTTGTCACGGCCTACGGCTCCAGGCGCGACGTGACCGGCGTGCTGCGCGCCATCGCCGCCGAACCGGTGTTCCGGTCGACCGACACCACGCTCGTCAAGCAGCCCGTCGAGTGGGCGGTGGGGCTCATGCGCGCGCTGGACGTGCGGTGGGAGTCCCTCGACGACAAGGCCGCCAAGCAGCTCGCCACCGGGCTGCGGGGCATGGGCCAGGTCCCGTTCCGCCCGCCCAGCGTCGGGGGCTGGGCGGCGGGCGGGGCGTGGCTCACGACGGCGGCGAGCGTCGCGCGGCTCGGGGTCGCGCGACTGCTCGCCGCTCGAAGCGGCAGCAAGCCCGCCGACGCCGAGGCCGTGCGCGCGCTGCTGTCCGTGGACGCGTGGTCCGACCGGACCCGTGAAGCGCTGGCGAAGGTCGACAAGCCCGAGGACGTGATCGCCGTGGCCGCATGCGCCCCTGAATACGTGGTGAGCCGGTGATGGACAAGCTGACCCGACGCCGTTTCCTGACCCTGTCCGGGGTGACCGCGGCGGGCGCGCTCGCCTACGGCGCCACCCGCGTCGACTGGAACGACCTGATGTCGGCCGCCGCGGACTCCCCGCTGGCCTCCGGTGCGGGCGTCTTGGTCGTGGTGACGCTCTACGGCGGCAACGACGGCCTCAACACCGTCGTCCCCGCCGCCGACAAGGCCTACCAGGCCGCCCGACCGGACCTGGCCTACCAGCCGGAGGAGGTCCTCGACCTGGGCGAGGGCCTGGGCCTCAGCCCCGGCCTGAAGGGCCTCAAGGGGTTGTGGGACGAGAAGGGCCTCGCGGTCGTGCGCGGGGTCGGCTACCCGACACCGGACCACAGCCACTTCCGCTCGATGGCGATCTGGCAGACCGCGTCACCGCGCACCTCCGTGCCGACGGGGTGGCTGGGGCGGTGGCTGGACGCCACCGGGGCCGACCCGCTGCACGCGCTGTCCGTGGAACCGGTGCTGCCGCCCATGCTCGCGGGCGCGCGCACGGCGGCGGCCTCGTTGCCGCTGGCGGGGCTGAACCTGCCGACCGGCAAGCTCGGCGACGCCTTCCGCGCGCTCGGCACGCCGTCCCCCGGCGAGGAGCTGTGGCAGGCGCACGCCGCCAAGTCCATCACCGACCTGCACAGCGCGGTGAAGATCCTCGGTGGCGCGGTCCACGACACCGACGAGGACGACCCGGACGAGAAGCGCGACAAGGGCGCGTCCGCGGGCGGCGCCGGGCAGCTCGGCAAGCAGCTCGACGCCGTGGCGGCCCTGATCGAGGCCGAGGTCCCCACGCGGGCGTACTCGGTCTCCCTGGGCGGTTTCGACACCCACGCCAACGAGCGCGACACCCAGCAGCAGCTGCTCACCGAACTGGACACCGCGCTCACCGCGTTCGTGAAGCGGCTCAAGGGCACCGACCGCGGCCGCAAGGCCGTGGTGCTGGTGTACTCCGAGTTCGGCCGCCGGGTCAGGGCCAACGCGAGCGACGGCACCGACCACGGGACCGCCGGACCGGTGTTCCTGCTGGGCGCGCCGGTCAAGGGCGGCTTCTTCGGGGAGCAGCCGAGCCTGACCGACCTCGACGACGGCGACCTCAAGCAGACCACGGACTTCCGGGACGTGTACGCGACCCTGCTCCAGGACGTCCTCGGCACCGAACCGGGCAAGGTGCTCGACGACCACCAGGGCCGGATCGACGGCCTGATCACCTGACCGCGCTCAGGTCAGCAGCCGGTGCCGCCACGCCCAGATCGCGATCTCGGTGCGGTTGCGCGCTTCCAGCTTGCCCTGGACGCTCGCGAGGTGCGTTTTGACGGTGGACAGGGAGATCCGCAGTTCCGCGCTGATCTCCGTGTTCGTCCGTCCTCTCGCGACGGCCAGCACGACGTCCAGTTCCCGTGCGGTCAGGGGGACGTCCGGTCGGACGAGGGAGCGGCTCGGGTCGCTGGTGAAGTGCGCCAGCAGCCGCACGGTGACCGACGGCGACACCATCGACTCGCCGTTGGCCGCCGCGTGCACGGCTTCCAGCAGCAGTCGGGGGCCCGCGTCCTTGAGCAGGAACCCGCCGGCGCCCGCCAGCAGGGCCGCGTAGACGTTCTCGTCCACGTCGTAGGTCGTCACCACGACGACCCGCAGCGGATCGGCGACGGTGGGACCGGCGAGCAGCTCGGTGGCGCGGATGCCGTCGAGCTTGGGCATCCGGATGTCCATCAGCGTGACGTCGGGCCGGAACCGCCTGGCCAGCCGCACCGCCGCCTCGCCGTCCGCGGCCTCGCTGATGACCTCGATGTCCGGGTCGGCGTTGAGGATCAGCCGGAAACCGGTGCGCACCAGGGTCTGGTCGTCGGCGATGAGCACTCGGATCGGCATCAGGTCCCCTCCCGGTCGCGCAGCGGGAGCCACGCCGTGGTGCGCCAGCGGCGGCCGGGTTCCGGCCCGGTGTCCAGGCGACCGCCCAACGCGGCGACCCGTTCGGCCATGCCCACCAGACCGTAGCCGCCCGAGGACCGGTCCCCGCCGACGCCGTCGTTGAGGACGTCCAGCACGAGGTCCCCGTCGTCGACGTCCACGGCCACCTCGACCTCGGTGGCGTTCGGGGCGTGCCGCCGCACGTTGGTCATGGACTCCAGCACGATCCGGTGCACCGTGCTGGACAGGTCCGCGGGCACCCGCATGGCGTTCAGCTCCTCCGACATGCGCACGTCCGCCTGGCCGTCGGCGGCGGCGCGGACGGCGTCGCCGAGCGTGCCGCCGGGCAGTGGGGGCATGGGGTCGCTGCGCAGCATCCCGACGAGCCTGCGCATCGACGTGAGCGCCTCCGCGCCCGCCTGCTCGACCTCCCGGTAGACCTCGACGGGGTCCTGGTCGGGCACCGCCGGGTTCTCCGCGAGCGCGTGCGCGGCCTGCGCGAGGACGACGATGCCGCTGACGTGGTGCGCCACCAGGTCGTGCAGCTCCCTGGCCAGCTGGAGGCGTTCGCCCTCGCGGACGCGGTCCAGCGCGGCGAGGTGCCGGGCGTCGGCGTCGCGCAGCACCAGGCCGAACGCCAGTGCCGTGCCCCACATCAGCGTGGCGGGGACGGCGGCCAGCGCCACGGGTGACCCGACGCCGTAGCGCACCAGGGGCGCGGCGACGACCGCCGCTCCCGCGGCCGCCGCCAGCGCCGCCGCGGCCGTGGAGCCCAGACGTCGGCACCCGGCGCCCGCGAGCAGCGCGATGCCCAGCACCTCCGTGGCGACCGGTTGGGCACCCGCCTCGGTGCCCGCCAGCGCGGCGACCCCGGTGCTGATCAGCGAGAACGCGATCACCGACCAGCCGAGGAGCGCGACGTGGTCCGGGAAGCGCCGTCGAAGGACCGCCAGCACCGCGACCGCGGTCCCCATGTAGGGCACGAGGGTCGACAACAACGACCCCAGCACACCGGGCGCACTCCCCTGCCGCACCACCAGCACGCTGTCCACGACCGTCGCCGCCACCAGGGCGGTGATCTCGGCGACGAGCACGCTGCGACGTGCCGGTGGTCCGGCTGCGGTCATGGGCACGATCATCCCGGTCCGCCGCGCCGCGGCGACGGCGGGGCGGTCGCGGTCGGTCGTCGGAGCGCTCCTGCCGTCGTTCGGTTCATTCGGCGACCAGCCCTCCTTCCCACGCCCAGATGGCGATCTCGGTGCGGTTGCGGGCGTCCAGCTTGGCGCGGACGCCCGCCAGGTGCGTTCGCACGGTGAACGGCGAGATCGCGAGCTCGGCCGCGATCTCGCCGTCGGTGCGGCCGCGGGCCACGGCCAGCACCACGTCGGATTCCCGTGCGGTCAACGGGGCGTCGTCCCGGCGGGGGACGCGGCGGGAGGTGCGGACGAAGTGCCGCACCAGCCGGGTGGCGATCGGCGGTGACACCACCGCCTCGCCCCGCGCCGCGGCGTGCACCGCCTCGACGAGCAGCCGAGGACCGGAATCCTTGAGCAGGTACCCGGACGCGCCCGCGGCCAGTGCCGCCCGCACGCGCTCCTCACCGCCGCGCGGCGTGACGACGAGGACCCGCACGCCTTCCTCCGCGAGGAGTTCGGTGGCGCGGATCCCGTCGATCCGGGGAAGCCCGGCCTCCACGACCGCCACGTCCGGCCGGAGGTGCCGCGCCCGCCGCACCGCCGACTCGCCGTCGGAGGCCTCGCCGACGACCCTGATGCCGGGGTCCGCGTCGAGGATGAGCCGGAAACCCGTGCGCACCAACGTCTGGCCGTCCGCGACGAGCACGCGGATCACGCCGAGCGCTTGACGTCCGCGATGTAGGCGTTGGAAGCCGGGAAGTAGGTCAGGACGACGGCGAGGACGGCGACCGCGCAGCTGGCGTAGCCGACCACCGTGTCGCCCTGGGTGCCGATGACCGAGGCGAGCTGGACCAGCGTGATCAGGGTGAGCACCACGCGGGCCCAGTTGCGGCCCGCCTTGAGCTTGAACGCGAGCCACAGGTGCACCAGCGCGACCACCGCGGTGACCGCGATGGCGAAGGCGAGTCCGAGCGTGGCGGAACTCTGGACCTGCTCCTCGGTGAGGGTTCGGTTGGTCTCACGCAGGGTGTCGACGAGCTGCTGGCGCGACCCGGCCAACACGACGACGGCGACCAGGCTCGCGGCGGTCGAGGCGAGGAAGCCGAAGAACGCCGCGATGATCGTGCTCGGAGGGGTGAGGTGGTTCGTCTTCGTTGCCATGTCCCGAAAGCTAGGGCCTCACCGGGACGCGCACCGGCGCGAGGACGTTTCACCTAGTCCTTTCGGCCGATCCCCTCGTGCTCGGGCACGAGGGGATCGGCCGGTCCCCTACCGGGGCGCGTTGACCTCGCCGAGGTAGCGCTGGACGTGGTCGCGCAACGGACTTCCGGGCTTCGGGGACCGGGCGGCCTGAACGGCGGCGGGAGCCCGGACCGGCCCGGCGACGGGGAACACGGTGTCCTCCTGGAGGAGCGGCACGCCGGGGCACACCAGGTTGCCCGGCCGGGAGTTGTGCAGCAGGAAGACCTCCACGGCGCCGTCCACGCACGGGTTGCCGCTGGTGGCGAACTGGCCGTGGTACGGGGCGTCGTCGACCTGGACGAACCCGACGCCGGGTGCCGCGCGCACCGCGGCCCGCGCCTGCTCGTAACCCGTCTGCGGGTCCATCTCGCCCTGCACCACCAGCACGTTCGCGGCTACCTGCGCGGGCAGCGTCGGCAACTGCTGACGTGGCGCGTCCGACCAGAAGCCGCAAGGCTCCGAGAGCCCGTAGGCCCAGCCGTACACCGGGTTCAGCGGGCCTTGGCGGTCGCTGAGCGAGCGGTACCACGCCGCCGAGCGGGTCGGCTGGTCACCGCAGGCCACCGCGAACCTGGTGCCGGGGACGTCGGTGTAGTCCGGGCCCGCGGCGGTGATCCGCTCGGGCGTCAACTCCGCGGCGGGCACGCCGAACTCCGTGCGCGACACCTCGTCCAGGCCGTCGAGCAGTCCGGGCTCGACGGCGGCGCCGCCGTCGGCGCTGTTCGCCGAGACCACGAACACCAGCGTGGCGAGCAGCCAGCTCAGCGGGTTGCCCATGCCGACGAACGCGCGGTCGAAGTTGTCCGGCGGCAACTGGTGGGCGGCGAAGTAGCCGCGTGCCCGCTCCCAGGTCGCCTTCGCCTCCGCCGGGGTGGTCCCGACGACGTCCGAGTAGTGCCGGGTCATCCACGGCAGGTATTGGACGTCGAACTGCCGCTGGTCGATCTCCGGGAACGCCTCGAACGCCGCCTGGAGCCTGCCCTGCCAGTTCACGCTGGAGTCGAGCACGACCTTGCCGGTGTGGCCGGGGAACAGCGACGCGTACTTCGCGCCGAGCCAGGTGCCGTAGGAGTAGCCGAGGTAGTTGAGCTCGTCCTCCCCCAGCAGCAGCCGCACGAGGTCCATGTCGTGCGCGGTCTGCCACGTGGTGACGTAGGGCGCGAGGGCGTCGCTCTGGCAGGCCTCGGCGATGGCGCGCGGAACCTGCTGGTGCGCCGCGACGCTCTGCGCGGACCGGTCGCGCGCGTCCAGCAGGCCCTGCGGGAGGCGCTCGGTCGGGACGTGGCACTGGAACCCGCGGTCCTGCGGCGACGTGCCGGTGCCGCGGGGATCCATGCCGATGAAGTCGTAGCGCGCGTTCACCTCGGGAGCGAGGCCCGCCAAGGAGTTCGCGAACCCGGTGCCCTGGCCTCCCGGCCCGCCGGGGTTGAGCAGCAGCACGCCCGCGCGCTCCCCGGTCGCCTTCGACCGGCTCACCGAGACCTCCAGGTCCACACCGGACGCCGGGGCCGCCCAGTCGCGCGGCACGGTGACCAGCGCGCACTCGACGGCAGGCGCGCCCTCCTCCGGGGTGAACGGGCACGGCCCCCAGGTGACCTGCTGGCCGGTGTACGGGTCGAGCGGGTCGGCGTGCGCGGGTGCGGCCGTCGTGATGACGGCCAGCACCACCGCCGCCACGACCTCTGCCTGTCGTCGCATGGGTGGTCCTCCGGATCGGGTACGGGACCGCGATCGTGGCGGCCCGCACCCTTCGCCGACTCCGTCCGGGAGTACGGGATCGACCCGCCGCCTAGTCCTCCCGCACCAGACGACCCGCGCCACCCGTCCGCACCACCACGGTCCGCGTCACGAGGTCGCCCAGCCGTTGGTGCCGCGGCGTGACGGCGATCATCGCGGCCCCGAGCAGGCACAGGAACAGACCGTCCACCGAGAACAGCAGCCACCGCACGAAGTAGTCCCGCAGGCTGGGCGCCCCGCCGTCGATCCGCACGATCCGCAGCCCCAACCGCCGCATGGCGGGCGTGGCGCCGCCGTGGCGGTGCGGCACCCACACCTCGGCCCATACCGTGCCGCCCAGTTGGACGCCGATGAACAGCACCAGCGGGAGGTACAGCACCTTGCCGGGAGCGCCGATCGTGACCAGCGTGTACGCCGCGGCCGCTCCCCACAGGGTCGCCGAGACCGTCGCCACCAGGATCAGCGCCTGGTCCAGGACGTACTGGACGTAGCGGCGCAGCACCACGGTCTTCTCCTCGCCCACCGCGACAACGTTGCCCGACGGCGGGACGCCGAAACGGCGACCGTCTCAGGTGGTTCGCGCCAAGCACCGCACGGTGATCAGCGACGCCGGATTCGCCCGGCGCGCAGGGCGAATCCGAGCAGGATGGCCGCGGTGACGAGGCAGGACAGGATCCCGGCCACGCCTGCTTCCGGGCCGAAGGAGCCGCCGGTCAGCACCGGCGACCCGGACAACGCGGTGCTCGCGAGTCCGCCGAACTCGCTCGACTTCCCCGACACCGCCGTGCCGAAGCCCGCTTCGACGACGTTCCAGGCGAAGTGGATGCCGATCGGCAGCCACAGGGCGCGGGTGGCGATGTAGGCGGCGGTGAGCATGATGCCGCCCTGCAGGACGATCGCCGTGGCGCCCCAGAGCATCGCGCCCGTGCCGGTTTCGGACGTCCCCGCCAGGTGCACCGCGCCGAAGAGCACCGCCGACACCACCAGGGCGGGCCAGGTCCCGAAGCGCTCCTCGGCGATGCGGAAGACGACGCCGCGGAACACCACTTCCTCGGTGACCGCCACGCAGGCCATGATGCCGAGTGTCGCGAGGAACCTCCGGGGATCGCCCTCCGTCACGTGCCAGCCGCCGAACACGAGGATGACGAGCATCGTGGCCAGGAAGGCACCCGCGCCGATGGCGCTTCCGCCCAACAGTCCGGACACCGCGCGGTCACGGGGAAGTTCGGTCACGTGCTGTCGTCGTTCGACGAGCTTGCTCAACCGGACGTAGCCGAACAGGGCCGCCGCCGCGAGGGCCACGCCGACCACGAGGTCGACGACGCCGGAATCGTTCAGGGCCACGGTCACCTGTTGCGCGACCGCCATGACGACCAGCGTGGCCACCAGCAGCAGCGGAAAGCGCCATCTCCGCGACCAGGGCACGGGACGGCTCGCGGCCGCACCGGTCGCGCCGATCGGGTCGTCGGAGGAGGTCATGGTGGTGTTCCTTTCGCTGTCGAACCTGATCGCGCACCTGGGAGCAGCGCGAAAGGCGGGTGAACCGCGCAATCGCTTCCTCGGCGGCGCTGGGATGACGGAAGGGTAGGAGGAACGGGCATCGGCGCGATTCCCCATCGCGAGGACATCGGCGGGTAGCTCGCACGGGGGTACTAGGCTCGCCGCCATGCCGAGAACGTGGGTCCGCCTGCGGCTGGGGACGATCCGGACGTGGTGGCAGGCCTGCGACGCCGTGGTGTGGGACCGGTGGCTCGTCGTGGTGTTCACCGTTCTGGCGTTCGTGCCGGCGCTGGCCTCCTTCGGCGCGGAGTTCGGTGACCTGCCTCGGCGACCGGCCGACCTCCTCGCGCTCGTCCTCGTCCTGGCGCAGACGGTGCCGCTCGCCGTGCGCAGAACCCGGCCCGTCGCGTGCCTGGCGATCATCGCCACGGCCTTCGCGGTGCACGAGGCGCTTGCGTACCAGCCGCACTTCAGCACGGTGACCGTGTACCTGGCGTTGTACTCCGCGGGCGCGCACCTGGAGCGCCGCCGGGTCGCCGCCGCCGCCGCGGCGACAGCCGCGCACGTCGGGCTCTGCGTCGTGCTGACCGCGCTCGGATCACCCGACCGGTTCGCCGACTTCCTGGTCTTCTACGTGATCTTCGTGGTGTTCTGGGTGCTGGGTGCGTTCGTGCGCCACCGGCGATCGGCGGAGGTCGAGCATCGGCGGTCGGCGGAGGCCGCCGCGACCGCCGCGGAACGGGCGCGCATCGCGCGGGAGTTGCACGACGTGATCACCCACCACGTCACCGCCATCGTCGTGCAGGCCGACGCCGCGCGGTTGCTCGTCGAGTCGCCGGATCGGGTCGTCAAGGCGCTCACGGCGATGGGTGGAGCGGGCAGGCAGGCCTTGGCCGAGCTTCGGCACCAGCTCGACGTGCTCGAGGCCACGGGCGAGTCCGCGCCGCAGGCATCGGTCCAGGGCACCCTGCGGGACCTGGTGGAGCGCACCCGCGCGGCCGGGCAGCCCGTCGCACTCGTCGAGACCGGTGCCGCGTGCCCGCTCCCCGTCGAGGTGTCGTTGGCCGTGTACCGGGTGGTGCAGGAGGGTTTGACCAACGCCGTCAAGTACGCGGCCGGACAGCCGACCGAGGTCCGCACCTCCTACCGGGAGCGTCAGGTCGAGGTCGAGGTGACCAACACCGCGGCCCCGGTGCCGATCTCCGTGGGCGTCCGCCACGAGCTCGCAGGCGGACGCGGGCTGGCCGGGCTGCGGCACCGGGTCGCGGCGCTCGGCGGCGGGCTGACCGCCGGTGAGCAACCGGACGGACGGTTCAGGCTGCACGCGGTCATCCCGATCGCCGGTGGCGCATGACCATCCGCTTGGTGATCTGCGAAGACCACGAGCTCGTCCGCACGGGCTACGTCACGGTCTTCGACGCGCAACCGGACATGGAGGTCGTGGGGCAGGCCGCCGAGGGCACGGCCGCGGTCGAAGTCGTCGAACGGCTGGTCCCGGACGTGGTCGTCATGGACATCCACCTGCCGGGACCGGATGGCATCGACGTCACCCGGCGGATCACGCGACCCGGCATCGCCCGGCCGCCGAAGGTGCTCGTGGTGACGGCGTTCAACACCGACGAGTACGTCTACGAGGCCCTGCGCGCCGGGGCGAGCGGGTTCCTGCTCAAGGACTCCCCGCTGACCGAGCTGGTGAACGGCGTCCGCACGGTTGCCCACGGCGAGTCGCTGCTGGCGCCTGCCGTGACCCGCAGGCTCATCGGGCGCTTCGCCAGCCGAGTCCGCCCGGCGGTCGCCAAGCCGGATGGCGGTGCGCTGGAGGTGTTGGCCCCTCAGGAGCGCGAGGTGCTGCGGCTGATGGCTCGCGGCCTGTCCAACAGGGAGATCGCCCAGGAGATGGGGCTCGGCTTCGAGACCGTGAAGTCCTACGTTTCGCGCGTCCTGGGCAAACTGGAGGTGCGCGACCGGGTCCAAGCGGTCGTGTTCGCCTACCGGGTGGGCTTCGCCGACGACGACTGGTAACGGCTCCACCTGTCCCGTCGACGGGGGCCTTTGTCTTCGGTCGCGATTCCACGCGTGCCCGATGTGATCGCGTCGGGACATCGAGAACATTCCGCAAATTTGCATTTTCCCGCCTCGCCGACCGATGACTTTCGACCCTGGTGGCATAACGCGGGCGGCTCATATCGTCGACGACGAACCTGCTCGCTCACGGGTAGCACGAATATCAGGGATTCGACGAGACTCCTGATCTCGCGAAGGACGACAACGGCAGTGGACCAGTGCCGCGCAGTCGCCCCCACCTGCACCTGACGTGCTGTTCGCCCCCATGGGTGCCCTCTGCGATCTCGCACTGGAATCAGACGCATAAACCATTGACATGGATCGATTCAATTGTCGGATACCGACCCGGACGCGAACTGAAGGCAATGCACGACACGTGGTTAAGCCAGGGAGGAAACGTGAGACTCAGACGTTGGTCACCGATCTTGGCAGCCGTTCTGGTGACGAGTGTGCTGGTGCCGCCCGCAGCGGGATCCGCTTCGGCGGCGCCCGCGGGTGCGACAGCGGCGAGAATTCCGGCCGGGGGCACCGGGGTGTCCGCCGCACGACAGGTGAGGGTCGCCGACCTCGGTGAGGTATCGAGCGCCGCGGTGGGTCCCGACCACGCGACCCTGGGGCAGGACGGCCGTCGCGAACCTCGTCGTGTTCCTCGCGTCGGACGAGTCCAGGTTCATCACCGGCGAACTGATCCGGATCGACGGAGGCGTCACCGCCCACCTCCCCACGCTCTCGGACCGGCGCAGGCTCTTCGCCGAGCAGGAGCCCCGTCACGGGTGACGTGCTCGACCTCTCCCCCGCTCGCCACGCGGGGCAGAGCGACCACGGTGACCGTGGCCGCTCGGCCCCGCGTCCGCTTCTCGCACGTCACCCCGACGATCGGCGAACCTTCGACAGGACCCGCGCGGCCACGTCGAGCATCCGGTCGACGTCGTCGGCGAGGTACATGAGGTCCACCAGGACGTGGCGCACCTCGGACTCCGCCTCGACGCGGTCGATCAGGTCGGCGACCTCCTCCACGACCGTGTCCGAGCGGATGGTCGGGTAGAGGCGCAGGATCACGTCGATGTCGTCCGGATCACGACCCGCTTCGGCCGCCATGCCGCGAATCTCCGCCCAGGGTTCGTTCACGGCCGACCGGATGTCCACGGCGTGGGGCAGCACCAACGCGGGCAGCCAGCCGTCGGCCCGCCGCGCGACGCGGCGCATCGACGCAGGCGCGTGCGCGGCGAGGTAGACCGGCGGACGGCGCACCGGCTTCAACGAGGAGTAGGTGGCGGGCAGCTCCCAGTGCTTGCCGTGGTACTCGGCGGGATCGGCCGTCCACAGCCGTTCGAGCACTTCGAGGGTCTCGTCCAACCGCGACCCCCGCTCGGCCATCGGTACGTTCATCGCCTCGAACTCCTCCGGCGCCCAGCCCACCCCGAAACCGGGCGTCAGCCGTCCCCCGCTGAGCACGTCGAGCGAGGTGAGCGTCCGGGCGAGGGCGACGGGCGAGTACCACGGCGCGTTGATGACGTTGCTGCCGATCAACACCCGCTCCGTGGCCGTGGCGGCCACGGCCAGCAGCACGAACGGGTCCAGCACCGCACGGAACTGCTCCGGGAAGTGGTCGGAGCCCGCGTGGCCGATCCTCGGGTTGACCGGCGACAGCAGCCGGTCGATCACCCACAGGCTGTCCGCTCCGAGTCGTTCCACCTCGCGGGCGTAACCGGCCACCCGGAACGCCTGCCAGGCGACCTTCCCCGCTTGTGGCAAAGTGAATCCGATCTTCACGTCATTCCCCAAAGCCGCATGGGAACACGTCACCGGTGGAATCGCCCATGCGTTCGCTTCCACGGTCCGCCGACGGGTGCGCGACCCGCGCGGGTGTCAGTCCACTGTGGACCGCTCCCGCACGGGTCGCGAGCGGTCAGCGGTTCACCGAGTCGCGCACGTAGTCGCGGAACGTGCGCGGCGGACGACCCAGGAGGTCGGTCATGACGGCGACCTGGCCGGGGTCGGTCGGGATCGGCCCCGCGCCGAGGATCTCGAAGCTGTGGATCCAGTCCTCGAGCTTCTGGCCGGACAGCCTGCGCGCGAGCGCCTTGCGCCACTCCGGGTCGTCACCGGTGTAGACGACCTCACGCCCGAGCGCGTCGGCCCAGGCGCGAGCGCTCTGCTCACCGTTCAACGACTCCGGCCCCAGGAGCTGGTAGGAGCCGATCGCGAAGCCGGTGTCGGTGAGGGCCTTGGCGAAGACCTCGGCGGCGTCACGCAGGTCGATCCGGTTGATGCCGTCCCGGTGCAGCGGTGTCGGGAAGACGCCTGCTTCGATGTCCTCGCGGAACACCTCGTCGTTCTGGGCGAAGTTCGTGAGGCTGAACATGGCGGGTTGCGTGTCGGTGCTCGCCAGGAACGCGGCGAGTTCGAGCTTCCCCGCGTAGGCGGGCATCGCACGGGCCGCCCCCGCGCGCGCCGCCGGGTCTTCGACGTGGAAGCCGCCGAACACCAGGCGGGCCCCCGCGCGCTGGACCTCCTCACCGAAGATCGTGGCGATCTCGATCTCGTTGCCCTCGTGCGGTGACACGTAGAACGCCGAGTCGACGTCTCGCAGCGCGGTCTTCACGGCCTGGCGGTCGGCGAGGTCGCCCTGCACGATTTCCACCGTGTCGGGCAGGTCGGCCCGTTGCTTGTCGCGCACCAGCGCCCGCACCTCCGCGCCCCGGCCGAGAGCCTCGCGCAGCGCAAGGCCGCCCAGTGTGCCGGTCGCCCCGATGATCAACGTTCTCGTCATGCCCACTCCATTGACTGATGCTCATTGACTGACAGTCAATGAGTATCAGCTCGCTGACTTCGAGTCAATGAACTGTTAGCGTGTGACCATGACCCGCGCCGCCGCCGCAGCAGCCACGAAGGAAAAAGTCCTGGCCGCCGCCCGTGAGCTGTTCATCACCTCGGGCTACGACGACGTCAAGGCGGCCGACGTCGCCCGCGCGGCGGGCGTGGCGCACGGTTTGGTGTTCCACTACTTCGGCAGCAAACAAGGGCTGTACGGAGAGGTGCTGTGCGCCATCGGCCGCGAGGTGCTGGAGCTGCACGTCGTCGACCCGGCGGTGCCGTTGGGACAGCGGATCCGCCGGTCGCACAAGGCGCACCTGACCTACCTGGCCGCGCACCGCGACCTGGCCCTGAACCTGGTGCTGCGCCCGTGGGGCGCGGAGGACTCGTTCGACCGCGTGCGGGACGACGGCAACCGCGCGCTGTGCGAGAACCTCGGGCTGGACTTCGAGCGCCCGGCGGTCAAGGCGGTGCTGCGGATGTACACGACGGCGGCCGACCAGCTCGCGCGCGACCACCTGCTCAGCGAGCACCCGTTCGACGTGGACCAGGTGGTGGACATGCTCATGACCGTGCTCGCGGGCGCGCTGCGAGCGGCGCGGGTCGCCGACCCGTCGCTGGAGGTGGAACGGACGCTCGACGAGCTGGCGCGGCCGTAGCCGCCGAGCCCTCGACCCGCCGCGTGCTCACCGAGCCCGTGACTCGACGCGGCGCCGACCGAGCAGTCCGCACCCGAGCCGGCCGATCGTGGAATCGGCTCGATCGTCGATGCCGGGTGATCCCTTGCGGACCCGCGCTCCGCCGGGGCGCGCTTCCCGTGGCGGACTCGGCGATCTCGACGCTGTCACAAACCGGAGTCCCACGTGGTCACTCCTGGCATGAGCCGAGAACACACCCACCACCTGGACAACCCCGACAAGAGCGGCCCGCCGCCGAAGCTCGACGTCATCGACACCGTGCCGGGAGCGCCCCGGATCCCGGACGGCGCCGAGGCCATGACCATCCTCGTCACGCTGCCGCCCGCCAGTCCGGGCGCACCGCCGCACCGGCACTCCGGGCCTGCCTACGGTTACGTCGTGAAGGGCGCCATCGTCTTCGAACTGGAAGGTGAGCCCGCGCGCGTGGTTCGCGCGGGCGGGACGTTCTGGGAGCCGGGCGGAGACGTCATCCACTACCAGGACGGCAACCACCTCGCCGACGAGGAGTCCGTTTTCGTGGTGACGATGTTCTGCGCACCCGGCCAGCCGATGCTGACCGTCGTGGAGCCGGAAGAGCTGGAGGCGCGCAAGCACCTCAGGGCGCCGCTGCCGTAGGGCATCGCCGAACACGGTGGCACGCGCACCGGGTCCCCGCCCTAGCCGCTTCGGCCAGGCGCGGTGCCACGACCATCCACAACGGACAGGGCACGACGTTGTCGCGGACGGTGGTGGCGGTGGACGGGGAACGCCGGTGACGTGGGCCAACCCCCAGGCGGCCCACGTCACCGTCACCGAACCGCCGTCACCACTGGCAGTGCAGGTGGGTGGCGTGGCCGGCGTCGCCCGGTCCCAGTACCAGGGACGCGCCGTTGTTGCGGCAACTCTGCATGACGGCCTGGTAGTAGGGGTTGGATGAGCTGACCGACGAGCCGTTGATGCTCGCCACGTCGAACGCGACGCCCTGGTAGTGCTGCGACCCCGCGGTGTGGGAGCCGCCCGCGATCTCACTGAGGGTCAGCCGGTAGGCCGACCCGACGTAGTACAGGCCGTTGAGCATGGAGGTGGACAGGCAGACGGACCCGCCGGGTGCGGTGCCGTAACTGCTGCGCACGGCGGCCAGCCCGGACGCCGCCTGGTTGATGTTCTTCAGCGCCGTGGCGTTGTCGGCCACACCGCTCTCGTGGTAGTTCCAGAAGGCGGTGCGACCTTGGTTGATGACTTGCAGGGCGGTGGCGGACGCGCACGGCCCGGCGGAGGCGACGCCGGGCACGGCCACCGCCAGACCGGTCGCGGTCAGCACGAGCCCGGCCGCGAGTGTCGCGAATTTGCGAAAAGAGTTCACTTCATGCCCTTCGGATCGACGGTTCCACGGCGGCGGGAAGTCGATTCCGCGTTCACCACCGCGGCAGCGACTCAATCCGAAGTCAACAAGAGTGGTTCACCACGTGTAAAGAGCACCATTTCCACATGCACCGCTTTGTGAACACCATCGGCTCTATTCCCTGACAAGCGTTTGGTGATGCGCCGGTGGAATACCCACCGTTCAGGAGTCCGCCGTTCACGAAAACTCTTCGTCCCGTCCGTCGACGGATCGTCGGCTCAACCCCGAAAAGCGGGCATCGCCCACGGAGTCCGCTCCAGCCAGGCCTGGTACTCCGGCACGACCGGCGCCAGTTCCACGTGCCTGCGCTGGTGCTCGGCGATGAGCGACCGCACGAGCGATTCAGCCACGGCGTCCTCGCGCCACACGCAGATCTTGCGTTCCACCGGCGCCTCGACCAAGGCCCGCATCTCGAAACGGCGGCCGTAGAACGCGCCGCACAAAGGACTGGCCAAACCCACGCAGGATCCCACTTCGATCTCCGGGAGCAACGACTCCATGTCACCGGACAACCGCACCCGAGGGGCGATTCCAGCATTTCGCCACAGCGCACCGATGATCGTCCGCAGCACTCCCCCGGACGGCACCACCCACTGCTCGCGATCGAGGTCCGCGAGCCGGACGACGTCATGCCCGGCCAGCGCGTGACCCGTGCCGACCGCGACCCACAGCGGCGTCTCCAGGACCACCGCGCTTCTCAGCCCCGGCTTGGGCCGGTAGTGCACGACGGGATCGTCGACGACCAAGGCGACATCGGCCGTGCCCGTTTCGACCAAGGCCAGCGCCGCGGCGTCCTGTGCACGTGACACGTGCACCTGCAAGCCGCGGTCGAGGAGGTACCGGGTGGTCAGCAGGGGGTTGAGGGACGCGGCGACCCTCAACCCGTCGAGCGGCGCCCCGGTGAGTTCGCGCAACTCCCACACCATGTCGTCCAGCGCCTCGGTGACGCGCCCGGCGTACTTGACGACGACGTGTCCGGCGGCGGTCAGCACCACTCCGTCGACCGACCGCTCCAGCAGCGTGACCTCCAAGGCCTTCTCCAGCCTGGTGATCTGGCGGGACAGCGCCGGTTGCCCGACACCAAGGCGGATCGCCGCTCGTCGAAAACTCCCCTCGACGCGCAGAACTTCGAGTAACCCGAGATGGCGGACGCTGATGTCCACGAGAACCTCCCACACCCTTGGCGCCGCCGGACCGACTTCGGCCCGCGGCACGAGATCCGCCCGCCGCGCGGCCTCCACCAGCCCGAACTCCCGCGGCGTGCCGCCGCTCACCTCGAGGTGTTGCGTGGCCTCGTAGTTGTACCCCCACCCACCGACATCCTTCCGGTGGACGCGGCAGAGGTGGCCGAAGTCGTGGAGCTCGTTCCAGGTTCGCAGGTGGACCCGGAACGCGCAGCACGGCTTCTCCGGAACCCGCGGCAGGGCACACCTCGGACCCGGCACGGACACCGCGCACCGCGGCCCCGCAACCGACAGCCCGCTCCCTCGCGGGTCACCCCTCGCGAGGCGCCCGACCGCCACTCGGCGTGAACTGGGCCCTCAACGCCGACCGGTCGAAGAACAGATCCGTCCACGGGGTGCACAGCTCGCGGTAGCGGTCGGCCTCCGCGGGCCCCTTGAGCCGGTCCAGCAGGGCCGCGATCAGGGCGTCCAGGTGTCGGCCCTCCGGGTCGACGGCGCTGGTCGCGGCCAGGTCGCCCGCACGGCGGATCCTGCTCGCGAGCAGCAGGTCACGACCGGTCGGCACGCCCACGAGCAGTTCGGCGACCAGGCGGAAGTAGTGGGCGTCCGGGCTGTCGCCGTGGTCGACCCGGTCCAACTCGGCGCAGAGGGAGCGCACGGTGGACCAGTCGCCCATCGCGGCGAGTCCGTGGCAGGCGTGGCAGAGCGCCCGCCGGTAGTAGTGCCGGGCGCCGACGCGGTCGCCCGTCTCGGGTTCGCGTTCGGCGAGGTCGCCCAGCGCGGCGCACAGGGTGAGGAGTTCGGCGCGGTCGAGGACGGGAAGCCCGTCGCGGAGCGAGAAGTACGGCCACCGCGGGTTGTCCGGGTCGTCCCGCCAGGCCGCGCGCAGCAGCCGGAGGTTGCGGTTCCGCTTGGCTTTCGCGCTCTCGACGGCCGGGGTGTACCCGTCGTGGCGCACCAGGAGGTCCAGACCGACCAGTCCCACCGGCCCGCCGTCCGAGCGCACCGGGTACTCGTGGACCGCGCCGAGGTACCGGATCCCGCTGTCCGCCAGGAAGATCCGCGGCACGTCCTCCACGACGTCGTCGCGGTCGACGTGCTGGATGATCGGCGCGAACACCACCCGGTCCAGGTCCTCGACGTGGCCCAGCGACGTCAGGCACTCGCCCAGCGCGTCGGCGGAGTCGTCGTCGAACCACTCGTCGGCGTCGAGGAACACGATCCAGCCGGTGCCGACCGCCTCGATGGCGGCGTTGCGCACCTCGGCGAACGAGTCCGGCCACGGCAGGTGGACCAGGCGGACGCCGTGGCGCTCGTACTCCCCCGCGATCGCCGCGGTCGCGTCCACGGACCCGGTGTCGACGACCACGACGGCGAACCCGCGGCCCACCACGCTGTCCAGGCACCGCGCGACGCACCGCTCCTCGTCTCTGGCGAGGACCACGATGGACACCGGGCACGGTACCGGCGTCCCGCTGGACCCAAGATCCGTGAGCGGTGGGAAGAGCCGTCGCACCCAGCGCGAAGGGACTCGGTCGTGCACGGTGAACCCCGCTTCTCGGAGGAGGGGGTACCCGCCCACCGGATCGGCGGACGGGCACCCGTGGCCCGGTGTCCCCGCTACCTCAGGCGCACACCGTCTTCGAGCGACCGGGGTCCGTGCCGCACCCCAGGTCCAACATGGTGCTCCAGAACACGTAGCACGTCCGCTGGCCACCGGGCCCCGCGGCGTACTGGGACCGGAAGTCGTGCTGGTACCCGCCGCTGCCGCAGCTCTTGAAGTGCGAGTAGGGCACCGGGTTCGGCGTGCCGCAGTCCGACAGCACCGAGACCTCGGTGGCGGCCTCGGCGGTGCTCGCGTACGCGGCGGAGGAGAGCAGGGCCGACAGCGAAGCGCTCGCCGCCAGCAGGGCCCCCGCCACCCCCAGCCGTCGCACGACCTTGCGCACCACCCCAGCGGTCGCCGGTCCCGAGCCGACCTCGACCGGCCGGGTCGCCCTGTCGGCGGTCAGGTCGGCTTCGAGGTCGTCGAGGAAAGCCAGACGTTCCGAATTCATGCTGATTGCCTCCGCGTTCTCGTCGGACATCGACGTGCGGGACGCTAGGCGGCCGTGTTGTCACGACGTTGTCACCGCGCTTTCACCCGATGCCGCCCAGTACTCCTTGGCGTAGCGGCGAACCAGGTCGTACAGCTCGTAGCGGCCGGACCGGCCCTGCTCGACCAGGTGGACGTCGACGAGCTGGTCGAGCAGCCGCTTCGCCCGCGCGACGGGCAGATCGGCGAGCGCCGCGACCGAATCCAGGCCGATGTCGTTCGCCGGGTGCAGGCCGAGCGTCCGGAACACCGCCGCCGCGGGCGGTTCCAGTGATCGGCAGGACCACGACAGGGCGGCGCGCAAGTCGTTGCCGGTGGCCGAGTCGTCCAGCAGCCCGCCCCCGTCGGCGAGGCTCCGCACCACCTCGCCGAGCGAGCCCGCGCGCTGGACGCGCTCGGCCGCGATCGCCAACGCCAGCGGCAGGCGGTCGCACAGCCCGGTCAGCCGCTCGGCCGCCTCCGGCTCCGCCGCGACCCGGTCGGTCCCGACCGCCGCGCTCAGCACCTCGACGGCATCGTCCCGGTCGAGCCGCCCCAGGGTGTGCCGCCGCGCACCGTCCCGAATGGACAACGAACGCAACTGGTCACGACTCGTGACGACGACGAGGCTCCCCGCGCCCGGCAGCAGCGGGCGCACCTGCTCCGCGTCGCGGGCGTTGTCCAGCAGCACCAGGCACCTGCGGCCCGCGAGCCTGCTGCGCAGCAACGCCGACCGTTCGTCCAGCCCGGCCGGGATCCGGTGGGCGGGCACGTCGAGCGACCGCAGCAGGGTCTCCACCGCGCACGCCGGACCGACCGGGTCGTGGGCCGAGAAACCGTGGAGATCCAGGTACAGCTGGACGTCCGGGTACCGGCCCGCCACCCGGTGCGCCCAGTGCACGGCCAACGCCGTCTTGCCCGTGCCGAGGGCGCCGTCGACGGTCACGGTGATCGTCGGCCCGCTCGCACCCCGGCCCACGTCGGCGACCAGCCGGTCCAGCGCCTCGATGTCCGCCCGCCTGCCCGCGAACCCGGCGTCGGCGTGGGGAAGCTGGTGCGGCCCCCGCGACCCGCACACCCGCACCTCCCGCAGGAGGTCCTGGTGGAGCAGTTGCAGCTCCTCACCGGGCTCGACGCCGAGGTCGTCGCGCAGGAGCGTCCGCACCTGCGCGTAGGCGGTCAGCGCGTCGGCCCGCCTGCCCGACCGGCGCAGCGCGTCGATCAGCCGCAGCCACAACGGTTCCCGGAGCGGGTGGCGGGTGGTCAGCCCCCGCAGTTCGGCGACCAGCTCGGTCGCCCCGCCGCGGGCGAGGTCGAGATCGACGCGCCGCTCGGTCACTGCCCACCACTCCTCGGCCAGCGCCGGCACGATCTCCCGTTCCAGCCAGTCCGACTCGACACCGGTGAACGGCAGCCCCCGCCACAGGCCAAGCGCCTCCCGCAGCAAGCCCAGTTCCCGCTCCTCGGCCCTCGCCTCCCCGGCCCGGCGCACGAGGTCGCGGAACCGGTGCAGGTCGACACCGACCCCGTCGACCGGCACCGCGTACCCGCCGCCGGGACAGGACACGACCAGCTCGTCACCCAGCAGCCTGCGCAGCCGCGTGACGTAGGTCGACAACGTGCCCCTCACCCGCTCGGGCGGCTGGTCGCCCCACAGCCGCCGGGCGAGGTCGTCGACCCGCACGGGCCTGCCCTCCGCCAGCAGCAACGCGGTCAGCAACCCCCGCTGGTGCCCCTGCGGCACCAGCACACCCGTGCGGCCCGCGGACACCTCGAACGACCCGAGCACCCTCACCTCGATCGGCCGCGCGTCACCCCGCGCCACCCGATCAGCGCCCTGCCCTGCCCCCTCGACACGACCGTGGTCCGAGACGGTCGAGATTCGACGTGCGTGATCCACGAACTCCCCCTGGCAACAACTTCGACACCGCACTCGCGGGTCACCGCTCCCCTGGCGACGACCCCGGAAGGCTGACACCGCGATGTTGAGGAATCGTTGCCCCGGACCCGCCCCTGGTCAGGTCGACCGGGGTGTTCTGGTCGCGGGCGAACAGGGCATCGGGCACGGTGGCGATGGTCTCTTCACCCGCTCGCGATCCCAGGTCGGCATGAATGATCGGCGTCACCCGTTCGGCGGTTTTCGATCTCCGACGTGGAGCGCTTGCGACGCCCAGCGCATCCGGCTTCGAGTAGTCGCACCACTACGAAGCCGTGCGCGCCGGGGCCTGCGGGTTCCTGCTCGACGACTCGCCGCTGACCGAGTTGGTGAACGGCGTCCGCACGGTCGCCTACGGCGAGTCGCCGCCTGCACCGGCCGTGACCCGCAGGCTCATCGGACGATTCGCCGGCCGGGTTCGCCCGGCGGTCGCCAAAACGGACGGCGACGCGCGACCGGGTCCAAGCGGTCGCGCTCGCCTACCGGGTGGGCTTCGCCGACGACGACCGGTTCGACGAGGCCCACTTCGCCGGACACCCGCGCGGGTCTCAGTCCACTCCGGACAGTCGCCCGCGCGGGTGTCCGGGATCAGCGGTCCACCGAGTCGCGGAACGTGCGCGGCGCGCGGCCAAGCGGTCCGGTCGTGATGGCGAGCGGGCCCGGGTCGGCCGGGAGCGGCCCCGCGTCGATGTCCTCGCGGAGCGGACGCGCCCATGCACGGGGGAACACCTCACGGCTCGGCGTCCGCGGCGCAGAACTGCGGTTCCACGAAGCCAGGACGCGAGAAGATCTCCGGCGTTGTGCTACTAAGTGATGATCGTGTTTTTTGCGTCACCAACGGATTACCGCGAGCGACCGGATTCGATCGACTGGGTGAGTACAGGTCGTCCGAACGCCGCGGGTGCAGGAGAGCAGGTCACGACACGCGCCGCTTCGGCGTGCGCACGTGGAGGAGAGGAACAGGACCGGCGGCATTCACCCCGCACTCGACGAACGCCCTGTCCACGGCGCGAACAGGGTGCGGTGGACACGTCTCATCGCGTATCTGGGAGGACGCAGAGTGAGACTCAGACTCCTCGGCCCGATCGAGCTCGTCGCCGACCGGCGCTCGCTCGACCTCGGGGGTCCGCGGCAGCGGATCGTCCTGTCGATGCTCGGCCTCAACGCCAACCGGGTCGTCCCGGTCGAACAACTCGTCGACGCCGTGTGGGACAGCTCCCCGCCGTCGACGGCGCGCGGCCAGGTGCAGATCTGCATCTCGGCGTTGCGCCGGATCTTCGCGGGCGCGGGCCAGGGCGTCGCGATCGAGACCCGACCGCCCGGCTACCTGCTGGAGATCGCGCCCGGAGACCTGGACAGCCTGGAGTTCACCGCGCTGGTCGCCTCCGCCCGCGCCCACTCCGACGCGGGCCGCGTCGAGGAGGCCGCGACGACGCTGCGCGACGCCCTCGCGCTGTGGCGCGGGTCCGCGCTCTCCGGGGTGCCCAGCGACCTCGTGCAGCGCGGCGCCGCGCTGTGGGAGGACCGGCGGCTCGCCGCGGTGGAGGAGCGGATCCGGCTGGACCTGGAACTCGGCAGGCACGAGGAGATCAGCGGCGAACTGGGGGCGCTGGTCGAGGAGCACCCCCTGCGCGAACGGCTGCACGGGTTCCTGATGCTCGCGCTCTACCGGGCGGGCAGGCAGGCCGAGGCGCTGGAGGTGTGCCGCCGGGCGCGCAGCACGCTCGTCGAGGAGGTGGGCATCGAGCCGGGCCGCGAGTTGCAGGACCTGGAGCGGGCGATCCTGAACCGCGATCCCGAACTCGCCCTGCCCACCACCGACGGCGGGCACGTGGCCAAGCGCGCGTCCTCGTCACCGGTGGTCGAGCAGCAGGCCGTGGTGCCCCAGCAGTTACCCGCGAGCATCGCCGACTTCACCGGTCGCGAGGGTCACCTCGACGAGATCCGGCGGCTGGTGTCCGGTGGCGCGGACGGCTACGGAATGCCGATCGTCGCGATCTCGGGCAAGGGCGGGGTGGGCAAGTCGAGCCTCGCGGTGCGGGTGGCCCACCAGCTGAGCAGCGACTTCCCCGACGGGCAGCTCTACGCGGACCTGCGGACCCCGCTCGGCGACGACCACACGGCGAACCTGCTCGCGCGGTTCCTGCGCGCGCTCGGGACCGCGGGAACGGCGGTGCCGGACGACGTCGACGAACGGGCGGAGCTCTACCGGAGCAAGCTGTCGGGCAGGCGGCTGCTGCTGGTGCTCGACGACGTGGCGGGCGAGCACCAGGTGCTGCCGCTGCTGCCGGGTGGTCCGACGTGCGCGGTGATCACCACGAGCCGCGCGCGGCTGAGCGGCCTGTCCGGGGCGCACTGGATCGACGTCGACATGTTCGACGTCGACCAGTCGGTCGAGCTGCTCACCAAGATCGTGGGGCCCGCCAGGGTCGAGGCGGAGCAGGACGCGGTGGTGGAACTGGTGAGGTTCTGCGGCGGCCTGCCGCTGGCACTGCGGATCGCGGGCGCGCGACTGGCGTCGCGGCCGCACTGGCGGGTCGACGGGCTCGTGCGGCGCCTGCGCGACGAGGCCCGCAGGCTCGACGAGCTGGCGCACCACGGGTTGGAGCTGCGGTCCAACATCGGGTTGACCTACAAGGTGCTCGACGTCGAGGAGCAGCGGCTGTTCCGGCTGTTCTCGCTCGTGCAGGCGCCGGACTTCCCCGCGTGGACGGCCGCCGCGCTGCTGGACACGAGCCTGCGCAACGCGGAGGACGTGCTGGAGGGCCTGGTCGACGCGCAACTGCTCGACGTCGTGAAGCACCCGGACTCGGTGCAGGTGCGCTACCGGTTCCACGACCTCATCCGGGTCTACGCCGGGGAGAAGCTGCTGGAGGTGGAGAGCGAGTCCGAGCGGACCGCCGCGCTGACGCGGGCGCTCGGCGCCTGGCTCGCGCTGGCCGACGAGGCGCACCGCCGCGAGTACGGCGGCGACTACACGATCCTGCACGGCTCCGCTCCGCGCTGGCACGACCCGGACGGCGAGGCCGCGGAGTCCATCGGCAACCCGATGGACTGGTGGGAGGGCGAACGGCGGGCGCTGGTGGCCGCCGTGCGGCAGGCCGCCGGCGCCGGGCTGGACGAGTTGTGCTGGGACCTCGCGCTGACGTCGGTGACGCTGTTCGAGGCGAAGGGGTACTTCGACGACTGGATGGAGTGCACGCGGGCCGCGCTCGACGTGACGCGGGCGGCGGACAACCGGATCGGGCACGCCGCCATGCGGTACTCGCTGGGGACGCTGCACATGTTCCAGTCCCGGCTGGCCGAGGCCGACGAGTGCTTCACCTCGGCGTTGGACGTCTTCCGCGCCGAGGGCGACGAACACGGCTGCGCGCTGGTGCTGCGCAACGCCGCGCACGTCGACGGGCTGCGCGGGGCCATCGGGGCGATGCTCGCGAAGTACGCCGAGTCGCTCGCCACGATGCGGGTCGTCGGCGACCGGGTCGGCGAGGCCCACATCCTGCGCAGCATGGCGAAGTTCCGGATGGACGAGGGCGACACCGCGACCGCCCGCGAACTCCTCGACGACGCGCTCGCCATCTGCCAGGAGGTGCGCTGCCTGCGCACGGAGGCGCAGGTCGTGCACCGCTTCGCCGAGTTGCACCTGGCCACCGGCCAGGTCGACGAGGCGCGGCAGGCGCTGCACCGGGTGCTGCGGATCGTCCGCGACACCGGCGACCGGATCGGCGAGGCGCACGCGCTGTACGGCCTCGGCCTGCTGCGCCACCGGGAAGGCAGGCTGGACAACGCCGAGACGACGCTGGTGCACGCGCTCGACCTCGCGCGTCGGGTGGGCGAGCAGCTCATCGAGGCGAAGTCGCTCTACGCGCTCGGCGAGATCGCGCTGGCCAGAGGCGGCGACTCGACCGGGGTGGCGCACCTGGTGGAGGCGCGGAGGCTGTTCGAGGAGCTGGGGTCGGCGCTCTGGCACGCCAGGGCGCTGGTGCTGCTGGCGGAGATCCACACCAACGACGGGAACCCGGCGTCGGCGAGGGAGAAGGTCGAGCGGGCTGTCCGACTGCTGTCGGAGATCGACTCCAGGGAGTCGGCCCAACTGCTGGCCAGCCTGCGCTCGACCCGGTCCGCGGTGGTGGCGGGCGGCTCGGTCGACACCGGTGCGGTGTGACGCGCCCATTTCTCAGAAGTCGTTGTTCGGGACGCAGGCGTTGAGGTCGACGCTCCAGTGGGTGTCGGCCGGGCAGTCGCCCGCGGTCCCCCAGTGGGTGTCCTCGGCGCTCACCGCGACCGCCTGACCGGAGGCGAGCGCCACGAGCAGCGAGGCCGCGGCGAGCAGCGAGGCGAGGGCCGGGGCGACGAACTTGCGGCTGGCGAACATTGCTTCCTCCGGTGGTTCAGGTGGTTGCTCCTGGTCTGGAACCAGTTGACAGGTGGCCGCCATCGGTCGTCCCTCCTCTCGCTGTCGATGGGCGCTCAGCGGACCGATAGCCGATCGAAAGAGGGTCGACAAGGGGACTCCGCACAGTGTTCGCAGGTGATTCACGCGAACTACGGGAGGAGGCCGGATGGACGTCCCGATGCTTCGGCTGAGTACGGACGACCTGTGCGCGGCCATCGCCGGGGTCGATCCGGTGCCGGTGCTCACCGCGGAACTGATGGCGACGGGCGCGAACGCCGCCGCCGGGCCGGGAGCGCGGTGGGGCGAACCCAGCGGGGAGTTCGCGGTGCTGGAGGACATGCCCACCGGTGGACGGTGCGCCTTGCCCGCGGCGGCCCTGCGGGCCTACCGGTCCGCGGCGTTGACCGCGCTCGCCGCACGGCACCTGCTCGCTCCGGGCGTGGTGACCGCGTCGGTGATCGGCTCCGGCCTCGCCGCGCGGCTCCAGATGATGGTGATCGCACGGCACGTTCCCGACGTCAGCCACATCGCGGCCTGCGCGGCGAGCGTCGATCGGGACCCGCCGGTGTGGACGGGGATGGCCGACCAGCTGGACCACGCGGGTATCGAGCTGACCGTCACGGACCACGTCGACGAGGCCGTGTTCGGCGCGAACCTGGTGGCCATCACCGGGTGCGACGCCGACCTCGTGCGCGTCGACCACCTGTCCAAGGGGGCGGTGGTGGTCAACGCGACCGGCCGCGACCTCCCCGACCACCTGGTGGACGGCGCCAACCAGGTCTACGTCGACGACTCGGCGCGGATGGACTCCGCGGCGCACCGCCACTTCGCGCGGACGGCGGCCGAGGGCTCGTCGTCGGTGCGCCGCCACGACGGGATCGAGGCCGACCTCGGCGCCGTCCTCACCGGCGAGCACCCCGGCCGGACCCGCGCCGACCACGTGCTGCTGGTGGAACTGCTCGGCCCGAACGCGCTGGACCTCGCGCTCGCCTGCCTGGTCCACCGGGCCGCGCTGGTGCTCGGCCTCGGCGAGTTCGACACCGAGGAGCCCGCCGCCGCACCGTCCACGACCACCACCACGAGGAGTGGGTCATGACGAAGTCGTTGTGCACGACCACGTCCTGCGACCGGCGGGTCGCCGCGCCCGGTTCGCGGGTGTGCTCCGGCTGCCGGGAGGCGGTGCGCGAGGCCCTGTCGCGCCTGCCCGATCTGCACGAGGCGTGCGCGGAAGCGCTGACACCGGGCAGGCGGTCCCCGACCGAGCGGATCAGCGGGCACCGGCCCACCGGCATCACGTTGGACGGCGCGGCGATGGCGGTGCGGTCGGACGTGCTCGACGCGCTGGTGTCGTGGTCGGCGCTGGTGTCCGCCGAGCGCGGGGCGCCCGGACCGGGTGGGCGCTCGGTGCCGCGGCTGGTGGAGTTCCTGCTCGGGCACCTGGATTGGCTGCTCGGGCACGCCACCGCGGGGGACCTCGCCCGCGAGGTCCCGGACCTGGTCGCCTCGGCAAGGGCGGTGCTGGAACCGGACCCCGTCGAGCGTCGGGAGCTGGGGCCGTGCGGCGAACCGGGGTGCGCGCACCCGGTGTTCGCGACGCTGCGCGAGGGCGGGGTGGCCGGGGTGGCCTGCGCGGCCGGGCACACGTGGCCGCCGGGGCGGTGGCTGCTGCTGAGCAGGCACGCGTCCGCCAAGGGCGCGGCATGAGCGCGGGGCCGCGGCGGCGCCGGGTTCCCACCGACCTGGCCGCGCTCGCCGCGGGGGTCTCGGAGGCGACCATCCGCAAGTGGGCCAGCCGCGGGAAGCTGACCCGCCACGGGAGCCCCGCACGCGCGGAGTACGACCTCGACGAGGTGTGCGACCTGGTGAACGGCAGGCGTTGAGCGATCGGCGACACCACTCCGAGTGAATTCATTTCGCGCGAGAATGAGGCCCTTGTGCACATGAGGGCCTCATTCGCATGCCCGGAATAAATCGCTCGAAAGAAAACAAAAAATCCACCGAAAAAGGATTGACGCGAGGTGCGGTCGACCGTCACGCTTTGTGGGCGGCACCGCTGTGCCCGCATCGAAAAACCCTCACCGAAAGTTCCGGGATTTCCCGCGAGTTCGTCGTGCGTGTCCGACCGCGCGACCTGGGGCCCATTGTCGTGTTCGCGGCCGGAACGACGTCCTCGTGCACCAAGGAGAGGAATTCCAGTGACGATCGAAGTCGAGATCAAGCGGTACATCGTGTCCAGCTTCGTCCCCGACGTGCCGCTCGACCAACTGCCCTCCGACTTGGACCTGCTCGACAACGGCGTGGTGGACAGCCTGGGTCTGCTGCGGCTCATCGCGTGGGTCGGCGACAAGTACGGCATCCCGGTGGGCGAGATGGACATCTCCCCCGTGCAGTTCGGCTCCGTCGATTCCATCCACGCGTTCGTCCGGGAAACGCGCAGTTTCGTCTGACCTCGTTCGACCACAACCGACAGAAAGGGTGCAAACGATGATCGTTCGCGGGAAGTCCGAGGTCAAGTGCGTCGACTGGGGTAACGGCCTCAGCTACCGGTTCCTCGTGGAGACCGACGGAATGGGGTTCACCGTGGCGCACACGGTGGTGAAAGCCGGTTCCAAGTCGCCGCTGCACTACCGCAGGCACCTCGAGGCCTGCTACTGCATCTCCGGCCGCGGCCAGGTGATCAGCTCCGACGGCACCGTCCACGAGATCGAGCCGGGGGTGATCTACGCCCTGGACAACCACGACGAGCACTTCCTGATCGCCGCTCCCGAGGGCGACATGGAGCTCGTCAGCGTGTTCAACCCGCCGTTGCGCGGCGACGAGCGGCACAACTTCGACTCCGACGAGTTCTCCCACTACTAGCGCGCTCGTCGGACGCGGTGCGGGAGCCCGAGGAGTTCCCGCACCGCGCCCGACGACCGGACCGAGCCCCCCGCCGACCGAGGCGACCAGCCAGTCCAGTTCAAGGAGGAACGATCGATGTCCACGCGGAAACGAACCGAACTGTTCTCGATCTCCGACGAGGTCGCCGACGCGATGGCGGACGGCTACCCCGTGGTGGCACTGGAGTCGTCGGGTGTGGTGCAGGGCTTGCCCTACCCCGTGAACCTGGAGACGGCGCTCGACATCGACAAGACGATCCGCGCGAACGGCGCCGTGCCCGCGCGCACCGGCGTCGTCGACGGGCGGTTCGTCGTCGGCCTGTCCGAGGCCCAGGTGGAGATGTTCGCGACGACGCCCACCGTGCCGAAGATCAGCACCCGCGACATCGGGTCCGCGCTCGCCTCCGGCGGCCACGGCGGCACCACGGTCTCCGCCGCGCTGGTCGCGGCCGACCACGTCGGCATCGACGTCTTCGCGGTCGCGGGCATCGGCGGCGTGCACTTCGACGCCCAGCGCAGCTTCGACATCTCCGCGGACCTCGTCGAGTTCACCCGGCACCGGATCGCGGTGGTCTGCGCGGGCGCCAAGTCGCTGCTCGACCCCGCCCTCACGCTCGAATACCTCGAGACCCAGGGGGTTCCGGTCGTCGGCTACCGCTGCGACGACTTCCCCGCCTACTACAGCACGTCGAGCGGGCAGCCCAACCCGCGCCGCGTCGACGACCTCCCCGTGCTGGCCGCCGCGATCCGCCTGCACTGGCAGGTCGGCAACGGCGGCGGGTTCCTGGTCACGCACCCGATCGCGGAGGAGGACGCGCTGCCGTCCGACGAGATGTACGAGCTGGTCCACCAGAAGCAGGCAGAGGCGGAGAGGGCCGGGGTCAGCGGTCCGTCGCTCACCCCGCACATCCTCAAGGCCGTGTCGGCGGCGACGCGGGGCCGGACCGCCGCGGCCAACCGGTCGGTGCTGCTGTCGACCAGCGCGGTGGCCGCCGAACTGGCCGTCGCCCTGCGCGAGCGGTCGGCACTGGTCGCCGCCTCGTGAACGTCGACGACCGCGCGGTCCTGTTCGACGTGGACGGCACCCTGGTGGACACGCCCGGCGGGATGCTCGGCGTGCTGCGCGCGGTGCTCCGGGAGTCGGGTCGCGAGGTGGACGACGGCGTGGTGCGCCGGACGATCGGGCGGCCGCTGGCCGCGTCGTTCGCGGGCCTGCTCGGTCTCCCCCAGGACCACCGGGACGTGGCGGGCGCGGTCGACCGCGCCCGCGTGCTGTTCACCGAGACGGTGATCCCCTCGGCCGCGGACCTGGTCTTCCCCGGCATCCCGGCCCTCCTCGCGGAGCTGCGGGCGCACGGCAGGCCGCTGGCCGTCGTGACCAGCAAGGTCAGGCCCAGCGCCGTGGAACTGCTGCACGCGGCGGGCCTGCTCGACGCCTTCGACACGCTGTCGTGCCACGGCATGGCCGACCACGGGAAGCCGCACGCCGACCTCGCGCTGCTGGCCGCGGGCGCGCTGGGCGTACCACCCGAGCGCTGCGTCGTCGTCGGCGACGCGGTCGACGACGTCCGGATGGCGGCTGCCGCCGGGATGGACGCCTGCGGCGTCGACTTCGGCGTGGCCACGCGGGCGGAACTCGTGGCCGCGGGCGCGTCGACCGTCGTCGGCTCCGTGGCCGAACTCCACGACGTCGTCTCGCCCAGGCACCTGCACACCTCCGACAGGTAACCCGATCAAGCTCACACGAGGGTGATTCCCATGGCCCTACCGGGCACCGTTCCCGCTGTGCGACCCCGCTCGGCCAACGCCGCGCTGGCGATCCTCGCCGTCGCCCAGTTCCTCATCGCGCTCGACTACTCCATCGTCTACATCGCGCTGCCGAGCATCGGCGACGAGCTCGGGCTGACCGAGAGCTCGGTCCAGTGGGTCGTCAGCGGCTACGCCGTGTTCTTCGCGGGCTTCCTCGTCGTCGGCGGGCGGGCGTCGGACCGCTTCGGTCCCCGCACCCTCTTCATCGTCGGGATGCTGCTGTTCGGCATCGCCTCACTGGCCGGTGGGCTCGCCCCCGGCACCCCGGTCCTGATGGTGGCCCGCGCCGTGCAGGGCATCGCGGCGGCCATCCTCCAACCGGCGGTCATCGCCCTGATCAACACCTCGTTCGCCGCCGGACCGCTGCGCAACAAGGCGCTGTCGGTGTGGGGCACGGTCGGCGCGTCCGGACTGGCCGCGGGTGTCGTGATCGGCGGCCTGCTCACCACGGTCTCGTGGCGCTGGGTGTTCCTGATCAACCTGCCCCTCGCCGTGGTCTGCGCGCTGGCCGCGCCGAAGCTGCTGCCCAAGCTCGACGAGACCGTCCGCAAGCACACCTCGCTGAACGTCCCCAGCGCGGTGCTGTGCACCGCGACGGTGCTCTCCACGGCGCTCGCGCTGACCCAGGCGTCGAGCCGGGGGTGGACGGACGCAGGCACGCTCGCCGGGTTCGGCGTGGCCGCCGCGCTGCTGGTCGCGTTCGCCTGGCAGGAGCGGCGCAGCGCCCACCCGCTGGTCGACCCGCTGCTGCGGCGCACCCGGTCGCTGCTGGTCGGCTGCGGCGCGACGGCGTTCTACATGGCCAGCGTCGGCAACCAGTTCTTCGTCGTCACGCTGCTCGTGCAGCAGCTGCGCGGGTACGGCCCGATCGCGGCGGGGCTCGCGTTCCTGCCGATGGCGGTCGCCATCGCGGTGGCGAACTCGGTGTCGGCGAGGATCGTCGCCAAGCTCGGTGTGCGGCTGACCCTCACGCTGGCGTTCGTCGCCGACGCGGTGGGCCTGCTGCTGCTCGCGTTCCAGACCTCCGGCGACAGCTACGTGCTCGACCTGCTGCCGGGTCTGCTGATCACCGGCTTCAGCCACGGCGTCACCTACGTGGCGATGTTCATCGCGGGCACCGCCGACGTCGAGGACCGCAACCAGGGTGTCGCCGGGGCCATGATGACCACGGCGCAGTACATGAGCGGCGCGCTCGGGGTGGCCGTCCTGGTGCTGGTGCTCGGGCCGAACCCCGGCCACACGGGCTTCGGCTGGGCGTTCGTCACGACCGCGGCGGCCGCGGTGTGCGGTGCGGCGCTGGCCTGGTTCGGCCTCCACCGCCGCTCGGCCGCGGCAGGCGTGCCGGAGGCGTCGGGGACGCGGTCGTGAAGCGGGACGCCTGGGTCGCGCAGCTAGGGATCCTGGTCATCCACAACGATCCCGTGGTCGAGGCGGAGCTGTGGGCGATGGCGCCGCCCGGCGTCACCATCCACACGGCGCGGTTCGAGAGCCCCACCAGCACGGGCGCCGAGTACACCGGCGAGTCGTGGCGGCGGATGGTCGACGCGCCGGACGTCCGGCGGGGACTGGTGCAGCTGGGGCAGATGGACCTGTCCGCGATCTGCCTCTGCTTCGGCTCGGCCAGCTTCTTCGGCGGGCTGGAGTTCGACGAGGGGTTCGTGACGGCCGCGGTCGAGCTGACCGGCGGCACGCCCGTCTACACGGCGGCGCAGGCGATCCGCTCGGCACTGGCCGCGACGGGCGTGAGCCGTCCGCTGGTGGTGCTGCCGCCGTGGTTCACCGCGCCGACCTTCACCGCGACCGCGGACTACCTGGCCTCGGCGGGCTTCGGCGTGGCCGGGCTGATGCAGTTCCAGCTCGACGCGCGCTGGCAGGACGTCGCGCGGCACCAGCTCTTCGACCGCGGCGGCCGCTGGGAGGTGCACCCGGACGAGGTGTGCCGCCAGGTCGCCGCCGGGTTCCCCGCCGACGCGGACGGGATCCTCATCCCCGGCAGCGGCTTCCGCTCCTGGGAGGCGATCGAGCAGCTCGAACAGCGGTTCGGCGTGCCCGTCGTGACCTCGAACCAGGCCTGCCTGTGGCACCTGCTCGACCTCGCGGGCGTCGAGGCCGCCGTCGGGGGCGGCGGTCGCCTGCTCGACACCTGATCCCACGTCCCGCGAAGGCCCGTGCTCACCACCGAGCGCGGGCCTTCGCCGTACCGCCAGGAGGGAACCCGATGGCGACCCACTCCTTCGTGACCGCGTTCGCCGAGATGGCGCGGACACGGCCCGACGCGCCCGCCCTGTCCTGGGGCGACCGCGTCGTCGACTACGCCGGTCTCGCGGACATGGTCGAGTCCGCCAGTGCCCGCCTCACCGCGCTCGCGCTCGACGAGGGCGCGCCCGTCTGCGTGCCTGCCAGGAAGTCGCCGCGCACGATCGCGCTGGTCATCGCGTGCGTCCGCGGGGGAAGGCAGGTGCTGCTGCCCTCGACGGGTCTCGGCCCGGACGCGCTGGCCGACCTGACCGCCCGGCTCGGCTGCACCCACGTGCTCGGCGCGACCGAGGAGGGCACGGTCGTCGCCCGGCCCACCGGCACCGGCGGTCGCGGCGCCCGCCCGGTCGAGCCGGGGCTGGTGCTGACCACGTCCGGGTCGACCGGCACTCCGAAGATGGTGGTGCTGGCCGCAGACGGCGTCGACCGCTTCCTGACCTGGGCCGCCGCCACGTTCGCCATCGGACCGGGCGCGCGGGTGCTCAACCACGCCCCGCTCAACTTCGACCTGTGCCTGCTCGACGTGTGGGCGGCCCTGTCGGTGGGCGCCCGCGTGGAACTCGTCGACCCGGAACGCGCGGTCGACGGCGCGCACCTGGCGGCGCTGTGCGCCGAGCGCGCGCCCACCGTCGTGCAGGCCGTGCCCCTGTTCTTCCGGCTCGTGGTCGAGGCCGCCGACGGCCGGGTGTTCGACGGGGTGCGGACCCTGATCTTCACCGGGGACGCGATGCCGCCGAGCCTGCTCGACCGGGTCGCCGCCGCGTTCCCCAACGCCCGGATGTGGAACGTCTACGGCTGCACCGAGACCAACGACAGCTTCCTGCACGAGGTCGTGCCCGCCGAGGTCGCCGCGCACGGCGTCGTCCCGATCGGAACGCCGATCGAGGGCGTGGACGCGCTCGTCGTGGACGAGTCGGGCGACGTCCTCGTCGGCGCCGGGAGCGGCGAACTGGTCGTGTCGACGCCGTTCAGCTCCAGCGGCTACACCGACCCCCGCCTCAACGACGAGAAGTGGCACGACGGCTACTTCCGCACCGGCGACCTCGTGCGCCGCGACGAGCACGGGCTCGTGTTCCTGGTGGGGCGCAACGACCACCAGGTGAAGGTGCGCGGGGTGCGCACCAACCTCCAGGAGGTCGAACAGGTCGTCCTGGCCCACCCGCAGGTGTCGGAGGCCGCCGTGATCGCGGTGCCCGACGAGACCGCGGGGCACGTGCTGCACGCCGTGGTCCGCCGCGTGGCGGGGTCCGCGGTGAACAGCCTCCACCTTCGCGTCCACTGCGCCGCGGGTCTGCCGAGGACGGCGATCCCCGGCGTGATCGAGATCGTCGACCACGCGCTCCCGCGCACGTCTACCGGCAAGGTCGACCGGAACTCCCTGCGGCACGGGCTCGGCAGGGCCTCGTGACGGTCGAACCCGCCCACCACCGGAGGAATCCCCATGTTGTGGAACGAGGACCAGCGCGCGCTGCGCGCCGCGATCGAGGACCTGGGCGACGTGCTCAGCGAGGAGCACGTCGAGCGGGACGGCCGAGGCGAGTTCGGTGACGACGCGTGGAAGCGCGTCCGCGAGACCGGGCTGCTGGGGCTGCCCTTCGACCCCGAGTGGGGCGGGCTCGGCCAGGACCTGCTCACCACGATGTACGTGCTGGAGGGGCTGGGGTACGGCTGCCGGGACGGCGGGCTGAACTTCTCCACCTCCACGCACCTGGTGAGCGCGGGCGTCCCGTTGCAGCGCTTCGGTTCCCGCTACCTCAAGGACCGCTACCTGAGGCGGATCTGCGACGGCTCGGCGATCGGCGCCCACGCCATCACCGAGCCCGAGGGCGGGTCCGACGTGATGGCGATGCGCACGTCGGCCACCGCGGACGGCGACGACTACGTGCTCAACGGCGGCAAGGCTTTCGTCAGCAACGGCCCCATCGCCGACGTGTTCGTCGTCTACGCCCGCACCGGCAAGCGCGGCAGCCCGGCGGCGATCACCGCGTTCCTGGTCGACCGCGACACGCCGGGTCTGTCGGTCGGCAAGCCGATCGCGAAGATGGGCCTGCGCACCTCGCCGCTGTGCGAGCTGTTCCTCGACGACGTCCGGGTGCCCAAGGCGAACGTCCTGGGCTCGGTCGGCGCCGGGTTCCTGATCCTCGACCACGTGATGAAGTGGGAGATCCTCTGCTCCTTCGTCATCAACGCGGGCGAGATGCGCCACCGGTTGGAGCGGTGCGTCGAGTACGCCAGGAGCCGCGAGCAGTTCGGCAAGCCGATCGGGCAGCACCAGTCGGTCGCCAACAAGATCGTCGAGATGAAGATCGCGGTGGAGAACTCGCGGAAGTGGCTCTACGACACCGCGGAGCGGCTCCAGAACGGCGAGAACGTCACCGTCGACATCGCGATCAGCAAGCTGATCACCAGCGAGGGCAACGTGAGTTCCGCGCTGGCCGCCGTGCAGGTCTTCGGCGGGTACGGCTACACGGCCGAGTACGGCCTCGAGAAGGACCTGCGCAACGCGGTCGCCGGGACGATCTACTCCGGGACCTCGGACATCCAGCGACAGCGCATCGCCACCATGATCGGCCTCTGAGGGAGGACCCCCGATGACAGTCCACTCCGTCGACTCGACGCTGCTCGACACCACCGAGTTCCTCGACCACGACAGCGACACCGTGCGCGACTTCGTCGCCAAGGCGCTGCCGACCGGCGTCGAGGGCCTGTCCTACGTCGACCGCGCGCTCGCGCTCTACTACGCGGTCCGGGACGGCATCCACTACGAGGTCTACGGCGCGGACCTGTCCCGCCACGGCCTCAAGGCGAGCTCGACCATCAAGCGCGGCATGGGTTTCTGCGTCCACAAGTCCATCGTGTACGCCGCGGCGCTGCGCGCGGTCGGCGTGCCGAGCCGCATCTACTACGGCGATGTCCGCAACCACCTCGCGTCACCGCGGCTCGAAGAGCTGATGGGCGGCAACGTGTTCACCTTCCACAGCCTCACCACCGCGTACCTGGACGGCAAGTGGGTCAGGGCGACGCCGGTGTTCAACAAGATGCTCTGCACGCTCTACAAGATCAAGCCGCTGGACTTCGACGGCCGCACGGACAGCATGTACCACCCGTTCGACGAGGACGGCCGCAGGCACATGGAGTTCCTGCGCGAGCACGGCGACTTCGACGACGTCCCCTACGACATGGTCGTCGGCGGCATCCGGGCGGCGCACCCGCGCCTGTTCGAGAGCCGCGACACCACGACCAAGGGCTCGCTCGTGCTCGACGCCACCCAGGCGTGACCCGTCGAACCACCCGTCCCGTCCGGAGGCATCGCCATGAAGAGAGAGAACCCAGACACCACGATCCACACCGTCCCCGGTCAGCGCACGGGGTCCCCCGACGTCCACCACGCCGCGCACGCCCGCGTCCCGGTGGACCTCGAACTGGTCGTCCCCGCGTTCAACGAGGCAGGTCGACTGCCGGACACGCTGCGGGCGCTGACCGCGTTCCTCGCCGACCAGGACTGGCGGTCGCGGATCGTCGTGGTGGACAACGGCAGCACCGACGAGACCACCGCGGTCGTCGCCGCCGCGGACCGCCGCGGTGTCGACGTGGTCGCCATCGGCTGCGCGCGTCCCGGCAAGGGCGCCGCGGTCCGCCGGGGCCTGAGCAGCAGCACGTCCCGCTTCGCGGGCTTCGTCGACGCGGACCTGTCCACGCCGATCTCCACGCTGACGAGGGTGATGGCCGAGCTGCGCGCCGGTGCCGCGGCCGCCATCGCGTCCCGGCACGCGCCGGGAGCCCGGTTCGTGCACCCGCAGCCCGTGGGGCGGCGGGTGGGCGGTGCGGCGTTCCGGATGCTCGCCCGGCCGCTGGTGCCCGAGGTGCACGACACCCAGTGCGGCTTCAAGGTGTTCGAGCGCGTGGCGGTGCAGAGCGCGCTGGCCCGCTGCCGGGTCAGCGGCTTCGCGTTCGACGTGGAGCTGCTGCGGCAGATCCGGTCGGTGGGCGGGCGCATCGCGGAGATCGCGGTGGCCTGGACCGACGACGAGCGCTCGACGTTCCGGCCGGTGCACGACGGCAGGGCCGCGTTCGCCGACCTGCTCCGGCTGTACCGGGCGGACCTGCCATGAGCGCCGGTCGCCGACTCCTGGTCGTGAGCAGGTGGGACGTGCGGCACCCGAGCGCCGGTGGCGCCGAGCGGTACCTGCACGAGATCGCCAGGCGGTGGGTCGCCGACGGCGCCGAGGTCACCTGGGTGGTGACCCGGCCACCCGGCGCCGCCGCGCGCGAGGTCGTGGACGGCATCGAGGTGCTGCGCTCCGGCAGGTCGTGGGGCGTGTTCCCGCAGACCGCGCTGCGGCTGCTGCGCCGCGGCGCCCACTACGACGCCGTGATCGACGGCACGAGCCGGATGTGCTTCGCGGTGTCGGTGATCACCGGCAGGCGGGTGCCCGTCGTGCAGGTCGTCCACGGCGTCCCGCGCCTGGCTCCGCCGCGGCGCTTCTCCCCCACGAGCGCCGTCGACCGCTTCCTGGCCGGGCCGCTCGCCCGGTGGACCCGCGGTGACCGGGCGATCGCCGTGCCGTCGGTGTCCTCGCGGCACGAGTTGAGGCGGCACCTGGGTTTCCGCGGTCCGATCTTCGTCGTTCCCCCCGCCACGACACCGGAACGGGGCCCGTCGGAGCGGACCGCTCGACCGACGATCGCGGTCGTGGCGCCACTGGTGCCCGAACAGCGGCTGGACCTGGTGCTGACCGCGCTCGCCCCGCTCGTCGCGCGAGTCCCCGGACTGCGCGTCGAGTTCCTCGGCGGGGGCCCGGAACTGCACCGGCTGCGCGCGCTCGCCGCCGAGGTCGGCGTGGCCGCCTCGGTCACCCTGCACGGACAGCAGCCCGACGAGGTGCGCCGTACCTGGCTGCGCCGCGCCTGGCTGACCGTCTCCACGGCCACCGCGGACGCCTGCGGCTGCACCGTGATCGAGTCGGCGGCGCACGGGGTCCCGCACGTGTGCCTGTCCGCACCGGGTGCCCGCGACTTCGTCCGGGACGGCGTGACCGGTCGGGTCGTCGAGGACCTGGGCCGCCTCGGCGACACCGTCGAGAACGCGCTCGCCGACCTCGGCGACACCGTGTTCGCCGAACGCACCGCCGAGGCGTGCCGCGCGTGGGCCGACCGCTTCGACTGGGACCGCGCCGCCCGACTGCTCGCCGACGTCGTGACCCACCAGATCGGCGTCGTGCGCTCGAAGCGCGAGGGCACGGCGCAGCGCCGGTACGCGCGCTCCGACATCGCGACGCTGGTGCGGTTCCCCGCGGGCGACACGCCCGTGCGCACCGATCTGCTCCGCGCGACCGACGAGGTCTCCGTCGTGGACGGCGAGGTCGGCGTGCTGCTCAACGGGTGCGACGAGTTCGACGCGCTCGGCGTGCTCGACCGCCTGGGCGTCCCCGACGCCCGGATCAGCCTGGCGAGCCGGGACGACCTGCTCGTCGGTCCCCGCGCGCTGCCCGCCTCCCTCACCGGGGAGACCACCTCACCGACCCGCCCGACCGGGTCCTTCACCCGCACCTCGAGAGGATGACCATGTCCAGTTCCCCGGTCGCGACCGCGCGCTTCCGACCCCAGGTGATCGTCACGGCCGCTGTCGTGGTCACCTCGGTCCTGCTCGCGATGATCGCCTCCTACGTGTTCCTGCGCGATCCCTACTGGAGCCTGCGGTGGACCGTCGACCTGAAGGTCTACCTGGCCGCGGGCCAGACCGTGCGCGACGGCCAGTCGCTCTACGACCTGGTCGTCCAGTCACCCCTGTACGGCCCGATGCCGTACATGTACCCGCCGCTCACCGCGATCCTGTTCTTCGTGCCGCTGTCGTTCCTGCCGATCGGGGCGGCCAGCCTGGTGTGGAACGCCGTGTCGCTGATGGCGCTCGGCGCGGTCGTGTGGATCACCCTCGGCATCGCGGGCATCCGCGACAGCCGGGCGAAGGTCGCGCTGACCGTCGTGCTGCTCGTGCTGACCGCGTGGCTGCTGCCGGTGCGGGTGCAGCTCATCGCCGGTCAGATCAACATGTTCCTGCTCCTGCTGGTGCTGCTGGACTTCCGCAAGCCGTTCGGCAGGTGGATGGGCGTCGGCATCGGCATCGCGGCGGGCCTGAAGGTCACGCCGCTCATCTTCGTGGGGTACCTGGTGTTCACCAAGCGCTGGAAGGCCGCCCGCACCGCGGTGCTGGCCTTCCTCGGCACGGTGGCCGTCGGTTTCCTCGTCAAGCCGTCGGACTCGGCGACCTACTGGGGTGGTCTGGTCCTGCACGCCTCACGCGCGGGCGGCGTGTTCGACACGCCCAACCAGTCGATGGTGGGCGCCATGTCCAGGGTGCTCAGGACCGACGTGTTCGCACCGTGGTGGTTCGCGCTGCTCGGGCTGGTCGCGCTCTACGGGCTCCTCGTGGCGACGTTCGCGTTCCGCCGCGGCGCCGACTTCCTCGGCTTCTCCGCCGCCGCGATCACCGGTCTGCTGGTGTCCCCGGTCAGCTGGGAGCACCACTGGGTCTACGTGATCCCGCTGATGATCTGGCTGGCCGTCTGGGCGTACCGCGAGCGCGCCGTGCCGGTCGCCGTCGTGACCGCCCTGCTCACGGTCGTCTTCTCCGTGCGGGTGTTCATGCTCGTCGGCATCCAGGAATCCCCGCCCCGCCCGATGGACCTGGCCGTGTGGCAGGAGGTGATCGCGTCGCTGTTCCCGGTGACCGGTCTGCTCCTGCTCCTGCTCGGCCCGCTCTGGGTGCGGCGGAACTTCCGGAAGGTCGACGGTTCGGTGCCGCGGCAGGTCGCGATCGTCCCGCGGGCCCGCCGTTCCAGCGAGGACCGGGAGACGGTCGGCTGACCCCTCTCGCCTGCGGCGCGGCCGGAGTCCCGTGACGGGACTCCGGCCGTGCCGCGGGTAGCCACTACCCCTTCGGCCGAAGGACTTCGGCGATGACGTCCGGACGCTCCAGAGCGATGAAGTGGCCCGCATCGGGCACTTCGGTGAACGTGGCCCTCGGGAAGACCTCGCGGTTGGCCTCGCGGTCGCTGGACCGCGACCAGTCCTCCGCACCGTAGACGAGGTCGACGGGCGCCCGTACCTCGGCGTAGCGCCGGCGCGCGGCGATCAGGCTCGGCAGGTTCCGGAAGACCTCGCGCGCCACCCGCCAGTATCCCGGACGACTCCCGGACGCGTTCAGTTCGTCGACGTAGTCCTCGCGCAGCGCGGACTTGTCGACCAAGCCGCCTTTGAGGATCCCACGCAGGACGAGCTTGTTCTCCAGTCGGGCGAACACGCCGCCGACGCCGGGAGCCAGCACGCCGGTGACCACGAACCTCGCCAGGAAGTTCGCGCGCTTGATCCCGCCGTCGAAGTCGTAGAGGTTCACCGCGACGACCCGGCGGACCCGGTCCGGTAGATCACCGGCCGTGGTCAGCGCGAGAACCGCTCCCATCGACTCCCCGACGATCGTGACGTCGCGCAGGTCGAGTTCGGTGATCAGCCTCTTGACGCCCGCGCGCAGGTCCGCCTCCTCGTAGCCCGCACCGGGAACGATCTCGGAGTGACCCATGCCCGGCAGGTCCAGCGCGTGGACGGTGTAGTCGCCCGCGACCAGCGGGATCAGCTCCCGGAAGTGTTCGGCCTGCGTGCGGACGGTGTGCAGGAGGACGAGCGGCGCGCCGGAGCCCGCCTTCAAGTAGCGCAGCACACCCCGGCGGTCGGCGCCTTGGCCCGCCGCGGGGAGAGTGTGGCTCGTCGCCCCGCGGACGCTGACCAGTGGTCGTGTTTCCGCGGAAGTGGTGTTCACCATGGTCGTTTCCCTCTCGCGCTGGTCCACCTCGGCAGGTCCGGGTGGACCGGTCGGCTGCTGCTACTGATCGGACTTCTCCAGGAATTCGGTGACGTCCCGCGCGAACCGGACGTGGTGCTGGAAGAGGAACCCGTGCGCGGAGTCCGGGTAGATCGTCAGCCGGGCGTCCGGGAGGAGACCGGCCAGGAGGTGGGAGTAGCGGGGAAGGATCATCGGGTCCTGGTCCCCGTTGGCGACGAGGACGGGCTTCCGGATGGCGTTCACCCGCTGCAACCGCGCGTGGTCCGGGATGCCCCAGGCGACGACGGCGTCGTACTGGGCCAGCCGGGTCTCCCACGTGGTCTGCTCGTCGCGGTCCTCGGTGCGCCACCCGAAGATGCGCTGGGCGAACTCCATCCCCGCGCTCCGGCTTTCCGCCGACCCGGTGAAGAAGACCTTGAGGAAGTTCTCCGGTGTGGGCTGGGGCGCGCCGACGGCGTCGATGACCCACGGGGCCCAGCCGTGCATGTCCTCCGCGCCCTGCGGGGCCGACGAGGCGAGGACGATGCGGCGCACCAGGTCGGGGCGGATGAGCGCGACCTCCTGGACGACGAAGCTGCCGAGGGAGAACCCCAGCAGGTCCGCTTTCGCGATGCCGAGCGAATCGAGGAAGGCGATCGCGTCCCGCGCCATCTCCTGGACGGTCGAGGGGGTGACGCCGGTGCTCGCCCCGACTCCGGTGTTGTCGAACGCGATCACCCGGCGGGTCCGCGCCAGGCCGTCGACGAGGGCGGGGTCCCAGTTGTCGAGGTTGCCGCGGAAGTGCTGGAACAGGACCAGCGGCGTCTCGCCCTCACCGGTCTCCCGGTAGGCGTAGGTGATGCCGTTCCCCGCTTCGACGCTCAGGTTCGGCGCCTTGATGTAGTCGGTCATGACGGTGGTTCCTCATCTCGGGTCACGGGCGGTCAAGCCATAGTTTCAATATGACCGGTCGTCTTGACCGTAGCAGGCGCGCCCGTCAGCGTCGAGCCAGTCGAGGACGAGCAGCCTTTACCAACGCAGAATGAGGAAGTGGTCGAGCGGACAAGGAGGCACCGCCACCGGACCCGGTACGCTGAAGGCGACCGGTCGTTTTGCCAAGCCAAGGGACCACACATGGCCAGGAAGAGCCTGCGCGAGGACATCGTCACCGCCGCGATCGAGCAGTTCCACATCCTCGGGTACAACGGCACGAGCGTGAAAACCATCACGGACGCGGCGGGCGCGCCGAAGGGCTCCTTCTACAACCACTTCGACAGCAAGCAGGAACTCGCGATCATCGCCCTGGAGTGCTACGCGCGGACCCGGCGCGTCGACGAGCTGCTCGACCGGTCCGCGGACCCGTTGCGGCGGCTCAGGGCGCACTTCGAGTTCCTGAGGGACGAGAACCTCGACTACGACTTCCGCCGCGGCTGCCTGGTCGGCGACCTGGCGGTGGAGGCGGCGGACAACACCGAGGAGATCCGCGTCGCGACCAAGGAGATCTTCCAGGTGTGGCTCGGCGCGATCGCGTCGACCATCGACGACGCCCAGCAGGCAGGCCTGGTCTCCCGCGCGGTGGCTCCCGGAACACTGGCCCGATTCATCCTCAGCGCGTGGGAGGGCACCCTCATCGCGGCCCGTGTCGAGCGCTCCCCTCGCCCCTACGAGGCCTTCTTCACGATGGTCTTCGACTCCGTGCTGAGGTAGCTCGACGCTACCGCCCCACCGCCCTGTCCGCCGAGCTGCGCGGCGTCTCAGCCGAGCCCGACGGTCTGGTGGTCCGGTTCCACAACGGCCACGACGCGGTCGAGGCCGCGGTCGTAGGGACCACCCGTGTACTTGACGGCGACCCGGTCGATGATCTCCCAGGCGGCGTCCCCGTCGATCCACTCGACGATCCGGCCGCGGATCGTGATCGGTTCGTACGGGTTGTCCGCGGGCGCGATCGAGATCGCCACGCGCGGGTCGCGGCGCAGGTTGCGCGCCTTGCGGGAACCCGGTCCGGTGAAGAAGACGACGCGGTCCCCCTCGACGCCGATCCACAGCGGCGCGCTGTGCGGGGAGCCGTCCGGCAGGACGGTGGCGAGGTGGGCGATGGGGGTGCCCGCGAGCACCTCGTGGACGCGTGGTCGCAGCACGGTGGTTCCTTTCAGCGCGAGTGGGTGCGGCGCCAGGCGACGTAGTCGGCGACGGCGGCGCGGGATGTCGAAGACGGTGGTGAAGCCGGTGTCGGCGGTGAGCCGGGCGATGTCGAGGTGGGGATCGGTGCCGGGGCCGTGTTCACGTCCGGACCGGAGGTCGACGTCCGCATCGAGCACGGCGGCGGTGACGGCCTCGGCCGGCTCCGCGTTGGTGACCGGCCTGCCGGAGGACACGTTGTAGGTGTCGTGGCGCAGGGTCGGGGCGGTGGCGAGCAGCGCGATCGCCCGGCCCGCGTCGGGCGCGTAGCAGCGATCGCCGCCGTCGTCGGCATACAGGATCAGCCGTTCGCCCCGCAACACCGCGCCGACCAGCGGTGGGTACGGGTGGAACGGGGACTCGGGGTCCATCAGCGGCCCCCAGGTGCTGCCGATCCGCGCGCACACCGGCTCGACCCGCTGCCCCGCAGGCCGTGCGTGGTGAGCGGCTCGACGGCCTTCTTGTAGGCGATGATCAGGTGCGGCAGGTCGGCGGTGGGCAGGGCGAGGTCCTCGACCCACGGGGTCTCGCTCCGTCCGATGTAGACACCGAGGCTGCTGGCGACCACGAACCGGCGAACGCCCCACGTCCTGGCCGCGTCCAGCATCGTGAGCAGACCGTTCACCTCGGCGCGGAAGAAGGCGACCGCGTCACCGTCCGGAATGGACCCGGCGAGGTGCGCGGGCGGTGTGGGCGCCGATCATGCCCAGTCCGCCGGTGACCAGGACGGCCCGGCTCATCGGATCACCTCGTAGCGCAAGTGGGTGACGTTGGACGCGGCGACGACCTCGACGGCGCGGAGGGCGACGTGCGCGGGCAGTTCCCGGAAGAAGCCACGCCCGGCGCCCAGCAGGACGGGCACCTGGTGCAGGAGAAGTTCGTCGACCAGGCCCGTGTTCAGCGCCGCGGTGAGCAGACCGCCGCCCATCAGCGCCACGTCCCGGTTCCCGGCGATCTCGCGGGCCACGGCCTCGGTGACGTCGGTGGCGAAGGTCTGCCGGTCGTGGACCGCCGGTGGCGGCCGGTGGCTGAGCACGACCAGCGGGGCGTGCGGGTGCGGGGTGCCCCCTCGGCCCAGCCAGAGTCGTCGTAGGTGTTGCGGCCCGCCACGACCGCGCCGACCCTGCTCGCCTCGGCGTCGAACACCCTGGCGCTCTCGGCGCTGAGCCGGAACCCGTCGAACACCTCGCTGCCGGTGTCGCCGTCGAAGTACCAGTCGAAGAGCAGGCCCGCGTCGCCGAGCCTTCGGCCGGGGCCGGGGGCCCTGCCGGTGATGAAGCCGTCGACCGAGACGGCGTGGGCGCTGAAAACCCGTGTCATGGGTGGTCCTCTCGTCAGACCGATTGCGGGAAGCGGAAGAGCCGGTGCGGGGCGTAGGTCCGCTTGACCGCGACCAGCCGGGCGTGGTTGCCCGCGTGGTGGGCGGCCGCCCAGTCCGGCAGCGCGGGGTCGGGGAAGTTGGGGTGGACCCGGCCGGATCCGTGGGCGTGCGCCGTCGTCCAGGACTCGTCGACCCACGCGTCGTCCGGCTCTCCGACGTGTTCGAGCAGGAAACGCTGACCGCGGTGGGCGAACGCCGTGGCGTCGGCGTCGACGCGGTCGTAGGCGCCGCCCATCGCGGTGAAGCCGAGCTCCCGCCGACTCGGCGGATCGGCCGAGCCGGTGAGCAGCACCGTGAGGACCGAGGTGGGCAGGGGGTCCGTTCTGCGCTCTCTTCACGGGCGGCTGCATCTGATCGCCTGCGACCGGATCGCCCGGTCGACACCCCTCAGGTCCGTCGCCCCCGCACTGGTCGGCGGACCTGAGGGGTGTCATCGGACGACCTCGGCGGTCACCGGTCGGTTTCCCGCCTCCGCCACCACAGGACCGCCGACGACGCGGCTCCGGCCACCGAACGCACCTGGAGCACCACGCGGTCCGGGATCGGTCCGCGCCCCTTGAGGGTGAACGCGACCCGCGCGCCCGCAACCGGCACGGCGACCGCGACGCAGGTCACCGGCCCGTGCTCCCAGCTCGAGAACCCCGTGCGACGAACGCGCGGCAGGTCCGCGATCAGGCACGCCCCCATCAAGGACCGCACCACGCGGTGCGCTGTCGGCTTGGTCAGCTCGGCTCGTCGGGCGATGTCGGTCAACCGCAACGGCTCACCGGCGGCGAGCAGCACGGCGTGCACGGTCAGCACCTTCTCGATGGACGTCGACTTCGCTTCGCCACCGGCGGCACGTGGTGTGGAGGTCGGTGCAAGGGTCACGGCGGAAGCGTCGCGTGCCCATCTCATCGATGTCTCAACGCGATCTTGTCCGCTCGCAGCGCCGCGGCAGCCTCGTCCAGCGCTGCGGGGGGACCACGCCGTCCTCACCGCCGGAACCGACCTGCCCGACCCCGATCACCGGAACCACCGCGCTCACGTGTCGAGGTCGACCGGCCGCTCCGCCATCTCGATGGCGATCTGCGCCGCGTCGAGGTCGGCCAACGCGTCCTGCAGCACGTCCGCGTCGAAGGTGCCGTTGTCACGCGCGTCGAGCAGCGCCGACCGCTGCCTCTCGATCGTCGCCAAGCGTCGCTCCTTCGCCGCGTCGAGCCCGTCGGGTGCGACACCGACCTCGGGTCGAGGGGGTTCGGGCAGGACTTCCCCGCCGGACCTCATGATCTCGGCGATCCGAGTCCGCTCGTCCGCGATCTGCTCGGCGATCGCGGTGCGGTCGGCTCTCACGGCGAGGCGGCGGACCAGCGGGCCGACGGTGCCGCCTTGGACGAGGAGGGACAGCAGCGCGACCACGAACGCGATCAGCACGAGGACCGGGCGCTGCGGGGCGTTCTCGGGGAGCGTCTGGGCCGCGGCCACGGTCACGGCGCCGCGCATGCCCGCCCACACCACCGCGGTGCCTTCACGCCACCCGAGCGCCTCCCGGCGGAAGTAGTCGAGGTCGGCGAGGATCCGGGTGATCCGCGCGGCGAACCGGTCGAGTTCGCGCTCCGACGGCGGCCGCCTGCGGGAGCCCGGTTCCGCCAACGCCTCGCGCTTGCCCTCCGGTGTGCCGATGCGCTCCCGCAGACCCAGCACTCGTGTCCGGATCGCGCCGCTGCGCTTGGTGCGGGCCGCGAGGACGCCCAGCAGCGAGGAGACGTAGGCCGCGCGCACCAGGACCGCCAGGGCGAGGGCGCAGGCGGCGACCAGCACGGCTGTTCCGACCGAGGCGGCGTCCCGCTCGACGTCCGCGACGATCGAACTGAGCTGCACGCCCATGGTCAGGAACACCGCGCCCTCGAGGACGAGTTCGACCGTGCGCCAGTTCTGCGAGTCCGACAGGCGGTCTCGCGGTGAGAGGTCGCGGGGCGCGCGGATCCCGGTGACCAGCCCGGCGACGACGGCCGCGACGAGGCCGGAGGCACCGAGGTGCTCGGCGGGCACGGAGGCCAGGAACGGCACGGTGAACGAGATGACGGTGTTGGCGGTCGGGTCCGTGACGCGTGCGCGGACGAGGAGGGTGAGCCGTCCGACAGCCCATCCGATGACGAGCGCGGCGGCGACCGAGTAGGCGAACGTGCCGACCGCGCCCCAGAACGAGAACGCCGCGGCTGTCGCGACGATCGCGGTGCGGAGCAGCACGAGCGCGGTGGCGTCGTTGAGGAGGCTCTCCCCGTCGAGCATCGCCACGACCCGTCGGGACACCGGTGCGTGCTTGACGATGGACGTCGCCACGGCGTCGGTGGGGCTGACGACAGCGCCGAGCGCGACGCCCCACGCGAACCCGAGGTCGGGGACGGCGAGCGTGAAGAACAGCCCGAGCAGGAGCGCGGTGCCGACGACGAGGACGACGGACAGGCCGCTGATCGCCCCGAACTCGCGGCGGAAGTTCATCGACGGCATCGACACCGCGGACGAGTAGAGCAACGGCGGCAGAACGCCTTGGAGAATCCACGCCGGCTCGACGTGCACCGCCCCGAACACCGGCAGGAAGCTCGCCGCGACGCCGATCGCGACGAGCACGAGCGGCGCCGCGACCCGCAGGCGCGGGCCCGCGAGTGCGGCGGCGGCGATCACGACGAGCGCGGTCACGACCACGACGAGCGGTTCGGTCACGTGCGCGGACTGGCAGCAGTCCATGGGGCCGGCTCCTGGGTTCTCCGTCGGCGATCGACACGCCGACCGGTTCGGACTTCCAACGACGCCTGCGGGCCGTGCCCGGTCCGGCGCCTCATCGCGGTCGGGCCACCCGCACGGAGACGTGCCCCCGGTGGCGTCCGTCGACCAGGTCGACCACGGCCCGCGGCAGGTCGCGCAGACCGCCGTCGACGACGGTGTGCGGGTAGGACATGCCCTCGGCCAGCCAGCGGCCGAACAGGGCGGGCCACTCGCCGAGCACGTGCGGTGCGCGGAAGAGGGTGAAGCCCTGGATGGTCAGGCCCTTCACGATCGCGGTCCTGGTGTCCAGGCGCGGCCACGGCGCGCCTGCCTGCTGGGTCGCCAGCGCGCCGCCGACGGCGATGCGGGCGCGGGTGGCCGCGACCGCGACGGCCGCTTCGAACTGCGCACCGCCGACCAGGTCGAGGTAGACCGAGATGCCGTCGGGCGCGTGTGCCCGCAGTGCTCCGACGAGGTCGTCGACGTGGTGGTCCACCGCCGCGTCGAAGCCGAGTTCGTCGACGAGCCAGCGGCACTTCTCGGCCGACCCGGCGGTCCCGATCACCCTGGCCGCGCCGAGACGCCGGGCGATCTGGCCCGCCAGCGAGCCGACGCCCCCCGCGGCGCCGGACACGAGGACCACGTCGCCCTCGCCCACCCCGGCGACGTCGCGCAGGCCGTGCAACGCGGTCGCCCCGTTCGGGGTGGCGAGGTGGTAGTGCGGCGCGGGCAGCAGGCCGGGGTCGAGCACCAGCACCGCGTCGGCCGCGACTTCGGCGTACTCGGCCCACGGACCCCAGTAGCCGACCGGCGTCCCCACCGGCACCGCGTCGACGGGGCTCACCACGACGGTGCCGACAGCAGGACCGATCGGTGGTTCGCCGAGGGCGTAGGGCGGCACGGGCAGATCGCTGTCGACGTCCATGCGCTCGCGCATCACGGCGGCGACACCCAGGTTCTCGGCGCGCACGAGCACGTGACCGGGCCCTGGAACCGGAACGGGGACCTCGACCTCGCGGAAGACCGCCGTCGTCAACCGGCCTTCCGGTCGCGCCACCAGGTGCACCGCCCGAGCACGGCCGGGGATGGTGTCGGACGGGCTCGGCGGACGTCGTGCTGCCGTCACGGACGAGGGCTCCTGTCGTTCGAACACGGATCTCGCGCTCCTACCCGACGATCAGGACGAGCCTGCCGCGCACGTGGCCGGTCTCGAGGGTGCGGTGCGCCTCGGCGATCTCGGCGAGCGGGAAGGTCCGCTCGACGGGAAGCCAGAACCGGCCGGTCTCGACGAGCTGTCCCACCTCGGCGAGGGCGTGGAAGGCGTGGCCGTCGGTGAACCCGTTGCCGAACCGCACACCGTGCTCCTCGGAGCCCGTGAAGTCGGCCAGCGTCACCACGTTCTTCGCATCGCCCGCGAGATCGACGAGGTGCCCCAGGACACCGTTCCCGGCGACGTCGATCGCGAGGTCGACACCGTCCGGGGCGAGCGAGCGGACGCGCTCGACCATGCCGTCGCCGTAGGTCACCGGCTCCGCGCCGAGGCCCCTCAGGTAGCCCTGGTTCGCCGCGCTCGCGACGCCTATGACGCGTGCGCCGCGCGCGACGGCGAGTTGGACGGTCGCGCTGCCGATGCCGCCGGAGGCGCCGTTGACCAGCAGCGTGGTTCCGGCGGTGACGTGGAGTTGGTCGAGGCTGCGGGTCGCGGTCTCGAGCGCGCAGGGCAGCCCCGCGGCGTCGACGAACCCGAGCGATGGGGGGATGGGCGCGCGGAACGTCAGCAGGGCGAACTCCGCGGCGCCCGCACCGTCGTCGGAGATGCCGAAGACGCGGTCGCCCACGGCGACGTCGGTGACCCCTTCCCCGAGTTCGTCGACCACGCCCGCCACGTCGCGGCCGGTCGTCTGCGGCAGCCCCGCGCCGAAGCTCAACTCGCCGCTGCGCAGCTTCCACTCGGCGGCGTTGAGCCCCGCGGCGCGCACGACGATCCGCACCTGGCCGGGGCCGGGGTGCGGGTCGGGGAGTTCGACGATCTCGAGGACCTCGGGACCACCGAACCGACTGAATCGAGCTGCTTTCACCGTGATCTCGTCTCCGGCGCGGCCCGCGCCTGTGTGGTCGTCAGGACTCGGCCGTCCAGCGAGCCGAACCCGACCTAACGTCGTACAACTAACTTATCAACGGTAAGTTGATGGAGCGACGGTAGCATGCGTGATCGTGAACATGGAAAAGGTCCCCGCCGACGACGTGGACGTCGTGTGGCTTCGCGGAGGACCGGAACGCGCACCCCGCCGAGCCGAGCCGCTCACCCTGGAACGGATCGTGGTCGCGGCCGTCGCCGAACTCGACGAGCACGGCGCGGAGCGGCTGACCATGCGGCGGCTCGCCAAACGGCTCGACGTGACCTCGACAGCGCTCTACTGGCACGTCTCGACCAAAGAGGACCTGTACGACCTCGTGCTCGACCACGTCCTCGGCGACGTGCCGATTCCCGGCCCCGGCTCCGACCCCCGGTCCGCGGTGCGCGCGCTGCTCATCGGCTGGCGGTCCGCGATGCTCGCGCACCCGTGGTCGCCCAGTCTGCTCGGACGCCCGATGTTGGGGCCGAACGCGCTGGCGCGGACCGAGTTCCTGCAGTCGACGCTGACCAGCGCAGGCTTGTCCGGCATCGACCTCGCGTCCGCCTCCAGCGTGCTGGCCGAGTTCGTCATCGGCGCGGCGATGACCGAGACCACGTGGCGGCGGTTGAACGACCCCACCGCCCTGGCCAAGGCACGAGCCCACGTCGCGGGCCTCGCGCGGCTCTACCCGACGCTGAACGCGACCGGGTTCGTCGACCGCACCCAGTGGTCCGAGGACGACCTCTTCCGCCTCGGCCTCGACCGGGTGCTCGACGCCTTCATGGGGTGAACCGCTCCCGACGCCGTGTCAGCCCTCGCCGAAAGCGACGACCGACCGGTACAGGCCGGTGTTGTGAACGGCCCGCGAAGCAGCCGGATCGCCCCCGACCCGCTGGGCCGCCGCCCGCATCTCGGGGTTCGCGGCCGCTTCGTGCCAGGCCCGCTCGCTGTCCCAGTGCGCGACGTTGACGAGCTGGAACCGGGTGTCGACGGAGATGGCTTCGTGGAGCCGGGCATCGCGGAACCCCGGTGCCGAGGCCATGATCTCCGCGAGCCCTCGCCACCCCGCCTTGAAGGCCTCCAAGTCCTCGCGCTCCACCTCGAAGACGTTGATGAAGGTCACCGACTCATCTGACTTACCGATGTTCTGGTTCATTTACCAATGGTAAGTCATCGCGACCAGGCTTGTCTCCATACGAGACGGACCAGCGATGTGAGCACCGGCCACGACTCACACGACCACAGGTTCACGACGAAACGTTGACTTGCCACCGGTAAGTCAACTATCCATGGGACAGCGTTCGACCATGATCACCGGCGCGGCTCCCGACGGTCGCCCGGAGCCGACTGCCGTTCGCACGACGTCCGCAGAGTGGAATGGGTGTTCGATGAGCGAGTTCGCGATGTCCGACCCGCACGAGGCACACGAGTCGTGGGCCGTGGTGACCGGGTCGACGAGCGGGATCGGACGCGAGACCGCGGTCGGTCTGGCCGAGGACGGTTTCGCGGTCGTGGTGTGCGGTCGCGACCACGACCGCGCCGAGGAGACCGTGAAGCGGATCGAGGCGGCAGGCGGCCGGGCCGTCGCGGTGCTCGCCGACTTCACCGACCCCGCCGCTGTGCGAGCCATGGTGGCCGAGGTGCGGGAGCGGATCGGCGACGGCACGGTCGACGTCCTGGTCAACAACGCGGGCGGCGGCGGGTTCGCGCCGACCGAGGCCACGAGCGAGGAGATGTTCGACACCGCCTTCACCCTGAACGTGAAGGCGCCCTACATCCTCACCGGAGCGTTCGCACCCGACATGGCGGACAGGGGCCGGGGCGCGATCGTCAACGTGGGCAGCCTCAGCACCACCATGGCGGCTTCCGGGACCAGCGCCTTCCAGGCCGCGAAGGCCGCCTTGAGCATGCTGACCAAGTCGTGGACCGCCGAGTACGGCTCGCGCGGCGTGCGGGTCAACTCCGTCGATCCCGGCTTCGTCCTCACCAGGGTCAACGAGCACATCCGCGACATGTTCACCGGCTACCTCGCCGACCTGCCCGCGGGCCGCGGCGCCCAGCCCGAGGAAGTGGCGGAGGCCATCCGCTTCCTCGTCTCGCCGAAGGCCTCCTACATCCAGGGGGCCACGCTGGCGGTGGACGGCGGCAAGAACTCGGTCGTCACGATGTGACCGGCTTCCTCCGGGCCACCGCACAGGAAAGCCAAGGCCCGAGCCAGGCTCAACCACTGCCGCGCCGACCGGTTCAGGTGACGCGGAAGACCGGCCAGCCGATCTCGGTGCGCCACGCGGCGGGATCGCTCACGTCCCGAGGGCCGACGGCGTAGACCTCCCGCACCGGACCGGCCACCGACATCGCGTTCTCCACCACCCACGTCCCGAGCGCGCCGTACGTGACCTCGACGCCGTCGTGCTCGCCGACGTGGGTGGTGACGGCCAGTTCCACGGCCGGAAGAACGACGGGGTGCACGCGTCCGGTGCGAGGTGGCGCGGCGGTCGGCAGGTAGACGAGCGCGTGACCGCGTTCCAGCTCGAACAGGGCGTTGTCGTAGCAGCCGCCCGGCGGTCCGGTCGCGGCGCCGCCGACGGCCGACTCCAACTCGGCCATCGCGCCCGCGAACCAGGCCTCGACGTCGCGACCGCCGACCACGGCCTCCACCGCCGCGACCGTCCGGGCGGGCTCCGCGCGCAGCTCGACCTCGATCGGCGCGGGGTCGGGCCGGAGCAGGCGCCGCAGCGACACGACCGCGGCCCTGGTGCGGTCGAGCACGTCCTCGAGGCGTTGCAGGTGGTCCGCGACCAGGGCCGCCCGGACACCGGGGTCGGGGGTCCGCAGGATTCGCTGGACATCGCTCAGGGGGACGTCGAGTTCGCGGAGCCGGTGGATGACCTGCGCGGTCGGGATCTGGTCGACGCCGTAGTAGCGGTAGCCGGTGGCCTCGTCCACCACGGCGGGCTCCAGCAGGGTCGCCTCGTGGTACCGGCGCAGCGTCCGCACGCTCAAGTGGGTCAGCCTCGAGAACTCCCCGATGGTCAGCACCCGTTCATTGTGGACTCTCCCCCAGGGGGAGGGTCCACGGCTTGACCCTCCCTCGCCGTGAGGCCACACGGTGGGCTCATGACACAGCACACCGACCTCCTCCCGACCACCGTGCGCGAGTTCTTCGCCGCCCACGTCGTCCACGACGCCGACACCGCCTCGTCGTTCCTCACCGAGGACGTGGTGGTCGTCGACCAGGACGAGACCTTCCGCGGCCGACAGGAGGTCCACGCGTTCCTGAGGGACGCCGGGTCCGAGTTCGAGTACACGACCGAGCAGATCGGCGCTCGCCGCGTCGACGACACCCACTGGGTGGTGACCGTGCGGCTCGAGGGCACCTTCCCCGGTGGCGTCGCCGAGCTCGACTACCGGTTCGCGTTGCGGGACGACCTCATCGCCGAACTCGTCATCGCCAACCACGCGGCCTGACCACGTCGACCTTCAGCGGAGAGTGAAATGTCCAGTTCGGATCGCGATCGTCTCGACGGTCGCCGGGCGTTGGTCACGGGCGGTTCCAAGGGCTCGGGCAAGGCCGTCGCGGCGAGGCTGCGGGAGATGGGCGCCGACGTGTACGTGACGGCGCGAACGATGCCCGACGGGTACGAACACCCCGACCGGTTCATCGAAGCGGACACCACGACGATCGAAGGCACCAATACGGTGGCCGCTCGAATCGCCGAGGCAGGCGGCGCGCTCGACATCCTGGTGCACGTCGTCGGCGGCGCGTCGACGCCCGCCGGTGGGTTCGCGGTCATCACCGACGACCAGTGGCTCACCGAGCTGAACCTCAACTTCCTGGGAGCGGTGCGGCTCGACCGGGCTCTGCTCCCGGCGATGGTCGAGTCCGGGGCGGGCGTGGTGCTGCACTTCACCTCGATCCAGCGTGAACTACCGCAGTACGACGCGTCCCTGGCGTACGCGGCGGCCAAAGCCGCCCTGCGCACGTACAGCAAGGGACTGGCCAACGAGCTCGCGCCGCGCGGCGTGCGGGTCAACGCGATCAGCCCCGGCGGGATCGAGACCGAGGCCTACGAACGATTCGTGGACCGGATCGCCGAGGGCAACGGACTCACCCGTGAAGCGGCCAAGAAGACGATCTACGACTCGCTCGGAGGAGTACCTCTGGGACGGTTCGCGAACACCGAGGAAATCGCGGACCTGGTCGGATTCCTGGTCTCGGACCGAGCCTCGGCGATCGTGGGCGCGGAGTACGTGATCGACGGCGGGACCGTTCCGACCGTCTGAGCCGGCAGCCGGTGTCCGGCAGCCGCTCGATCCGGCTGCCGGACCCCTCATCGACCTGCTATCTGCGGCAGGCGCACATCCAGTCTCCTGCCGCGAGGAGAACACATGACCACGCAAGTCACCGACCGGTCCTCCACCCAACCGGTAGGACCGCCACCACCCTTCGACCCGGAACTCGCTCCCGTCGTCGAGCTGCTGGCCGGCCTGCGCCCTCCCGACGCGTACCGCTCGGACAACATCGTCGAGATGCGCGAGCCCGTCCCCGGTGTGGAGTCCCCGACCGACGAGGTCCTCTCGCGCGGAGGCGCCTACAGCGTGCAGGAGCGCGTGGTGCCAGGCCCGCACGGGGATCCGGACATCTCGCTGCTGATCTGCCTACCGAAGCACTCGACGGCCCCGACCTCGGCGATCTACCACATCCACGGCGGAGGCATGATCGTCGAGGACAACCGGTTCGGCCTGGCCGAGATGCTGAACCTGGCCGAACCGATGGGCATGGCCGTGATCTCGGTCGAGTACCGACTCGCCCCCGAGACGCCCCACCCTGGTCCCGTCGAGGACTGCTACGCGGGCCTGGTGTGGGTGGCGGCTCACGCTCACGAGCTCAACATCGACCCCGAGCGCATCGTCATCGGCGGTATGAGCGCCGGCGGCGGCCTTTCCGCGGGTGTCACCTTGATGGCACGCGACCGCAACGGCCCCGCCATCCTGGCCCAGCTGCTCCTGTCGCCGATGCTCGACGACCGCAACGACTCGGCCTCCGCTCGGCAGATGCGCGGCGTCGGCATCTGGGACAGCTCCTCGAACGAGACCGGGTGGAACGCGCTCCTCGGCGACGGCGTTCGCGGAGGCCCGGACGTGTCCCCGTACGCCGCGCCTGCCCGCGCCGCGGACCTCTCCGGCCTGCCCTCCACGTTCATCGACGTCGGGTCGGCCGAGACGTTCCGGGACGAGGACGTCGCCTACGCGAGCCGCATGTGGCAGGCGGGCGGCCACGTCGAACTGCACGTCTGGCCCGGCGGGTTCCACGGGTTCGACGTCGTGGTCCCCCATGCCGCGATCTCACAGGACGCCATCGCCGCTCGAGCGGCATGGCTGCGCCGTCAGCTGGGAGGTGTTCCCCGGTGAGGCGCTGAACTGGGATGACGTGCCTGAACGGCGAGCGCCCACGCCCCGCCGTCACCCGCGTGCACTCCGAACCCGGCAGGCACTGGCACCTCGAAGACATCACCCGCGCATCGTGCTCACCGCTCGCCCATCCGCCTTCCGTCGAGCAACACGACGTTCTCGCCGAGGTGGACCCGCTGGGCCTGGTCTTCACCAGGCTTCCCCGACCACAACGGGGTTCGTGGACGGCGACTCGCCGTTGCCGACGGGGAACACGGCGCCGTGCCTCAGCGCCTCCAACGTCGAGCCACGTCGGCGTCGGACGAGCTCGCGCAGCGTGCCGACGTTGCGGTAGCCGACCCGGCCTGCGATCGACTCGGCGCTGAGAGTGGTGGTGCGCAGCAGATGTGTCGCCTCCTCGAGGCGGATGTCCTGGACGAAGTCGAGAGGTGACTTGCCGAGAACGGACAGCGCGGTGCGTTGCAGGGTGCGCGTGCTGACGCCCAGGGCGCGGGCGGCGTGGGCCAGCGGAGGCGGGTCGGCCAGGTGCGTCCGGGCCCACCGTTCGAACGCGGACATCAGCGGATCCGCCTGCGCGAGCTGGGTCGGGAGGGCGAACGCGGCCTGCGAGGGACGGTCGCCGATCAGCAGGTAGCGGGCGACCAGGTCGGCGAGGTCGAGGCTGCGCTGCCGCACGATCCACAGCGCCAGGTCGATGTGCGCGAACGCGGCGCCCGCGGTGACGCGATGGCCGTCGTTGACCAGTGTTCGCGAGTCCTCCAGCTCAACGGACGGATAACGCTGCCGGAAGGCGGGCCCCAGCCACCAGCTCGTGGTCGCCCGCCTCCCGTCGAGCGTGCCCGCTTCGGCCAGGAAGAACGTGCCGCTGCACGCGGCGGCCAGCGCGGTCCCGGAATCGGCCGCGTCCGCCGCGAGGTCGAGAACCCAGGCGTTGGCGGGGTCGCGCACCGTCGCGATCACCTGGTCCGGCGTCCGAAAACCCACCGCGGGCATGACGACCAGGTCCACGTCGGGCATGACCTCCGCGACCGGAACGGTCACCAGACCGAGCCCGTTGCCCGTGCGAACCCGCACCCCCGAACCGACCACGGTCGCCGAGATGAGCGGCCCGCCCTCGACGCTGAGCGCGTTCGCGGCACCGAGCACGTCCATGATCGTCGCGAGCCCGGAGTCGAACATGCCTTCGATCGCCACCACCGCAATACGCATGTCGCAAACGGTACTCAGATCGTCGTTTACGCCACTCCTGGGTGCCTCGTCGAACCCATACCTTGATCACCAAGCCGGACACCCGGCCCCCGCAATCGACCAAGGAGATCAAGTCATGGCGCTGAACCTGGGCGTGCTGGCCCTGCTGACCGCGGAGAAGGGCAAGGAGGCGCAACTGGCCGCTTTCCTGAAATCCGGCCGCGACGTCGTCGAGGACGAGCCGGGCACCAAGGTCTGGTACGGCTTCCAGATCGACGACTCGACGTTCGGCATCTTCGACGCCTTCGACGACGAGGAGTCGCGCCAGGCCCACCTCACGGGCAAGATCCCCGCCGCCCTGTCCGAGGTGGCACCCGAACTGCTCGCCACCGCCCCCGACATCCGCACGGTCGACGTGCTCACGTTCAAGCACACCGCCTGAATCAGCGACGCGGGTTGCCTGCCGCAGGCGGCACATGTCGAGTGCGGCAGGCACCGGCGCGATTCCGTCCAGGGTGGACATGGTTTCCGCGACCGGCGTCTCGGGTCGAAGCGGCGTTCGGGCCTCTCCTTCGTCTGTCACGACTTCCTGTCGAGATCGTCCGAAGCACCAAGGCGGTCCATGCGGATGGCGGACCTCGCCGCGGCGTGCGTGTTCGACCGCGGCCGGCTGACCCACGCGATCGACCGCCTCGATCACGAGCAGCAGCGAGCACTGCGGGAGATCAGCGCGGTACTGGTGGTCGGAATGGCCGACAACGCGACGCTCAAGGTTGTCCCGTAATGATCAAAAGTGTTGGCGGGCGGGGGTAACCGCGGTGGTGTCTGCGCTTGGTGGTTGCTCAGGTCGTCATGGCCAGGTTGCGCATCTGGGCGATGCCTCGGGTGGCGTACCAGACGCCGTCGCGTTTGCGGCGGCAGTTGCGCAGGATGTTGTAGGACTTCAGGTGGGCCAGGGCGTGTTCCACTCGTGCGCGGACGCTCTTGTGGACGGTGTTGAGGTCCTTCTTCCATTGCGGCAGTGGCGGTTGTCCCTTACGCGGTTTCCGGTAGGGCATGATCACCTCGGGGTTGCCCTGGTAGCCGCCGTCGGCCATCACCGTCGCTCCCCGGCACTGGCGGTCCACTCCTGAGTCGGTGTAGGCCCGGCAGTCGTTGCGGTTGCCCGGTGCGGGGTCGCCGACTGCGACGACCAGGCGGGTGTTGGCGTCGATGACGACCTGCATGTTCACCGAGTACCGGTAGTTCTTCGACGAGGCGGACACGCTCCGGTCGTGGGTGGGCACCATGGTTCCGTCCACGATCAGCAGGGTGTCCGGGCTGTGCTTGCGGGTCACCGGCGCGAGCGCCAACAGCGGCGCCAGGTGATCCACGACGCGGCCCGCGGCCGATTTCGAGATGCCGAACAGCAGCGCGACCTGCCGGAACGTCAGGTTCGTCCGGTAGTACACCGCCACCAGCAGCACCCGATCCTCCAGCGACAACCCCCACCGCCGTCCGGTGCCGGTCTGCTCGCCGCCCCGACGGGCCACGACCCGCACGAGCTTGCGGAACACCCGCACCGGCAAGCCCGTGAACACCGGCACCCAGTCGGGCCGGTCCGCACTGATCACCTGTTCCACACTAATGATCATCGATCTTGCGGGGATGGCGTTACGGGACAACCTTTCGCCAGGACGCGATGGCCGCGCGGGTGATCCTCGGACTGAGCTTCCCCCCGCGTTGCGATACTGGTCGACCTTCGAGGAACGCGCGTGTTCCGGACTTCGGCGATCCGCCGACACCCGTCACGCTCGATCTCCAGGGCGACGGCGCTCCTCGTTCGCCCACCGGGCGACCGCGTCCACCGCGCCGATCAGGCTCCGACCCCGATCCGTCAGGTGGTAGCGGACCTGCACGGGCATGCTCGGAACCACCTCGCGGTGCACCAAGCCGTGCCGTTCCAGTTCGACCAGGCGCACCGCCAGCATCCGGCCGGAGATTCCGTCGACCACGCGCCGGTACTCCCCGAACCGACGTGCCCCCCTCGCTCCGGCCAGCAGGATCGCCGAGGTCCAGCGCCGCGAGACGAACGCCATGATCTCCCCGGCGGCCTCGCAACCGGTCGAGTCGATCAGGTTCGCTTCTACTTCGACAGAACTAGTCACTTGTTCAAAGTAAGTAGATTACCCGCCCGTTGGCAAGGCGAGTGCGACGCCCAATGCTGAGGTTCATGAGTGAGACCAACGCTTTCACCCCACTTCGAGTCGGTGCCACGACCATCCGCAACCGCCTGTCCATGGCCCCGATGACCCGCAGCCGTGCCACCGAGGAGGGCCTGGCCACCGCCTCGACCGCCGAGTACTACCGGCAGCGCGCGGGTGCGGGCCTGATCGTCACCGAGGCCACCCAGATCAGCCCGCGGGCCAAGTCCTACCCGACCACGCCGGGCATCGGCACGCCCGAGCAGGCCCAGAGCTGGCGGCAGGTCACCGACGCGGTGCACGAGGCGGGCGGCACCATCCACCTGCAGCTCTTCCACGGCGGCCGCACCGGGCACCCGACCATGCGCGGCGGTCTGGCCGCGCACGCGCCCTCGGCGGTGCCCGCACCCGGCCAGACCTTCACCCCCGACGGCATGCGGGACCACGAGGTGCCCGTGGCCATGACCGGACAGGACATCCGGAACACGCTCCAGGACTTCGCGACGGCCTCGGCGCTGGCCGTCCTGGCGGGCTTCGACGGCGTGCAGCTGCACGCCGCCAACGGCTACCTGCCGCAGCAGTTCCTCTGCCGGAACTCGAACCTGCGCACCGACGAGTGGGGCGGCAGCACGGAGAACCGCGTCCGCTTCGTCGTCGAGGCCGTTCGGGCGATGGCGGGCGCGGCGGGTGCGGACCGGACCTCGCTGCGGATCTCGCCCGCCAGCACGATCCAGGGCATCGACGAGGGCAACCCCGACGAGCTCTACGAGGCCCTGCTGGGCGAGTTGGCAGGCGACGGCCTGGCGTTCCTGGACGTCTCGGAGACCCCTGGCCACCGCGACCTGACCACGCGGCTGCGCAAGTCCTGGCCGGGTGTGCTGGTGCTCAACCCCCACCGGGACGCCGACCCGCAAGCCCCCCACGACCGGGTCGACGACGGCCTGGCCGCGGGCGCGGACGTGGTGGCGCTGGGCGCGGCGTGGCTGGCCAACCCGGACCTGGCCGAGCGCATCGCGCGGCGCGGCCCGTACAACGAGCCGGACGGCTCGACCTTCTACGGCGGCACGGACGCGGGCTACCTCGACTACCCGCTGGTGGTGGCCTGACGTGGGCAGGTTGGAGAACCGCACAGCGGTGATCACCGGGGGCACCGCGGGCATCGGCCTGGCCACGGCCCGCCGTTTCGTCGCGGAGGGCGCGCACGTGCTGCTCACCGGCCGTCGGCCCGGCGTGCTGGCCGAGGTCGTGGCCGAACTGGGCTCGGCGGCCACCGGGGTGTGCGGCGACGCGGGCGACCCGGACCACCTGACCGAACTGCTGGCGGCGGTGCGCGCCAGGGGCACCGGGCTGGACGTGCTCTTCACCAACGCGGGCAGCGGTACGTTCACCCCGTTCGGCCAGGTCAGCCCGGAAACCGTGGACGAGGTGCTGGCGCAGAACCTCCGCGCGCCCTACCTCACCGTGCAGGCGCTGGCCCCGGTGCTCAACGAGCACGCCTCGGTGGTGCTGATGTCCTCCATCGGCGCCACCGCAGGCCTGCCGGGTCTCGGCGTCTACTCCGCGGCGAAGGCGGGCACCCGTGCTCTGGCCCGCACCCTCGCCGTCGAACTGGGCGGACGCGGCGTGCGGGTGAACGCGGTGAGCCCCGGCTACATCGACACCTCCACGGACCCGGACGCCCGCGAGTACCAGCGGGCGGGCGCGGCGGGCATCCCGCTGGCGCGGGTGGGACGGCCCGAGGAGGTCGCCGGGGCGGTGCTGTTCCTGGCCTCCGACGACGCCAGTTACGTCACCGGGTCCGACCTGTTCGTCGACGGGGGGCGAAACCAGGTGTAGGCGAGATCGAGGCCGACGGGGACCGCTACGGAGCGGAAGGGGGTGTTCGGGACCGGTCCTCGCGGCCAGGTCCCGGACACCCCTTCGTCGACGCGGGTTGGTAGGGGGCGAAGGAGTTACTTATCCTCGGCAAGTGCCCAAAGCTCCGCGGGAGACCGCCTCGCCGACCACCGCACTGGTCACCGAGGAGAGCTGCCACCGCATCCTGCGCGCGATCGACGTCATCGGGGTCCGCTGGACGGGGCCGATCCTGATCGCCGCCGCCCGCGGCGCCCGCAGGTTCAAGGAGTTCCGCGCACTGGTCCCCGGCATCTCCGACCCCCAACTCACCTTGCGCCTCAAGCAGTTGCAGGCTCGCGGCCTCATCGAGCGCACCGTCGTCCCCAGCACACCCGTCCTGATCACCTACACCCTCACACCCGACGCCAAGAGGCTCATCCACGCCCTTCAACCCCTGTCGGCTTGGAGCGCGCAGCACTTCCCCGAAGACACCTGACGAGACCCCCTCACCCGGTGGCGGCCAACGGCTTCCTCCCGACACGGGACCCGATCGGGACGAGGACGTGAACGCGGTTCCCCGTCAGCGGCGACGCAGGGTCAGTGACCGGGTGCGGATCGACGACGGTCACCGCACCGATTCACGGCCACCACCCCCGCGACCGGATCGCCGGCGGGCTCGGCCGAGGACGAGGCCGCCGCGTTGCGCACACTGGCCAGCTCAGGGGCTCAGTCTCACCAGACCGGGCCCGCATCAGGGCCACAAGAGGGGCACGGCGTGCCACAGCGTCCACCCGATCAGCGCGGTCCACGCGGCGATCCACACCACGCCGGGAACACCGGTCAGGCGGGCCAGGCCCGCGGCGTCGTCCGTGCTGCCGACGTCGCCTCGGATCCGGTTGTGCACCAGGAACCACACACCGGTGATCTCGCTGCACAGCAGGAGCCACGTCTCGGTGTAGGCGACCCAGTGCTGCACCCACAGCGGGGACCACGCCGCTGCCACCCACGCCAGCAACCCGATCGCGAGCACGCTCGCCACGGTGACCACGCCCCTACTGACGACCAGGACCAGCCCCAGGACCGCCACCGTGAGGGCCAGCACCATCGGCGCGTGCCCCCGTGCCAGCAGCGACGCCGCTCCGTACCCCGCCAGCGGCGGGGTGGCGTACCCGGCGAACTTCACCACGACCGCGGAGATCCGCGAGTAGTGCCAGGAATGGGTGACACCCGAGTGCGGGGTGTGCACCCGGATCGTGATCACGCCGCCGCCGGTGATGATCCCGGCGGCCGCGTGCCCGGCCTCGTGCGCCACCGTGCCGACGACGTTCAGGCCGAACACCGCGCGCCGCGTCCACCCCACCCGCGGCAGCACGGTCACGATCGCCGTCAGGACCGCGATCGCACCGGTCGCCACCGGTAGCCACGACCCCGGCAGTGGGGTGGGAACGGTGATCTGCCACGGAGTGTCCTGCACCGGCGCACCTCCTCCACGCCCTGCCGGGGTCCGGGCAGGGCATGGAGGAAATCGTCGCTGGTCGGTCCGCGCCGAACACCGCACTTGTCGGGTGCCGACATCGGTGGCGGTTCCACCGACCGAGCGCCGCGCGACGTCTCTCTCCTTGGTGTCGGAATGCCCGATGGGCGCGCCAGGGTGTGGGCGAGGTGGGCAGCGCTTCTTGGTGCTTGCCGTGCTGCACAAAGAGGTTCGCCGCTTTGACCAGCAGCGAGTGGTGCTCGCCCAGCGCACGAGTCGCCGGCAGCCACGAGTTGTTCACCGCCTCCAGCACGCCGGGCGGATCACCCGGCGCCGAGCGCACGACGGCGATCTCCGTCCAAGTCGCCGCTTGGCCCGTCCACTCGGTGGCACCCCCCCCGTCGTTGCCACGGTGTGCGGGTATCCCGCGGGTTTCGGCCCGGTGCGCAGGACTTCCGCCGACGCCTGCTCCTACAGGTCCAGCCGAGCGGCCGTGGATGTCCGGACAAGCGCGGGCCCGCGCCAATGCCAGCGGCAGGAAGCCCAGTGCCTCGGCCGGCTCCGCGGCCGCCGGCCCCCGCCGAACACCTCGACCGAGCCTGGCCGGGCGTCGGTCGTACCGCCAGTCAACAAGTAGCCGGTGTGCGAACGCGTCGATCGCCGAGCGGCGTTGACAAGTCTCAGCGGAACGCGGCGACGTTGCGGGCCGCCCACTCCGCGAAGGTGCGCGGAGCGCGGCCCAGGACTCGCTGGACGTCCGGGCTGACGCGCAGCTCGGCCGGGCTCGGGGAGCTGAGGATGTCCAGGGTGTCGTCGGCGAGTTCCGCCGGCATGCTCCGGATCATGCCCGCTTTCGCCTCCTCGCGGGTGAGCTCGTGAAACCGCACTGGCGAGCCCAACGCGACCGAGATGGCCTCCGCCTGCTCGCGTGGCGTGATCACCTCGGGCCCGGTCAGCTCGTAGACGCCACCGGTGTGCTGGCCGTCCAGCAGGCAGGCCGCCGCGACCTCGGCGATGTCCGCCGGGTCGATGATCGGCACACCGGTGTCGCCGAAGGGTGCGGCGACGACCTGCTGCGAGCGAACGGATTCGGCCCACCACAGGGCGTTGGAGGCGAAGCCGCCCGGCCGCAGGACGGCCCAGTCCACACCGGACTCCCGCAGCACGTCCTCCAACGCGCGCAACGCGATCCGCGTCGTGCCGAAGGGCCTGGTCGCCACGCCCAGCGAGGAGAGCAGGACGATCCGGCGGACCCCGGCGGCCGCGGCCTGACCGATGACGTCGGCAGGACTGGCTCCGGCGGCGTGCAGATCACCGGACAGCAGCAGGAACAACGCCTTCGCGCCGGCCAGCGCGGACTCGAGGCCGGCGGGCTCGGCCAGGTCGGCCACCACATGACGAACGCCTTCCGGCACCACCGCGGCGTGCCGCGACACCGCCGTCACCTGCTGCCCCCGCTCGGCCAGTGCCCTGGTCAAGGGTCGGCCCACGTTCCCGGTCGCTCCGGTCACCACGATCATGAAACAGCTCCTCGTCGTCCGAACGTCCTCTGTGGTCGCGACGCTAGGAGCACGGACTAACTCTTGGTAAGGGCATACCTTCAGGTAAGCTCATGACGTGGCAGGAGGCGCGCAGTTCACGCAGGCCGACACCGGGACCCGGTATGAGGTGTTTCACACCGACTGCCCCGCCCGTGACGTGATCGACCACGTGACCAGCAAGTGGGGCGTCTGGGTGCTGATCTCCTTGCTGAGCAACGACCTCCGGTTCTACGAGCTGCGCGACGGCATCCGGGGCATCAGCGAGAAGATGCTCTCCCAGTCCCTGCGCGCGCTGGTCCAGGACGGGATGGTCTGGCGGAAGGTCGAACCGACGACACCACCCCAGGTCACCTACGGGCTGACCGAGTTCGGCCGAGACGTCGGCGAGCCGTTGACGGACCTGTTCGACCGGGTCACCCGGCGACTACCGGCACGCGGCGCCGAGTAGCGCCACCGACAGCACCGGCATCCCGCACAGGTGGCGGACTTCGCTTCCGCGGTCGACCGCTCGGTCATCACCGGTGAGCACGCCGCGCCTATGGCGAAGGCCACCTGACCCTCGCCATAGGCGCCCTCGACACCCGCATCGTGGACGGACTCGCCAACGAACACAGAAATGCCACTTGATCAGAAGCGATTGCTCTTCGAGCGGCACAGGGTGCGCGGGAACACCACGACATCGTCCGGGCGGACCCCAGGTCACCGAGTGGGACGACGATCAGGACTTCACGGTATGGCGGCGAGTCCGCAGGCCGCTGCCGCGACGGGGATCCACACGCCTGTGAGGATCAGCGCCGCCGTGCAAGCCGGGACCGCGGTCGCCGTGGGGAGCGATCCGGTCAGACAGGCCGTGAGGCGAGCCGCGCCCACCGAGTAACCGGTGGCGGTGAGGTAGCCGGTGCACTGGCTGGCGGAGAGGGTTCCCGGCTGCGTGTCGATCTGCTGGACGTGGGCCGCCGCCGCGTCGGGACGCGTCTCCGCCTGCGCCGACGCGGGCGCGACGAAAGTCGCCATCGCGACTGCGACGCCGACGAGCGTGGTGCTGACGGGTTTCCAGAAGCGCTGCACTTTACCTCCAGATGGTGTCGTTCGAATGTCAGTGGTGACGAACCGACATCGCCTTCGAGTGGACGGTCGGCTCCGCACCCGTGGCGGACCACGAACGTTCCGCGCTTCCGAGCATTCACGACGTTGTCGGGACCGTTCCTGGATTCCAGCGCTACGAGCGCCCGACCGGCTCGACTGGGACTCGCTGGTCGGCGAGCGCCTTCCCCCGCAGGCGGGGGTGTTCCCACGCCGCGCTCGAGGGGTCGCCGGTACAGGACGGTCCGGTAGCGGCGTCACACCGAGCGCTCATGAGCTTGAGCGAGTCGGCCGCGACGAGCACCGGCCTTCGAGCCGCGCCGGTTCGAACGGCAAAGGCTCGAGTTCCAGAACTCCTGGTGGAGCAACGCGTCGGCATCTCCGACCCCACCAGGAGTTTCGCCATGTCCGCTGTGGGCCGGTCTCCTCTCGAGCGCCAGTCGCTCGTCCTCGCGCGCCGAGGTGTCTGCCCGCGAGCGGGGCGTTCCGTCAACTGGCGCAGGTATCGATCAGGAAACATGCCCAATCCGGACAGGTTGTGTCCAGTATTCGGAATAGCGTCGTGATCATGACGACGAACACCGTCCAACTGGCCTCCGTCCGCGTGATCACCGACGATCTACCGCACCTCGTCCGCTTCTACGAGGTCCTCACCGGCGCCACCCCGCAGTACCTGACCGACGACTTCGTCGAGCTGGTGACACCGTCCGCGACGTTCGCGCTCAGCACACCGGAGCGGGTCGCCTTCATCACGGACAACCCACCGCGAGCCGCCGCCAACCGCACCGCCATCGTCGAGTTCGTCGTGGAGGACGTCGAATCCCTGCTCGCCCACATGAAGACCGAACTCGGCGACGACCTCGACATCGTGCAGGCGCCGACGATGATGCCCTGGGGCAACATGTCCGTTCTGATCCGCGACCCCGAAGGGTCCCTCGTCAACCTCTACACGCCGGTCACGCCGCAGGCGCTGCGACTGCAGCGGAACCGGACACCCAAGATGCCACCGCCCGCCACCAAGGCGGACTGAAGGCGCCTGCTCCACGATCGGGTGCTCCTCGTGCCGTCGGAGTCCGCGCGAGCGCCACGCGGTCCTAGCCCGAGTCGCCGCTGGGATCGACGATCGCCGCGTCGACGAGCTTCTGCCCCAGCGCGGCAACGACCCCGTGCAGAGCTTTCGGCTGCTCGATGACGAACGGTCGATCGAGAGCGGCCAGTCTTCCCGCGACCCATTCCAGACGTTCCGCGCGCACGAAAATCCTCAGCCAATGACCATTTCCGGAGACGCCGGCCACCGGTTCGACCGACGCCAGCGTCTCCGGGAACAACGCTCGCACATGCGTCGCGTCAGCGTCGACGAGCACCGACACCTCATGCCGCCCTGGACCCGGCGCGAGCGGGCCCACGACCCGCTGCACCGGGTTCAGGTCGTCCGGCACCTCGAACGTGCCCTCCAGCAGGCGCAGGCCGGCGATGCGGTCCAGGCGGAACGTCCGCTCCGCCTGGCGCCCGACGTCGTGGCCGGTGAGGTAGAGCAGCCCGTGCACGGCAACGATGCCGTGCGGATGAACGGTGCGTGACCGTGCACGTCCGTGCCGCGGCAGGTAGTCGAAGGCAATCGGACGCCGCTCCCCCGCCGCCTGCGCCAGTCCGAGGAGCACTCTCGCTTTCGCCTCCTCGTCACCCCCGGTGCGCTCTGCCTCGCCGATCCGACCGCCGGTGAAGTTCACGGTCTCGACCACTGCGTCGATCTGCCGCGCCAGGGCCGGGGGCAGTACCCGGCGCACCTTCGAGGTGGCGGCCTCCACGTCTCCGATCGAGGCCGGACCAGACCCCGACCGGCCCGTCAGCAGAAGCCCCCAGACGACCGCCAGTGCTTCCTCGTCGGTGAGCATCAACGGCGGCATCCGGTAGTGGCGCGCCAGTCGGTACCCGCCGTAACGACCGCGCACGGAATCCACCGGAATGCCGAGGGCACGCAGGTGCTCCACGTAGCGGCGCACCGTGCGTCCGTCCACGTTCAGCCGCTTGGCCAGCTCGGCAGAGGTGCGGGTGCCACCGGACTGCAACAACTCGAGCAACGTCAACACCCGAGCTGTCGGCCGTGCCACGTCACCCCACACCATGATCGGGCTGACGCGGTCCGGCGGGGTACCGGTCACCGCCGCGGTGCCGTGCAGGTCGACGGCGCAGCGCAGCAAGGTGGAGCCGACCACCCCGGTGACGCCGCACGGAGCCTCCAGTCGCAGGAGACACGCCCCAAGAGGCCATCCGATCCACCTTTGGGCCTTGAGTCCGTTTTGCCTGGATTATTTCTCCAGGTTTGGGTGGCTTCCTCTCGTCGCTCACGACCTCGCCCGCTCGATCAGGTCCAGCAGGATCTTGCGGGTCGAGCCCATGCCGTAGCGGTCCACGTCGCTGGACATCTCGGCCACCTCGATGAGGGTGGGGACGATGTCGACGCCTGCGGCGCGTGCCCGGTCAGCCAAGTACCACAACCCCAGGAGCACGTCACGGGTATCAGTCCCTTGATCCGTGGCCGAGACCTCGACCAGTCGTGACCGGTAGCTCCGCAGCACGGTCTCGTCGAAGGGCAGCGTCGCCGCCCAGCGGAACGACGTGTAGCGATCGAAGATCGCGCGCACGGCGACACGGGTTGGTTCGTCGCCCCGCTCGTAGTGGTCGAGCAGATCCGCCAGGACGGCTTCGGCCTCGTCGCCGACCCCGGCCTCCTGGGCAGGCGGCATCCGATTGGCGAGTTCGGCAGCCCAGTTCGGATCGTTCAGGTCGACCGGGCGTTGCGCTATCGGGCGCAGGATCTCGTCGAGTTCCGCGATGCGTCGTTCCACTTCCGGTAATGACATCCCGCCATTGTCGCGCTGGTCGGCACGGGACGTGCTGGGCAGTTCGCGCCGAACCGGCCTGGCCGACTCTGGACGAAGTGCCACCGCTGGTCGTGGCGGACGGACGCGCAGGCGGACCGGGGCGTGCGACGGGACATCTCGGGGCCGCAGGAGCACATGGATGCCCTGCCCCGCGGTGGGTCGCCTCCTCTCGCCCCGACAGGGTTGGGCTTCGCCCACCACCGCTTCCACCGTGAGGGGGCACGAGATCGCCGTCTTTCCCACCGACAGCACCTTCACCACCATCCTGTCCCTGAAACGGTTTCGGGTGAACGTCTCCGAGGCGCGGCTTCGGACCGCCGGGCTGACCGACCAGGCTGCCCACGCCCGGCGGGAGGAGTTCTACGCGGACCGGCGGCTCGACCTGACACCAGACGACCGGCACGCCCTCGTGCAGCACCTGCGGGATCGCCTGGCGAACGCTGCGTGCGACCACCGAATCCTGACGACACAGCCCAAGCCACCAGCAGACCGCTGCACCAGCACCTCGTCCACGCGGCACGAACACCCGTTCATGCCGCTGAGCGTGCATCCGATCCTGTCGATGAACCGGGATGTCGCCTGACCCCGGCTCCTCCCGTTCGCGCCGACGGCGATGCCGGGCTACCCGTTTCCCGGCGACTCGGTTCGCCAGCCGAGGAGGATCGCGCGGAGCGCCTGCTCGGCGAGTCGCCGGGCGCGCTCGTTGCCGACGGTGCCGAGATAGCCGAGCGAGGCCATGCCGTAGAGCGTGCCCCAGATGATCTCGCAGGCCTCATCGAGGTCGGCCAGGACCACGTCGTGCGCGTCCGACCAGGCGGTGAGCAGTTCCTCCACTACGGCGATGGCCGGTTCCGCGGCGCGCCTGCGCTCGTCCGCGGCGACCGCGGCGCCATTCATGACCTCGTAGAGGTGCGGGTGCTCGCCGGCGAACCGGACGTACTCGGACGCGATGCGCATCATGCGTCGGTCGATGCAGGGCTCCTCGGCGGCCTGCCGGAACTCGGCCAGCACCAGGCGGTGGCCGTGCGCGACCAGCTCCAGCACGAGCGCGTCCTTGTTGGCGAAGTGCTGGTAGACGACGGGAGCGGAGTATTCGACGTCGGTCGCGATGCGCCGGATCGTCAGCGCCGCGGTGCCCTCCGTCTCGAGGACGTGCAGCGCGGCCTCGATGATCCGTTCGCGGGTGCTCGCCCGTTCCCGGTCCCGCCTCGTGTTGGTCGGCATGTTCCGCCACCTCGCTTCGATGGTGTCCGCGGACATTAGCCGCCGCCCTTGACGACGACCTCTCCGCCCAGCTAACTTAACGGCGTTAGGAAATCTAACGACGTTAGAAGTCGGGTGACGGGCATGGTCCACCACATCAATCGGGCCACGTTGAGGGCCACTCTGGTCGAACGGCTCGAAACCTTCGACATCAGCGACGACGACGATCCCGACCTGAAAGCGAAGATCCAGGAACTGCACCGGCGCCGCGACGAACTCGACCCCGAGGTCGCCGGAATGCTGGCCGACATGCCCGCCTACACCGGCCCCGGCGTGGACGACTGACCGCTCCCAGCCTCCGTCCTGGGCGCGGCGACGCGCCCAGGACCACCGATCAAGGAGAAACCTGACATGGCCGACCACGTCATCATCGGCGCCGGATCCATCGGCGCGAATGTCGCACGCCTGCACGCCAAGCGCGGCGAAAGCGTCCGGATCATCACCCGCAGCGGCTCCGGCCCGACGCACCCGCTGATCGAGCGGGTCGCCGCGGACGCCTCCGACCCCTCACGCCTGACCGAGCTGTCCCGCGGCGCGAAGGTGGTCTACCACTGCGCGAACCCACCCTCCTACACGAGCTGGGAACGCTTGTTGCCGCCCCTGCAGACAGCGGTGATCACCGCCGCGAAGGCGAACGACGCGGTCCTGGCGCTCACCGGCAGCCTCTACGCCTACGGCCCGCAGCCCGACGGCCGGATGAACGAGCACACCCCCATGGCCGCCACCGGGCGCAAGGGCCGCCTGCGCAGAAGGCTGTGGGAACAAGCACTCGCCGCCGGCATCCGCACCGTCGAAGTCCGCGGCTCCGACTACATCGGCAAGGACGCGAACGGCCTCTACTCCATGGTCATCGAGCCCGCCTCGGAGAAGGGCGGCGCCGCGTGGATCCCCGGCCACCTGGACATGCCGCACACCTTCACCTTCAACGGCGACATGGCCAAAACCCTGGTCGCGCTCGCCCAGGACGAACGGGCGTGGGGTCGAGCCTGGCACGTGCCATCCCCACCAGCCGTCACCATTCGCGAGCTCGCACGACGCTACGCCGTCGCCGCGGGCAGGCCGCCGACCACACTGATCCAGATGCCGCGCTTCGCGATGCGCACAGCCGGGCTGGTCGTGCCCATCGCCCGCGAGATGGCCGAGATGGACTACCAGTGGTACGCGCCATTCCACATGGACGCGACGGAAACGGCGGACACCTTCGGTCTGACCGCCACAGACCTCGACACCGCCATCCGCGACCAAGTCGGCACGATCAGGGAGGAACACACCGACGGGGAACCGCGGCCGAACAGGTGACCGGCTTGTCGTCCACGCCGACAGGTGAATCTCGCCGCCGCGGTTGCAGGTGCCGTGCAGGTCCAGCTCCGGCGTCATGCCGGCAATTGCGTTCCCCCGACGCGGTGATCGCGGACAAGACGCACGGAGCTGGCCGGCACAGCGTGATGGTGACCGACCCGCTGCCGCTTCGAAACCAACACCGTCGAACGGGTCCAGCCGCCCCCGATCTGCTCCCATGGCCGTGCTCCCACGCCAACCCATTTACGTTCCGCTGCCTACGACAACGGCCGGGCGACATCCACATCGAGTGCGACCACGCTGCCAGACCTGCACGTACGGCGTTTTAGGCCAACACAACGATCGCGCCGCTGGTGACGCCGTTCCGCGTGGTGGCCGCGATCAACCTCGTGCTCGCGATCACGAGTGCTCGTGGTGGCCATGGCTGGTCGCCGCCACGTCCAGCACCGCGATGACCGCGTCCCACTCCCTCGGGAAATCCTTACGCCAGTTGATGGTTTCGCGTCCCCACCCGGCGCGGCCAC
>Ga0247771_1000021_pt1 | contig 81915 bp, 60 predicted proteins | sample UWRJL197509C6_FD_179948 | JGI IMG/M metagenome (GOLD analysis project Ga0247771, IMG submission 179948) | Plant litter microbial communities from Arlington Agricultural Research Station in Wisconsin, United States - UWRJ-L197-509C-6 | ecosystem: Environmental > Terrestrial > Plant litter >... | reverse complement strand
GCGGCCGACCTCGGCGCCGAACGCTGTTTGGCGTTCGTGCTCGACGACTCACCCGGCACCACCCACACCATCGCACTGGCACGCCGCGCGGGCATCTGGACCACCGTCCACACAGCGACTTCCAGCAGGCCCGTCACAAGCCCCACCACCTTCCCGACGCAGCCACCAGTTGGGCTCTGAGCCACCGCGCGTCCAAGAGAGCAAGGACCCACTACCCCGCGCCCCTGAACGAACTCCACAGCCACGGCAGGGGCTCACACAAGCACCGGCTCCTCGTGCGGGGATGCGGCACGACGCGCCGCACCCCCGCACGAGGACCCTCATTCCCAAGGAGCGCTGATGACCCATCAGTCCATGCCCGATCCCGCCACGAACGGGCCCGCGACCGAATCCGACGACACGGCGACCGAGCCGGAAAGCAGCGACACGTCCATGCCGGAGCGGATCGTGACCCGTGTCCGGGTATTCCACAACAACCAGGCCCGCGAGGCGATGCTGACCGGCTACGAGATCGGCCACACGGTCACCGAGGTCTACACCTACGACGAGACCGACCCCGCCGCCACCGCCGACGATCTCGACGTCGCCGACCGGGCGTTCGAACTGTTCAACATCGGCGACGACCCCGCCTACGGCACACCCGATCCCCGAGCGGTGGAGTACCGCGACCGAAAGAACCGGTCCCTGTCAGTCGGCGACGTTCTCGCCATCGCCGGACGCTTTCACGCCTGCGACTTCACCGGTTGGCGTGAGATGGGCAAACAGCCGACCATCCGGCAACAGCCCGAGCGCGGCACCACCCCGCTGTACTGACACCTGCGGCGTCCGCAACCGCCGCACGGGGATCCGCCATCAGCGACACCGTGAACGCGCCTCCACCCCCGCCGGTCCTGCTCACCGCGGTGAGCAGGACCCACCCACCGACCTCGGGGCGACCTGCACACGCACGCCGCCCGCCAACCCACGACCGAGCCGCGAGGTCACCATGCCCATCGGCACCGTGCTCCGCACATCCACACGACCGCGCTGGATCACCCCACACGACGCCAGTCGCTGCTACCTGCTCTACCCCGAGATCGACTGCAACATCCCGCGCCGCGGTCGACACGGAGAACCCGGCGCCTGGAACTGGGCACGCGGGCTACTCGTCGAACTACACCACCACCTAGGCGGCACCGCACTGTCACTGCACTACCGCGAACTACTGACCCGCAACCCACACGACCCACCCGACGCGCCACCCCACCTCCCGGTCGGCATCGAAGTCACCGCCCACCTCCACGACCGCGACAACCACGACATCACCGTCACCACGCGCACCGAGAACGCTCCACACGGACCCCGCGGCGACTACTGGCAGCTCACGGTCAACGGCGACATCCCCACGGACACCGACGATCCGGCCTTCAACGGTGCACACGCCTACCCGCCCACGTTGCCGTTCCTGGCACTCCTGGTTGAGCGACACCTACACCGGACCACCAATCCACGGCGGCAACAGCACATTCAGCGGTGAGGACCGGCACCATCTCAGGACTGTTGGCACCGCCATTCAGATCGGTTGTCACCACCCTGAACCGCAGGAACCAGATCGACCTCGACGAGCCGACCCGATCCGGGGGTGCGACCGCCGCATCCAATGAAACCGGTACAGGACCTCCGCCAACCTGTGGCAACCCAGCCGTCTCCATGGAGTCCGCTGGAGATGACGAAGGCGTGTCCGGCCCGAAGGCCGGACACGCCTCGCGCACCATCGCAGCGGCCCGAAGACCCACCATCACTCACATGATGGCTCCGCCAAGACCACGATGACGCGTACGCCGGCTCACGTAGGCATCAACAAGGCCCTAACCGACGCAAGTACTGACTCTAGCGCCAGAGTCTCCATCACTCACACAGACCCAGAAACTCTTCCCCTGCTTGGTGCCACCGAACAGACAGCTGCCCGATAAAGTCGACGACCGCGAATCGGGTACACCATCCATTGTGCCGCGCGTCCCGTGGCATGCGTTGAGTGGTCACCTGGGCCCCCTGGCCTCAATTCTCTTATGTCGCGACAGTCGCGTCAAGGTACCCAGAAAACATTTTGCCTCCGCAAGCTCCGGCAAAATCTTTTCCGGGACCCCCCTTGACCCGCCAGTCGCGACACAAGTGCCGGCGGGTATCGGGGGGACGGGGGAGGAAAGGGCTGCAAGCGCTTAGTTAATGCGGTTCTCTCTATCGGTTGTCAGCGTTCAGTGCGGTAAAACTCCAGCTCAGAGGCCTATTGATGCGTATCAAAAAGTGAAAAATTGGGGAGCTATTATGGTGGTCCAGCTTGTAAAAAAGGGTCTCAGCTTGGTAAGATAAAAGCTCAAGAAACACCAGAACCGCCAAGTCTGGTGAATCACGTGGGATCAACAAAGAGGTTCATATAATGTCTACCTTGCTGTCTGTTGAATTGTCTATCGCGGATGCTGTTTCCGCACTGTCCGGCTTGGTAGGCGCAGGGGACATCCCCGCCGCGCGTAAACTGAGTAAAAAGCTGGTCAGCAAAGTGGATGACCGCGCTCTGTGGCTGATTGACAAAATCGTCACCCTAGTAGAGCAGGAACCGAGCACCGCTGTCGACAGTTTGCGCCACTGGTGGAAGACCGCGCCCACCGAGGCCGACAAGGCGATCATCGCCGCGTGCGCCCCCAAGGGACGCCAGCCCGCCAACCGTGGACCCAAGCGGAACGGCCGCCCCAACTACCGACCGGCCAGCACGGTCAAGAAAGACCAGCGCGACGAGTTGCGCCGCCGCCGCAACACCCGCCAAGAGATCCAGAGCGCCGCATCGTTCGCCCGCTACCAGGCCGAGCGCGCCGGAGTGGACGACGAGCCGCGCCAGGACAACGACACCACCTATGCCTCCGGGTTCGACTTCGACACCACCGCCGTTGACGACCTAGCCGGATTGCCGTGCGCCGTCTGCCTCACCGAACGCGCCGTCCACGACCGCGTCCTACGCCACGACGACGGACTGTGCGTCGAATGCCGCGACGGCCACACCGGCATCACCCCCGTGCACAGCGACGGCAAGATCCAGCGCGCCCAGTTCCTCATGGACCGCTGCGCCGTCATCGCGGCCAACCACACCGCCCGCGCCGCCCTCACCCTCATGCGCCAGTGGTGGACCAAATCCACCGCCAACCGCCACGACCGCCCGATCATCGCAGGATGGATCGCAGCGCACCCCGAACTCATCCAGCAGGCAGCCGCCGAGCAGTACGCCGCCGTCCGAGTCGCTGCCAGGCGTGCCGCATGGCTGGCCGCCGAGCAGGACGCCGCCGACCGCGCAGCCGCCGAACTGGCCGCAGCGACCGAGCGCGCCGCCGAACACGCCACCCAGCATGCAGACGCCGCCGAATACGCGGCCCAGTACACCGCCGATCTTGCGGCCGAGGCAGCCGCAGCCGAACAGCGCGCCGCCGCCCGTGTCGCCGCCAAGCGCGCCGCGTGGCTGAGCGCCGAACAGGATGCCGCCGAGCTGGCCGCCGCCGCAATCGATCAGGCAGCCGCCGACCGTATGGCCGCCGAGAACGCCGCCGCCGAGCAGTACGCCACCGTCCGAGTTGCCGTCAGGCGTGCCGCGTGGCTGGCAGCCGAGCAGGCAGCCGCCATCGAACAGGCAGCCACTCACCCTCTCGCCGATTGCGAATGCTGCTACAACGGCCGCCGCCCGCACGACGTGCGCAACCAGACCACCGATGACGGACTCTGCCGCGACTGCCGCGCCCTGGACAGCTACCACTACCAGCGCGCCGTTTCCATCGACCAGCCCAAGGGCAAAGACGCAGCCGGCCCGAAGTCCGCGACCAAGCCGAAGGCCAAGCGCAAGAGCAAAGCGAAGACCGCCGCCTAACAGAACCGCCACACGCCAGGTTCGGCCGGCCACCGCGACCAGGTGGCCGGCCGAACCTGTGCGCGGAGCCGAGTTCGGCGGCGCATCGAGCGCCCCCGAACTCGTCGAGGACCTGCGGCCCCCGAACCCCCGCCCGGCCGCACACGGCCGGACACGGAGCCGTGCGCGCTCGTTCCTCGCGCCCACGGCACTGTTCCTTCATCCCGCACAACCGGGCACCGCACTTGCCATCATCGGCGACAGCGGCAAACATCCACGCCAACAGTGCAGCGGTTCACCGGCACACGGTCCCGCCGCGCTTGCCCACGCCACCCCGCGCTTACAGCGTGCGAGGGAAGCGCACGTCATCCGTGGTGTCCTCACCGTTCCACGGTGGTTCCGCCATCGACACCTCATCGGTCGAAGGCGAGGGTGTCTGAGCGATTTCCGGACCATCCACGGTCCGCGTGTCCCTGTCGTCGGACGCGCGAGCTACATCGGTCGTGCCGTCTGCCGGGTTCGCTTCGGGTGCCGACTGCGCCGACTTCGTCCAGTCGCGTAGCACTCGAACGGACACCCCGGTCAACGTCGCCAACTCCTGCGGCTGGAAATCCTCGAACGCGGCCAGCACCGCCGCCCCGGTACGCGCCTCCGCCTCCGTGACCCGCCGGAGCGCGTCCGCCTCATCGCGCTTCAGCTGCGCGCGCAACTCCTCGACCTGTGCCGCCGTGTCCGCGCGGATCTTTTCCAACGCCTGAGCGGCACCGACCACCGCGCGCGCGGCCGTCCGTCGCCGCTGAAGTCGTTTCCTGTCCAAGGCACGGAGATCCGCGAGGGTCTCCGCCGCTGTCCGCACTTCCACCACACCACTCCCAGCGTCCGCCGTTGTATCCGTCAATCGCGAACCTAAGCCGGTCCGGTGGTCCCGCCCAAGGAAATCCGCCCAACACCCGCACGGAGGCGTGCACGTGTCCCACGTCGACACCACGACAGCGCCTAACAGCCACCTACCACTCACACCCGCAGACGAGCGTGTGCGTTGGGAGAGAGGCATCAGGACCCGGTCCTGCCGCAGTACCGCGATTCGTTTGCTCCTCGCCGTGGTGGTGGCGCGGAGCGTGCCCGTCCGCAAGGACATTCAAGATCAACAGGCTTGCGCTATGGTATCCCTAGCGGGATACGGCTTGCGCCCATCACAAGCAGCCTCACATCTCGCAGCCCCCACATGTCGCTGACGCACGCGGACAGCCTCGTGTTGTCCGCTCACGACTGTGAGTGGGGGTGCCGTTTCTTGGCGTATGTCACGCCCATCGGCTTCGACCCCGCCCAGATCGACTACTGGCTGGGGGAGGAACAAGGCTGCGGTCCCGGCACAGGTGGCCGGCGGTTCTCCTACTACACCGACGGCCGCGAAAGTCCACTGAGGTGGATCGGACGCGGCCTCGCCGACGTCGGCATCACCGCCGGAACTGTCCTGACACCGGACCAGTTCCCGATGGCCAAAACACTTCTCCACGGTGCGCACCCCCACACTGGCGAAGTCCTGGTCGAACCCAAAGTCGCCATCTACGAGGACGCCAAACTTCCCCTCGCCCCGCTGCTGCGAGCCATCCGCGGTGTCGCCGCGGAAGCCGACGTGCCGGTCTCCGAAGTGCTTCCCAACCCCAAGCATCTCGCCTGGTTCCAAGCAGGTGAGCGTGCGGTGGCATCCAAGGGCGAGGGCGCACGACGTCGAGCCGATGAGCTGGGCCAACTCGCCGACGCGGCCGGACTCGACGTCGAGCACCTCTGGGGCGAAGGCCGCTACCGGACCGCCGTGGCCAACCTGTCCGAAATCCACATCGAAACCAACGCAGACGGCACCAAACAGGAGGTGCGCCGTCCCCGCCGCCGCATCGTCGGCAACGCCGGCTACGGGCTGACCCTGACCTTCCCGAAAGGTTTCAGTCTCCTCAGCGCCTTCGCCGACGCGCCCCTTGCCGCCGAGTTCGAGCAGGTCTATCTCACCGAGGTCGAACGGACTTTCGCCTGGTGGGAGTCCGCCACCGCATACGGGATGCGCGGAAAACACGGCAACGGCCGCTCAGCCGACGTCGTGCGAGGCAACGGTTTCCTCGGGTGGACGATGATCCACCGCACCGCACGACCTGCCATCGGAGCCGAGATCGGCGACCCGCACTGGCACGTTCATATCACCATCGCGAACATGACCTTGGGCGAGGACGGACACTGGTCCACCGTCGCCTCCGGAGGCCGTGACCTCATCCGGCACGCCCCGGCCGCAGACCGGATGCTCCAAGCCCTGGTCCGCTACCAACTCCACACCCGGTACGGCATCCGTTTCGCCTGGAACGACCGGACCACCAAGTGGGAAGTCGCCGGTATCCCGGACGCCGCTCTGCGCTTGTTCTCCAAGCGCAACTCCGACATCCACGACACCCTGATCGCGCTCGGATACGAGCCTGGACATGCCACTCGTGCCCAGGAACGCATCGCCGAGCAGCGCACCCGCAACAGCAAAGGCGATTACGTCGACGCCGACACCGCCACCCTGCAGGAGATCTGGCAGGGCCAGGAATTGGCGGCCGGGCGCGACCCCGAAGTCCACATGCGCCGCGTGCTCAACGGCGGGCGTCTGCCCGAGGACACTGGGGAAGCCGAGCCGGAACCGGACGTTACCGTCGAGTCGATCGCCCAGGCTCTGCTGGATCCGAACACCGGTCTCACCGCTCACTCCCGGCGTTTCACCCGCGCGGATGCCCTGTGGCGAGTCGCGGACGCCATGCCCAACGGCTACGCCTCACCCGCCGAGATCGAAGCCATGACCGACCGGGTCCTGGCCCACGCCGGATTCCTGCGCCTGCCAGACCGCCTCGACCCCGAACTGGCCCACCACACCGGAGCGAAGAAGCTTCTGTCGGCCGACCATATGAGCAACGCGCAGAGCTACACCACCGAGGATGTCGTCGAGGCCGAGACCACCATCCTGCGTGCGGCCAAAGCCAGCCATGCTGGGCAGTCACCGGTCCAAGTCACCGACACCAATGTCATCGAACTCGCGATCGGCACGGTCGAAGCAGCTCAGAACTACGACCTCTCGGAGGAGCAACGGCGGGCGCTGTTGAGGCTGGTCACCAGCGGCCGGATGATCGACACGGTCGAAGGCGCACCCGGCACCGGCAAGACCACGCTGATGCGCGCGGTGCGCGTCACGCTGGAAGCTGCCGGGTTCGTCGTCGGCGGGGCGGCCACCGCCGCGGTGGCCGCACTCAATCTGCAGGCCGAATCCGGGATCCACGCCCGCACCATCGCCTCCTACACCGGCCGGATCGACGAAGGCGACTCGGAGGTACTCGCCGGTGTGGACGTCCTGGTCATCGACGAGGCCAACCTCACCAACGACCGCGACCGAGCCAAAATCTACCGACGCGCCGCCCAAATAGGCACCCGGATCATCGAGATCGGCGACTCCCACCAGCTCCGTGGTGTCGGCGTCGGATCGCTGTTCGGGCACGTCCACGAACTTGCTGACGGCGCCGATTTGCAGGACAACCGGCGCCAAGCCGAGGAGGACGAACGCGAAGCCATCGCCGCCTGGCGCGACGCCCGCTACGCCGAAGCACTCTCCATCTGGTCGGGAAAAGGCCGACTGGTCGCCACCGAAACCGCCACCGAGGCCACCGCGGCGATGCTGTCCACGTGGTGGGAACAACGCCAAAACGCACCCGACCCCCACACCGAAATCCGCGGCCTGGTCATGCTCGCCGCCACCAACCTCGCTGTACGCCGCCTCAACGACGCTGCCCAGGCGATGCGTGCGCACGAAGGCGAACTCGGCGAGGGCCGCACCTACGACCTGGCTGGAGGAGGAACACAGCGGCTCCACGTCGGCGACCACATCCTGCTGCGCACCAACGCCTACCGCAGCCCCGACCTGGCCGACGTCCCGGTCCTCAACGGTTTCCGCGCGGTGGTACGTGCCATCGACGTCGATGGCACTCTGACTGCGGAGTGGCAGCAACACGGGGCCGACGGTGTCACGACATTGTCCGCGCGTCTGTCGCCCAAGTACGTGGCCATCGGCGGCGTCGACCTGGGCTACGCCATGACGGTCCACAAGAGCGAAGGCCTCACCGTCAAGGACCAGTGGGGCGGACCGGGCGGCGACCAATTCGGCGGAACCGTGCTGTTCGCCGCCGCAGGCGCGGACAACCCCGCCGCCCACGTCGCGACCAGCCGCCACGCCAACAGCGTGTGGCTATTCGCTCCCCGCGAAGAGTTGGAAACCGAGCTCGACACCCAGGTCCGCGGGGTGCCCACGACTCGGCAGGAACGCGACGACCGGGTACTGGAGAAGCTGGCCGAACGTGCCCGCAACACCGAAACCTCACCGGACGACTTTCCGGTCGTGGTGCAACTCAGCCTGCCCGAGTTCCGTACCGAGGCCGACACCCACACTCGTCGGGCCGACCACGACGAGCGTGTTCGGCGGGAACGCGACGCGGATGCCGCCAAGAGAGAAGCGCAGCGCCGCCGAGACGAACGCGCCCAGCAAACGGCGGACAGTCGACGACAGCGTGCCGAGCGCCAAGCCGAGGCTGATCGGCGCGACGCCGCGGCCGCGACGCTGCTGCGTGAGGTGTGGCGACACGAACCCGCGTTGATCGAACAGATCATCGCCGGAAACGCTTTTAGCTCTGTGGCTGGTGCCCTTGCTGATGTCGAGAACTCCGCGCTCGACGTCTACGAGGTGCTCGCCGAAGTGCCGCTGGACACGATTGGCTCCGACCAGATCCTCGACAAGACGCGGTTTACCGCGTGGGCCATCAACGACGCCGCCGAACGGATCATGAGCGGCCAAGCCGACCGTGACCGCGACCGCGCGGCCCGGCGCCGCGACCAGGAACAGGCCCGAGACCAAGCGGGCGACCTGCTGCGCGAAGCGTGGCTCACTCGCCCCGCACTGGCCGAGGAGGTCATCGCCGCACCCACCTTCGGTGCCGTGGTGCGCGGACTCGAACGGCACATGGCCGCGGGATTCGACCCGCGAGACCTCCTGGGCAAGGTCGCTTTGGCCAAGGTCGACAGTCCCACCATCGTCGACAAAGCCCGATTCACCGCCTACTCGCTGCACCGCATCGTCGAACATGAACAGGACAAGATCGACCGCGAGTTCCGTGCCGCCGACCGTGCCGCCGCCGAGCGCCACCGCCGCCGCACCGCCGCCGACTACCTTCAGGAAGCCTGGTCTGATCGCGCCGAGTTGGCTGACCGCGTCATCGCCGGACCGGCCTTCGGCATCTTCGCCCAACGCGTCGAGGACGCGCTCGAAGCCGACGTCGACGTCCCCCGTGCGTTGTCATCGATCCCCCCGGAAGCGATCGACCGGACCGGCATCCGGAACCTGTCCGCGTTCCTGGTGTCGGTGTTCGACCGCGCCGTCGACCAACAGATCACCGAACAGAACACACCACCCGAGCCCGAAGACGACGCCGACCAGGCAGATCCCACGCCGAGTTGGACCTCCCGAACCTACGGCTCGCTGACCGACGACGCACTTCGCCAAGCCATCGACGACCACGAACGTGACTTGCACGCCCTCGCAACCAAGCAAGCGGAAGCCGAAGACCGAGCTGCGCAGCTGAGGGCTGTCGCTGAGGCCGACACCGGTGCTCACGTCCAAGCGCTGGACGCGAACCTGGCGTCCGCGCGTGAGCTTGCCGCCGCAGCCGCTGAAACTGCCCGACTACGGACGGAGTGGTCGGCCGCTCGGGAGCGAGCACAGAACGCAGCGGTAGAACGCGGCGACCTCGAGCATGAGCTTCAGGGGCTGGGCAAGCGCGCCAAGTCACGTCGGGTGGAGCTTGTTGAACGCGCCGAGCACCTGCGCTTGGCCGAAGAAGAAGCACAAGCCGACGCTCTCGCTCATGCGCAGCGGGCCGCTGCGTTGAAGCAGCAGTTCGGACGGATACCGGACGCCGACCAGAGCAATACCCGAATGATGGCGACCGAGCAGGACTACCCACACGCTCGCACCATGGCTCAGCGCCGTGACGCCAATACCGCGTCCGCAGCCGAACGCCAGGCTGCTCGCATTGCCGAACGCCACACTCACCAAGCCGAACTGGTCGGAGAACTTCGCGCCGAGCACCAGCTTCGCCAACGCATGCCGGCACACAATCGTGAACTCGAACACCGTGAACGCGAGCAGCATCTTGATCCGCCCGCCCACGCCGAGACAGTGCGGTCCATGGTCCCGGAGCGCGGATCCGTCCGCGCGATCGACGACATCGACTACCTGCCTGAACCACAACCCGAGGTCGATCCACCCACACCCGGCGCATGATCTCAGTAACGCGCCCTGCCACACAGCGCGCTTTGCAAAGGTCGAGGCCGACCAGTTCTGTCGTACCGAACAGCCTCGTATGGCAGCAACGGTAGTGACACGAGCGGCGAGAGCTACCCGACTACGTGCATCGATGTACTGCATCTACATCTGCATGACCGTCTCACCGGCGGATGCCATCAACCCTGGGACGGCTCTCCTCATGTGTTGTCGGCCTGTACGTCAGGAGTAGCTCAAATCAAGAGCCTAAACCGGCCAACATCGAGCGGTGCTGCCGACGCTCGGCCCTCGCAGCTTGCCGCCGACTCGTATGGCGAGTCGGCGGAAGTGACTTGCTTGCACACGGCACACTGATCCGTATGAGTCTGCCCGAGCACTCTCGCAACCACACAGTCCGTCCAGGAGAACGACTGCACGACGCGGTGCACCTGTCAGGCTGGGAGCATCGAAGCATTTGGGGATGGGACGAGGGAACGAGCAGCTTTTTTGCTCAGCTCTGGCGGAACGGCAACTCCTCCGACGAACCCGACATCTGGCTGACAGGGGCCCGGAAGCCATACCCGTGGCCAGGCTGTATTGCACTGGAGATAGCAGAAAACGCCGAGGCCGACGCCTTGCCAGTCGTGAGGGCGATGGGCATTGCCCATCCCGAGCCGACGCTTCGCACCCCGGATGAGATCTTCGGCCGAACACGTGAGCTGTACAAGATCCCGAACAGGAACGGGTACGTCGGTGGTCAGGCGCATGCCCTGGCATGGACTCAGGGACTTGCGGAGTTCACTCCTGGAACCCGCACCTACTGGGGGGATCGAAAGCCCACCGCGGACAGGGTTGATGCCGAGCACCACATGGTCACCGGCAGCGTCTATCGCGGCGAGAACCGGGACTTCTTCTCCGGGGCTGACGAGTCGCTCTGGTGGGCACTGGGCCGGTGACCGATAGACTGTAACCAGCTCTGCTAGCCAAGACTCGGCTCGATGTCCCACTTTTTCGATCTCGTAAAGCATCAGCGCGAGGCCGGTCTGGGCCAGGAATCCCCGAGTGGTCGATCAGCGCTGAACTACTCTCTACGGGAGAAACCCGAAGTGCTGGGCCATCAGGGGGCCGAGTTCACCGGTGGCGTCGACCACCGTATAGCGGTCTGCTTGTTCGTCGGTTGTGCTGCGCCAGGTCTTGGGATGGTCTCCTGCTCGGCAAGCCATCGGGTCGCGTCCCAGCAAGCGGTCCAGGTCAGTGCGGAAGCCGCTGAGGTATCGGGCGTGGTAGTCCGCGGCCATGAACGGCGTGGCCGACGGGTCGTGGTGGGAGTAGTAGTAGGCCCAGGCCATCACGGCGAGTCTGTGCGCCAAGCCGTGATGGCGGCTCCAGCACGGTGGCACGAGCTCTTTTGGGGTCACGGCGTGGGTGTAGTTGTAGTAGTGCACCCATTGGTCGATCAGCCTGCTCAACGCGGCGGCGGTGTCGTTGGTGAGCGCGGCCCAGGTCCACGGCGTCACGCGCAGCTGCCCGGGCACCGGCTTGGTCTCGTACAACTCGACCAGGATCCGCATGTCCCGGTCGGTGAACGGCTGCGACGATCCTGCTGGCGTGGTCACAGCGAACCATCGTGTTCGAGGAATCCGCTGCCTGCGGCAGCGGCGGCGCGCGCGGCGTCGTTGCCCGCACGGTCGCGGTGACGTGCCGCGCGGATGGTCGCCTGCACCTGTGCGACCTCGCGTCGGATGCGCCGGTAGGACAGGTAGCGGTCGTGAATTTTCGGGACGTAGGCCAGGAAGAGGCCTGCGCCACGGGCGGCGATGATGGCCTGTCCGAGGCGCATTCGCTGCTGATCGGACACCGGCAGCACGTCCACGCGGCTGATGTGTTCACCGTGGTTGGCGCTGCGGGCTCGGTCGACCACGGTCTCGCTGCCCGCGCGAGTGCTCAACTCCGGCGCCACGCTCATGTCCAAGCCACCGATGAGATTGATGCTCACCGACTGGCGCAGCGCTCCGGCTTCGGCGCCGTAGAGCTCGTCTTCCTGGGTGCTGCCCTGCACCGAGTAGACGAAACCGATGCCGTGTTTGCGGCCGGTGTTGCCGATGTAGGGCAGGTTCGGGACCACGACGCTGTAGCGCAGCTCGTCCAGCACGGCCACGAACGGGATCGGCAACCGCGCGTCGGGATGGGTCAGGGCAGCTCGCCGTGCGGCCAGCAGCATCTCGGCGGCGAACAACGACAGCAGCGGGCGCACCGGTCCGATGCGCTCGTCGTCGGCCAGCACGTACACGGTCCCCCCGGCGTTGATCAACCCGGCCATGTCGACGTTCCCATCAGCGCGCGACCCGCAGAACCGCCGACCCTCCCGACTGACCAAGGCGTTGATCGCCAGCGTGATGTACCGCTCGACACCGGAGGTAGTGCCCTCAGCCCGCTGGTCCAGGTGCTTGGTCAGCGAGGTCAGCGCGGTGGGATCGGCGCGGTAATCGTCGGCCAGGATCCGACGCGGGGTCGGGTGCCCGGTGTCACCGAGCCACTCCTGAATGTCGGTAAGTTCGTAGCCGCCGAGCGCGGCGGCGTGCAGCCACGCGGCGATGACCTCGGTGGCGGAGTGCCGCCAGAACTTGTCCTTGCTGCTGCCGCGGGTGTCGCCTTCGGAGCTTTCGGCGCCCTCGACCGAGGCGTGAGCCCGCCGAACGGCGACGAAGTGGTCCTCGCAACCGGGGATCGGGTTCCACCGCACCTGCTCGAATCCGGCGGCCCACCGGTTGTCGGGGTCGGAAAAGTCGGCCACCAGGACCGGGTACTCCGTCACCCGACGGTTGCGGGGAAGCAGCCGCAGGACCGGCCACCGCACGGGCGGACGGCGGTAGCGGCGGGCCAGCACGGTGTGGGTGAACAGCTGCTGCTCGTTGGTGGACACCAACGCGGCGCCCGGAAGTTGCCGCACGATCGGCACCAGCAGCCGCAGCGTCTTACCCCATCCGGAGTGGGCGATGATCCGGACGTTGGTCTCGAACCTGGCCCACAACCGCACCCGCCGACCAGCCGCGGCGCGCAACGTGCGCCCCAACGGATACCCGAACGCCGAGGTGGCCATCACCGCACGCACCCACCGGCGGGTAGTCGGCCAGGTGACTTTCCCGTTCTCCCGCGCCTGCCCCGCACCCAACACCCGGCGGACATCGGCGGACACAGCGAGCCCTTCGTCACGGCCGCCAACGATCCAGCGAACCACGATGTGCAGCCACGCCGCCCACAACGCGGCCGCGAACGCCACCGACCACCTGATCGAGACGGGCCAGGTCACCGTGAACGGCACTTGCAGCATCGGAGCCGCCGTGGCTCCGCTGCGGTAGGCGGTGCCCGTCGATGATGGGGTGGCCGCAGCGGTGGCGGGATCGGTGTAGTGCGGCAGCCCGAGCAATCCGTCACTGCGGGCGGCACCGGTGAACGGGGAACGCAGCTGCAGGATTGGCGGCTGCCAGCCGTGACCGGTGAGCAGCGCGAGCACGGTCGCGGCCACCCATATGCTTCCGATCCCGCCCACCACGGCCACCAAGACCGCAGTGACGCGGTGGTGTCGTTCGCGCGGGCTCAGGTGCCTGCGCCGTTGCCTTGCTGCCATGCTCGCACCACCAAAGGGTCGAAGTCGGAGGCCGTGGTGCGCACGGGTGACACCTTCACCACATCGCCGCTCTGCGGAGCCTCGACCATGTACGGAATCCCGTTGAGGGTTCCGATGTAGAGCGCGACGTGATGGGCGGGGCGGCCCCAGAACACCATGTCGCCGGGTCGGGCGTTCGCCCACGGCAACGACCGGCCGAACAGCTGCTGGGGTTGCGACGTGCGGGGCACGGTGATCCCGGCCTGGGCGAAGGCGTACAGCATCAATCCGGAGCAGTCGAAGCCCTCGTGCAGGTAGTCGCCGAAGATGTCCGCGATTCCGCCGTCACGGATGCCCTTGGTCGGTCCGGTCGTGCTCCCGCCGCCCCAGGAATAGGCGGTGCCGAGGTAGCTCAGCGCCGCGGCGACGACCGTGGTGGCTGTCTGGTCGGGCATCACCAGCTCGCCCGCGATGCCTGCTTCGGGCGGCAGCGTGATGGTGTTGTCGCGCACCATGATGCGGATTGGGCCCGAGCCACCACCCGGTTTGCAGATGAGCGCGTTGGCTGCGCCGACGTCCTGGGCGGGGGTGCCGGCGTAGAGCTGTCCGGCCAGAGCTGTAGCCCACTGTTCCCAGCGGGCGAACCAGGACGCGCCCGCGCCGGAGGCTTGCACGGTCTGGGCGGCAGCGGCGAAGCTCACCGCCGCCGCGTCGTCGTACTGGGGGACCCGCTTGAGCAGCTGGTCGTAGAACGCCCTCGAGGCGTCGGTGGGGTCCGTCCGCGTGACCGTGATGTAGAGCGCACCCTGTTGTTGGAAGAGGCCGACGCTCCGGCCGCTGATGCTGGAGGGGTTGAGGGTGGATTCCTGCATCGCCGTCCCCAGGGCGATGGCTGTGCCGCGCTGGGTGACGCCCATGCCCTTGCCGACCGCGATGATCGTGCGTGCGATCGCCATCTGATCGGCGTCGAGTATCGCGTCGACCTGGTCACTCTGCGCGGCTTGGCCATTGGTGGCCTGCACCGCACCGGGCGAGGTCGCGCATCCGCCTGCCGGAACGGTACTGCCGGAGACACCACCACCGATGCCCACCACCCCGACCAACAACACCACGCCGAGCAACCCGCCGACCGCACCGATGACGACTTTGATCACGCTGCTCAGCCGCCTTCGGTGGCTGTGTCGACCCGCCACAGGGTGTCGTCCTCCCGCAGCACGATGCGGGTCTCACGAACCTGCTCCACGTACGCGGCACCGTTCATGCCGGTGACCACGCGGTCGGCTGTGACGAGCACGATCGCGCTGCGCGGCGACCGTGGTGCTTCCGGCGAGACGATCGCGCGAGGGGCCGAGCAACGCCCGCTTTCCTGCGCGGCCACGGTGCGCTGCCAACTGGCCAGCGCACGCTCGCTGCGGGCCGGGTCGAACAGCGTCCACGCTGCCGCGGTCATGGCGGGCAGCGCCCGCCGCTCGGCCGTGCCGGGTGCGTCGGTCCAGGTGAACGCACACCACCGGCGCAGCCACGCCACCGCCGCGTTCTCTGGCGTCGACAGCTCCCCTGCACCCGGCGCATCAGTCGGGATCGAGTCGAGTTCTACCGTGTCCGCAGCGCGAGGAACGGGCGCGGTGGGGGTGATCGCGGTGACACCACCGGCCGGGATCGGTGCGACAGCGGGCAGGGACGACGACGCTGGCGGCGATGACCCCGACTGGGTGTGCGGTGTGAGCGGCGAACCAGTCGTGCTCACCGTCGACGAGCCCGGCACCACCACCGTCGGCCTGATCTGCTCGGGAGCGCTGCGGGTCCCGGTCCACCACATCGTCGCCACGACCGCGAACACCACGATGCCCAGCGAGGCGATGACCGTGGCGTTGCGGGCACGGTCGACCGGCCGCCACCGCCTCGGCAACGGCGCGGCCGACACCGTGCGGTCGAACTCCTCGCGCAGAGCCGCACGCCGCCGCAGGGCCTCGGCCTCGATCTGCCGGTGACGTTGCTTGCGGGCGCGAGCCTTGGGACCGAAGGGAAGGATGCCCGGCCTCGGTCCGATCAGATCACGACCTACCAAAGCATCGCTGGCCTGACGCAACACCGCCCCTGGCGACCCTCCAGCGGAATCGTGATGCTGCCTGTCCTCACGCGAGGCCGGTATGTCCGGGGCAGGTCTCCCTACCGACATAGCGTCAGGATGTGACGATGGTTGTGCTTCTGGAACGTCGTCAACACCGTGCCACCGTGGAAGTTGTGGAAGCCGCTCGTTCTCGGCGTGATGGTCGTTGGATTCCCCCATGTCGCTGCCTCTCTTCGGGGTGGTCTACGTGTCGCTGTCGGGATCGGCAGGTCGACCTGGACGGGAGCGTCGGGGCATCCGCCGTGCGGGCCGTGCGTCGGTGATCCTGGGGACCCCGCCTCGGATGCGAGCCGGGGGTGGCGCGGTCTTGTCGGGAGGGGAGAGGTGACGGCTGCCGGGAGGTACCGCCCAGTCCCGTGACCGTGACGCGCCGCTGTGCGGTTGACGTGCGGTGTCCTGGCCGCCGGGGGGAGCGACCCAGACCCGGCCTGGTGCGGTGAACCTGCGCTGACCGTCGAAGGTGGTGCCGCTGGGGGTGGGGCGTGGTCGTGGTGATGGAGCGCGGGGTGGTCCGGCGATGCCGCGACGGGACGGACCCTCGATCGGCTTGAGCGGATCGAAATACCGCTGCGGGTGCCCTCCGCCAGGCCCTGTCCGGTCGACGGCCGACGATGGTCTTGTCCGGGTTGCCGTGGCCCGGACGGGACCGCTGTCCACCCCGGACATCCGTCTCATCCGCGGACTCGCAGCGCTCGCCCGGAGACCGCCGGACACGGTCCGCATCCCGGCTTTGCCGATCGCCCCCGCTGCCGCGCCGACGGTGCTGGTGCCGCCGCTGACGACCGCGGCGGCGGTCTTGGCCACGGTGCGAACCACCGATCGCATCACCAGGTAGGACGCGGCACCCATGGACTGGGAACTCTTGCTGCCGATCAGGCCGTCCAGCCACACCCGCAGCTGCGAGGCCGCGCCGAGCAGTCCCAGGTTGAGCACGGTGACGATGAAAAACCCCTGTTTGCCGGTCAGGGAGATGATCACCGTGGAGCCGACCATGACCCCGCTGATCGAGCCGGTGATGAACAGCGACTGGAGTTGTTGGCCGAAGGTGAACACCAGCGCGCGAGTACCGGCGGCGCGGGCGGGGCCGGGAATCGGCCAGCCGACCAGGAAGAACAGGAACACGATCATCATCAGCAGCACACCCACCGCCGCAGTGATGCCGGCGATGACCAGCCTGATCAACATCGCGGTGAGCGGGAGGATCAACACCGCCAAGGCCAGCAGCATGCCCAGCCGGCTCATGTCCTGGCCGCGGATGTAGTTGCCGTAGACACCGAACTCCGGCACCTCGCCCTGGTCGTCGAGGACCTCCATCCACCGCTTCCACGTGTCGTCGTTGGCCAGCGCGTGCGAGCCGGCGACCTTGCACACATCCAGGGACTTGAACTGCGCGTAGCAGTAGGTGGTGGCGCCGAAGCTATTCCACATCCCGTCGACCAGCCGCCTCGTGCCCGCCTCCTGCGAGTTCCCGTCGATCTTCGGATCGGGAAACCCCACCGGGTTTCCCGTGTCGGTGACGAACTGCGACGATCCGGCGATGATGCCGCTCGCCATCGCCTGACGGGTCTCATCCACTGTGGACATGAACGCGGACGGCTGCGACGCGAACACCATGCCCAGCGCCGCCGCGGCGACGACCCAGAGGAAGTCCGAGGCGAATCCTCGCCCTTCGCCGCGCCAGCGTGCGTAGGCGGTGACCGCGCCGATGGCGACGGTGGCGCTGATCAACGGCCAGAACACGTTGAACGCGATGGTGTTCACGGCGATGTCGACCTGGCGGGCGCCGTCGGCGTAGATCGTCAGGTTCAGCAGCCACTCCAACAACGTGAGTGCGCCGTCGAGCAACCCCAGGCACAGCCACAGCAGGATCTGGCACAGCAGGCCGACGACCTGCCACACGATCAGCATGATTTCGAGGGGACCGTTGGCGTTGTCGTCGGGCTTCACAGTCAACGCGTAGTCGAGAAACCCGAAGCTTTCGAACAGGGTTTTCGGCCCGCCGTGGGCCAGATCGGGTCCGGTGATGATCTCGTCGTCGGCCAGCGCGCCATGGGCGTGGCCGGCGACCAGGAGTCCGACCATCCAGGCCACGATCAACAATCGCTGCGGGCGTTGCAGGAACCACCGCACAGGACGGGGCGAGAAGACCCGCACCTGGATGGCCATCCACGCGATCAGCGCGGCCACGCGCCTGAACCAACTCATCCGGTGATGTGTGCTCGCACTCGATGTGATCACGCTTGGCTCCCCGGAGTCGGCGGCTCCTGGAGATTCGGGTCCATGTCGGTGCTGATGTCGTCACCGAGGTGTGATTGCGTCTCGTCGGGGCCGGACGGTGGGGCAGGCGATGGTTCGGTCTCGTAGCCCAGGAGGTCGGCGGTGTCCTCGCCCGCGTCGGTGGACAGCGTCTGTGCGATCCATTCGGTCAGCAGGTCGAACGCGACCAGCCCGAGTCGGTCGTGACGGTCGCGCATCACGGCCTCACCCGGCCCGAGGCCGGCCTGTGCTTCGCGGAGTCGTGGACCGGCGTGCGGGCGTTTGAGCAGCATCGCCTGGGCGTCCTGTTCCTCGGCACCGCCGGCCTCGAAAGCGAAGGACATGATGAGCTGCTCGATCAATCCGGTGATTGCGGCGAGATCGGTGGCCGATTGGGAATCCAGCAGCACGAACGTCTTGAGCGCGCGGCCGACGCGCGCCAACCATTCGACGAACGATCGGCCCTCGCCGTGGCCGGTGATGCGGTGCAACTCGGTCAATGCCACGACTTTGATCAACTCTCGGACGTGGCGGGACTGCAGCAGCGCATACCCCAGCGACACCCGGAACGTCGTGATGGCGCACCGCTCGGACACCGTCCACCGATCCGGGTCACCGCCGGGTTGCGGCAGTCCCAGACCGGCGAGATTCAGGTACACCAAACCGCGGCCCAGCATCATCGGATTGCCGCCGGTCTCCGGGACACCCAGGACCGCGCGGATGCCGGGTTGCCGGGATCGCAACGCTAACGTCTCGCCGATCCGGCGGGACTGCGCAGCGGTCGTGGAGTCGCCGGTCGTAGCGACGAGTTCGCCGATCACCGCGGGGCAGGACCATCCGGCGCGCTCGCGCCGCACGACCCGGTCGATCGCGGCTTCCAGCACGGTCTCGCTGCCGCGCCGGTCATCGGCCGACAGCACGCCGAGCAGCGCGTCCAGGGTCAGTGAGCGGGCTTCGTCCGGGCCGGGCGCGAACCGCATCGGATCCATGCTCCCGGCGGACGCCGGTTCGGTGACGTCGATCATCTGCACCGGGACGCCGAGGATCCGGTCGGCGACCTCCACCAGACCGCCCAAGTCGCCTTTCGGATCGACCAGCAGGCACCACGCGCCCTCGGCCAAGGCCGCCAAGACCGTGAGCATCACCGCGGTGGACTTGCCCGACCCCGAGCGCCCGGTGAACGACACCGACGTCGGCAGTCTGCGGTCGGCGGCGGCGCGTGACACCAAGTGCACGCGCACCGGGCCGGGTGTGGCGCCCAAGTTCCCGCCGACGTAGGGGCCATGACGGTCACCGACGGCCGACCCGCCGTGAAACCAACTGCCCGCCAGGGTCCGCATCGGCTGCACCTGACCGAACTCCGCCACCCGCACCTGATCGCCGGGCAGCAACTCCTGCCACAACAATCCCTGCACGTGGGGGATCAACTCCAGGGCGACGATGCCCACGTACCGCTTGCGCACAGCCTCCACCGCGTCGACCAGAGCCTCGGCGGTCTCGGCTTCCACGACCCACCGGGCATGCGTGGTGGTCAGGACGTCAATGCGACGCCGGACCTCGCGTTCCCGCTCCGTCAACGCCAGCTCGGCCTCGTCGATCTCCTCCGGGACCGCGCTGCCCGCCTCACCCGCCTCCGCAGACTGCGACCTTGTCCACTTGCGGGCCTTGCGCAGCATCTCCACCGAACCGGCCCGACCATGGTTCACCCCCCGCACCGACGCCTCCACACCAGGAAGCTCGGTCAACATCGCCAGCCACTCACCACCCGGAATCTCCAGCTCATCGGGTGGGAATCCGTTGACGGCGGGCACCAGCACCGACACATAGCGTCGACGGCCGGTCGCGGCGTCGGTGACCACGACGAAACCCGGATCCCGCGACGGGTCCATCTCCCCGTCCATCAACGACACCAACCGCGCCCCCGACACCTCCTCCCCAGCGAGAGCCTCCAGGTCCGAGCCGCGGCGCATCTCCCGCGCGTACGCCCACGCGATCACCCCCGCGTCGGCGACACGCGCCTGCAAGACGCTGGCTTCCATCTGCCGGATCCACCGGTCCACGGCGGGCCGCAGCTCGTCCACGCGGTCACGGGCATCGCGCATCACCGCCGCGTGCGACCGCAGCAACCCGACCGCGGCCCGACGACCACGGTCCGTGGTCGATTCACTGGGTGGCTTGGTCGGCCACCGGACACCCAGCAGGACGACACGACGCCGGAAATGGCCGTCGCTGCTGTTGCGATCGATGCGGTGCGCCCCGATATCGACGTAGTGCTCGGCGCCCGGCGCGCGGACACTACGCAGTTCCTCCCACGAGGCCCGGTAGTCCGCGGAGGTGTGCCGAGTCCACATGACCTTCACGTGGAAATCCGCGTCTACCGGCAGCAGACTGCCCAACGCCCCAGCAGCGGCCCACGTCGCCGAAGCGAGTTCGTCGTCCTCCATCAACTCGGTGGACCCATCGGGAATCTGCACCCACGACCACACGGCGTCGTCGGTGACCTCGATCCCGTCGGCGATAAGCAGTGGCGCCGCCGGCAGTCCGATGACGCGGTGGCGGCTCTTGGACCTGCCGGTCAGAGGGTTCACGCTGCGTCCTGTCTGGAGTGCTCAGTGGTGTCGGTCGATGGCGATGCTTCGTTCGGATTTGTCTGATGAAGCAGTTCGGTCGTGACGCGCAGGCGCATGACGGTGGGGGAGTAGGAGTCCAGGTCCAGCAGCGGGTTTCGGATGACCCGACGGCGAGCCGGATGTCGACTCAGCAACCAGTCGTACCAACCGATCAGCACCATCCGGCCAGACTCGTCCTGCCGGGTCCCGTTGATCACGACGAACGCGGGCGGAACGAGGTACACGAGTGGGGAGAACCTGGTCAGCACAGGCATTCCGACGATGAACAGCACCAGCCACCACACACTTGCCGTGACCGCGGCGATGAGCATCGTGCGGCGCTCGATCCCCTGGCCCAAAGATCGGTTGAACAGCTCGAACTGGCGGGTCCGCAGGCGGATGTGCTGGGTGTCGGTGGGAAGTCGCATCGGCATGGGCGCTAGACCTGCCCACCCAGGACGAGCTGTCCCAGTCCTTTGAGGATGTTCAGGGTCGTGTCCGGGAAGAAGCACACCATGACCGCCAGGACCGCCCCGACCCACGCTCCGACGAGCTTGCCGGGCTTGTCCTCGGCGAACGCCACCGCCGACCGGAACGCCAGGATGATCACCACCACCGTGCCGATCATCGGCAGGATGATGCCCTTGAGCGGATCCAACGACGTCCCGGACAACTGCGCCAACTGCATCACATCCGCACCGGCAAGGATCATCACTTCTCGGCCTCCGTCTCGGCTTCGATCGCGGCCAACAGCCAGCGGTCTTCATGTCGACGCAACGTGACCCGGTAGGTGCACGTCAGTCGTCCCGCGCCGTCGCCGGGCAGGGCCCAGGTGACCGTCGCGATACCGACCCGTTCCGAGGCGTTCGCGCCGTCGGCGGACTTCACGACACGCCAGCGCGCCAACTCGCCGAACTCCACCGCGCCACCGAGACCGGTGATCTCCGCATGAGGAGCACGGACGAAGTCCAACTCTCCGCTCGCGAACTTCTGCAGGAACGTCGAGGCGGTGTCCTTTGTAGACTCCGCGAAGGCATCGTCATTCGCGGTGGTCGCCACGACCGTGTCGGAAGCGCTGTCGCCGGAGTGGGTGGGGCCGATCAGCGCGGGCGGTGCCGTGACCATGGGGCGGCCATCGACAACCTTGAGTGGCACGGCGAGGGTGAGCCACCGTGGCGCTCGGGCCGTCCATCCGGGGGCGGTCAAGTCCGGTGCCGAACCGACATCGCCCGGTTCCTGTGACGGGACCCCAGGCGACTGAGTCGCAGTGGGGGAGGAGCTTGTGGTCGGAGCGGGTGACGACGGTGCACCGCTCGCCGTGAATCCGATGACTCGCACACGTACATCCACGACCGCACGATCGGACGACAGCCTCACCTGCCTGATCACGGTCGCACTGTCGGCCCATTGACGTCCTACGCCATCCCATCCGTCAGCGGTGGCACCAGGCACCGTCACCCGCCGCAGAGCTGATTGCCGTCGCGGTTTCGCAGTCGCGTCCCACGCGAGGTAGTCCGTGGCAGCGACTTCGGCGGCACCGTTGAACTCGGTGTCGGAGACGCCCACGCTCGAGACCGGGGTCTCGGTGCGCAGCCACTGACGGATCTGGGTCGCGATGCTCACCCCGCCGGTGATCATCAGGACCACCGTCGCGGTGATGACAACCAGTCGCCGGACCCGGACCCACCACGCTTGACGTGGATGGGCCGACACGACATCGAAAGGCCGCACCGGGTCGGCGTCGGCCTGGCGGCCGGTTCGCGTGTTCGGAGGGTGTTCCGGATCCCGTGCCGTGCCCTGGAACGCAGACGTCGACGGGACGGAGGTCACCCTCGGAGATCGTTGCGGTGACGCATCCGGTTGCCACGATGGCTGGACCGGATGCCCCTGCCCCTGCCCCGGCGCGACGCGACCCGGACCGGGCGGCGGAGTCCATGGACCGCCCGCCGTCGGCGGAGGTTGCCGGTCAAACGGCGCACCAGGTGCGCTGTGGTTCGGCATGGGCCCGTTCCACGGCACAGCCCCCTGCTGCATCCGAACCTGGCCGGCTCGCTTGCGCGCACGTCGCGCCGAACCAGGCCAGAAACTACGACCGGCCATGGCGGCACTCGTGGTAGTCGCGGGATGTCGTGTGGTGCATGAGAATGTTGTCCCCTCTCTGTGATTGCGCACGACGAATGACGGTGTCGGGCCTGGGGGACGAGGCGAGACTTGCGAACAATAACCGACATTCCGCGAAGCGCCTAAATTTCCGTTTTCCGGAAATAACTATTTCCGTGGTTCGGAAATTTTCATTACCGAGGTCTCCGGATCAGCTGCCGCGCGAGCATGCATCGACCGTGTTCGGTCCGCGACCGTCTGTATCGCCCTGCGGGTATTCGGAGCGAACGCATGACTCGGACGCTCTTGTTGTGTCATCGTGACGAAGCGCCCGCATCACGGGCGATCACATCGGATCAGGAGCAGAGCGAGGGCGGGCAAAGCATGGCTGCGAACCGCTCGAACTCCGCGTTATCCGGATCCGTGTAACGCACTGCGCGACGTCGACTCGACCGTGGGGGCCGAGAGGTGCCATCGGTGCGGCCAGGGGATGCATGCGACAACAAGCCGCACGGGCCCTGGTGAGCGGGGGTGCCTTCCGTCGGGGGCACCCCCGCTCTGCTGTTCCCAGACCGTGACGGATGGCAGTCCGCGCGAGGTGAACAACCGGCACGCTAGTGCGAAGTCGACGAACCGGCGATCCGACGTGCCCTCGGCCTGATTTCCGTGTGAGTGACCATCCCACTTCGCTGTGAAACGGAAAATTTCCGTGGCTCGGAAACTATTGATACGTGCGTCGCCTAAGGAATCTCGGATATTTCCGTTTCCCGGAAAAACGGAAATTTCCGGGAAACGGAAAGTTGTGAAACCAGCATCGATTCGGGTTATCGTCGCTGCGTCTTCAGTGCATGGGCACGCCACGAGGACATCCCTCGCAGATCGCTCATGCCGCTTATCGCGCGTAGGAGTTTGGCCGCATCCTGCCCCCAACGGGAGAAATCGATGACCACGGAAGTTCCCCACTTCGACCCGGCCCGCCTCACCATGACCATGAAGGCTCGCAACATCAGCCAACTCGACCTCGCCCGCAGATTGCACATGCACCACTCCGTAGTCGGAAGCTGGGAAGCAGCCACCGCCCCCATACCCGCCATCCGCCTACGCCAAGTCTCCGCACTGCTGGGATGCGACCCCAGCTCCCTGCAGCGTCCCCCCGACGAACCCACACTCGCCGACCTCCGCACCCTCCGAGCGTGGACCCGACCTGAACTCGCCCAGCGGCTCTCGACCCGAGCAGGCAGGCTCGCCTGCTGGGAGAACACCGGCAGACTCGGCACCGAGGCCGAACACCGCAACGCGGTCTACCTCGCCGCCATACTCGGCCTGTCCGTAACCGCGACCTCCGACTACCTGCTCGCCGGAACCATTCCCGACACGATCATCCTCCGATTCCACCGCGCACTTCACGTGGAACCACAACTGGTCCGGGACGCGTTCGACCGATCACGCCGTCCTACTCGCACCCACCGCAGGACCGCCACTCTGGCCGGGGCCAGGTCATGACCCACCGCGCGGCCGAGGCGCCACGACGATTCGGCATCCAACTTATGCAACTGCTGTGCGGCAACATCGTCATGGGAATCGCGGTGGCCCTACTCCTCAGAGCACGACTCGGCCTGTTGCCTTTGGATGTCCTGCACTCCGCAATCGCCCAGCGCACCGGGTGGACCATCGGAGGGGCGATCATCGCCACACAAGCAGTACTACTCGCGGCCTATCTGCCCGCAAGAATTCGACCCGGCATCGGCACCGTGACGACATCGGTCATCCCGGCAGTGGTCTGCGACGTGCTACTCGCCCACTTTCCTCCGCCGACCACCCTCGGAATCCGTGTTGTCCTGCTCGCCGCGGGCGGCGCTCTGTTCGCCGCCGGAGTGGCGTTGTACCTGGGTTCCGGATTAGGAGTGCTTCCCCGCGACGGCCTCATGCGAGCACTACAGGCACGGCGCGGCTGGAACTTCGGATCCATCCGCGTCGGCGCCGACATCCTCTGCCTGGCCACGGGGTGGCTGCTCATCGGCCCCGTCGCCGCACTGACCACCGGCGTGGTCGGAGTGGGATCGATCCTGCTCGCGACCGGACTCGGACCGTCCATCGCCCGCCTGATCACGACGGACAAAGCGGTGGAACCTTCCGTCCCAGGTGCCGCATCCACGCCTGTAATCCAGACAGAGTGACACCGTGATCGGGACGCTCCCCACAGTTTTCCGAATTTCCGATCCAGAGGCCCGGCCGCCTGCATCGGAAAAGAGTGATTCGATGCCAGAATCTCGCCTTCAGCACGACATAGGCAGGCTGTCTGGATAGTTCAAGACCCCGAGGTATCTATCACCTCAGATCAACGCCGAACGCAGCCTGGCAAGCCGGTCAGCCTTCCGACGAGGATGACCGGCTATGGGCGTGTCCAGATGTCGACTCCTCGAAATTCTTGTGCGGGATTTTCGCCCGATTGATTGACCTGACCGGCGCGCTCACGTTTCTCTGGACGAGCCGCAGTCGTTGCGCAGTGGTCAAGTCAATGCCCACTTGCGAATCCGTGACGCGGAAATCCCGAAACCAGAATCCGAGGATGAATAATGGATCGAACGCTCTTCGCTCGTGTGCTCGGCGTCCTCGCCGTCGCCGTCGCCCTCGTCGTCGGTGTCCTCGCCGGCAGCGCCAGCGCCCAGGTCGCCGCGGCCGCAACCGGGACCAACTCGAACATCCAGACCGGCGGGCATCGAAACCTCACGGCCTCGGCAGCGCTTCCGAACACCCCGCAGAGCGGCGTGGCGGCGGCGAGCGACCTGGGCTGCGGCTACAACTACGGGCCGGGGACCGCCTGGGTCCACCTTTACAACCACTGCGGCGACGGCAAGGTGTGGGTCGCCGTCGAGATCAACTGGGGATGGTCGGACACCGTGTGGACCTGCGTCAGCCCCACCAGTTGGACCTACTACACCAACCTCGACAACAGAGTCCCCGGCCGCAACATCACCTACGCCTACTCCTACGGCCAGAGCTGCTGACCGCCAGACCCTGCCGAGGACGTAGCGGACACGAGCCCCGGCAGACATCTATAGCCGACACGACCTTCACGGTCGGCCGGCTACAGGTGTCTCCAGGGAAAGGTTCGGGTTGTGGACCTGTCGGTCCGCATCGGCCGTCGACACTGCCGGCCTCGGAAACGGCCCTCTGTCCACGCATTGGATGCCTGCGGGTGAGCACCGGTAGTCAAAGGAGCGTGGTGACGTGCGTAAGGGTTGTTCGGATCCGGTCAGAGGCGTGTCGGCTGAAGGGAGGCGCGCGCCAGCGCCGCCGGGCCGGGCTCACGATGGGTGACGACGACCTGGTCGATCTCCTCGTCCGTGACGGCCCATTCTCGCCCCCCGACGAACAGCGTCGCGGTTATCCTCGCGATCAGCCGTGTCCCGCCACCCCCATCAGGAACGGTAGCGAAGACGGGCGGCTGTGTGTGGCGACGCACTCCTACCTTCTGCAGCGCGATACCCAATGACACGCCGTTCTTCAGGTCGTTGAGCACTCCGATACTCAGCCTGCTGGTCACGATGAGCGAGTTGGCCGTCGCGATCCGCGTCGGAACACCGCCGAGATCGGCCCACAAGGCACCGGTGCGATAGGTCGTCGTCTCATCGTGGTGAAATTGTAGTCTCACGGCCTCGGTATCGGTGACCGGTCGCGTGTACGAGTCCGTCAGTGAATGGGTCACCCCGTTGGTGTCGTTATCTCGTAGAGCAAGCCAAACACTCAAAGACGTGCTCAGACAGTCCATGGCGTGAACGAGGATCATCAGACGTCTCATCCGCCGCCGGATCTCGTCGTCGGACAGATCGTTATCGGGCATTACTCACTCCTCGTGGCTCGATGATGAATGTTGTTGGCTGCAAGTTCTTGGTCGACCGGCGACTTCATTCATGAGACTGGACAGTGTTCGGAGAGATACCCTGCGTTGACTGCGGCGACCAGCCGACTACCGACCTGGTAGCGCCGAGGGCCTACCTGTTCCAGTGCACCTGCCGCGACCAGTGCGCCGACGAGTCGGTGCGTCGTGGTCATCGGGAGGTCGGACCGTCTTTTGATCTCGGACAGCCTCAGCGGTTCAGCAGTATCGGCGAAGGCCTCCAAAACCCGCATTCCGCGCATCAGGACGTGTTCGCGCGCGGAGAAGTCGTACCGCTCGTCAAGTCCGTCCTCGTGTTCCGAGTCGGCCGTCGACTTGCTCTCTGCCGCGTCGCGGGTGCCGCGTCCGTCCTGCTCTGCCGTGTGCGCCGGGTAGGTCATGTCGTCTCCCTGGTCATGCCACCAGCCCTCCGGCCTGTGCTGCCGGTATTCGTTCAGGTGTCGCCCCGAGCCTTGGTCAGCCCATCGATGTCACGACGGGCGGCTGGGGAAACATGGTGGACAACGGCGACCCTAATGCAGGTTCACCACCCCTCAAAGCTTTGGGGAAGAAAAAGTCGAAACATCGCAATGTATTGTCCGGCGGTAATTATCGGGCTACTGCCGGCGATTTACCCAGTATGGATATCGTGGTGGATCATGTGTATTTTTCTCTATCCTCGATAATTTTCAGGTTGTGTATCGAGCTGAAGGTGGGCGATATTGACTAGCCCGTTCGGTCTAGAGGTTGGTGATCGCTTCGCTCGGGCGAAAAAGGGCCGCCGCCTGTCGTGCGGCGCCGGACGGACACACCCACGTCTCGGACTGGTGAGGAGTTCACGCCACTGTGGATCTGCTCTCGGCTCTGCAGGGCACGTCATCGGGCGACAGCGCGACGACAAGCAGCTGCCCAGCGCCAACGGACTTGCCACGGTCGTGCTCGACGTATGACTACATCCCGCATACGCGAGACTACCAACCGTGAGATGGTGAGGCGGTCGCAGGCACAACGCCGCAAGGGGGGAAAGCAGAGTGGGTTCTGCGTCGGCGGAATCCCGCCGCATCTGGTCGCGCCCAGGCATCACAGCACTCTGGATCGCCGAAGCACAGTCCACCGTAGGAGATCAACTCGGGCGCATCGCCGTGATGGTGCTGGTCTACCAACGCACCGGATCAGCCGCGTGGACCGCCGCGGTGGCCGCACTGACCTACATCCCGGATCTGCTCGGCACCCTGGGCCTGTCGTGGCTAGCCGACCGCTACCCCAGACGGGCGGTCGCTGTCGGCGCCGCCGTGGTCCAGGCCGCGGCCTTCGCCACCATGGCACTTCCGGGTATGCCCGTCCTTCTGCTCGCGGCCCTGGTAACCACGTCCACGATCGGCCTGGCCCCGTATCGAGCCGCTGCCCAGGCACTCCTGAACGACCTGATCACAAGCCCCGACGACAGACTGAGCGCGCAGACCCTGCTCGGGTTCACCCGCACCGTCGGCCAAGTAGCGGGACTCGCCGTCGGCGGCACGCTCGTCGTCATCTTGGGACCGGGCAACGCCCTGCTGCTCAACAGCGCAACGTTCATCACCACCGCCACGCTGATCGGCTTGGGCGTCCCGATCCTCACCGCCACGCGACGCGGCAGCCGACCGACCAAACCGACACGCACCGCGATGGCGCTGCTGCTGCGCGATCGACGCCTCCGCAACACCACCGGCCTGATGTGCCTGGCCGGAATCACCGCCGTTCCCGACGGGGTCGCGGCGTACCTGGCCGACCAACTGGCCGCGGGCCCGACAGCTGTCGGCTGGCTACTCGCCGCCCATCCCGTCGGGATGATGGTGGGCATGCCGTTGGTGCGGGTCCGCGCGGCAGACGCCGCTCGCCGCGTCGGCCCGCTGATCTGGACTGCTCTGCTGCCACTGCCCGCCTTGGTCGTGGCAGGCATCGTGCCGTCGGTGTGGGTCGTCGTCGGTCTCCTGGTCATCTCCGGCGTCGGGCTGGTCTACCACCCCGTGCTGCAAGCCGAGTTCCAACACCACTGTCCACCCGAGCTTCGCGCCAGTGTCGGTGGTCTTGCCCGCATGGCGCTGCGGTTGTCGCAGGGCGGAGGCCTTCTGGTCGGCGGGCTGGCTGCCCAGTTCTCCGGGTCCGCCGTCGCTGCTTGCGTCGGAGCCGGATTTGTGGGCTGTGGCTTGGCTGTCTGGGTCCTGCGGGGACGTCGCACCGCTCTCGCCCAGGCGAGTGCGTAGGACCGCGCAGTCCAGTGAATGGGTGAATTTGCGGATGCCGCACCCAGGTCCGCTCAGCGATCCTGCTCGCTGACACCCGAAGGGCGTCACGCGGACACCGCACCAGGGTCTCCGTCACGGCACTGCCATAACCGGTGCCCGTCGGAGTCGGCGTGTCACGAACCGACACCACCGCAGCAGCTGGGGAGCCACTGCGGGCGCCGAACACCCGGTACGGGTCCGTGATCACGGGAGGCGGGACAGTCTGGCGAGTTCGTCGGGGGACTCGCCAGACCCCCTGCCCCCGTGCCGATGAGCGCGCAGCCTGCGGCCGTCCACACGGGCAGGCAGTCATATGGGGGAGGACCGCCGTGGCGTCGACATCAGCGCCCGCGTTGTTCAGCAAACGCTACTGGGACAACCACACCGAAGTCGAAGACGCCCTCTGCGCGGACGGACCGGTGCACCACGCCGTCCTGCCCAACGGCGTCGGTGTCTGGGTCATCACCCGCTACGAGCAAGCCCGTGCGGCACTGGCCGACCCCCGACTGAGCAAAGACGCGGCACCCCTCAGCGACGTCATGCGCGCCAAACAAGCCGCCGCCGGTCACGGCACCTTCATGAGCGGCATGTTCGGGCCCTCGATGCTGTTCTCCGACCCACCCGAGCACACCCGCAAACGCAAGCTGCTGATGGGGGAGTTCACCGCCAGACGGGTAATCGCCTTGCAGCCCCGCATCGAGCAGATCACCGCGGAATTGTTCGACGCCTTGCCCGCGGACGACGAGGTCGACCTGGTCGCCGGCCTCGCCTTCCCACTGCCGGTCACCGTCATCTGCGAACTACTGGGCATCCCGGCCACCGACCGAGTATCGCTGCGATCGTGGACCGCGGACCTCATGGAGGACCTGCCCGAGCTCGTCGAACCATCCTCCACCGCGATGGCGGCCTACTTCGCGCGCCTGATCCACGACAAGCGTTCCCGTCCCGGTGACGACCTGCTGTCGGCTCTCATTCATACCGCTGACGCAGACCGGCTCACCCACGACGAGTTGATCGCTGTGGCGTTCCTGCTGCTCGTCGCGGGCCACGAAACCACCACCAACCTCATCGGCAACACCGTGCACACACTGCTGACCGATCGCACGTCATGGGACGCGGTAGCCGCCGACCCCACCCTGGCACGTGCCGCGGTGGAAGAAGTGCTGCGCTTCGACAGCCCGGTCCGCATGGCCACACACCGACTCAGCACACAGCCCATCACGATCGACGGGACCACCATCCCCGCGGGGGAAATCGTGCTGGTGGGCCTCGGCGCCGCCAACCGCGACCCGCGAGCATTTCCCGACGCCCAGCGATTCGATCTTCACCGCTCGACAAGCTCGCACGTGGCCTTCGGCCACGGCATCCACTACTGCCTGGGTGCCTCACTCGGACGACTGGAAGCCGTGACAGCGATAACCCACCTCACCAGACGATTCCCTCGAGCACGTCTGGTGAGGTCAGCACGACATCTGGAGCGACGGCAGTCGGCGATCATGAACGGCCTGGTCACGTTGCCGGTCATCCTTCAACCCTTCTAGGTGCCCGTTTCCGAGCTACGTCCGTTGGGTGAGCCGGCGGACGGTGATGCGGATCATGGACCAGCTGACCATGGCCTTGTGGTGGTGTCGTAGCCGTGCGTAGTCGCGGACGCAGCGGCGATGGCCGGTTGCCCCGGCCAGGATTCGTCCCACCACCCATCCTGGGCAGCACGGTGGAATACAGCAGATCGGGACGTCGGACGATCTCCACCACCAGGCAGAGGGACTTGCGAACCCAGTCGAGCAGGGCGCCCATATAGCCGCCGCCGGCCCACACCAACGAGATCCGCCCGCGGGCGGCGCCGTACATCCGGCGCAACAGGCTGCCCGCGCCGACCAGGTTCTGCGTCGAGGCCGATGACCAACACAGCCAACGACAACCCCATGGTGTCCGCGACGATCTGCCGCGTGCGGCCGGCGACCTTCTTCCCGTCATCCCAGCCGCGCGTGGCGCGGCCGCCGGTCTCGGCCGCGCGCACCGACTGCGAGTCCATGACCGCCGCCGACGGCGCCACCGTCTGGCGCTCCGCGAGCCTAAGCTCGGAAACGGGCACTTGCGGAGACCCCATCAGCGACCCCTGATCTGCCACGATCAGGGTCCATTTCATATCCGAATCGCCAGGGCACCACATGCGACTGGTCGCAAAATAGCGCTAGAGAAAGGCCGCCATGCCGCCCGCGCCGCACAGAATCAGTGCTGCCACGACCGCCATGCTCCACGAGGCATACTACAAAATCGCCCGCTTCGGCCACGATCACCATGCCATATACGACTGCGTCCGGGCGACACTGGCGAAGATCACCCAAATCGACGCGTTCTACGTCGGGCTGCTGCATGGAGCGAACAAGGTTCGCTACCCGTACGGCTATGAAGGCAGCCAATTCGACGACTCAGTCCTGCACACATTCGGTCTCAATGGCCCAACCGCGTGGCTGCTCAAGCACCAGCAAACCTACCGGTTCGCCTATGACAACGGCGCGGTACTCCACGCCGGAATCGCTTTCGGGGACACCAGTCGACTCTCGGCCGACGTCGTGACCGTGCCGCTGGTGCGTTCGGCCATCGAGGGACCTGGCCTGATCTTTGGCATGATCTCAATGCACAGCTACACGCCGAACACCTTCTCCGATGAGGATGTACGGGCAGCCGAATGGCTGGCTGGAGTGTTGGCTCGAGTCCTGATCCGTCAAGACGAGGATCGCAACGCGATCGCCCAGCTCGACCTCGCTGGCGAATCCCAACCGCATGTGTTGACCTCGGACCGGGTCATCGAATATCTCAGTGGCCGCATCGGCGACCTCCGACGCGGCGCGACCGACATATTGGTCACTCCGGAGGCGACCATCCAAGATCTGCGCGAGCAGCTGCGCGACGTCGTACACCGCTGCGAACAGATCCAGGTCGAACTCATCGAGATGACTGGAGACGTTGATCACGAGCCGGAGCGCCGATTCCTCAGCCTGACCCCAGCTGAACAGGCGCTGGCCATGCTGCTCGTCGACGGCTTAAGCAACCATGATCTGGCCCAAGAGCTCGGTATCAGCCTCAACACCGTGAAGACGCACCTGACAAGTATCCGCCGCAAGTACGGGATGTCCGACCGCACCCAGATCGTCGCGGATGTACTGCGTCACCTGCGGTGATGCCAGTGGCCTCACCCGCAGGGTGAGAACACGGGCGATCGGACCTACTTCCATGTGCGATGGTCATCGCAGCCACCGAGAGCGAGAGTCAACACACGGGTGCCACCTGGCATCGACATTCGGTGGATCGAGGAAATCGCATGAGGAACATACGCACGAGAACGGTTCTCTCCCTGGTGAGCGCACTGGCCATCAGCGGCCTGGTCGCAGCCGTGCCAGCGTCGGCAACCGACTCCGGAGGCGACGGCAACCCTGTCAACTGCGCGAACGCTCAGCCAGTGGCGTCCGTGCCGATCATCGGTGGAAATGGCGCAACGATCGGTCTGGTCGAGATGCGTTGGTCGGCCGCGTGCTCCGGAAACTGGACTCGGACGACTTCGTACATCGGAAACCAGAGGTTGGTCTCCGTGATCGAGACCAGCCCCTACACGAGGCAGGCCGTGGGAGACGACTACGCAACATCAAACTGGTCCCCGTATCTTCGTGTCGCTCCCAGTCAGCGAATGTGCTCGACGGGAAGCATTTTCAACAGCATCGGCGAGCAGTTCTGGGGACAGGTTTGCTCGAACTAGAAATCATGCTGAAACCGATGGGTCCGTAACTGGGAAGTCCAAGTATTACTGAGATCACGGGAGCCTCGGTCCTCCCGTTGTAAGTGTCGAAAATCAACGGCAAGTTGCTTGCGGCTACAAGGTGGTGTCGACGGAAGTCGATCGGTGGCCACGTGAAAACTTCCGTATCGACGTTCCAGTAGTGTGCGCCACCGAGCTCCGGCTGCACCGTAGAGCGATGCCGTTCGTTGCCGAGTCGACAAGTTTAGTGCCCTTTTCGAACTGAGGGACTGAAGGGCACTTTGTGCGCGGACAGGAAACTCCTGGTAGATCGGCCGGTATCCATGTGCCGTTCTACCAGGAGTTCCATTGCTATCACGCCCGATACCCGCGGGTAATTCCACCGCGGGTATCGGGCGCTGTCGCCTTGCCGCCTTGCCGCCTCTCGCCCACTCTGCGTCACCATGCCGCCCCGGTGGTGAGAAAGTCCCGTAACCCCCGATTGACCTCCACCGTCTCACCAACCCTTCCAGTCAGCGTCCGCTCGCAGAGGAGCGCGCACGCTGCCCGGTGTACCACGCACCCAGCTCGGCACGGTTGGCCAACCGAAGCTTGCGCCGCGCGTTGTCCACATGCCGGTCGACGGTACGCGGAGAGATGTACAAACGGTCACCGATCTCTTTGCTGTTCAACCCATCGGCCACCAACGCCGCGACCTCGTATTCGCGCACGGATACCCCGCCCGGAAGCACCAACTCGCTTTCGGAGCCCACACGGAGATCAACCTTGGGAAGATCGGACAGCGCCAGTGCCGAAAGCTGCTCGGAGCGCATCTTTCTCCCGCGATCCAGGTGCTCGGCGAAGCCGCCGCCCAGACCACGCTGAACACGCTGGTGCGCCTGCTTCTGCAAATACAACCACGGGAACAACCCGTCCAGTGCCACCCTGCACTCCTGCTGCTGGCGCTCCGACGCGCCGAACAGGACCGCGCTCAACTCATGCAGACGCAGGGCCGCTGCGATGCACGCCAACAGCCAGGTCCCCCACACCGGCCCCCACGTATCACCCATCGCGAACTGCATCCGCAGCGACTGCTGGGTCAAGCCGTACGCCTCACGGAGATCACCGTGCAAGAACTCGAACAGACCACGGGTCCACAGCCCCCACGAGATCGTCCACTCGGCACCATGCGCCTCCGCGGACGCCAACACCCGACCCGACGCATCGTCCGCAGTCCTCTTGTCTCCGTAGAAACATGACGCCATACCCAAAAACAGCAACGCCATGTGAGCCTCGCTCGGGGGAGAGGAACGCTCAGCGGCTTCGACCGCGGCGGCCAGCTTCTTGACCGACCCTCGCGCACGCATCTGATCGGGCTCCGCGAGCATCAGGTACGTGCCCTCGACATACAGCACAGGGCCGGAATGCTCCGCACCCAATTGCTTGGCCACCTCCCGTGCACGGCGCAACGCTGGGGCGACCACCGACCCATCACCAAGGACGAGACCGATCCACACGAAGTTCAGCAAGGCGGCCAACAACGCCGGAGTCGGCTCCGGGCCGTGGATGCGAATGGCGTACTCGAGCAGATGACGAGTCTGAGCGAGCAGCCCGGCGAACACACCTACCCTTCCCCGCGACAAGTCCGCGGCCATCTCCGCAGCGGCTTCGGCCTGGCCGGGCTGGGACCCGTAGTACGCGATCGCCACACGCAGGTTGGCCCACTCGTCTCGCATCTGTTTGAGATACTCGACTTCCCGAGGACTGAACCAATCCTGGGTGACAATGCACAGCGCATCACGGTAGTAGTCCGCGTGAGCCTGGTGGAGATGCTGATGGCCGCCGCCATCACGAAGCATCCGAGTACCGAACTGGGCGATCGTCCCCAGCATCCTGTAGCGGGTGCGTCTGGTGATGTGACTGGTCTCCGTGATCAACAAAGACTTGTTCACCAGGCCGGTCAGCAGGGCTTGGACGTCGTCAGGCTCGATCCCGCTGCCCGCGCAGACCGACTCGACCGCGGCGCGTCCGAACCCGTCGGGAAACACCGACAGTCTCGCCAGCAGCAGTCGTTCGGCCGGTGAACACCGTCCTGCCGACCATTCCAGTGTCCACAGCAGTGACTGGTGAGCCCGTTTGCTGGTCCGGTCCCCGTCGACCAGCAATCCGAATCGCCCATCCGGTTGGCCGAGCCCTTCGGGACGCTTGGCCAGTTGGTCTCGGAGGTCGATGATCGACATCTCTCCGAACCTGGCGGCGGCAAGCTCGATCGACAACGGCAGTCCGTCGAGCAGGGTGCACACATCCCTGACCACCGGGAGGTCCTGGTCGGTCACGTGCGCGCCCGCCGCCGCGGCTCGATCAAGGAACAACTGGACGGCCGGAAAGTGCTTCTCGCCGGCAGGCAACTCGCCGGACCAGCATTCGGTACCCACAGCCATCGGCTGCAGTCGGATGATGTGTTCGCTACCCAGCTTGAGCCGTTCCTGGCTGGTCGTGAGGATCACGAGACCCGGACACTCCTCCAGCAGACTTCGGACGAGCTTGCTCGTCGCGGCCAGCAAGTGCTCGCAGTTGTCCAGGATCAGCAGAAGCCGTCGATCGCTCAGCGCTTCGATCAACCTGGTCGTCGCGGCCTCGGCATCGACGTCATAAGAGTTGTCGATCATGCACAGCGACTCCGCGACCTGCAGCGCAAGAAGGTCGGGATCGTGCAATCCGCTCAGGGCAACGCGCCACACGCCGTGGCTGTAGGTTCCCCGGTCCTTCGCTCGTTGACCGACCTTGATCGCCAGACGGGTCTTGCCGATGCCGCCCATGCCGGTCAACGTCACATGCCGCGCGCCACTGGCGAAGAGTCCCTCCACGTCGCGCACATCGTCGTGGCGTCCGACGAAACTGGTGGTATCAGCCGGCAGGTTCCCGTCATCGCGTCGGCTCACCTGTCCTGCCTCGTACCTATCACCGGTCCCTGTCGGCACGTGTCCCCTACGCGCCGATCTCGACCATCCATGGTGTAGATCATGAGCCCCCCTAGACACGTCCGAGCCGTCCTGCGGCTGTGAGGTGCTTCCTCCCCGAAGCACGTAACGAACTGTGACACCCGTGCCGCAAATCCGCCGCACTATTGCGGTAACCACGTGGACGTCTACTTGATTCCCGCTGTCGTCGATGCGTCGTTCGTGCAGCTAGCGCACGACGAAGCCCGGCTTCCCGTCGAGCTGGGAAGCCGGGCTCGTGTCGAACAGCGTTCGAGGACATCGATACGGACGGTCACCACCGCATCGTTGCTCACGGCGTTACGAAACCTCAAAGGCTTCGATGGTGATGTCACTCGTTTGGTCTAGTCAATATCGCCAATCTCGTCACTCTGCGTTGATTGAGTGCTGCGCATGTGAGTGATCAGCGCGTGTATCTCCACGATTCGTCGCTGCGTGCAACTAGCGTGCATCGAGGGCGAAGCGTCCGTCCGACTACAGGACCAGCCGCAATGAGCGTGACGAGCGATGGGCAGCGGAGGGACACGTCACCAGTCGATGTCGCCAAACGACGCCCAGTCGATATCGCCGACCACGAGCCGGCACTGGTGAACAGATCGGGGGGACAGTGCACAGAGGTCGACCACGAAAGCCTCCAGAAGGGATGGCACCCGCGCAGCACGAATCACGGCCTGGCCCCAGGCCGGTTCCGTCCTGCGCACGTGCTGGGGAGTCACGAACCTCGTCCAGCATCCCCAACCGCACGGCGCTGCCCAAGAGCCGATCGGCTCGATCTTGGATCACCCTGCGTGTCCGACGCTGGTCGCTGTGGACACTCCCGCGCCCCGTCCTGTTCTACGTACTGGCCGTCGAAGCGCTCGCCTGCGGCATCGTCACCGCCGACGCCCTCTCGGGAATCACGGTCGACGTGCAGCGATGGCTGCACTTCACGATCCTCATCACTGCCGCACACATCCACCAGCTGCTGACCCGCGCCCCCGAAGAACGACGACGCGCATCACACGGCTCCGAAGGCCTGCACAGCGACCTGACCTCGATCTTCACCTTCCCCGCCGCCGTCCTGCTACCGCTGCCCCTAGCGATCATGCTGATCGTCAGCGTCCGCGCAGCAAGATTCGCCATCGCCAGAAAGCCCCTGTTCCGATGGCTACTGTCCAGCTCCTCCATCGTGCTCGCGGCCTGCTCCGCCCACGCCATCAGCGCTCACGTCCTTGGGACCCGTTCGTCCGGTGACGACGACCTCTTGCTGCAAGCAGCGCTGGCCTCGGCCGCGGTCATCTTCGTGGGACAGCAGATGCTGATCGTCGCCGGAGCGAAGATCCTGTCGGCCACCGACGGAACGCCGTCTGCCGTAGAACTATTCGGAAATCGGGAACACCTGGCCGACGTCACCCTCAGCATCACCCTCGGCGTGGTCCTCGCATCCACCGCCGCCAACCCGTTGACCACCATGGGCATCTTGATCGTGGCAACATCGATCAACACCCTCATCACCCACCGCGAGCGCGGACGCCGCGACGGCGGTACGGGCCTCATCACTAAAGCGCGCTGGGAAGAACTCGCCAACGCTGCCATCCACGCTGCCGCTCGCGCCGGGCACAGTGTGGCCCTGCTCGTCGTCGACCTGGACCACTTCAAGAGTGTCAATGATCAACACGGCCATTTGGTCGGCGACATGCTGCTCCAACGTGTCGCCGACGTGCTGGCCCAGTCCACCCGTGCGGGTGATCTTGCAGGTCGCTACGGCGGTGAAGAATTCGTGGTCTTGCTCAACGACGCAGACGAGGCCTTACACGCCGCAGAGCGCATACGCAGCCGTATCTCGAAGATCGTTCTCGTGTTCGAGGAGAAGCGCGGTGGCGGCAGGGCCAGTATCGAAGATCGAACCGCGTCCATCGGAGTCGCTGTCGCACCACCGCAAAGTCCGATGAGCTTGTCTGATCTGTTCAAAGCGGCAGACCAGGCTCTCTACCAGGCAAAGCGGCAAGGTCGTGATCAAGTTTACCTGGCAGGCCTAGAGGCAACATCGATGCTACAAACCTTGAATGGTCAAAGTTGATCCTGCTGCTCACGACATGCCCTTGATGACAGTGCCCAGAGTTGGGTATTCCGGAGTCATCAGGTACGCGGATGGAGATCGCCTGTCCGAGTAGACCAGGCCACACGCGAAGCGAGTCACGCAAGCAACTACGGATCGACCGCGAGCCCGTCTGGGACAACCTTGACATCGATTCGTTGCCCGGTGAAATCGCCGACGCCCGCGCCGAGATGAGTGCCACCGACGAGCAGTTACGGCTGCTGCCGACCTGCGGCCACGAATTCGTCGAGCCCCGCTCCTACATTGTCGATGCCCTTGCCTGGGCCGCTGGAATGTCGGCCTCCGGCGTGTGAACCGCCTACGACGCCGAGATCGGCGCTGTTGCCCGGCGGCTCATCGGCACCAAACTCTGCCGCCGTGACATCGACGACTAGTTTCACCTACTAACACCAACGGTGACGAGGAGTAGCGCCGCATAGAACTGGGGTGGTCACTACGAGAAGATCGAGGACGACCCGCGTTGTTGGAGGGCCTGCTGGACCATGAGGACCAGCGGAGAATATCTCACTCGGTAGGAGTAAGGAACCCTGTTACCTCCGGCGGTACTCTGCGGCTGAATGTCGCAGACTTGAAGTTGGCACCCCCGGTAAATGTCGCCGATTCGAAGTGGGTGTAGGGGCTGGCGAACATCACCGACCCAAAGTGGGCGTAACCGGTGAACGTCGCCAAGTCGAAGTTGGCTGATCCGGAGAACCTTGCGGACCCGAAGAAGACGCTGCCGTCGAACTTGGACGACTCAAAGTCGGCGTTCAGGGTGAACGACGCTGACCCGAAGTCGGTAGGCCCCGAGAACCTCGCTGACTTGAATTCAGCGCCGCCGACGAACGTCGCCGACCTGAAGTGGATGACGCTGGTGAACGTCGCCGATCCGAAGTCGGCGGAGCCCGTGAACGTCGCCGACCCGAAATCGGCAACGCCGCCGGAGAACGTCGCCGATCCGAAGTCGGTAGGCCCCGAGAACCTCGCCGACCTGAAATCAGCGCCGCCGCCGATGAACGTCGCCGACCCGAATCGGGCGGTCCGTGTGGTGCACTGGCTCAAGTCGAAGCCGATCAGGTGAGCGCCAGTGAGGTCGAGGTCGGTGTCGGCCCAGTAGGTGAATAGTGGCTGCTCCCCGGAGCCCTTACGAAGGTGGTCACGCAAGACCCGCTGGGCGGTAACCCGCACCTCACGCTCCTGGACCCATTCGCGGTGCTCGGCCAAGGCCGTCTTGTAGTCCGTGTCCTCCGTCTGCGGCAGGTCGCCGGGAGACTCGAACGGCATCCGTAGGTACGCGCAGAACACGCTGACTACGGTGGGCCGCTGTTTTACATTGTCCTGGGCCAAGCGCTCCAGTGCATATATCCCGCCTAACCGAACTGCGGCTTTGCCCGATCCGAGCTGTTCGACTGCCTTGAGGTACAACTCTGTAATCCGCCGCTCCACCGCATCGACACGGTTGTCCTCAGCCACCTGTTCGGCGTGGGCTTGGACCTTCTCGCGCTGTGCCAACTCGCGCTTGCGCTCCTCCAGTTCGAACTCCTGGGTTTGCTGGCGCCGCGCCGCGAGATACAACGCGAACAGCCCACCGCCACCGACCACGATCGACGCCGCAAGTTTCAGCACGTCCAAGTGCGCGGTAGCTCGTTTGTCCAGGTCCGGCAGCGCGCTGTCGACCCAATGCCACATCGCCACCGTGATCACGACGTCCACCACCAGGACCAGCAATGCGACCGCAGCCATCGTCCGCCGCTGCAACGGCGACCGTGCCGCCACCATGTTCGGCGCGGGCGGGACTGCAGGGACGTCCTTAGAGTTGTCCATGCTCATACGGTCGCGCAGCGCGCCGTCAGCGCTACATCTCACCGGCGATGTGCTGTGTTGCCAAGGCGTCAAGCCCGCTCAGCACTAATCCGGTAGACCGTGTTCAGTGAACTTCGGAGGCGGAACCGCAGATCATGGTCTTCGGCGAAGAAACGCTGCGCATCGGCCTCTGACAAGGGCCTTCATTGACTTCAATGTCATCACTCGGGCCGCTGCTCACCAGAGTCACCCGATCGGACGCGTGGCCGGTAGACGGGTAAGACTGGTTCGCGCCGATGGCGGGGCCGCCCGGCATCATCAAAGGTTGTGGTGCGCGGGTTGGTGTCGATGCGCCCAGTTTGGCGCCAGCTCGTCTTCCGCCGTCCCGGCCCGTATTCCGATGTGCGCTGTCAACCGCGACCGTGACCGGGCTTGGAGATCCTTGGCTCGCCGACACGGTCTGTACGGCGCGGTGCCGCCCGCGGTGCACTGGCGTCTCGCGCTGCGGTAGGGGGCGCGCTTGCGGGAAGTACTGCGTTGGGCCGACGGCGTCGCGGCTGACGAAGCCTCGTGGTCGACCGGCTTGGTGGTTGACCACGAACCGATGCGTGAACGCACTCGTGCGCGGCGTTGAACCGAATCACCAGCCGGTGCCCGACATGAGCACCGGCTGGTTGTTCGCGGGTGAGGTTCGGCCCAGCACTAGGTGCCGTCGACCTCGGCCTTGCGAACAGCGTTTGCGGCCAGCTCGGCCCGACGCAAGCCCGCGCCCGGCGGCCTACTTGCCCGCAGTTCGGCGGCTCCTGTGTCCTCGTTCTGTACCACCGTCATGACTTCGGTCGTGGGTGCGTACGCGAACGGTGCCTGCGACCCGCAGGTGCCGGTGCTCTTGGCCGCGCGAACGGTGTCTGCGGCCCGCTCGGTCGCCCTGGCATCGGGGGTTTCCCGGTGTGGTTGTGAGACGTGACATGTTGCTGTTCACGGTGGGTTCTGAGGGGTTGGTGCTCCCTCGAAGGTGGGCGGCGTAGTGCTCGCTTTCGAGGTTGTCCGCAGTCTGCTCGGCGGTGCTCGTAGCCCTCGGCCGACGTCGCCGATGTCGGCGTTGGGCTGGTGTTAGGTCGGGGGACGTGACATGTGCTGGCCAGGCCCCTGGTTGTGCTGGGGCTTGGTACGCGGGTGGGTTGTCGGCACGCCCCAGCATGTCCTCGGCTGGCTCGTCGTCGGCGCGGGCGACGGTCGGCGTCGAGTTGTCGGCGCGGGGTGTGGGGATTCGGTAAGGAGGTGATGCGGCCCTTGACACCGCGGGCGATCCTGCTCGGCGGGGGCCGCCGTGCTGGGCCTCGGGGTAAACGCGGCGGTGGCGCTGCTGGTTAGCTTCGCCAGGACCGCTGCCCGTCGCCGGCTGGACGCGAGATCTGCACCGCCGCCACCTTGCTGGTCGGAGCTGGTGGCGCGGCCGCGTTGCTACTGGCCGCCCGCCGCCAACGCGCGGCCGAGCTGGCCCTGGAAGTGCAGCGCAGAGCCGTCGCCGATACCGCGAACGACGCTGCCGAGCGGCGGATGACCGAGCTATGCGTGAAGGCGGCCGAGCAACTGGGCTCGGATAAGGCCGCGGTCCGCCACGGTAGTGGCCGGACATCAGCACGGCGATCGCCCGCCGCAGCCGCACCGGGTCCTTGGAGGTCCTGATGATCCGTTGACGTTTCCGGCCTTCGTCCATCGACAACGACCGCACGAACACACTCGGTCCGAGAACCACCACCACGTCCCGCACTCGACATGCGTGACAAGCCTGGCCCTTTTCCTGGGGAGCCAGTTACCCGGTCTACCCTCCGAGACACACACCACTAGTCGGTTTGTGCGACAACTTTCCACGGCTGCGCGGATCTCGAAATGGCGATGGTCTGCCGCGACGGAGCTGTCTGACTAGGGGCGCAGCAGGCTGATGGTAGGTGGGCAACAACCTTTGGATCCATGATGGCGTTGGTGGCGAGCACTCGATAGAATGCGGTGCCGCTCGGTGACAGTCTATTGTGGCTGATGTGCCGTCTTGAGCATCCGTATGGCAATCCCTTGCTCATACGTTGGAAAGGCTGAGCGGCTCAAGCTTGGGATGGCCAACATCGCTCAGTCAAGCGGTAGCGGTGCTCGGTACAAATGTTTTGATCACGGTGTCATCTCCGGCCATTCGTACATCCACCTCGAAGTCGCGGATGTCAGCAAGGTCGTGACCTTTCCGTCGCAACACGTCGACGAGTAGGGCCTGCAGTTCGGCGTGAACATCCGGATCGGCTTCCACTTCGATCCGCCTGAACGAAGAACCCAGATACAGCACCTCCAGGTCCAGCAGTCGCCTCCCATCTTGCTGCGAAGGCAAGGTCGTGACCTCCGACTCGATACGGTCGGCCGCGACCTGGACAACGTGCTCGGCAGCCTGTATGACGAGTTCATCCGAAGTCCACAAGACCTGTGCCCGAACGCCGCGGCTGATGCTGATAAGCCCCTCGTTCTTCAGCACGCCTATAACCCGGTGGGCAGTGGCTGTCGAGATGAAATGGCGCTGCGCGACCTCCTTGGTAGTAGGAAACGGATTGGACTCGGTGAACTCTCCGGACTTGATCAAGTATCGATACTCGCTGGCGATCTTTTCAAATGGATTCTGCCCCTGAGCTACCGTTCCGCGAGGACGCGCAGGCATTCGAGCGGACAGGTCTCCTGCAGCGCGCTGGTCTCGTTCCGCAATGAACGCTGCGTATACGCGCAGGGTGGTCGTACCTCCGCCGCTGTGACCCAGCCGTCCGGCGACTGTTCGGATGTCGACTCCAGCCGCAATCAGTTCGGTCGCAGAGTAGTGCCGAAGGTTCTTCAACAAGGTCTTGATACCCAGTCTGGCCACCATGCGCTCGTAGCGCTGGCTGACGGAGTCCGGGATGGAGTAGGTGCTGCTGTCCGGCGCGAGGGAGAAGATGAACGCGTCACCTGCCAGTTCGACTCCTACCGAAGTCGCTTGTTCCGCACAGCGAGTCCAATGCTCCTCCAGGACGATGATGGTCTCGGTATCCAAGGTGACCTGGCGCTGCTGATGGGTCTTGGTGTCCTTCTCCCAGGTTTCGCGTCCGCGCTGAGCGATGCTGGACCGCACCATCAGCACCCACTCGCATCCCGCCTGCTCGCCACACAGATGAACTGTCCCGTCGAGGCCCGGTGCATGCCGCTTGTGGATCCGCTCCCAACGCAGAGCGCACAGCTCTCCACGCCGCACACCGGTCGTCATGGCCAACCACAGCAACGTGCCGAAATCCGGTTGGTTCCACGCCTCGTTGAGAATGAGGGCGGCCTGCTCGGGGCTGGGAGGCTGAGGATCCGGCTTCGGGGCAGCCGGAGGCTCGGCCTGTGTCATCGGGTTGATCATGAGCCACTTCCACCGCACTGCCTTCTTCATGGCACCGCTCAGGATGAAGTGGATCTGTCGGATGGTCGACGGGGCGAGCGGCACGCACTTGTGTGGAGTGCACCGCGGGTCGCAGGTGTGCTCCCGACGTGTCCGGTGGTCCACACCGCTCCTACGGCGGTCGCAGTGCGCTCGGCACCGTCGGAGTTCGCCATAAAACGAGTCCAGGTTGTCAGAATCCAACTGACCGACCTGAAGCTTGCCGATCAAAGGCCTTATATGCGTTTTTGCTTTCTCTACGTAACCATCCAGTGTGTTTCTGTCACCGGCGAAGTTTTCGGCGGTCAAGTAGCGGTCGAGAAGCTGGCTGACCGTTGCTGTGGTCTTGCGGTTCCGCTTCTCGTCCACCTCGTTGAGGAACCGAGTCCGAACCACCTCGGCTTCGTTCGCAACCGTGGGACCTGGGGGGATGGTCTCGGTGAGGTACAGCGCCCTACCGGTGACCTGATCTTTGCCCGCGTAGACGCGAACGCGGTACGCGCCGCTGGGAAGGACATCGATCGCCCCACGCTGCTTTTTCTTGATAGCGCCCCGTGCCATGACACGAGCTTAGGCCCGGTCCATGTCATGAGTCATGTCATGGACCGGGCCTTCGCATCCAGGGATTGACCATTTCCCCTGGTAGACCGTGGCGCCCCCGGCAGGATTCGAACCTGCGACCTCGGGATTAGAAGTCCCTCGCTCTCTCCACTGAGCTACGGAGGCTAGAGGGGATGCCGACCACGTGCGGTAGCAGCGTAGCCGTCCCCAACGGTCTCATCGCCGGAGGACGTTTGGTTGTTTCCGTTCGGAGACCCGAATATCGGCTAACCAGTGCGAAAAGTGACGCAGATCACCTCGGAGGGCGGGTGGAGGCCCTTCGCACCAGTTCCACGGGAACTCTGACGGGTCCGCCGGGGCTTTCTCCGTCGAGCAGCCGCAATGCCAGCTCGCCCGCTCTTCGTCCCTTTTCGGCCAGCGGTTGCCGCACCGTCGTCAACGGCGGTTCGGCGTTGCGGGCGTCGGGCACGTCGTCGAAGCCGGTGACCGACACGTCGGCGGGCGTGGACAGCCCGGCGTCGCGCACGGCCTGGAGGGCGCCGAAGGCGAGCTCGTCGGACGCGCAGAGCAGGGCCGTGGGTCTGGGGTCCTGCTCCAGCAGCCACCTCGTGCCCGTGCGGCCCAGCTCGCGTCTGCTGCCGCCCGACTCCCAGACCGGCACGTCGGTGATCCCGGCGTCGGCCAGCACGTCGAGGAAGCCCGTCAGCCGGTCCCTGCTGACCCGGAACGTCGCCTCGGCCCGTCGGCGCGCGTCGACCGGGCCCGAATGGCCGCCGGGGCGCAGCGCGAACGTGAGGACGCCGAAACGCCGATGGCCCAACAGGAGCAGGTGCTCCGCGGCCGAACGGGCGCCACCCGTGTCGTCCACTTCGACGCGCGCGGTGCCCGGCAGGACCGGTTGGTCTACCACCAGCATCGGCAGGCCGCGGGCGCGCACGGCGGCGAGGGCGGGCGCGTCGTCGGGCAGCGAGTACGCCACGAACACGTCCGCCTGCGCCCTGGCCACGGTCTCCGGTCGCGGTCCGCCGGTCTCGTTGCCCGGCATCAGCACCAGGCAGTGGTCCCGGCCGTCCACTGTGGACGCGAGACCGTCGAGGACCACGGTGACCGCGGGGTCGGAGAACGCCGCGCTGAGCGGCTGGCCGAGCATGAAGCCGACGGCGGCGCTGGACCGGGTCGCGAGGCTGCGGGCCACGGGGTCCGGTCCGGCGTAGCCGAGGTCGAGCGCCGCGGCCATGATCCGCTCGCGCAGGGCGGCGGAGAGCTGGTCCGGGCGGTTGTAGGCGTTGGACACCGTCGCGCGCGAAACCCCGACGACACCGGCGACGGTGTCGAGCGTCGGCTTGCGCGGTCGGGCCAGGTCCACACCGCAGAGAGTAGCCACTGGTCGCGGTGATCGGACTGGACGGATCTGAAGCGCTTCAGTCATGCTGGGTCCGACCCCGAGAAGGAGGACCGCCTTGCTGTCTCCACGACTTGCCGTGTTCGTCGTCTTCGTCTTCAACGGCGCGGTCTTCGGCTCGTGGGCCGCCCGCGTCCCCGCGCTCGCGGCGCAGGTCGGCGCCGAGGAGGGCACGCTCGGCCTCGCGCTGCTCGGCGCGAGCACCGGCCTGGCCCTGACCGCCCCGTTCGCCGCGCGGCTCTGCGCCGCCTTCGGTGCCCGCCGCGTCGTGCTGGTCAGCGGTGTCGCGAGCGTCGCGGTCCTGCCGCTGCTGGCGCTCACGGCCACCCCGCTGCACCTGGGCCTGGCGCTGTTCCTGCTGGGCGCGAGCATCGCCGCGCTGGACGTGTCGATGAACATCGCCGCGGTCGGCGTCCTGCGCGCACTGGACCGGCCGCTGATGCCGCAGTTCCACGCGGGCTTCAGCTTCGGCGGCCTGATCGGCTCGGTGGGGGCCGCGTTCGCCGCGGCCGCGGGCTGGGGACCGACCCGCCACTTCCTGGTCGCCTCGGCCGTCGGACTGGTCGTGCTGGCGCTGGTCGCCCGCCGGGTCCCCGGCGACGCCGGGGAACGCGGCCGGGACACCGCCGTCGCCCAGCCGACCGTGCTGCGCCGCCCGGTCCTGTGGCTGCTGGCCGGGATCGCGTTCTGCTCCGCCATCGCCGAGGGCGCGTCGGCCGACTGGTCCGCGCTGTTCCTGGTGCGGGAGCGGGGGATGGGCGACGCCGCCGCGGCGGCCGCCTACGCCGTGTTCTCCATCACGATGGCCTGCGCCCGGTTGGCGGGGGAGCCCGTGCAGCGCCGGTGGGGCCCGTACCGGCTGCTGGTCGGCGGCGCGGTGGTGGCCTCGATCGGCCTCGCGGGCGCCGTGCTCGTCCCGGTCCCGGCGTCGGGCTACGTCGGGTTCGCGCTCGCCGGACTGGGGCTCGCGTTCGCGTTCCCGGTCGTGATGGACCTGGCCGGGGACGCCGGTCGCCGGGCCGACGGCACCGGCGGCGAGAGGGAGCTGGGCCTGGTCACGACCGTCGCGTACACAGGGTTCCTGGCCGGGCCGCCGATCGTCGGCGGCCTCGCCCACCTCAGCTCGCTCACGGTGTCGCTGGGCTTCGTCGCGGTCGTCTGCGCGCTGATGGCGCCCGCGGTCCTGCTCGCCGCCCGCTCCCGCCGCCGCGAACTCGCCGCTACGCGACCGGAATCCGCGCCAGCGCTGCCTTGAGCAGCGGCGCCATGGCCGCCACCATCTGCTCGGGCCTGCCGCCGGTCTGGGTCATCGCGACCAGGATGCTGCGGTTCGCGTTGACGGCGATCGTTGCCGTGCAGACCTCCTCGGGGCCGTTCAGCTGGCAGAACAGCCACGTCGAATGGCCGTCCACGAGCTGCTCCTGACCGCCCTTCTGCCGGTCCCGAACCTGCTCGTAGCGCTGGTAGAGGGCCGTCAGCACGGTGCGGCCGTTCGCGCTGCCGTCGTCCAGCACGAACTGGCACGACTCCTGCACGGCGTCGTCCTGGCGGCGCGGTTCCCGCTTGAACGCGCCGATCGCCTTGAGGTCCGCCGCGTCGAGCATCTTGCACGGGTCGACGCCGGTCACGGTGCGGGGCTTGGCGATCTTCGGCGCGGGTCCCGTCGGGGCTGACGACGACGAGGGCGTCGAGGTCTTCACGGCGGCGGTCGTGGTGGCGCTCGGATCCGGGAGCGCGGAGCCGTTGACGCTGTAACTGCAGCCCGCGAGGGCCAAGGCCGCCAACAGGATCGGCAGCGCGCGAGAGGGGCGGGTCACGGGGCGAAACCGTAGTGGGTGCGTTCCCCCACGTCCTGCGGTTGGTGGGGGACGTGACAGGCGGCCTAGGCTCGATGCGTGTCATCCGAAGCCCTCGCCGACGTCCAGACCCCGCCGAGCCCCCGCAGGAGGCGAACGGGACTGGTCCCCCTGCTGGTGGTCGGGTCCGGGATCGCGGCGCTGGTCGCGGCCGGGCTGTCGTCGGCCACGGGCAACGACCGCATCGGCCTGATCGTCGTCCGGGTGCTCACCGAGTCGGCCGCCGTGGTGACCATCGGGTCGCTGCTGCTGGCCGCGTTCCTGGTGGCGCCGCAGGCTTCCGGGCTGCTGGCCGCCGACGGCTACGCCGCGCTGCGCACCGCGGGGTGGACCGCGCTGCTGTGGACGTTCGGCTCGGTGCTGGCCGTGCCGTTCACCGCGGCCGACGCGTTCGGCCAACCCGTGTCGACGATGCTGAACCCGGCCGAGCTGTTCCAGGCGGCCGGGCTGATCGAGCAGGCGCGCGCGTGGATGTTCACCGCCGTGATCGTGGCGCTCATCGCGCTGGGCAGCACGATCGTGCTGTCGTGGGGCTGGACCGCGGTCCTGTTCTTCCTGGCGCTGTTCGCGCTCGTGCCGGTCGCGGTCACCGGCCACTCGTCGGGCGGCGGCTCGCACGACATGGCCACCAACAGCCTGCTGTTCCACCTCGTGGCCGCCGCGCTGTGGGTCGGCGGGCTCATCGCCCTGCTGGCGCACGGCCGCCGCCGCGGCGCGAACCTGGCGCTGGCCGCGACCCGGTTCTCCGCGGTGGCGCTGGTCTGCTGGATCGTGATGGCCGCCTCCGGCGTGGTCAACGCGCTGGTGCGGCTGCCGCTGGGCGACCTGTTCACCACGAACTACGGCCTGCTCGTCGTGGCGAAGACGGCGGCGCTGCTGCTGCTCGGCGGCATCGGCTACCTGCAACGGATCCGCGGCGTGCGCAACGTCGTGGAGACCGGGGCCGGCGCGGCCCTGCTGAAGCTGGCGGGCATCGAGGTCCTGCTGATGTTCGTCACGCTCGGCATCGCGTCGGCGTTGAGCCGCACGCCCCCGCCGACCGACGGCAAGGCGCTGCCGAGCACCGTCGAGCTGCGCATCGGCTACGACCTCGCGGGCGCGCCCACCGCGTTCCGGCTGTTCTTCGACTGGCGGTTCGACCTGCTGTTCGGCACCGCCGCCATCGCGCTCGCGGTGCTGTACCTGCTGGGCGTCCGCAGGCTGCGCAAGCGCGGCGACACGTGGCCGGTCGGCCGCACGGTCGCGTGGGTGATGGGCTGCTTCACGATCCTGTTCGCCACCTCGTCGGGTGTCGGCCGGTACGCGTCCGCGATGTTCAGCGTGCACATGGAAGCGCACATGCTGCTGTCCATGCTGGCCCCGATCCTGCTGGTGCTCGGCGGTCCGGTGACGCTCGCGCTGCGCGCGCTGCCGACGTCGGGCAAGGACGGACCGACCGGTCCGCGCGACTGGATCCTGGCGTTCGTGCAGTCGCCGGTCGCGAAGGTGCTGACCAACCCGTTCGTCGCGCTGTTCCTGTTCGTGGGGTCGTTCTACGGCCTGTACTTCTCCGGCCTGTTCGACGCGGCGCTGCCCAACCACTGGGCGCACCTGGCGATGAACGCCCACTTCATCCTGGTCGGCTACGTCTTCTACTGGCCGGTGATCGGCATCGACCCCGCCCCGAACCGCCTGCCCCCGTTGGGGCGCTTGGGCCTGCTGTTCGCGTCGATCCCGTTCCACGCGTTCTTCGGCATCACGCTGATGAGCTCGCAGACCGTGATCGGCGACAACTTCTACCGCTCGCTCGGCCTGCCGTGGATCTCCTCGCAGCTGGAGGACCAGCGGCTCGGCGGCGGCATCGCCTGGGCGGCCGGGGAACTGCCGCTGCTCGTGGTGATGGTGGCGCTGCTGGTGCAGTGGGCCAGGTCCGACAACCGCGACGCCCGCCGGTCGGACCGGCGGGCGGACGGCGACGGTGACGCGGACCTGGCCGCGTACAACGCGATGTTGAAGAAGATGTCCGGCTCGAAGGACTAGAGCGGCTTGCGGAAGCCCTTCACCGCGAAGGCCCCGCCGACCGCGGCGATGACCAGGCTGGTCACGATCGCGGCGACCGCGCCGGTCACCGGCTGGGCCAGCGCGAGGCCGCGGGCGGCGTCCACGGCGTGGGTCAGCGGGTTGACGTTGGCGATGGCCTGCAACCAGCCCGGCAGGCCGGTGATCGGCACGTAGGCGCTGGAGGCGAACATCAGCGGGAAGATCGCCAGGAACCCGACGGTCTGCATCAGCTCGGCGTTGCGCAGCCAGGCGGCGATGGCGAGGAACACCCAGCCGAGCCCCCAGCCGACGACCAGCGCGAGAGCCAGCGCGGCGACGACCCCGAAGAACCCGCCCGCGGGGGAGAAGCCGAAGATCAGCACCGCGAACGTGATCATGACGAGCAGCTGGAACGCCGTGCGCACCAGGTCGGACAGGCTGCGGGCGATCAGCACGGAGCTGAGCCTGATCGGCAGCGAGCGGAACCGGGCCAGGACGCCGTTCTTCATGTCCGTCACCAGCCCGACGCCCGCTTGCAGCGCGGACTGCATGGCCGTGTTGACCAGGATCGCGGGCATCAGGAAGTCGATGTAGGCCACGCCCTGCGGGAAACCGGGGGTGTTCGCGATGCTGCTGAAGATCTGGCTGAACAGCGTCAGCATGATCAACGGCTGGAGCACGCTGAACACCACCATGCGGGGGTCGCTGACGACCGCGCGGAGGGATCTCTGCGTGAGGACCAGCACCTGGGTGCCGAAACCGCTGCCGCGCCACGTGGTGGTCGCCGTCGGGGCGGGCGTTTGAGCGAGCGTGGTGGTCATGCCCATCTCCTGTTCAGGCGGCCTTGTTGGCGGCGAGGGTGAGGTACACGTCGTCGAGCGTCGGTTCGCCCAGGGCCAGCTCGCTGGCCTCCAGGCCGACCTCGTCCAGCGCGCGCACCACGACGGCCAGCTCGCGCGAGGCGGTCACGGGCGCGGTGAGGGTGTTGCGCTCGGCGTCGAGCACCGGGTGCAGGCCCGCCAGCTCCAGCGACCGCTGGGCCTTCGGCAGGTCGGCCGCGGCGGCCAGGGTCACGGTGACCGAGCGCTGGCCGACCTGGGCCTTGAGTTCCGCGCTGGTGCCCGAGGCGACGACGCGGCCCTCGGACAGGACGGTGATCGAGTCGGCCAGCCGGTCGGCCTCGTCGAGGTACTGCGTGGTCAGCAGGACCGTGGTGCCGTCGGAGACCAGGCTCTCCACGATCTCCCACATGCTCAGCCGGCTCGACGGGTCGAGGCCCGTGGTCGGCTCGTCGAGGAAGATCACGTCCGGGCGGCCGACCAGGCCCGCGGCCAGGTCGAGGCGCCTGCGCATGCCGCCGGAGTAGGTGCGGGACGGGCGCTTGGCCGCGTCGGCGAGGTCGAACAGCTCCAGCAGCTCACCCGCCCGCTGCCGGGCCTCCCGCGGTGACGCGCCGAGCAGCCGGGCGATCAGCACCAGGTTGTCCGTGCCGGACAGCTGCTCGTCGACGGCGGCGAACTGGCCCGTGAGGCCGATCCGGCTGCGCACGTCGTGGGCCTGGCCGACCACGTCGAACCCGGCGACCCGCGCGGTGCCGGAATCGGGCGGCAGCAACGTGGTCAGCACGTTGACGAGCGTGGTCTTGCCCGCCCCGTTGTGGCCCAGCAGGCCGAGCACCGTGCCCCTGGGCACCTCGATGCTCACCCCGTCGAGCGCTCTGACGTCGCCGAACGCCTTGGTGACGTCCCGCGCCTCGATCATCAGGTCGGTCATTTCTCTCCCCCTGTCCGGATGGTGCCGTGCAGGAACAGCTCGACGAGCTGCTCCGGTTCCGCCACGCCCTCGCCGAAACCCTCGTGCTGCATGCGGTTCGTGAACACGATCCCCATCAGCAGCCGGGCGGCCAGCGCGGGCTCCACGCGCAACTGGGCGGCGTCGGGCTCGAACAGCCCGGCGATCCGGCCCATGACCCGCTGCATGCCCTCGGGCGGGCCCTTGCGCTCCTTGTGGTCCTCGTCGTCGTGCGGGTCGAACCCCGTGTCCCGCAGGACGCTCATGAGCGACCACATGCGGTTCAGGTAGCCGGTGACGGCGTTGACGGCGCCGATCAGCCGCTGCTCGATCGGGTCCGTCGGCGGGATGTGGTCGATCAGGTCGAGTTCGGTGTCGGGCTCCATGGCGCGCTTGAGCGCGCTGACCAGGAGCTCCCGCTTGTCCTTGAAAGCCCGGAAGACCGTGCCCTCCGCGACCTCCGCCGCCTTGGCGATCTGGCTGGTGGTGACGTTCGCGCCGTGTTCGAGCAGCAGCGGGATCGTGGCCAGGACGAGCGCCTCGCGGCGGTCCTCCGGGCTCATCGCCGGTGCTCGGCGACGACGGGGGGTGGCTTCCTCTGGCATGCCGCCACTGTATGAGTGAGCGCTCACTCATGTCAAGGAGTGAGCGCTCACTCATTCGTTGGGCGCTAGCACACGGGTACGACGATCGCGGTTCCAAGATCGCGAGTTGTCCACAGGCGGGGGAGTTGTCCACAGTTCGGGAATTCGGGCTTCCGCAGCGAAGTCGCAGGTCGGAAGCTTGATCCGGCGGAACCGAGAGCGGGGAATCAGGAGGCATGGGGATGGGTTGGAACGAAACGGCGATCACCGTCGTCGGCGTCGTGGCGAGCCAGGTCACGCACCGGGAGCTCGCCCTGGGCTACAGCCGGGCCACCTTCCGGGTGCTGTCCGTGGCGCGGCGGTACGACGCCGATGCCCAGGACTACGTGGACGGGGACAAGCTCTTCCTGCACGTGACGTGCTGGCGGCGGCTGGCCGACGAGGTGGCCAAGGCGTTGGTGAAGGGCGACTCGGTGATCGTCACGGGGAAGCTCCGCACCCGCGACTACGAGGTGGAGGGGGAACGGCGGAACGTCGTCGAGATCGAGGCGGTGGCCGTCGGCGCGGACCTGAGGTGGGGCCGGGTGACGGTCGAGCACAGCCGGTCCGGGACGCCCGACGTGCCCATACCGGGCATGCCGGACGTGGTGGCGCCGCGCAAGGAGGACGACCGGGTCCGGGAGGTGGCCGAGGCCCCGTTCTGACGGATAGGGGTTGAGCCCGCTTCCGCTTGGGGTAACTCTCTTGCGGAGGTGGAGAAGATGCCCGACCCGAGCATCAAGGACGAGAAGCTGTACCGGAAGCTGCGCGACGAGGGCGACTCGAAGGAGAAGGCCGCCCGGATCGCCAACGCGAGCGCGAAGGAGGGAAGGTCGGAGGTCGGGGCCCGAGGCGGCCGCGCGGCCAGTTACGAGGAGTGGACCGTGGAGGACCTGCGGAAGCGGGCGTCGGAACTTGACATCGACGGCCGGTCGAGCATGTCCAAGGATGAGCTGGTCAACGCACTGCGCAACCACTGATCGACTACCCCGAACGGGGTGTGTTGCAGGTGTGGGTGACCCTCGTCGGAGTTAACTCTTCAGTGTCGAAAGACGCGCTGCTGGCAACCGCGGTTCTGGCCGGATCGGCACCGCTCTACGATCGCGGCCATGGCCGAGTTCATTTACACCATGAAGAAGGTGCGCAAGGCGCACGGGGACAAGGTCATCCTTGATGACGTCACGATCATGTTCCTCCCCGGTGCCAAGATCGGCGTCGTCGGCCCCAACGGGGCGGGCAAGTCGAGCGTCCTCAAGATCATGGCCGGTCTGGACACACCGGGAAACGGTGAGGCGTACCTGGCTCCCGGCTACACGGTGGGCATCCTCCAGCAGGAGCCCCCGCTGAACGAGGAGAAGACGGTCCTCGGCAACGTCGAGGAGGGCCTCGGCGAGATCAAGGTGAAGCTCGACCGGTACAACGAGATCGCCGAGAAGATGGCGACGGAGTACTCCGACGAGCTGATGGAGGAGATGGGGACGCTCCAGGAGGAGCTGGACCACGCCAACGCGTGGGACATCGACTCCCAGCTCGACCAGGCGATGGACGCGCTCCGGTGCCCGCCGCCGGACGCGGACGTCACCAAGCTCTCCGGTGGCGAGCGCCGCCGGGTCGCGCTGTGCAAGCTGTTGCTCAGCAAGCCCGACCTGCTGCTGCTCGACGAGCCCACCAACCACCTGGACGCGGAGAGCGTCCTGTGGCTGGAGCAGCACCTCGCCGGGTACGCGGGCGCCGTCCTCGCCGTCACGCACGACCGGTACTTCCTCGACAACCTCGCCGAGTGGATCCTCGAGATCGACCGCGGCAAGACCCACCCGTACGAGGGCAACTACTCGACCTACCTGGAGAAGAAGGCCGAGCGCCTGGCCATCTCCGGCAAGAAGGACCAGAAGCTCCAGAAGCGGCTGCGCGACGAGCTGGACTGGGTCCGGTCGGGCGCCAAGGCCCGCCAAGCCAAGTCGAAGGCCCGCCTCGACCGCTACGAGGAGATGGCGGCGGAGGCGGAGAAGACCCGCAAGCTCGACTTCGAGGAGATCCAGATCCCGCCGGGCCCGCGACTGGGCAGCGTCGTGGTCGAGGTCAACGACCTGAAGAAGGGCTTCGGCGACCGCGTCCTCATCGACAACCTGACGTTCGACCTGCCGCGCAACGGCATCGTCGGCGTCATCGACCCGAACGGCGTCGGCAAGACGACGCTGTTCAAGACCATCGTCGGGCTCGAGAGCCCGGACGAGGGCAAGGTCAAGGTCGGCGAGACGGTCAAGCTGTCCTACGTCGACCAGAACCGCTCGGGCATCGACCCCAAGAAGACCGTGTGGGAGACCGTCTCCGGCGGCCTCGACTACATCCACGTCGGCAACGTCGAGATGCCCTCGCGGGCGTACGTCAGCGCCTTCGGCTTCAAGGGGCCGGACCAGCAGAAGCCCGCGGGTGTGCTCTCCGGTGGTGAGCGCAACCGGCTGAACCTGGCCATGACCCTCCAGCAGGGCGGCAACCTGATCCTGCTGGACGAACCGACGAACGACCTGGACGTCGAGACGCTCGGCTCGATGGAGAACGCGCTGGAGCAGTTCCCCGGCTGCGCCGTCGTGATCTCGCACGACCGGTGGTTCCTGGACCGCGTGGCGACCCACATCCTGGCCTGGGAGGGCACGGACGAGGACCCGTCCAAGTGGTACTGGTTCGAGGGCAACTTCGAGGGCTACGAGAAGAACAAGCTCAGCCGTCTCGGCGCCGAGGCCGCGAGGCCTCACCGGGTCACCTACCGCAAGCTGACCAGGGACTGAGCCGGGACGCATGGCGGCGAGAGGCGAAGCGCAGGCGGACGTCGAGGTGAGCACGCTGGTCGTGCCCGCCTGGCGGCTGCGTTGGCGGGCACCGGAGCTGGCTCTGGTGCTCGGGGAGCGTGCCGTGGCGCTCGCCTCCACCCGCCGTGACGAGGTGGACCGGTTGCGGGCGGAATCCCTGGTGATCTTCGCCAGCAACCGGATGGGGCGCGGTGTCCGCATCGCCGACCGCGCCTTGGACGCGCTCCGCGCGTCCGACAAGGCGGGCGAGCAGGAGACCTCCTGGCGCCTGCGGATCGAACTGGCCGCGTGCGCGACCGCCGTCGGAGCCCCGTTGACGGGCTTCGGCGCGGTCCGCCCGGTGCTGGCCGCGGAGGGCGTGCCGAACGCCCTCCGCGCCGCCGCGCTGGTCCAGGCGGGCGACTGCCTGGTCACCATCGGCCGCGGCCCGCAGCTGGCGATGGCGCTCAGCGAGGCCGACCAGCTCTACGTGTCCGACACCCTGCTCGACGCCGACACCCGGCTGCTGCAACGCGGCCTGCTGCACGCCTCCGCAGCAGCGCAGCACCGCCGCTGGGGCGACCTCCAAGCCGCGACCGACGCGGCGGGCAAGGGCCTGGAACTGCTGGCCGAACTGGGCGACCCGACCGTCGACAGCGGTCAGGTCCGGGCCAGGCTGACCCTCGAACTGGTCTGCGCCCTGATGGACTCCAACCGCTTGGGCGAGGCCTCGGAGATCGGCTCGCCGCTGCTGGACCTCCCGGTCCGCGCCCCGTCCGCCGGGGACGTCGGCTGGCTGCGGCTGGCGCTCGCCACGCGCGTCCACCTGCCCGCGGGCCGGGTCGACATCGCGCGCGGGATGCTCCGCGACGCCGCCGACAGCGCCCAGCGCCACCAGTTGGACACCCTCCTCGCGGAGAGCCTGCTGGCGCTGGCCCACGTCCACGAGGTTTCCGGCGACCTCGCCGAGGCACTGACCGACCTGCGGTCGGCCCACGCCGCCGAACGCCGCAGGGCCCGTGCCGTCTACGCCGTGCGCGCCCGCCTGGCGGCGGAGTTCTCCGGAGCCCACCGCCAGCCCGTCAGCCCCCACGAGCAGCTCGGCTCCCTCCTGCGCCCCGGCGACGGGCGCGCCGCGTCCGCGCAGGGCGCGATGCGCGGCAGCCACCCGCCCGCGGACGCCGTGCTGGCGCCCGAGCTGAAGCAGCAGCTCCGCCAGTGGCGGCCCGTGCTGCAGGCCCCCAAGCAGCAGGAGGGTCCGCGCGTGAAGCGCGCCCTCCGCGCGGCGGAGGACATGACCGTGGAGGGCATCTCCGCGGCTCGCGCCCACGCCGCCGACCGCTGGCGCCTGGTCCAGCCCTTCGGCGCCGCGGACCAAGAGCCACCGGCAGACCCCGCGGCGACGGCAGGTGGCCGCCGCCGTGCCGAGGACCGCGAACCCACGACCGACCAGCACGCCACCGACCCCCAGCAGGCGGACGGCACCGCCGTCCCCGCCACCGGCCTGATCGCCGCCGCGGGCGCCATGCGCAGCGGCCGCCGCCGCGCCGCCCGTGAAGCGGCCGAGGACGACACCACCCCGACGCCGACGCCACCCGTCGAGCCCTCGGTCCCCACCCCGCCGTGGGCCACCGCGCCACCCGCCCAGCCCGCCGCTCCCGAGCCGCAGGCCGCGGAACCCACCCCGGACACCACTCCCGAGGTGGCGAACGTCCTGGACTCCCTCAAGGCGCAGGGCCTGCTCGGCAAGCGCCGCGCGGGCGGCCGCAGGCGCGCCCCGGACACCGACGACGACACCGCGGGCCAGAACACCCCGTCCGCCCAGACCACTCCGGCGGCACCGAACATCCCGGTCGCTCAGAACCCTCCGGCGGTTCAGAACGGCCCGGCGGTTCAGAACGGCCCGGTGGTGCCGCCGTCGGACCCGGCCTCCCAGTCGGCCCAGAACTTCTCGGCGGCGCAAGGCTTCCCGGCACCGCAGGCCCCGGCCGAGTCGGCCCCGGCTGTTCCGGCGGCGGAGTCGCAGCCCGACCAGCGTCCCGAGCCGGAGACCCCGAAGTGGCGGGTGGAACCCCCGCAGCGCCTCCGCTCGGAGGAGGAGCCGCCGAAACCGGCGAACCCCTTCGACGCCCCGACCATGGTCCACCCGGTGGTCGGCGCGGACGGCCACCCCGTGGAGCACCCGTCGACCGGGATCAGCGCGGCTTTCGCCAAGGGGCCGGTGATCCCCACCGCCCGCGACCCGCGCTCGACCACCCCCGCCCAGCCCAACCCCCCGTCCGGCGTGGAAGCCCCGCGCCCGCCGGAACCCCCGAGGTCGACGCACCAGTCCACCCCCGACACCGGCGCGGACCAGCACCAGCCCGGATCGCCCCAGCCCGGTCCGGACCAGCCGTTCCAGCCCGGTTCCCCGCACATCGGCCCGGACTTCCACCTGGGTGCCGACTCCCTGGGTCGCACCGGTTTCCGCCCGGCCTCGGACCCGACGCGTCAGCCGGACCCGCGGTCCGCGAACCACCCGCCTGCGGACCAGCCGAGCGCTCACACCGCCGACGCTCCCCAGAACTCCCCGGCGGCTCCCCAGGGCCAGCAGCCGCCAACTCCCGACTTCATGCTGCCCTCCGACGCCTTCGGCCGTTCGGGCTTCCGCACCAACGCCACCCCGCCCGCGCAGCCCTCCCAGACCTGGCCCTCGGACCCGGTCCCGGACTTCGCCGCGGGCTTCGACCAGGCAGGCGCCCCCCAGCACCAGCAGCCGGGTGCCGAGCCCACCGACGCCGCGACCGCCGTGCCTCGGAACACCGAGTCCCACCAGACCCCCGGCGCACCGCCGCTGCCCGTCCTCGGCGACTTCCCACCCGTTCCGGACTCCGCTCCCCGGTCAGCCCACGACTTCGGCGACGGTTTCCCCGCGACGGCGGAATCCGGTCAGCCCACCCACGATTTCCGGCAGGACACCCCGATGTCCGACACCGGTTACGACTTCGGGCTCCACTTCCGGCAGGGGCTGAGCCGTCCGGATTCCGATGGCGGCCCCGAGGCCGGTATCGACGCGACCGCGTTGCAAAGCGGTTCCGAAGCCGACTGGGAACCCGAAGAGCGCACCGACGACTCACCGGGATGGGCCCCGCAGAACTGGGCGACCGGCACGCCGCACAGCTGGAACCCCACCGACGCGACCCCTCCCGCACCCGACACCGCCCACGACCGCGCCGACTTCGCCGCCCGTGACCGCGCCGATCTCGCCGACCGCGACCGAGCCGACCGCGACTTCTCCGATCACGTGGCTCGCGATCTCGCCGACCGCGACCGCGCTGATCGCGATTTCGCCGCCCGTGACCGCGCTGACCTCGCCGGCCGCGACCAAGTCGATCGCGACTTCGCCGATCTTGCCGACCGCGACCGGGCCGACCGCGACCTCGCAGATCGCGCGGCCCGCGAGCTCGCCGATCGCGCTGACCGTGATCGCGCCGAACAGGCCGACCGCGCCGCCCACGGTGGGCACACGGCCGCCGAACTGGACTACCGGTCCGACTTCTCGCGGTCGTTGGAGCACCTCAGCATCCCGATGCCCAAGCCGTCGCGCGCCCCGGAGCCGGAACCCGAGCCGGACCCGGTGCCGTACACGCCGGAGCCGGACCAGGTTCCGTACGCGCCCGAGCCGAGCCAGATCCCGCCGATCCCCGATCCGGACCCCATCCCGCAGCCCGACCCGATCCCCATGCCGCCGACCAGCAGCGGGTTCGACCTCGGGTCGCGGTTCCTCACGTCGGCCGACGTCGAGGACGACCTGCCGGACGCCCCGGCGCTGCCCCGGCGGGTGCCCGCCGAGGAACCGCTTCCCGCCGACGACCCGGACCCGTTCGTCACCGCCGTGGTGGTGGGCGACCGGACGATCGAGGTGCCCAGCGCGGCGCGGGCGTCGCGGCGGCACAAGAGCGACCTGAGCCTCGCCGAGCTGCTGACCGAGGCGCTGGTGGCCTACGAGACCGGTCGCCGATCCGATCCGGGGGCCGACCAGACGGCGAGCGAGGAGATCGCGGACTGGATCTCGTCGGCTGAGACGCCTGTGTCTCCCATCTCACCCGATCGGTTGGAACGTGCGGGCCATCACGTCGCCGAGCCGGGCGAGCCGGAGTCCGCCGAGAAGGTCGACGAGTCGACCGCGTCGGAGAAGACGACCTACTTGACACCGGTGCGGGACCTGGAGTCGACCGCTCCCATCTGGGAGACCGGGCCGGACGGCGAGCAGCGACCGCCCTACGACAGCTGGACGCTTCCCGAATCATGAGAATGTGATTTGAGGTTTTAATAAGGTTTCCGGCCGGTAACAAAGGCTGGGCGTCCAGAAAGCCGAGAAAAGTCGCATTAATCGGCTTTCCGGAAAGTCGCCCAGGTTGTTCGATTCAGTAACCGGGCCATTGCCACCGTCACCGAACGGGCCATCTACTGTGGTCCTCGGACCCGGTACACAGAGGTGCCGGATAGCTTGGAGAGTCGCCTGAACATGACCTCGACTGGAGCCCCGTCCCGTTCCGAGCTCGATGCCGGCCGTGCCGAGCCAGGCGAAAGCCGCTCGGCCAGCCCCGAGCAGGATCGGGATGAATTGATCGAACGGGCTGCCGACACTGCGCCGGAACTCGCCGATCTCCTTCGCCTGTACTACCGCCACGTGCCCGCCGAGGAAGTCAACGACGACGACCCCGTGGACCTGCTGGGCGCGGTGCGGTCCAACCACCAACTCGCCGAGTCGCGGGTGCCCGGCCGTCCGGCCGTGCGCATCCTGAACCCGACCCGCGCGCACGACGGCTGGGCGTGTCCGGTCACGGTCGTGCAGGTCGTCACCGACGACATGCCGTACCTGGTCGACTCCGTCGCCTCCGAGCTGACCCGCGGCGGTGTCCAGGTCCAGCGCGTGGTGCACCCGATCGTCGTGGTCCGCCGCGACCCGGTCACCGGCGAGCTGCTCGAGGTCCTGCCGCTGGCCGACCCGTCCGCGCCACCGGCGGACGCCATCGCCGAGTCGTGGATGAACATCGAGGTCGACCTGATCACGGACCCGGACCGGGCCCGCGAGCTGGAGACCCGGTTGTACGCGGTCCTCAACGACGTCCGCGAGGTCGTCGAGGACACCGACAAGATGACCAAGACCGCCCGCGACCTCGCGGACGTCCTGGAGAACGACCCGCCGCGGCTGTCGCCGGACGAGACGACGGACGGCGCGAAGCTGTTGCGCTGGCTCGCGAACGACCACTTCACGTTCCTCGGCTACCGCCAGTACGAGCTGATCCGCGACGACCCCACGACCAACGGCGAACCGGCGTTGCGCGCGGTCCTCGCCTCCGGTCTCGGCGTGCTGCGCCAGGACAGCCTCGCCGCCCGCAGCCTCACGGCCGGGCCGGACGCGGGCGCGCAGGCGCTGTCGCCCGAACTGCTGGTGCTGACCCAGGCGAGCGCGCAGTCCAGCGTCCACCGGTCGGTGTACCCGTACTACGTGGGCGTGAAGACGTTCGACGCCGACGGCAACGTGACCGGCGAGCACCGGTTCCTCGGCGTGTTCGGCACGACCGCGCTGCACGAGGACGTGCTCGACATCCCGGTGATCGAGCGCCGCGTGCGCGAGGTCATCCACCGCGCGGGCTTCCCGCTGCACTCGTACTCGGGTCAGCGGATGCTCGAGGTCGTCCAGAACTACCCGCGCACCGAGCTGTTCTCGGTCGACGCGGACACGCTCTACGCGACCGTCGCCGGGGTGATCGCGCTCGCCGAACGCCGCCGCCTGCGGCTGTTCCTGCGCCGCGACCCGTACGGCCGCTTCTACTCGTGCCTGGTCTACCTGCCGCGCGACCGCTACACGACGACGTCGCGGCTGGCCATGCAGGAGGTCCTGCTCGACGCGCTGGGCGGCGTGAACCTGGAGTACAGCGCGCGCATAGGGGAATCGGCCCTCGCGCGGGTGCACTTCATGGTGCACACCGATCCCGGTCGCACGGTCGAGGTCGACACCGTCGACCTGCAGAACCGGCTGGCCGAGGCCGTGCGCAGCTGGGACGACCGGATGGTCGACGCCGTGCTGGCCGAGCAGGCCGACGGCGGCCACAACGGCGGTCTGGGCACCGAGTCGGCCAACGAGCAGGGCCAGCGGTTCGCCGTGGCCTTCCCGGAGGCCTACAAGGAGGACTTCGCCGCCGCGGACGGCCTCGCCGACTTCCGCCGCATCGAGGCGCTCCGGCCGGGCGACCTGGACATGGTCTTCTACGTGCCGGAGAACGCCGAGCCGGGGGAGCGGCGGTTCAAGCTGTTCCTGGCGGGCGACCGGATCACGCTGTCGCAGGTGCTGCCGATGTTGCAGCGCATGGGTGTCGTCGTGGTCGACGAGCGCCCGTACGACCTGGTCCGCGAGGACGGCGTGCTGTGCTGGATCTACGACTTCGGCCTGCGCATCGAGCCGAAGATCCTGGACCGGCTGAACACCTCGGACCTGGACACCGTGCAGACCCGCTTCCAGGAGGCGTTCGCCGCCGCGTGGCGCGGTGAGGCGGAGGTCGACGGCTTCAACACCCTGGTGCTGCAGGCCGGTCTGACGTGGCAGCAGGCCGCGATGCTGCGCGCGTACGCGAAGTACCTGCGCCAGGCGGGGACGCCGTACAGCCAGGACTACATCGAGGACGTCGTGCTCGGCCACACGGAGGTCGCGAGCGAGCTCGTGCACCTCTTCGAGGCCCGCTTCGACCCGGCGCTCGACGACGTGAACCGCGCCGCCCGCACCGAGTCGATCACCGGCGGCCTGGCGAAGCTGATCGACGACGTGACGAGCCTGGACGCGGACCGCATCCTGCGCAGCCTGCTCACGCTCGTGCAGGCGACGCTGCGGACGAACTACTTCTTCCGCGACGCGAACGGCGACGCGCGCCCGTACCTGGCCGTGAAGCTGAACCCGCAGGCGATCCCCGAGCTGCCGCAGCCCCGGCCGCGGTTCGAGATCTTCGTGTACTCGCCCCGCATCGAGGGCGTGCACCTGCGCTTCGGCGCGGTGGCGCGCGGCGGTCTGCGCTGGTCGGACCGGCGCGAGGACTTCCGCACCGAGGTGCTGGGCCTGGTGAAGGCGCAGGCCGTGAAGAACGCGGTCATCGTGCCGGTCGGCGCCAAAGGCGGCTTCGTCGTCAAGCGCCCGCCCGCCACGACCGGTGACGCCGGTCTGGACCGCGAGGCGTTCCTGGCGGAGGGCATCGCCTGCTACCGCCAGTTCATCTCCGGCCTGCTGGACCTGACGGACAACCTCGACTCGGGCAAGGTCGTCCCCGCGCCGCAGGTCGTCCGGCACGACGGCGACGACACGTACCTCGTCGTCGCGGCGGACAAGGGCACGGCGTCCTTCTCCGACATCGCCAACGAGGTCGCCATCTCCTACGGCTTCTGGCTCGGCGACGCGTTCGCCTCCGGCGGCTCGGTCGGCTACGACCACAAGGCCATGGGCATCACCGCCAAGGGCGCGTGGGAGAGCGTGAAGCGCAACTTCCGCGAGCTGGGCCTGGACACCCAGTCGCAGGAGTTCACCGTCGTCGGCGTCGGCGACATGTCCGGCGACGTGTTCGGCAACGGCATGATGCTGTCCGAGCACATCCGCCTGGTCGCGGCGTTCGACCACCGGCACGTCTTCATCGACCCGACCCCGGTCGCCGGGCCGTCGTTCGTCGAGCGCAAGCGGCTCTTCGAGCTGCCGCGCTCGTCGTGGGCGGACTACGACCTGTCGCTGATCAGCGCGGGCGGCGGGGTGTGGCCGCGCACGGCCAAGTCCATCCCGATCAGCGCGCAGGCGCGGGAAGCGCTCGGCATCGCCGACGGCGTCGAGAAGCTGTCGCCGCACGAGCTGATGAAGGCGATCCTGCTCGCGCCGGTCGACCTGCTGTGGAACGGCGGCATCGGCACGTACGTCAAGGCCGCGACCGAGACGCACTCCGAGGTCGGCGACAAGGCCAACGACGGGCTGCGCGTCAACGGCGCGGACCTGCGGGTCAAGGTCGTCGGCGAGGGCGGCAACCTCGGCCTGACCCAGCGCGGCCGGATCGAGTTCGCCCGCAAGGGCGGCAAGGTCAACACCGACGCGCTGGACAACTCGGCGGGCGTCGACTGCTCCGACCACGAGGTCAACATCAAGATCCTGCTGGACCAGCTCGTCCGCGAGGGCAAGTTCGACCAGCAGCAGCGCAACGACCTGCTGGGCCAGATGACCGACGAGGTCGGCGACCTGGTGCTGGCGGACAACTACGCGCAGAACGCCGTGATGGGCGTCAGCCGGGCGCACGCCGTGCCGATGCTGTCGGTGCACGCGCGTCTCGTGGCGGACCTGGAGAAGCGCGGCGTGCTCGACCGCGAGCTGGAGGCGCTGCCCAGCGCCGCCCAGTTCCGCGCGATGGAGAAGGCCGAGCAGGGCCTCACGTCGCCCGAGCTGTGCACGCTGCTCGCGCACGTGAAGCTCGCGCTGAAGGAGGACGTGCTCGCCAGCGACCTCCCGGAGGTCGAGACGTTCGCCCGCAAGCTGCCGGAGTACTTCCCCAGCGAACTGCGCGAGCGCTTCACCGACGTCATCCCGGCCCACCCGCTGCGCAAGCAGATCACCACGACGGTGCTGGTCAACGAGGTCATCGACGGCGCGGGCATCTCGTACCCGTTCCGCTTGAGCGAGGAGATCAGCGCGTCCCCGACGGACGCGGTCCGCGCGTTCGCCGTCGTCACGGAGATCTTCGGGCTCAAGGCGCACTGGGACGAGATCCGCGGCCTCGACAACAAGCTCGACACGGCCGTCGCCGACGAGATGGTGTTGGAGTCGCGGCGTCTGCTGGACCGCGCGTCCCGCTGGCTGCTCTCGAACCGCCCGCAGCCGTTGCAGGTCGGCTCGACGATCTCCCGCTTCGCGGGCGTCGTCGCGGAGTTGGCGGGCAAGATCCCGGACCTGTTGCAGGGAAGGGAACGCACGGCGCTGGACCTGCACGTGGCCCGACTGGTCAACGGGGGCGTGTCGCAGGACCTGGCGTGCCGGGTGGCGTCGCAGCTGTTCACGTACAGCCTGCTGGACATCACCGAGATCGCCGAACTGGCGGAACGGGAAGCGGGCGACGGCACCGGGTTGCTGCCGGAACGGTCGCACCTGGAGACCGCCGAGCTGTACCACGCGCTGTCCGAGCACCTGGACATGGACCACATGCTCAGCTCGGTGTCGGCGCTGGAACGCGGCAACCGGTGGCACGCGCTGGCGCGGCTGGCGCTGCGGGACGACTTCTACTCGTCGCTGCGGGCCATCACGTTGGACGTGCTGCGGATCAGCGATCCGGGCGACAGCGCGGAGAAGAAGATCGCCACGTGGGAACAGCTCAACTCGTCGAGGCTGAGCCGGTCGCGGGCGGCGCTGGAGGAGATCAACCAGGCGAACCGGTTGGACCTCGCGACGCTGTCCGTTGCCGCGCGGCAGATTCGCAGCATGGTGATGTGAGGGTGGCTTGAGGAACCCCCGATGCCCGTTGTGGGTGTCGGGGGTTTTTCGTTGGGGGGTGGGGGTTTGCTGCGGCTTCCAGCGGGGTGTGCTTGGTGGCTGCTGCTTCCAGCGTGGTGTGCTTGGTGGCTGCCGGTTCCGGCGTGGTCACCGGGCGATTTGCGTTGTTGGTGTGGCCGATTTGACTTGGGGACCCCTTATTTTGGCCTTGATCGGGCCAAAAGGCAGTGCTTGAAAGCCTGCCCGATCCCCAATTTTAAGGCCAAAATCCCCAAGTAAAATCGGCCACGACTGCGTGCGGCCCGTAGCGTTCCGTAGCAGTTCAACAGGCGCGTGCCGGTCCCGTGGATGGTCGCCGGCTGGCCGCTGGTTCCGTTGTGGGTCGCCAAGTCGGCTGCTTGTCGCGCAGATGGTCTCTAGTCGGCCGTTTGTCTCGTGGGTGGCCGCTAGTCGGCTGCTTGTTCTGTGGGTGGTTGTCAGTCGGCTGTTTATTCGGTAGGTGGTCTCCAGGCTGGCTGTTGTGTTGGTTCTGTTGTGGGCCGCCAGATGGCTGTCGCTACCGAACCCGAACTCCAGGTAAGCCCCAGTCCCCGCACCGTTCACCCCCACTGCCGGTTTTGTCCTGTGCTGTTTCCGGCTCCATCCTCGTGCGATCGGCCTCGGGCTCACCTCACCGTGTCCGCCCCGGTTCCAGCGCATCCCAGCCCTCACCCCGGTCTTGGGCCCGCTGTTGACCAACATCCTGTTTCCCCAGCTCACCACCCGTTTCCCCAAAATTGTCGTACCCCCGCCGTAGCCTGTGCGTCGGGGGGTTTTCCGGATCGGGCTACCCCTGCCTCGCACTACAGTCATCCCGTGCCGCACTCGATTTCCGCTGATCAGGCGCTCGCCACCCGCATGTCCTCCCAGCGCCTCATCACTCCCGCCGAAGACCTTCGCGACGTCGTGGCGTTGCAGGCGCAGGACGTCCGAGCTGTCGGCGAAGCCGCCCGCAATCGCGGCCTCACCGCCGACGGCGTTCGCACCTGGGCGATGCGCGGCACCCTGCACCTGCTCCACCCCGACGACGCCGGGTGGATCATCGGGCTTCTCGGGCCGCACTTCATCGTGGCGGGCAAACGGCGGCGGGATCAGCTCGGGCTCGACGACGACCTGTGTGCCCGCGCCCTCGACGCCCTCAAGGAAATCCTCCGCGAACCAAAAGACCGCGCCGCCACGGTCGAAGCCCTGGCGGAGGTCGGGATCGTCCTGGAAGCGGGTCAGGCCGCCGCGCACCTGCTGGCGTTCGCCGCGAATTCCGGTGTCGTCCAACGGGGCATGGACGACAAGTACTTCCTCCTCCACCGGCAAAACGATCCGCGCGGTCTCACCGACCTGTTCCACCGCTACCTCGACGCCTACGCCCCGGCCACGATCGAGGATTTCGCCGCCTGGAGCGGGCTGAAGCTCGCGGACGTGCGGCGGATCGACACCGAGCACCTCCGGCGGACCGACTTCGGGTTTCTCCCGGAGGACACCGAAATCGTGGAGCCGAGTGGGACTCTCAAGCTGCTCGGCCACTTCGACACCTACCTCCTCGGTTACCGCGACCGGTCCCTCGCCCTTCCACCCGACCACGCGCACAAGATCCAGACGGGCGGCGGTTTTCTCACCCCGCACGTCGCCCTGGACGGTCGGGTCGTCGGCACGTGGAAGCGTGAGAAGAGCGAACTCGTGATCACCCCGTTCGATCCCGCCCGTGCCGGTGAACTCACGCGTCTCGCCCGCGAGGAGACTCGCTAGGCTGGGCGGATTCCACAGACTTGCAGGAGGCGCGTTCCGTTGGGTGTGTTCGTCACGGGGGTTCGGCCGCGGTGGTCGGACATGGACGCTTTCGGCCACGTCAACCACGCCAACACGGTGACGTTGCTGGAGGAGGCGCGGATCGACCTGCTGTTCACCGAGGCCGCGCGGCACGGCGTGACGGACATGACGCAGGGTGTGGTGGTGGCCCGGCTCGTGGTGGACTACATCGCGCCCATCGTGTTCACCGGCGGCGAGATCGTCGTCGAGATGTCGGTGCGCGAACTGCGCAGCGCGTCGTTCCTGCTGGACTACACCGTGCGGAACCAGCGCGGTGACGACAGCGTTGTCGTGACGAAAGCGGAAACGCTGCTGGTGCCCTACAACGTGACGGCCGCACGCCCGCGGCGTCTCGACGAAGCCGAGCGCGACTTCCTCGCGGGCTGGCGTGCCGGAGGTAACGGTGCCTGAGTTGATCCTGGCCGACCCCGCCGAGCGGGACGACCTCGGCGCGTTCGTCGCGCGGGCCGTCCGGTTGGAGCCGCAGGCGGTGGTGCGGTTGCGCAACCGCGCGGACAGCGGGCTGGTGGACGCGTGGGTGGCCACGCCGTTCGACGCGCTGGCCACGCGCACGGTCGCGGGGAAGCTCGAACCGTCGGACGTCACGGTGTCCGGCAGCGACCTGCTGATGGGGCTGGCCGTCGTGCGCAGCGCCACGGTCGACCCCGGCCCGGCGAAGGACCTGATGTGGCGGTCGGCGCTGCCGCCGACGGCGGGCTGGCTGCCGGTGGACCGGCTGCCCGGCAGCGTCGTGTCCGGGCTGGCGGACGAGGGCGTGGCCGTGGCGCGGGAGAACGCCGGGCCGCACGGCACGCCGCCCGCGTCGCTGCTCGACCAGACGGTCATCACGGTCAGCGGCTCCGGCCTCGACGTGAAGGTGCCGCTGCGCTGCCTGTTCGCGCTGTCCGGGATGGGCTTCCTCGGCACGACCGAGGAGGACGAGGTGCGGGTGACGGCGACGGACTCGTGGCTGCGCATCGACGCGCGGTTCGGCGCGATCGTCCGCCGCAGGCACTCCATGCTGCCGTTGCTCGTGTGAGCCCGCGTCGGATTTCGACTACGGTGGTGGTTCTGCCCTAGTCGGGCAGGCGGGGGGTCGCTCGTGGAGTTCCGGGTTCTCGGACCGGTCGAGGCGTACGTCAACGGCGTCGCCGTGCCGGTCGGCGGTCCCAAGCCGCGCACGCTGCTGGCGCTGCTCGCCGTGCACGCGGGCCGGGTCGTCTCGCAGGACCAGCTCGTGGACGCCGTGTGGGGCGAGGAGCCGCCCGAGCAGACCCGTGCCGCCGTCTACACGTACGTGTCCACGCTGCGGCGGGCGTTCGCCGAGGAGGCGGACGTCATCTCGCGCAACGGCGGCGGCTACCTGCTCGCGGCCGGGCTGGACCAGGTCGACCTGCACGTGTTCACCACCGAGGTCGGCGCTGGTCGCCGCGCGCTCGCGGACGGCGACCTGGAGGAGGCCGCGGCGCGCTTCACCGCCGCGCTGGCCGTGTGGCGAGGGCCCGCGCTCGGCGGGGCGCAGGGCGAGTGGGCGCAGGGCGAGCGGTCCCGGCTGGAGGAGTTGCGGCTGGCCGCGCTGGAGGACCGCGTGGACGCCGACCTGGCGATCGGCCGCGGTGCGGCGCTGGTCGCCGAGTTGAGCGCCGCGGTGGCCGCGCACCCGGTGCGCGAACGCTTGCGCAGCCAGCTCATGCTCGCGCTGCACCAGTCGGGCAGGCAGGCGGACGCGCTCGCGTGCTACCAGGAGGGACGCCGGGTCCTGCTCGACGAGCTGGGCCTCGAACCCGGTCAGGCGCTGCGCTCCACGCACGACCGCATCCTGCGCGCCGAGGACGAGCCGATCGCGTCCCCGCCGAAACCGGACGTCGTGAACGTCGTCGTCCTGCCGCAGCGGCCCAGCCAGCTGCCGTTCGACATCGCCGACTTCACCGGCCGGGCGGAGGAGATCGCCCAGCTGTCCGAACACCTGTCCGCGACGGCCACGGCCGTGCGGCTGTGCGCGATCTCCGGCAAGCCGGGCGCGGGCAAGTCGACGCTGGCCATGCACGTCGCGCACGCCGTCCGCGAGCACTTCCCGGACGGCCAGCTCTACGCCACCCTGCGGGGCGTCCACGCCGTGCGCGCCGAGCCGTTCGAGGTGCTGGCCGGGTTCCTGCGGGCGCTCGGCGTCGCGGACTCGGCGATGCCCGCCGACGCCGACGAACGCGCCCAGCTCTACCGCACGCTGCTGGCCGACCGGAAGGTCCTCGTCGTGCTCGACGACGCCGCCGACGAACGCCAGATCCGGCAGCTGCTGCCCGGCAGCGCCACCTGCGCGGTGCTCGTGACCAGCCGCGAACGGCTCGGGGCGCTGGGCGGGGCCGCCCAGTTCGGCCTGGACGTGCTGGACGACTCGGAGGCGTTCGAGCTGCTGGACCGGGTCATCGGGGACGGTCGCGCGGCCGCCGAGCCGGAGGCCGCGCAGCACATCGTGCGGCTGTGCGGACGGCTGCCGCTGGCCGTGCGCATCGCGGGCGCGCGCCTGGCCGCCCGACCGCACTGGAAGCTCAGCCGCCTGGTCGAGCGGCTGCGGGTGCAGCGCCGGGTCCTCCAGGAGTTGACCCTGGGCGACCTGGAGGTGCGAGGCAGCCTCGCGCTGAGCTACGCGGGCCTGGCCGAACGCGAACGGGCCGCGCTGCGCCGCCTCGGGCTGCTGGACGTGTCCACGTTCGGCGGCTGGCTGGTCGCGCCGCTGATCGACTGCCCGCCCGACGAGGGCGAGGAGGTCGTCGAACGGCTCGTCGACGCCCAGCTGCTCGACGTCGTGACCAGCGACGACAACGGGGCGCTGCGCTACCAGCTGCACGACCTGACCCGCGCGTTCGCCCGTGAGCGCGGGGACGCCGAGGAGTCCGCCGCCGAGATCCGGGCGGCCTGCACGCGGGCCGCCGAGTCGTGGCTGGTGCTGGTGGAGTCGGCGGGGCGGCGGATGCCGCACGCCCAGTTCGGCGACAGCGGGACGTCCGCCACCTCGCCGTACCTGGCCGACGACCTCGCGGGCGAACTGCTCGCCGACCCCGAGGCCTGGTTCGACGCCGAGCAGGCCGACCTGGTCGGCGTGGTCGAGCGGATCAGCGAGCTGGACCTCACCGACATCGCCACGAGGCTGGCCGCAGCGCTCTGCTCGTCGCGGTTCTCCGTCCGCAACCTGTTCGGCCAGTGGTGGCGCACCCACTCGGCCGCGCTGGAGGCCGCCCAGCGGGTCGGCGACCGCACCGGCGAGGCGCGGCTGCTGTCCGGCCTCGGCTGGCTGCGCTACGAGCAGGACCGCTTCGACGAGTCCGGCCGCTACTTCGAGCAGGCCTTGGAGGCGTACGCGCACACCGCCGACGCCCACGGCCAGGCCATGACCCGCCTGGCGCTGAGCACCGTGCGGCGCGAGCGCGGCGAACTCGCGAAGGCCTTCGAGTCGCTGACCGTCGCCCTGCCCGAGCTGCGCGCGCTCGACGAGCGGCACGCCGTCGCCCAGGCCGAGCACGAGCTGGGCCGCGTCCTCACCGAGCAGGGCGACCTGGAGGAGGCGCTGGCCACGTGCGAGCGGACCCTCTTCGCGTACCGGACGCTCGGCGACCGCCGGGCCACGGCCATAGCGCTGCGGTCGGTCGGCATCGTGCACCGCGCGGCGGGACGGCTGGACGAGGCCGCCCGGAGTACCGAGGCCGCCGTGGACATCCTGCGCAGGCTCGGCGACCGCTTGATGTCCGCCTACGCCGTGCAGGCGTTGGCGAAGGTCCGCATCCGGCAGGGCCGCGGCGACGCCGTGCGCAGCGACCTGCTGGAGTGCCTGGCCACGTGCAACGACATGCAGGACGGCTTCGGCCAGGCGTTGCTGCTGCGCACCCTGGGTGAGCTGGAGCACGCGGTGGGCCGCCCGGACGTGGCCCACCGCTACCTGGAACGGTCGTTGCAGTGGTGGGACGCGTTGAGCCTGCCGGTCTGGCGGGCCCGCACGCTGCGCGACCTGTCGGCCGTTCTGGCCGCGCTGGGCGACCAGGACGGGGCCGACGGGGCGTGGACCGAGGCGCTGGTGATCTTCGAGCGGCACGGCAGCCGCGAGGCGCGGGAACCCCGCCCGGAGAGCGTCCTCAACCCCGCGTGACGGTCTTCTCCACGCGGTGGACGAAGAACCGGTCCGGCCCGGTGAGCAGCGCGGGGTCCTCGTCGGGCAGCAGTTCGGTCGAGTTGACCGCGACCCCACCCGCCTCCAGCGCCTCCAGCGAGGTCGCCATCGCGACGACGACGAAGGAGTCGGCGGGCCCGGCCAGCAGGATGGTCCCGACGTGGCCGGGCACCTGTGCCAGCGCGGGCTTGATGCGCTCCTCGAACGCCCGCGCCGCCGCGGTCTGCCGCGCCTCGCTCAACGGACCGTCGAAGTGCACCAGCGACACGGCGGAGGGCTCCTCGTCGGCCGCCGAGCCGGACCAGTGGTCCTGCACGGTGTAGTCGCCGCCGTCGTCGTGCAGCGACACCACGACGTGCCTGCCGGTGCCGATCTCGGTCATCAGGTGCGCGACGGCGGCGTCACCGGGGATCTGGTCGGTGTGCTCGATCTTGGCGAACATCCGGTCACCTCCGGGGTAGTGGCTGTTGCCCGGAATCGTCGGCCGCGAGACCCCTCCACCGCCTCAGTGCCACCACGGAGGTCAGCCACGCAACCCGGCGCGGGCGGCCCATGTCGCCACCTGGGTCCGGTTGACCAGCCCGAGCTTCGCCAGCAGGTTGCGCACGTGCGACTCGACGGTCCGCTCGGACAGCACCAGCCGGTCGGCCACGGCCCGGTTCGACAGCCCTTCGCCGACCAGCCCGGCGACCTCCCGTTCACGTGCGGTCAGGCTCGCCACGCCGCCGCGCACTCCGGTCAGCTCCTCGACCAGCGCGGTCGCCTCGGCCGTGACGGGCGGCATGCCCAGCTGCCTGCTCAGGTGCAGGCAGTCGTCGAGGTGCTCCACGGCCCGCGCGGCGGGTCCGGACGCGGCGACCAGCGCCTTGGCCATGGCGAGGTGGGCGACCGCGAGGCAGGGCAGCGCGCCGATCCGGCGTTCCATCGCGATCGCGTCCCGCAGGTGCGCCAGCGCGGTGTCGTGCCTGCCCAGAGCCGTGGCGAACTCGCCGAGCGCGCGGCTGATCGACCCCTCGACGCCGGTGAGCGCGTTCGCGTAGTGCGCGGCGTGCGGAGCGGCGAGGTCGTAGGCGAGGCCGAGCGTCGGGCGGTCGTCGAAGGCGGCGGCGAGCGCGCCGGTGATCAGCACGGTGCCCAGCCACCGCCCGTCGACCGGCAGGTCGGCCAGCAGCGGCCCGAGCTGCCGCAGCCGCAGCCGAGCCCGGTCGTGGCACCCGCTGCGCAGCAGGTGGATCCCGTGCACGGCCATGATGATCGGGATGCCCTCACCCGCGGCCAGGGCAGCTGAGTCCAGCTCGGCGGGCGTCCCGGTCCAGCGGGCGAGCTGCCAGCGGAACGCGGGGTAGAACCCCTTCGCGGACACGTCCTCGGTCCGCGCGGACACCGCGCCGAACTCGCGCGCCAGTCGTTCGGCTTCGGCGAACCTGCCCGCCAGCACCGCCCTGGAAGCCTTGGCGCGCAACAGGTGCCACCGGGCCAGCGGCCAGCCCAGCCGGTCGACCAGCGACTCCAGGTCGATCAGCTGGCTGTCGACCTCGGCGATCGAGCCCAGTTGCAGCGCCGCGCCGATCCGCCAGAGGCGGCCCCACAGCGCGGCTTCCGGCAGGCCGAGCGTGAGCATCCGACCGCCCAGCCGCAACTGCTCGGCGACGTCCGCGGGGCCGGAGAGCACGTAGCGGGCGGCGATCGCGTGCCGCAGCGCCTCGGTGTCGCCGGAGCGCTCGGCCATCGCCAGCGCTCGCACGCTCAACGGCCTGGCGCGGTCGAAGTCGGTCAGGTCGCCCAGGGTGGCCGCGTGCTGCGCGAGCACCAGCGCGTGCCGGGCGCTGTCCTCGTCGCCCAGCACGGCCCTCGCCCGCGCGCAGAGACCGGCGATCGCGGGACTCACCGTGCCCTGCACACCCCGCACCACGACGGCCGCGCGGACCAGCGAGTCGTGGTCGCCCGTGCGTTCCGCCAGGTCCGCCGCGGCCTGGCAGTGCTCGACCGCCTCGGTCACCAACCCGCCCCGCTGCAACGCCTCGGCCGTCGACAGCAGGCAGCCGGTGCGCTCGCCGTCGTCGTCCAGCAGCGGGAGCGCCCGCGTGAACCAGCCCGCCGCGTCGTCGAACGCCTGCCGTTCCACGGCTTCCGCCGCGGCCTCGTGGCACGCCCGCACCGCGGCGGCCTTGCCCGGCCCGTCCACGACCGCGCGCAGCCGGTGCCGCGCCCGGTCCGGCGCGCGCTCCACGACCTCCGCCAGCCGCCGGTGCCACGCGATCCGCTCGTCCCTGGCCAACCCGTCGTAGCGGGCGTCGCGGATCAGCGCGTGCGACCACCGCACGGTCCCCGGCGTGCTCGGGTCGTCGACGAGGATCCCCGCCCGCACGGCCTCCGCGACCACCGCCGGGTCGGCCCGCAGCACCGCGAGGTCGACCTCCTCGCCGAACACCGCGGCCCCGTCCAGCAGCCGCCCGCACTCCGCGCTCAGCCCGGCGAACCGCTGCGGCGCGCGCGCCTTTTCCCGCACGTACAAGGGGATCCCGCCGCTGTCCCGCAGCACGGCCGTCACCCGGTCCTCGTCGGCGTCCGGCCCCAGGTACTCGGCGACCTCGTCGCGCCCGAACGGCTCCAGCCGCACCTCGTGCGCGCCGGACAGCCCGTCGAGCGGGGTCCGACTGGTCACCACGACGAACAGCCGGGCCTCCGCGCACAGGTACCGCAGCAGCCGCAGCGACGCGTCGTCGGCCCAGTGGAAGTCCTCCAGCACCAGCGCTTCCGGCCGTGCCGCGACCAGCGCGTCGGCGCACCGCGCGATGGCCTGGAACCGCGCCGACGGCTCCGGGTCCACGGTCAGCAGCCCCGGCCCCAACCCCAGCGCCACCGCGTGCGGCCCGCTCAGCAACCGCGTCCACGGCCAGAACGCCGGCGCCCCCTCGTCCGCGACGGCCCGCCCGACCAGCACCGGCCCGTCGAGCACCTCGACCAGCCGCGACTTCCCGATCCCCGCCTCGCCGAGCACGACCACCGTCGCCCCGCGCCCGCTGTCCCGCAGCCCGAGCAGCAGGTCGCGCTCGCGCCGCCGCCCGACGAAGCCGTCGTCCATGCCGCCCAGTGTGCGCCGGCGAAACCCGGTTGACCCTCCGGACCACGGCGGCTGATCATTCGCGGCATCCCCTCACCCCGTTGGAGCCGCCGCGTGTTCACCCCAGCCGAACTCGACTACCTGAACGGCCAGACCCTCGGCCGGTTCGCCACCGTGGGCCCGTCGGGAGCCCCGCACGTCGTCCCGGTCGGCGTGTTCCTGGACGCGGGCGTCGTCGTGATCGGCGGTGTCGCGGGCATGTCCACCACCAAGAAGTTCCGCGACGCCAGCCGCAACCCCGCCGTCGCGCTGGTCGTGGACGACATGGAGTCGGCCGCCCCGTGGAACCCGCGCGGCATCGAGATCCGCGGCCACGCCGAGACGTTCGAGGAGGGCGGCGAGGAGGTCGGCCTCCGCATCGGCGCACCCATCCGCTTCGACCGCGCCTGGATCCGCTTGGTCCCGCGCCGGATCGTCACGTGGGGCATCGAGGGCACGGGCCGGACCGCGCGGACCGTGGCGTGAGGTAACGACCTCGGGCGACCACCGCGAGAACTCGGTGCGCCTGCTGGAGAACAGCCGACGCCGTGTTCGGCACCGCGCGGATGACGGAAGGGGAGCCCGTGGGCTCCCCTTCGCACGTCAGACCAGCCACACCGCGGTGTCCGGCGGCAGCTGAGCGCCGTCCATGGGGCCGCTGGAGATCAGGATCTCGCCCGGCGGCAGCGGCACCGAGGCGCCGGAGGTGTTGAGGGCGCAGATGAGGCCGCCGCCCTTGCGGCGGAACGCGAAGCAGCCGGGAGGGGCGCCGTACCACTCGAGTTCGTCGCCCGCGACGCCCGGCTGGGACTTGCGCAGCTCCAGCGCGTGCCGGTACAGCGACAGCATCGAGTCGGGGTCTTCCAGCTGCGCCTCGGCGGTGACGTCGTGCCACTCGTTCGGCACCGGCAGCCACGTGTGCGCGTTCTCCGAGAACCCGAACGGCGGGACGTTGCCCTCCCACGGGATCGGGACGCGGCAGCCGTCACGGCCGCGCTCGGTGTGGCCGGACCGCTCCCACGTCGGGTCCTGCAACGCCCACTCGGGCAGCTCCACGTTGGGCAGGCCCAGTTCCTCGCCGTTGTAGAGGTACACGACGCCGGGCAGCGCCAGTTCGACGAGGATCATCGCCCGCGCCCGCTTCAGGCCGAGCGGTCCGCCTCCGTAGCGGCTCACGTGCCGCACCACGTCGTGGTTGGACAGCGTCCACGTCGCCGGGGTGCCGGAGGGGGCGACCGCGCCGAGCGAGTGGTCGATGGCCGAGCGGACCTGGTCCGCGTCGAAACCGGCTTCCACCAAGCGGAAGTTGAACGCCAGGTGCAGTTCGTCCGGCCGCACGTAGCGCGCGAAGCGCTCGTCGTCGGTCACCCAGACCTCGCCGACCGCCATGCGGTTCGGGTACGCGTCGAGGACCTTGCGGATCATCCGGTGGATCTCGTGCACCGCGTCGTCGTCGAACCGCGGGTCGCGGATGTCGTCGTGCAGCAGCGCGCCGGACGCGCCCTGCGCGCGCGGGTCCATGTTCGGCAGGGTGAACGGCTTCGCCATGCCGTGCGCCACGTCGATGCGGAACCCGTCCACGCCGCGGTCGAGCCAGAACCGGAGCGTCTGCTCCAGGTCGGCGTGGACCTCGGGGTTCTCCCAGTTCAGGTCGGGCTGCTCGGTGGCGAACAGGTGCAGGAACCACTGGCCGTCGCGGACGCGGGTCCACGCCGAGCCGCCGAACACGCTGGTCCAGTTGTTCGGCGGCTGCGAGCCGTCGAAACCGCCGCCGTCGCGGAAGATGTACCGCGCCCGCTCCCGGCTGCCGGGGGGCGAGTTCAGCGCCGCCTGGAACCACGGGTGGCGGTCGCTGGTGTGGTTGGGCACCAGGTCGATGGTGATCCGCATGTTGTGCGCGTGCGCGTCCGCGACCAGCGCGTCGAACGCGGCCAGGTCGCCGAACACCGGGTCGACGTCCCTGGGGTCCGCCACGTCGTAGCCGTGGTCGGCCATCGGCGAGCGGTAGAACGGGGTGAGCCACAGCGCGTCGACGCCGAGCAGCTCCAGGTAGCCCAGCCGCGACCGGATGCCGTCCAGGTCGCCGATGCCGTCGTTGTTCGAGTCCGCGAACGAGCGGACGTACACCTGGTAGAAGACCGCGTCACGCCACCAGGCGGCCTCGTCGGCGATCTCTGGTTGGAGGTCGGAGGATCGTCGCACGAGTGTTCATCCTGCCATTCGGGGTGGCGTGGGTCGCCCCCATGAGGGGCCCAGCGGGGAGGGTGCCGAGAAGATCAGACCCAGGCGTTCATGAGGCTGTTCGCGGCCATTTCGAGGTAGGCCCACAGCTGAGCCCGGTGTTCGGGCGACAGGTTCTCCTCGTCGACGGCGATCTTCATGCAGCGCAGCCAGGCGTCGCGCTCGATCGGGCCGATGGTGAACGGCTGGTGCCGCATCCGCAGCCTCGGGTGGCCGCGGTTGTCCGAGTACGTGTGCGGGCCGCCCCAGTACTGCATGAGGAACAGCCGGAAGCGCTCCTCCGCGGGACCGAGGTCCTCTTCGGGGTAGAGCGGCCGGAGCACTTCGTCGGTGGCCACTTCCTGGTAGAAGCGCGCGACGATCCGGTGGAAGGTGTCGTACCCGCCCACGGCTTCGTAGAAGTTCTCCGGAGTGCCCACTCGTCCATCCTGACTCACGCATCCGCCCCCGCGCACGTCGGGGGGCGGATGCGTGAACTGATCAGGACTTGACGGTCGTCACACCGGACTTCTCCAGGGCGGGCATGAGCTTCGCCCGCAGCGCGCGCTGCACCGACCACTGGCGGCCGGGGCGGACCTTCACCGTGACGCGCATGGTGATCCCCTCGGCGGTGACCTTCTCCACGCCGAGCACCTGCGGCTTGTCGATGACGTCCTTGGACAGCGGCTCCTCCTCCGTGGCCTCCAGCGACACCCGCTCCAGCACCTCGCTGGCCTCGGCCAGGTTCGCGCCGTAGGTGAGCGGCAGGTCGACCACGGCGACCGCGAAGCCCTGGCTGGAGTTGCCGACGCGCAGGATCTCGCCGTTGCGGACGTACCAGACGGTGCCGTTGCCGTCGCGGATCGTGGTGATCCGCAGGCCGACCGCCTCCACGGTGCCGGTCGCGGGACCGAGGTCCACGACGTCGCCGACGCCGTACTGGTCCTCCAGCATCATGAACATGCCGGACAGGAAGTCCTTCACCAGGTTCTGCGCGCCGAAACCGATGGCCACGCCGAGGATGCCCGCGGACGTCAGGATCGGGGCCACGTTCATGCCCAGCTCGGTGAGCACCTGGATGAACGCGATGCCGAAGACGCCCATGGTGGTCACGGACTTCAGCACCGAGCCGATGGTCTTGGCGCGCTGGTCCCGGCGTTCCGACACCAGCGCGCCCAAGGCCTGTGGCGCCCGTTCCCCAGGGGGCGCAGCAGGGACGGCTTGCGGTCCGCGTTCCCGCCCCTGGTCAACCGGTCGATCAGCCGCCGCAGGAGCCAGCGGACCACGATCGCGATCAGCAGGATCAGCGCGATGCGCAACCCCGCCTGCGCGAGTTTCGGCCCGTTCTCCACCCACCAGTCGATGGCGAGCGCCTGCTTGGCGTCATCCAGTCCCTGCACGAACGAATACCTCCTACAAGTCCAAGCCCGTCGCGTGGGCGAGGAAGGTCAGCTGGTCCACGGCCAGGGCCGCCGTCCGGCTCACCGAACGGCCCGCGTGCCCCACCTCGGTCTCCCGCCGGATCAGCACGGGGTGCTTGGCCGGGTCGGACGTGGTCGCGTGCTGCAGTGCGGCGCACATCTTGCGGGCGTGGTTGGGATCCACTCGGGTGTCCGACTCGAACACCGTGAACAGCACCGAAGGGTACTCAACATCGGGACGTACCCGGTGGTACGGAGAGTAGGACAAGAGCCACGTGAACTCTTCGGCGTCGGCGGCCGTGCCGTACTCCTCCGCCCACAGCCGCCCGAGCAGGAAGTTCTCGTACCGCACCATGTCCAGCAGTGGGGCCGAGCACACCACGGCCGCGTACAGCTCCGGGCGCTGGGTCAACGCGGCCCCGACGAGCAGGCCGCCGTTGCTGCCGCCCATGATCGAGAGCTGCTGCGGCGTGGTCCACCCGTCGCGGATCAGCCGCTCGGCGGCGGCGTGGAAGTCGTCGAAGACGTTCTGCTTGTACTGGCGCATTCCCGCCTTGTGCCACTGCTCACCTTCCTCGTCGCCGCCGCGCAGCGACGCGTGCGCCCACACGCCGCCCGCCTCGACCCACGCCAGCGTCGTGGCGCTGTAGCCGGGGCCGCGGCCGACGGCGAACCCGCCGTAGCCGGAGAGCAGCGTCGGCCGGGGGAAGTCGGGCTCCCGTTCCGGGGACACGACGAACATCCGCACGGTGGTGCCGTCCGCGGAGGTGTACTCGACCTGCTGGGTCGTCACGGCGGGTAGTTCCACGACGCCCGGCGCGGTCGCGTGCAGCTCGGTCGTGCCGCGCGACAGGGAGTGGCGGTACACCGACAGCGGCGTGGTGAAGTCGGAGTACCCGAACCACACGTCGTCGCCGCGCTCGTCGTCCACAATGGACAGTCCGTGCACGGAGCCGGTGCCCGGCAACGGGACCGCGCGCCGGTGCTCGCCGGTCACCGGGTCGTGCAGGTGCAGCTCGGACACCGCGTGCCGGGTGCGCAGCACGACCAGGCCGTCGTCCAGCCACTTCGCGCCGTCGAGCACCGAGTCGTCCTGCTCGGGCACCACGTCCACCCAGTGCTCGGGCGTCGGCGTCGTCGGATCGGTCGCGCACAGCCGGAACCGCGGCGCGTCCAGGGACGTGAGCAGGAGGAGCCTGCCGTCGCGGGCGATCCACGCGGTCGTCTGCGCGCCCGCCGAGGTGTCGACCACCTGGCGCAGCACCCGGTCCCCGTGCAGGTCCGCGATCCACACCGAGTCGTGCCGGACCGTGCCCGGCGACCCGTTGACGAGCAGCCACCGGCCGTCGGACGACGTGGACAGCCCGTAGAAGTAGGTGTGGTCCAGCCCGTCGCCGTGCACCCGCAGGTCGTTCGCCGGGTCCGTGCCGACCCGGTGCCGCCACACCCGGCGGTGGAACAGCCGCTCGTCCTCCGGCAGGTCCGCCGGGTCGAGCTGCCGGACGTAGTAGAACTCCTCGCCGCCGGGCAGCCAGCCGACGGGGGAGTAGCGGCAGCGGTCGATCGGGCCTTCGACCAGGTCGCCGGACTCGACGTCGATCACGGACAGCGACGACTTCTCGTTGCCGCCGACCGACACCTGGTACGCCAGCAGCGTCCCCTCGAGGCTCGGCGACCACGCGTCCAGCGTCGTCGCGCCGGACGGGTCGAGCCGGTTCACGTCGAGCAGCACGCGCTCGGTGCCGTCGGCCTCGCGCACGTGCACGACGGCGTGGTCCTGGTCGGGGTCGCGGCGGGAGAAGAACGCCCGGCCCGCGCGCCACGTCGGCGTCGACACCGAGCCGGTCCGCAGCAGGTCGCGCAGCCGGTCGCCGAGCGCCTCGCGCCCAGGCAGGCCGTCCAGCCACGAGCGGCCCAGCTCGTCCTGTGATCTGGACCACTCCGCTGTGCGGGGGTCGGCCGGGTCCTCCAGCCAGCGGTACGGGTCGGCCACCGGGTGGCCGTGCAGGTCCTCGACGAGGTCGAGCCGAACGGCGGCCGGGTAGGTCATCGTCGCAGGCAGAGCTGCGGGGGGAACCTCAGTCACCTGGGGAAGCGTAGCGTTGGTTGAAAACGATCCCCGATAGGGCGGCGTTCACCCACATTTCGATCTCGGGTGGGCTTACACACGTGCTTTTCGGGGGTGATCTGTGGTCTGCTATGGCTGTACCGGTGGAGGTGGTCGCGTGCCAGACCGACAACCGACCCCGATCGGCGCCCTGAGCACGTCAGGGGTAGCGCCGAGGGTCCCTGCTGGCCAAAAACAGGCCATCGTCCGTTCCGTGTCGGACGACGGGGACCGCAATGGGGAGGGTACCGGTCACGCACCGGTCGTGTTCCCCTGGGGTAGAAGAAAAGTGCTCCTGCTCAACGCCACGTTCGAGCCCCTGACCGCGCTGTCCCTGCGACGCGCGGTCGTGCTCGTCGTCTGCGGCAAGGCCGAGGTCGTCCACGGGGACCCTGCGGGTTCCATGGTCCACTCGTCGTCGGCCGAGGTCATAGTTCCGTCCGTGATCCGGCTCAGTACCTACGTGCGCGTCCCCTACCGGGGGCGCGTTCCGTTGACCAGGGCCGGGTTGATGCACCGGGACCGCTTCCGGTGCGCGTACTGCGGTGGTCGGGCCGAGACGATCGACCACGTCGTCCCCCGCAGTCGGGGTGGGCCCCACACCTGGCAGAACTGCGTCGCGTGCTGCGCGAAGTGCAACCACCGCAAGGCGGACAAGCTCCTGTCCGAACTGGGGTGGCGGCTCCGCGTCGTGCCGAACGCGCCCAGGGGGCCGCACTGGCGGCTGCTGGCCGGTGTCACCGAGGCCGATCCGCTCTGGTTGCCGTACCTCGGCGAACCCGCCGCCTAGTCGAACGGGCTCGCTGCCGGTGGTGCTCCATCAGGCCGCCGGCGCGAGCTCGTCGCGGCGCGCCGTGATCCGCACGGAGTCGTTCGCGGTGATGCGCACCGAGTCCCTGGCGGTGATGCGCACGGAGTCCAGCGCCGTGATGCGGACCGAGTCGTCCGCCGTGATGCGCACGGAGTCCGCCTTGCCGGTGATGCGCACGGAGTCGCGCGCGGTGATCCGGACGGAGTCCTCGGCCGTGATGCGGACCGAGTCGTTCGCGGTGATCCGCACCGAGTCCTCGGACGTGATGCGCACGGAGTCCAGCGCGGTGATGCGCACCGAGTCGTCGTGGGCCGTGATGCGCACGGAGTCCAGCGCGGTGATCCGCACGGAGTCGTCGTGGGCCGTGATGCGCACGGAGTCGTCGTGAGCGGTGATCCGGACCGAGTCGTCGTGCGCGGTGATGCGCACGGAGTCGTTCTCGGCGGTGATGCGGACGGAGTCCTTCGCCGTGATCCGCACCGAGTCCAGGGCAGTGATGCGGACCGAGTCGAGCGCCGTGATGCGGACCGAGTCGTCGTGAGCGGTGATCCGGACGGAGTCCTCCGCGGTGGTTCGGACAGAATCCTTCTTGGCGGTGATCCTGACCGAGTCGAGGGCGGTGATGCGCACGGAATCGGTCTTGGCCGTGATCCTGACCGAATCCGCGGCGGAAGTGATCCGAACGGAGTCCTTCGCGGTGATCCGAACGGAGTCGTCCATCGTGATCCGAACGGACGCACGCGCACGGTCCCGCTGCTGACCAGTCGTAACACTCTGCTCCGCCTGGCCGTAGTTCGAAAGGGTGAAGGCGGCGGTCTGGGCAGCGTTGATCGTGTACATGTTGTGTCCTCCAGGACGCGTTGAGGCCCGGATTGGCCTCGTTCGAGGAAAAGCAAGACCCGTATAGGTGAAAAGCTAGAAGCCGAGTGCCTCGGAAACAAGACGCCAAACCGGCCGCCGTTCGCCGCCGTCCGGTCGGAGACCGTCCGGCCGTAGCCGTTGACCCGCGTGAACACCTCCGGTTGGTGCGGATGTCACCGTCTGGACACGGTGCGTAACGTCACCGGGGTTCCCTCGTCGGAAACGGTCGAAGCGAGGTCGAGGCGGATGGTCGGTGCCCTTCAGGCCAGGGGTGTGGGAACGCGCGACTTCCGCAGGCTCACGGGCGCGTGGGCCACGTCCCTGGTCGGCGACGGCGTGCGCACCGTTGCGCTCCCGCTGTACACCGCGATCAGCACCCGCAGCCCGCTCGCGGCGTCCGCCGTGGCCGTCGCGACGGCCCTGCCGTGGCTGATGGTCGCGCTGCCCGCCGGAGTGCTGGTCGACCGCTGGTCGCCCCGGACCGTGGTGGCCGTCGCGCACACGTTCCGCGCCGTCGTCACCGGCCTGCTGGCCTTCGCGGTGGTCGCCGACCGCGCGAGCGTCGCGCTGCTGTGCGCGTTCGCGTTCCTGCTCACCAGCGCCGAGACGTTCGCCGACACGGCCTCGCAGGTGCTGCTGGTGGAGCTGGCGGGCCCGGACGACCTGGAACGGGCCAACGGGCGGTTCGTGACCGTCGAGACCGTCGGCATGGACCTGGTCGGCCCGCTCGCCGCGAGCGCCCTGTTCTGGTGGGAGCCCGCCGCCTGCTTCGCGCTGGACGCCCTCACCTTCGTCGTGGCCGCCTCCCTGGTGTTCCGGCTCCCGGAGGTGACGCCGGACCGCCCGCCGCGCACGTCCCTGCGCACCCAGCTCGCCGAGGGCGCGGGCTTCCTGGTCCGCTCGTCCCGGCTGCGCGTGCTGGTGGTCGCGGTCGCCGTGACGGCGATCTGCGCGTCCGCCGTGAACGCGATGTTCGCCCTGTACGCCGTCACGGTGCTCGGCCTGCCGCCGTCGGCGGTGCCGTGGCTGGTGGTGGTGATCTCGCTCGGCGCGCTCGCCGGCGCGCGGATCAGCCCCCTCGTGGCGGCCAAGCTCGGCCCCGGTCGGGTGATGGTCGGCGCGCTGGTCGTGCTGGGGGCCGCGTTCGCCCTGTACGGGGCCGTGCCGCACCTGGCGGCCGCGCTGGTGGCCGTGGTGCTGTTCGGGGCCGCGTCGGCGGGCTGGAACGTCCTGTCGGCCACCCGCAGGCAGCGCCTGACCCCGACGCCGCTCATGGGGCGCGTCACGAGCGCGTACCGCGTCCTGGCCTGGGGGCTGTCACCCGTGGGGGCCGCGATCGCGGGCCCGCTGGCCGCCGCGACGTCCCTCGGCGTGGTCTACCTGGCGGCGGGCGCGACCACCGTCGTCACGGCACTGGTGCTCGCCCGGCCGCTCATGCGCACCTGACAGCGCCCCCACGTGGGCTATCGGTTACCGTAACCGCCGTGACCATCGTGGAGACCGTGCTCGTCTTCGCGCTGATCCCGCTGGCCATCTACGGCGTGATCACGCTACTGACGCTGAGGCCAAAGGCCACCCGCATCACCCGGTACCGCCCAGGGCAGGAGTGGGGCTACGCACCGGTGTGGTGGAGCGGGAACCCGGCCGGGGTCAGCTCGACCCACCAGACGTCCGACGCCGCAGAGGCCGGCGGCGCCGTGCCCGCGCGCACCGCCAGGGGAGGTGCCCGTGGCAACTGGTGAAGTCGCCCAGCGCCCGCAGGTAGATCCGGCCGACCTCGC
>Ga0247771_1000020_pt1 | contig 82873 bp, 53 predicted proteins | sample UWRJL197509C6_FD_179948 | JGI IMG/M metagenome (GOLD analysis project Ga0247771, IMG submission 179948) | Plant litter microbial communities from Arlington Agricultural Research Station in Wisconsin, United States - UWRJ-L197-509C-6 | ecosystem: Environmental > Terrestrial > Plant litter >... | reverse complement strand
CCAGGGCCTGGCGAACCTCTACGGCGGGCGCGACGGCCTGGCGAAGAAGCTCGACACGTTCTTCAGCACGCCGGAGACGGCCAAGTTCCCCGGTTCCTACGGCGGTGTCATCCACGAGATGACCGAGGCGCGGGACGTCCGGATGGGGCAGCTCGGCCACAGCAACCAGGTCTCGCACCACATCAGCTACATGTACGACTACGCGGGCCAGCCGTGGAAGACGCAGGAGAAGGTCCGTGAGATCACGTCACGGCTCTACCTCGGCAGCGAGATCGGCCAGGGCTACGCGGGTGACGAGGACAACGGCGAGCAGTCGGCGTGGTTCCTGTTCAGCGCCTTGGGCTTCTACCCGTTGCAGATGGGCAACTCGACGTACGCGGTCGGGTCGCCGCTGTTCACCAAGGCGACGCTGAAGCTGGAGAACGGCAAGAAGCTCGTGGTGAACGCGCCGAAGAACAGCGCGAAGAACATCTACGTGCAGAACCTGAAGGTCAACGGCAAGGTCTACGACAAGAGCTACCTCAACCACGACGTGCTCGCGGCGGGAGCGACCCTGGACTTCGAGATGGGCCCCAACCCGTCGAAGTGGGCGACCGGCGCGGACTCCGTTCCGCCGTCGATCACCAAGGGCACCGAGGTCGCGAAGCCGTTGCGGGACATCAGCACCACCGGCAAGTTCACCGGTCCGGCGGCCGTGGTCGACAACACCTCGGGCACGCAGGCCGCGGTCGACGCGCTCCAGGTCGACCTGCCGAACACCAAGGAGAAGGCCGAGTTCTACACGCTGACGTCGGCGAAGACCGCGGCTGACGCGAAGAACTGGGTCCTCAAGGGTTCGCTCGACGGCAAGACGTGGACGACGGCCGACGAGCGCAAGGACCAGAAGTTCACCTGGCGCCAGCAGACCCGCGCGTTCAAGATCGCCAAGCCGGGCTTCTACCGGTACTACCGGCTGGAGATCGCGGGCGGCGCCACGCTGTCGGAGTTCGAACTGCTGGCCAAGCCGCCGGTGACGGCCACCAGGACCATCACCGACCCGGTCAACGGGCCGCTCACGGTGGGCTCGGGCGTCACGGTGGTCGACGGCGCGACGATCAGCGGACCGGTCACCGTCACCGCGGGCGCGTCGCTGTACGTGTTCGGCGGCAAGGTGAACGGGCCGATCGCGGCCAACGGAGCGGGCTCCGTGGTGCTCGTCGACACCCAGATCGGCGGGCCGGTCAGCGTGACCGGCGCGACGGTCGGGGTGAACATCGAGAACACCAAGATCGGCGGACCGCTCAGCGTCGTGAACAACAAGGCGCCGGTGGTCGTGGCGGCCAACGCGGTCGGCGGGCCGATGACCGGGAGCGGCAACAGCCCCGACCCGGTGAACAACGGCCTGGCCAACACCGTGCAGGGTCCGAAGGCGGGGCAACTCGCCGCGCTGTAAGGGTTTTAGTCAGAAGGGGAGCCTCCGTCGCGGGGGCTCCCCTTCTGCCTTACCAGGACATTTCGCGGCAGCGCTGCGCCGAGTCGCCGGGCTCGACCTGGAGCGTGGCGTGGTCGATGTGGTACCGCTCGGCCAGCAGCGCCTGCGCGGTCCGCAGCACCTCGGCCGGGTCGACGTCGCACTCGATGGTCAGGTGCGCCGACGCCACCTCCATGCCGGAGGTCAACGTCCACACGTGCAGGTCGTGCGCCTCGGTCACGCCGGGCAGCTTCGCCAGGTCCGCCTGCACGGCGGAGACGTCGAGGCCCTCGGGGGCGTGCTGGAAGAGGATGTGCAGCGCGTGGCGGGCCAGCTTCCACGTCCGCGGCAGCACCCAGACGCCGATCGCGACACCCATGACCGGGTCGGCGTAGCGCCAGCCGAAGACGAGCGTCACCAGGCCGCTCAGCAGCACGCCGACCGAGCCGATCAGGTCCGCGAGCACCTCCAGGTACGCGCCCCGGACGTTGATGCTCTCCTTCGCGCCCTCGCGCAGCACGAGGAACGAGACGACGTTCGCGAGCAGGCCGAGCAGCGCGGCGAGGATCACCGGCAGGCCCGGAACCGACGGCGGGTTCCCGAAGCGGTCGACCGCCTCGTAGACCACGTACCCGGCGACGCCGAACAGCAGCACCGCGTTCGCCAGCGCCGCCAGCACCTCCGCGCGGTACATGCCGAACGTCTGGTTGCGGCCCGTCGAGGACCGGCGGGCCACCATGATCGCGGCCAGCGCCATGCCGACCCCGAGCACGTCGGTGAGCATGTGCGCGGCGTCGGAGATCAGCGCCAGCGACGACGTCGCCCACCCGACGACGAACTCGACCGCCATGAAGACCGCGCCGATGCCGAACGCGATCCACAGCTTCCCGATGTGCCTGCCCGACGCGCTCGCCGCCTCGGCAGGCGACACGCCGTGTCCATGCCCGTGACCCATGCGAGCAACATATAGCGACATGCGCATGTGTGCAATGTGACCGACTACTGACGCCAGGTAGGCCCCGCCAGCCGTCCCACGATCCGGACCGCCTTCGGCGAGAGGCGACTCCCGAACCGCGCCAACCGCGATTCCGGCGTCACCGGCACCACCAGCCGATTCTGCCGAACAGCCCGCACCACCGCCGTGGCAACCCGCTCCGGTCCGTACCCCCGTAGACGATAAGTCCTGGTCACCGCCTCGCGCTTCGCCCGTTCGGTGGGCTCGTCAACGCCCGCGAACGTGGCGCTGCGGGTGATGTCGGTGTGCACGACGCCGGGGCAGACAGCCGTGACGCCGATCCCGTGCGGCGCGAGTTCCTCGGCCAGGCACTCCGCGAGCATCAGCACGGCGGCCTTCGTCGTCGAGTACGCGGGCAACGCCGCCGTGGGGAAGTACGACGCCGTGGAGGCCGTGATGACGATGTGCCCACCCTCACCCCGCCGCACGAGCAGCGGCACGAACGCCCGCAAGGTGTGCACGACACCCCACAGGTTCACGTCCACCACCCGCCGCCAGTCCTCCTCGGACGTGTCCAGGAAGCCCCCGGCGACCACCACGCCGGCGTTCGCCATCACCACGTCCGGTACCCCGTGGACGGCCTCGATCTGCGCCGCCAGCGCGTGCGTGGCAGCCCCATCAGCCACGTCCAGCTCGTACGAGTGCCCCCGCACCTCCCGCGCCGTCCGCGCACCCGACGCGGCATCCACGTCCACCGCCACGACCTCGGCCCCGTCCACCGCGAACGCCAACGCCGAGGCCCGCCCGATCCCGCTACCGGCCCCGGTGATCACCACCAGCTCCCGCCGTGAAGGCACCCCGTCCACGAAGTCCGCGATCATCCGCGCGACGGCGACCGGATGCGTCCGCGGCGCCCAGTGCGACGCGTACAACGACCGACGGCTCAACCTCTCGACCCACGGCTCAGCCGCGGCCAGGTGCGCCGCCTTCACGTACGGATCGCGCTTCAACACGACCTGCAACACCGGCACCACGACCTTGCGCGGCGCGGGCGCACTCCCCACGTTCGCCCGGTACAACCCCAGCCCGTTGACCAGCTCCCGGTGCTGCGCCCGCAACCTCTCCCGCACCGCCCTGATCCGCCACACCAGCTCAGGCACCACGGGCACCTTGAACCCCGCGATGTACCAGGAGTGGCGGAGCAGGTTCAGCACCTTGACCGGATGCCACCGATTCCGCCGCACCCAATCCGAAACGTGCCCCAACGAGGGCCCGGAGATCGACGTGAACGACAGGAACAACTCGGGATGCAAGGCGACCGCCTCCCACCCCTGCGTAGACCCCCAGTCATGCCCGACCAGGTGCACCTTCCGCCTGGGCACCACAGCCCTCACAACAGCGACCAGGTCGTCCACCAACCGCTCAACCCGATACCCGCTCACCCGAGAGGGCCGCCCAGACCCCCCAGCCCCACGCGTGTCGTACCGAACGACGTGGAACCGCCCGACCAACTCCCCCACCACCCCACCCCACACGGCGGAGGTGTCCGGGAACCCGTGCACCAACACCACGGTGGGCAAGGCGGGATCCCCCTCTTCCAAAACCCGAAGCCGCAGGTCACCGGCCACAACCGAACGCTCCCGACACGACTCCATGCCACCTGAGGGTAGGGGGTGAAACACCGGCCCAACAGTGCGCTAGGATCATTCCAACAGCTACGGCCCCCGTAGCTCAGGGGATAGAGCACCGCCCTCCGGAGGCGGGAGCGCAGGTTCGAATCCTGCCGGGGGCACCATGTTTGACCTGCGGCGATGTCATAATTGATGATCTTGATGGCTCGAATCCTTGGTGTCATGACATCAAATATGACACCAGTCGACTGCGCCAACTAGACCGTTCAGCGCATACGGATACTACGTATGCGCCTCTCGTATAGCGATCGATTTCATCTGCAGGTCCGTCACACGCGGTCTATCCAAGCCTTGACCTGTGAGTTTGAGGCTGTAGAGGTTTCTGCGACTGCAGTGCAAGACGAGCACCGCCCTCATTTCAGCACTGGGCAAAGCTCGAATCCTCAAGACCAAATCGGCTTCTGAGCTGTGCGGATGCTCATGAGTGATCAACATAGAGCTCGGATCTTCAAGGCTCACCTCGCCTGGCGTTGCTCCTAGTGTGACTGCGCGTTCGCCACCCCTACCATGCGGACATGATTGCGCCATTGGCCGTAATGAGGTAGGCGCGTGATGGCGTGCACTGAAGCAGACCTTCGTCTGATTGATCGAAGGCCGCGGTACCACTCCGTCGGTGGTGTCCTGCCGGTCGGTGGCCTTGGCCGTGACCTGTCCCACCGCGCGGTTCGCTCGCCCAGCACAGGGTCGTCGAGCGTGCACGCCACCGGCACGTCTCGTCTCGTTTCGGCCGCTCGCTCATCGGGGCGAGTGCGGTGCGGGACAGGATCGCCCGGACGGCGCCGGACGCGGTGGTGCTGCGCCCGCACTCGGCTTGGTGCCGCCAACCGCCTCGGTCCTGCGCAACGGGATCGGGGTCCAGGTCACGTCAGATGATCTGTTCATGGGCGACCGGATGATGCTGCGCCTCGGCGAGCGAGCGTCCACCGACGGCGTGATCCAGACCGGTCACACCATCCTGCGTCTTTCCACGATCACCGGCGAGACCGTGCACGCGGAAGCCATCAACGGCGGCGGAGTGATCGAGGTCGAGATCACCGTGCAAGCCTTGACCTCGTCGCTGGCGCGCATCGCGCACATCATCGAGGTCGGATGGTCGGACGATCCTTAACGTTAACGACTTCAAGCCAACTGGCGATTACGAGTTGATCGAGGTGTCAGCGCGCTGAATCGTGCGCAGTCCCGACGGTGGGGAGTCTCAGTAGCATGCCCGTTGACAAGACCGAGCGTGAAATCAGCGCCTTGGTGGGCCAGATCGAACGCGGTGAGATCAAGCTCCCGGAGATCCAGCGCGGATACGTCTGGAAGCCGACGCAGGTGGCGAAGCTCGTCGATTCGCTGTACCGGGGCTACCCATCGGGGTCACTGCTCTTTTGGCAGACCGACGACGCACCACAGACCAGAAAAGCGGCGATCGGGAGCCCGGTGCCACAGCCCGCGGTCATCCCGCTGTACCTCCTGGACGGGCAACAGCGCGTGACGTCATTGCACCGCGTCCTCACGGACCACCCGCAAGCCGCCATCGTCTTCAACATCGAGAACGAGAAGTTCCAGAACCAGAGCGCAGCCACCGCCAAAGACCCGCGCTGGATCAAGGTATACGAAGTTCTCAAGCCAGGCGTTGACCAATGGGAACTGGTCGGTGAACTGCACAAACTCAACCCCGACCTCGCGCCGAACAACATCAGCAAGCGCCTCCAGCGGCTGGCGACGATCCCCAGCCACAAGTTCCACATGGAGGTGCTGAGGGATTTCCCCTACGACGAAGTCACCCAGATCTTCGTCCGCGTCAACAGCGGCGGACGCCCGCTCAGGACCTCCGACTTGGCGCTTGCGACCTTGTCCGCTCGCTGGCCGGGTGTGCTGGCGAAGCTGGAGCACGAGGCGGCGCACTGGGCACAGCGCGGATATGGTGACGTCGATGTCACCTTCTTGACCAGGGCCCTCACCGGCGTGGTGCTCGGCCGTGGTCTGTCCGCTTGGTCGCATGCCCGATTGGTCGCCGCGACCGACGAGCAACTGGAGCAAGGGTGGGTGACTGTACAACGCGGTCTGCGGCATCTGGTGCCTCTGCTGCAGAACAATCTCGGCGCATCCCACAGCAAGCTGCTGCCATCGATGATCGTCCTGCTGCCGTTGATCGTCCTGCTCGGTGAACGCGAGGACGAGCATCTGAACGCCACCAGCGCCAACGGGATCCTGTACTGGTTGCTGCTCGCCACTATTCGTAACCGCTACAGCGGCTCCACCGACACGCGCCTCGGCCAGGACATCCCCGCAGCACGCTCGGAGGAGCCGGTCCGGCAACTGTTGAGCAACCTAGGCGTCACAGGCGCGGGTCTTACCGTCACATCACAGGATCTCGTTGGCCGCACAGTGGGAAGTCCCTTCTTCTTTCTCAGCTTCCTCGTGGCCAAAGAGGCGGGTGCGAAGGACTGGTGGGACAGCATCGGGATCTCCGCGGCCGCAGAAGGCAGCCAGACGCTCGAGTACCACCACATCCACCCGCAGGCCACACTCAAGGGCCACGCCGCCCGCTACAACAAGGTTGAGATCAACGACCTGGGCAACCTGGCATTCATCTCGGGCAAGGCCAACCGCAAGATCAGCCATCGCTCCCCTGCCGACTACTTCCCGACTCTCGGCGACGAGGAGCTCGCCGCACACCTGATCCCGCTGGACGAGTTGTTGCGCGACGCGACCGCTTACCGGTCGTTCGTCGTGGCACGGCGCGAACTGCTCTCCGATGCGATGACCGGCCTGCTCAACAGGTTCAAGCCCTCGTGGCTGAAGCCCGCGGTCGACCACGCCGACCCGATATCGGGCTCCACACTGGAATTCGTGCTGTACGACAATCCCACGGGCGAAGATCTCATAATCGCGACTGCCCGTGGAGAGCACACCGACTGGTCAGGCACGATATCGGTGGTTGAACTGGACGGAGTAGTCGCCGCTGCCGCTGCAGGTGTGGACGGCGATCTCGTCATTGCTGGCGAGAGCGTGCCGGTCCGGGTCGACGACAACTCGATCGAGGTTCCAATCGGCCCCTTTCTCGTCACCGGCACTGCTTCGGAGTGGTGGAAGGTACTTGACCGCGAGAAACACGACACACAGCCAATGGCTAGGATCGCCGAACCGGCACCGAAGTCATGGCACGGCGAACGCATCCCGTTCCCTGTTACCAGTGTCGACTAGGCAGGGAGCTTCATGGACGACGGTGAACAGACGGCCGAACGGGTCCGCGTGTGGCTGAAGACGCAGCGGGACGATCTGATCAACATGTCACGAAGGAACCGCCTGCTGTACTTCAAACATACGAAGGCCGCCTCCCTGGAAATCGTCATGCCCTCAGGCGAGGAGGTCCTGAGCAGGCTCAACCGAAACAGCGCCTGGGACTTCTTCCTGCCCGTGGACTCCGCTGAGGAGCATCGGCGTGAACGTGTCCGCAAGCCCACCGAGCTGGCGGTGGAGAACAAGACCGCCGACCAGCTCACCAAGGCGCTGCACCTGCTGGAGCGCAAGACGAACACGGAGTTCATCGACAAGGGGGTCTGGGTACTGTACCTGGGCGTCGGCGCGCTCGAATGGGCCGAGAACCCCCAGGACGAAGCGGACGCGTGCAGCCCACTGCTCCTGGTTCCCGTGACGGTCGGCCGGGACAGTCTTCGGGAGCCGTTTCAGCTGCGACGCACCGAGGACGACTCGGTCATCAATCCCGCGCTGGCTGTCAAGCTCGAGACCGACTTCGATCTCACACTTCCTTCGATCGAAGAGTACGACGAGACCAACGTCGACGCGCTGATCGAGCACGTTCGGCAACTGGTGGCGGATCGACCGGGCTGGTCCGTCAGCAGCCGAGTCGTCATGTCGACCTTCACGTTCCAGAAGGAAGCGATGTACCGCGACCTTCTCGACAACGAAGATCTGCTCGTCAACGACCCGATGATCCAGCTGCTCGCGCTGGGGCCGGACTCGTCCAGCGCTGGGGCGTTCGACTTCGCCCCAGTCCCCGAGGACGAGTTGGACCAGCGTGTGCTGCCTGAAGACCTAGTGAACGTCCGAGACGCCGACGCGAGTCAACGAGCATGCATCGTCGCCGCACGCGACGGCCGCAGCTTCGTCATGGATGGGCCTCCGGGCAGCGGCAAGAGCCAGACGATCACGAACATCATCGCAGAGTTGTTGCACGCAGGGAAAACCGTGCTGTTCGTCAGCGAGAAGGCCGCAGCGCTGGACGTCGTGCGCAACCGGCTGCGGGAAGCCCAGCTCGACGACTTCGTCCTCCAGTTGCACAGCCACGATGCCAATCGAAAAGCCGTCGCGACCGAACTCGACCGTGCGCTGACTCGACGGCCGCGCGCGACAGATGACTTCACCCCGACGTCGCGCACTGATCTCATCAGACGCCGCCAGGCCTTGTCGTCGTACGCACAGGCGATGAACGAGGTACGTCAGCCGCTCGGTCGTTCGCTGCACCAGGTTCTCGGGTCGATCACGGCGCTGCAGTCGACGCCGCAGGCTCCTGTGCCTGCGACTTTCGGGCGCACGCTGCGACCTGACGAACTCACCCACCTGCTCGACGATGCTGCCACGCTCGGCCGCGACTGGGGACCGGTGATCCGGGGCCATGACTTCCTCTGGCGTGACCTCGCGAACACGGTCTTGTCCGCGTCCCGCCAGAATGAGATCGACGGTGCGCTGCGCAAGGCCGCAGAGTCGCTCGATCTCCTGCGCGTGCTGACCGAGGAGATCAGCGATGAGCTCGGGGTCGGCTGGGCGGACAGCCCCGTTGATGCGCAACGCCTCCTCGAAGTGCTGACGCTCCTCGACGGTCGTCCGGTCGTCCCCGCCGCGTGGTTGAGCTCGGACATCATCGACCACGTCGACACCCGCATCACCGAGCTTGCGGTGGATACCGACCGGTACACCTCTGCGAACGCGGAGTTGAATGCGCTGGTAGGTGAGCGGTTTGCCGACCTCAACGCCGATCTGGCCGCTGTCGTTCGCGACACGATGATCAAGCTAAGCACCGGTCGGCCCTCGTGGCATCCCCCCGATGAGATTCGAATCGGTGGTCTCCAACCGGTCGCCGAGTTCCTCGACAGTGCGACTGATCGACTCGAGTCGATCAGTTCGGACGCCGGCCGGATCGCCGCGTCATTCGGCTTCAACCCACGCGGGATCAGTCTCGCCAGGGCCATCGAGCTCGCCGATCTCGGAGAGCTCGTGGGATCACCGACGCCACCCGAGGCGCAGTGGCTCAACCCCGCTGTGCAGGCCGCGTTGAGCGAGGCGGTGCGGGTGCTCGGCGAGCTGGTCAGCGACTTCCGAGCCAGACAGGAGGCCCTGCGCACCGTCTTCACCGACGACGCACTGACGCTGGACCTGCGCGGACTCCACGTGCGGTTCACGGAGACGCACCGCGGCCTGCGCAAGCTCAGCGGGGCTTACCGGCAAGACAAACGAACGCTGGCGGCGTGCACCGTCAGCGGCCGGGTTGACCGCGTCGTGCGAGAACGCATCTCCGACGCGGTCGCGTGGCAGGAGTTGGCGAATCGCCTCTCCACCGCCGAGTCGCTGCACGCCCAGCTGCTGGGTGACCACTACTACCAACGGGGCGCGGCGGACTTCGGCCGAATCTCGCACGCCATCGACGTTGCCCGACAGGCGCTCGAACTCGTCGGCGACGACCTTGGTGGCGCCGCGTTCACGAACCAGCTTTCCCGCGGCGGATCATCCGATCCGCAACTGGTGCCGCTGTCCAGACGACTCCGCGCAAGCACACAGGCCTGGCTCTCCGAGGCGGCCAACCTGATGAACAAGGCCGAACCGTTCCGGCTGGTGCCTATCGATCAACTCGCGGCGTGGTCTGCCACCACGGCCGATCGGCTGCGGGAACTGATGGCCGCGGTGCAGCACGTTTCGTCGGTGGCAGGTCGTCCCGCGACGCTCTCGCTGACCAGTCAGGCGCTCGACCAGGCTGTGGAGGCCCGCCAGTTCCGGTACTCCTTCGGGGACACCGACGACGAAGACACCACGTTGCTCGGAGAGCAGTTCCGCGGCATCGAAACCGACTGGCTCACCATGCGGAAATCCTGGGAATGGGCTGTCGGCTTGCGGGAACGTCTTGGTGGCCCGGTGCATCGGCGTGTAGCCGAGGCGCTGCTCGGCACCACAGCGACACCCGACGAACTACGCAACGCGCTCACCTCCTGGCACAAGGCCACTGCCCGAATCACCTCGGAGTTCACCGATCGGCGCGCCTCCGAGGTGGCGACCGAGCTGCAAGGCAACTACGACGACATCGTGTCCTTGCTCGACGAGCTGGCGCGCACAGTCGGTGACATCGACGAGTGGGCGTCCTATGCGGACTCCAGAAGCCGTCTCGAACACGCAGGACTGCAGTCCGTCATCGCCTTCTGCGCGGAGCGGAAAGTCGATGCGAGCCTCGTACGACCCGTCGTCGAACGCGCCCTGCTCGAGGCCTGGGCCGACGATGTGCTCGACTCGGACCAGACGCGGCTCGGTACGCACCGAGCCGCGAATCGCGACGCGCTGGTGGAGGAGTTCCGCGCGCTCGACCGAGCGCTGGTCGCAAGTGCGGCGGCTCGCGTGATCAACGCCTGCGCCGCACGGCGCCCCACCTCCAGCGCCGGTGCGGCAGGCATCATCAAGCGGCAGGCGGAGATCCAACGACGACACATGCCGATCCGGCAGCTGCTGCACAAGGCAGGCGGAGTGGCACAGTCGCTGAAGCCGTGTTTCATGATGAGCCCGCTGTCGGTCTCGCAGTACCTGCCTGCCTCCCTGCGGTTCGACATCGTGATCTTTGATGAGGCGTCGCAGGTCAAGCCGAGTGACGCGATCAACTGCGTGTACCGCGGCAAGCAGCTCGTCGTCGCAGGCGACCAGAAACAGCTTCCACCGTCGGACTTCTTCGCCAAAGTGGGAGCGACCGATGACGACACGTACGACGAGGAGCAGGTCGACGAGTTCGAGTCGCTGCTCGACCTGTGCAAGGGCGCGGGAGCACTGAAGTCGTTGCCGTTGAACTGGCACTACCGCAGCGAACACGAGTCGCTGATCACCTACTCCAACTACCGCTTCTACGACGGCAGCCTGTGGACCTTTCCCGGCGCTACCGACAAGGCGCCAGACGTTGGAATCGAGTTGTTCAAAGTGGACGGTGTTTATCGCCGTGGTAGCACGCGGGACAATCCAGTCGAGGCCGCCAAGGTCATCGAACGCGTGCTGCACCACCGGCTGAACCATCCGCACCTGACCGTCGGAGTGGTCACGTTCTCCGGGGCCCAGGAGGACGCCATCGAACGCGAGCTGGAGCGGCAGTCCGAACAGCATCCCGAACTCGCCGGACTCCGGACCGATGACCGCCTGCACGGCTTCTTCATCAAGAACCTGGAAAACGTCCAGGGTGACGAACGCGACGTCATCATCTTCAGCGTCGGCTACGGCCCCGATGAGCACGGCAAGTTCACCCTGGGTATGGGACCGCTGAACAGGAAAGCCGGATGGCGACGCCTCAACGTGGCGATCACCCGCGCCAAACGACGGGTCGAGGTCATCACGTCGGTGCTTCCCGAGCAGTTCCCGAACGACGCCGCGTCCGACGGAGTCCGACACCTGCGCGGGTACCTCGACTTCGCCCAACGTGGCGTCTCCGCGCTGGCACTCGATCTGACGGACTCACACGGTGACGCGGAGAGCCCGTTCGAGGAAGAGGTGATCCGGGCGATCCAGGGCTGGGGATTCGACGTGACCCCGCAGGTCGGTGTCGCAGGCTATCGAGTCGACATTGCCGTCCGGCATCCGGAGAAACCCGGAACGTTCGCACTCGGCGTCGAGTGTGACGGCGCGATGTACCACTCGTCGAAGGTGGCCCGTGACCGGGACCGGCTGCGGCAACAAGTTCTCGAAGGACTCGACTGGCGCATCCACCGCATCTGGGGCACCTCCTGGTACCGCGACAGAAGTGGGCAGGAGGAGCGCCTGCGTGCGGCGATCGACGCCGCGGTGATCGGTCGGGTCGCGGATCGCAAGCCAGTACCTGTCGACTCCGTCGTAGTTCACCAAGAAGATGTCGACCTCGGTGCCCTGCCGTCGTGGACGACGCCGTACCAGCCTGCCGAGATCGGACATCCCAACACTGGTTACGAGATCCACGAGCCCGAGGCACGCGGTGAGCTGCGCCGGCTCATTGAGGCAGTGGTCCGGGAGGAAAGTCCGGTTCACGAGGAGCGCGTGCTCACCGCGGTCCGGGAAGCCTGGGGAAAGTGGAAGTCCGGATCCCGCATCAAGGAAGCGTTCGATCGCGCCGTACGGGACCTCACCCGATCTGCACTCGACCGCGACCACCGCGGATTCCTGCGAACGAAGTCCAGCGGCCTCGACACGGTCCGTGTGCCTGCCGAGGAACCATCCACAAAGCGCCCGGTCAAGCACCTCCCCCCGGAGGAGCTGCGCGAGGCCGTCTACCGGTTCACGATGGACGCGCAGCTCATCACCCGCGAGGAGCTGACCGTCCGCGTCGCCCGTCTGTTCGGCTGGGGACGCCGCGGGCCGGACATCCGGGCCGCTCTCGACGACGCCATCGACGAACTCATCGACGACGGCAGGCTGACGGCAGAGGAGGATCGCCTGACGACCGGCGGATGAGTTCGGGCAAGATGGGCCGTCGAGCTGGAGGGCACCGGAGTGGACGAGCAGTCAAGCAGGTGGCACGAGATCACGCAGTCGGCGTTCAAGCATGAACGTGCGGCGCTACGCCACGTGCGAGAACTCCTGCCGGACCGGCACCCGTACGCGGCCTGGTCGAACTTCGTCTTCATCCCGAACAGCGGCGGCCAGCCCGAGGTCGATCTCCTAGTCGCCACCCCGAGCGGACTGCACCTCATCGAGATCAAGAGCCTCAAGGGCAGGCTGACCAACCACTTCGGCACCTGGGTGCAGCATCGGCCGAACGGAAACACGTGGACGTTCGACAACCCGTTGACCGCGGCCAACCAGAAGGCCAAGGAACTCAAGTCCCTGCTCATGCAGGCCGCGAGGCAGGACAGGATCGCGGTCCCGTACCTGTCCGCAGCCATCTTCCTGTCAGAACCGAGCCTGAAGTGCGAGCTGGCCGACGGCCAGCGGTATAGCGTGTTCGGGCCGGAGAACGGCACCTCGCTGCCCAAGATCGGCTCTGACCTGCTTCTGGGCTCGGTGAGCCGCACGCCACCGGACCCGGAGTTCTTCCGGGCCCTTCCCCGTCTGCTGGAACGGGTGGGGATTCACCGGACCAAGCGCAGCGTCACCGTTGGGCAGTGGCAGATCGAGCCGCGTCCTTATGCGAGTGGTCCAACGTGGCAGGACCACAACGCATCACGTGAAGACATGCCAGATGAGTACCGTCGTGTTCGCATCTATCTCTACGAGCGTGAAGCCGACCCGGACAAGCAGCGGTCGATCCGTTCAGCCGCGGAGCGTGAGTTCCGGGCGTGCCAGGGTATTCACCACCCCGGCTTACTGCGACCGGTGGACTTCGTCGACCACGAGGCCGGGCCAGCGCTGCTGATCGAACAGTCGCGCGAGGCACAGCGGCTGGATCACTTCATCGCACAGCGGCACGCAGAGCTCGACCTGCCGACACGGCTTGATCTGATCCGCCAACTCGCCGAAGCGGTGAACTACGCGCACGAACGCCGTCTGGTGCACCGGGCGCTGTCTCCACGTGCCGTGATCGTGCAGCCGACTGGCAATGACTGGACGAAGCCGCGGCTGCAGGTCGGCGAGTGGCAGGCCGCTGCGCGTGGTCTTTCGGGTCCACCAACCGTACATCAGCTGCGTCCCAGCTCGGGCGCCGCTGCCCACGTCGAGGCCGCGTCGGCTCCCTACCTCGCACCGGACTTCACCGAGGAGCCTGACGGAACCGTCGCGATCGATGTGTTCGGCATGGGTGCGATCGCCTACCTGGTGCTCACCGGACGCCCACCTGCATCAACCCGGCCGGAATTGCTGGATCAACTCATCAAGCAGGGTGGGCTGCATCCGCGTGCCGTCGACGACAGCATCCCGGACGAACTCGACACGGTGATCGCGCTCGCGACAGCACCGGTGGTGGGCGACCGCTTCACCGATGTCGCAGAGTTCTTGGACGAGCTGGACAAGGCGCAGGAGCGCGACGAACCCGACGTCGAACGCAACGATCCGTGGAACGCCACCAAGGGCGAACGCCTAGCGGACACCGACTACGTCGTGCAACGGGTTCTGGGTACTGGCGCCACCGCACGAGCGTTCCTGGTCATGCACGACGGGATCGACACGGTCGTCAAGGTGTCCCGGTCCGCTGATGCCGAGGACCGCCTCGTCGACGAGGCGGCCGCACTGGAACACCTGCGGCACGACCACATCGTCGTGCTGCGGCGCAGCCTGTTCCCACTGGGCAACCGGCACGCGATCGAGATCGACTACGCAGGCGACCGGTCACTCGCCCACGTGCTGCGCAACGAGGGCGCGCTCCTGCCGGACAAGCTCCAGGTGCTGGGTGACCAGTTGCTGGACGCGTTGGCGTACCTGGAGCGCGACGGCGTCCTCCACCGCGACATCAAGCCGGACAACCTCGGCGTGCGCAACCACCCCAGGTTCGGCCGAGCCCTGGTCCTGTTCGACTTCTCCTTGGCCGGGGCGCCGACCACTGACGTACACGCGGGCACCCGCGGCTACATCGACCCGTTCCTCGGCACCGACCGGCGACCGACCTACGACGCACACGCCGAGCGCTACGCCGCGGCCGTCACGCTGCACGAGATGGCCAGTCTCGAACTGCCGACGTGGGGCGATGACGGCACGAACCCGCGTTTCCTCACCGAGCCGGTGACGCTGTCGAGCGAGCTGTTCGAAGCTCCGTTGCGGGAGCCTCTGCGCACGTTCTTCAGCAGGGCGCTGCATCGCGACGCCGAGCAGCGGTTCAGTTCGGCGTCAGAGATGCGCGAAGCGTGGCAGCGGGTCTTCACCGCGCTCGACGAGACCGGCCCTGCGGCAGTGTCGTCGTCGGGTTCGGACAACCCGATCGAGCTGCGCCAAGAAGCAGCGGACCGCGCGACGCTCGACACGGCGCTCGATGCCGCCGGTCTGACCCTGCGTGCGGTCGCGGTCGCCCACCGGTTGGGCGCCAACACCGTCGGAGACCTGCTCGACCTCCGTCTGAACGAGGTGCGCAAGGCTCGCGGCCTGAGCCGCAAGACGCGTGACGAGCTCATCGAGCGCATCACCCAGTGGCGCGTCGGTTTGGTAACCGAGCCGGGCGCGATCAAGACCACTTCGCTACCCGCCGACATCGACGGGTCTCGGTTGCCGCTCGATGCGATCGTCGCTCTGCTCGTGCCCCAGGTAAAACGACGCAACGACAGCCAGGTCGCGATCAGCCGCCTGCTGCTCGGTCTCCCCGGCGAGGCCGGGAAACTGCCGGACGTGCGCTGGCCCACCAACGTGCAGGTCGCGAAGTCGACGAACCTCACACAGGGCCGGATCGCCCAGGTCCTGTCCGCAAGGCGCAAGGCGTGGTCGGGAATCGACGTTCTCGACGTCGTACGCCGCGAGGTCGTCGAAGCGCTGGCCACATTCCGCCGCGTTGCCGCCGCCGAGGAACTTGCCGACCACCTCCTCGGGTTGCACGGATGTTCGGACGCCACCGACCCGGCGTTCCGCCGCCCGTATGCGTACGCCGTGCTCCGCGCGGCCGTGGAAACGGACTGGCTGCTCGACGAACCGCGCTTCACCTTCCGGCGGCACCACGACCGGGTCGTGATGGCGTTGCAGGTCGGTTCGAAGGATCCGGTGGACACGCCGTCCGACGAAGCACTGCTGGATCTGGCGGTCCAGTTGGTCAAGAAAGCCGAAGACCTGGCCGCGGAGGACCCGCTGCCGACCCCGACTGCCGTGGTCCGCGTGCTGGCGGCGTGTGCAGAGCGCTCCGGTGAGATATTCGACGAGAAGCGCCTGGTCAAGCTGGCCACGGCGGCATCAGGGTCGGTCCTGGCGAATGTCCGGCTCGAGCTCTACTCGAAGGATCTGCCGCTGGTCCGGGCACTTCGCCTTTCACAAGCTGGCGCGGGCTTGCCTGATAACGGCCTGGACGCAGCTGGCTTGCAACAACGGGTGGACAACCGCTTCCCAGGACTGAAGCGGCTCCCAACTGATCGCGCGTTGGAGACGTTGCTGAACGAGGCCGGGTTCGCGGTGGTCTGGGACGGCGAGTACTACCGACCTCCCCGCCCCGTGCTCACAGCAGTAACACCGGATCCCTCCTCGATGGGTTCGGTGAGTCCTCCTCTGGTGGAGGGCACCGCTGCGAGCGACGTCGACGCCCGGTTGGTCGAAGCCTCCCGGCACGGTGGCGTCCGCATCGTCACCGTCCGGCGCAAACGCTGGGAACGCGCACGTACGGCCGTCGAGGCTGCGCTCGGGATGCCGGTGATCGACGTGTCGGCAGCATTCGTGGCCGCGGTCCGGCAGGTCGCGCGACAGCTCAACATCCCGGACTTCAACCGCGTGCTGCAGGCCGACGCCGCCGAGCCTGGCAGCAATGACCAGTTGAACCTGCAGCGCGTGGTGGCGCAGGCATGCGACCTGTTGGAAGCCGAGTGGACGAAGCGCCCGGTGCTGCCGTTGGACGGACTCACACCGCTCGGCCGCTACCCCGCCGGTCAGGCTCTGCTGGACCGGCTGGCTTCCCGTGCCCGCTACGGGCCGGGAACCGATGGTCTGTCCGGCCCGGACGCCTTGGTGCTGATCTGTCCCACTGGCGACGAGACGAAGGCGCCGCGCATCGGCGACTACGTGATCCGGGTGAACACACCAGAGGAGTGGGTGATCGCGCGTTCCCCGTGGCCACCCGCCGAGGCACTCCGGTCACAGGCAGGCTGAGTCTGCTGCTTACCGTCCGCGCACTGCTCGTTCGATCGGCTCCTGGTTGGCCACGCGGGCGGGACTCCGTGTACCCCTGGGCAGGCTGTTTAGCCGTCCGTGAACTCGCTGGAGGCGACCGATGTAGGCCGAGTGCGCCGACTTTGCTCCAGAAGGCGCGCCCCGCTCCCCTGAAGTGACTAACCTGGCTCCTCGTGACGTCGCCTTCGCTTGATCGTTCCGCCCTGCTCACAGACCTGCAGAAGCAGGTGATCACCCTTGAGGAGGACCTGCGCGAGCAGGTTGACCGATTGCCCGAGGTCAAGGCGAAACTAGAGAACGATCATGCGAAGGCCGTCAAAGCCAAACGCACCGCAGCCACGTTCAACACGTTCCTCGACGACGAGATCACCCAGGCTGCCGTGGCATGGGTGCTCGGCACGGTGTTCGTGCGCTGGTGCGAAGACAACCGCCTGATCGACCCGATGCTGTCCGGTCCGGACGACCGCCTCGCCGAGGCCGAGGATGCCCATAGCGCCTTCTTCCGCCAGCGGACGCACGCCACCGACGCTGACTGGATCAAGCAGAGCTTCGACTCACTGCGTCGCAGCGACGCTGGCGCGATGCTGTTCGACAAGCAGCACAACCCGGCTTACCGCATCTCGGCATCCCACGACGGCGCGAAGGCACTGATCGAGTTCTGGCGCAGCCGCCCCGGCGGCTCACTGGTTCACAACTTCCACGACGACTCCTGGGACACCCGCTTTCTCGGCGACCTCTACCAGGACATGTCTCAGGCGGCGAAGGACAAGTACGCCCTCCTTCAAACCCCGGACTTCATCGAGAAGTTCATCCTCGACTACACGCTCGCTCCAGCTCTGGATGAGTTCGGCCTCGAAGGCTTCAGGCTGATCGACCCGACCTGCGGATCCGGCCACTTCGTCCTGGGCGCGTTCCATAGGCTGGTCGACGCATGGCGCGACGAAGCCCCCGGCTTGAGCGACACTGAGATCGCCCGGAAGGCTCTGGACTCGGTGCATGGCGTCGACCTCAACCCGTTCGCCGTGGCCATCGCCCGCTTCCGCCTCGTTCTCGCCGCGTGGGGCATGGCAGGCGTACGCACTATTAAGCAAGCAGCGAACCAGCGCTGGGCAGTAACGGTTGCAACCGGTGACTCACTGCTGGCAGGCAAACGCGGCAGCTTCGACGGCATGGACGAGGAGATCGGTCTCCAGCTCGCCGCAGAGGATGTCCACGAGTTCCCAAGCCTCCTCGACGAGGACTCATACCACGTCGTCATCGGCAATCCGCCGTACATCACGGTCAGCGACCCAGCGCTCAACGGCGAGTACCGGCGTAATTATTCCGCCTGCCACCGCCAGTTCCAGCTCACCGTGCCGTTCGCCCAGCGTTTCTTCGAGCTCGCTCGCCGGGCTGGCTCCGATGGTCGTGGCGCGGGTGTCGTCGGTCAGATCACGTCGAACGGTTTCATGAAGCGTGAGTTCGGCACGAAGCTGATTCAGGACTTCTTTCCTACCATCGAGTTGACCCATGTGATTGACACGTCTGGCGCGTTCATCCCCGGCCACGGAACTCCGACAGTCATCCTCGTAGGCCGCCGCCGATCGCCTAACAGCGAGCGGCCCGTCCGTGCCGTGCTTGGTACTCGCGGTGAACCCGGCCAGCCCGCTAACCCCGCTGAGGGCTTGGTCTGGACAGCGATTCGCAAGCAGATCGAGGAAATTGGCAGTGAATCCGACTGGGTCAGCGTGGCCGACTTCACACGCTCACGCCTGATGCAACACCCTTGGTCACTCAGCGGCGGTGGCGCCGACACTCTAATGACCCTGTTGAACACATGCAGTAAACCGTATAAAAAGTACAAGAGGATTGGGTTCTTCGGCGACACTCACGCCGATGAAGTATTCACCTTGTCCAATACGGTTTCGACTCAGACGAGGTCGAATGAACTTCTCTCTTTCATTTCACACCGCGGCGACCAGGTACGAGACTGGCACCCGAACGGAAATGACTGGACGTTTTACCCGTACGAGAAAAACAAGAAACTATACCCGCCTGAGTCTATACCCATTGAAACCAAAATTCATTTTTGGCCATATAGAACCCCCCTGTGGGCGCGGTCAACATTCTCAGGTAAAACATACCGCCTCGACGATCGCTACTGGTGGGAATGGCACCAACTTCCGCGCGACTCAGGATCGCACAAGTGGAGCATAGCGTTCGCCTTCGTCGCGACACACAACCACTTTATCCTAGATCGAGACGGCAAGGTATTCAACAGGTCTGCTCCTGTGATCAAGCTTCCGAATGATGCGAGCGAGGATGATCACCTTGCGTTGCTTGGTGTTCTCAACTCGTCTACAGCCTGCTTCTGGATGAAACAGGTAAGTCACCCCAAGGGAGGGAGCGGGATCGGTCGCGGAGTGCAGGATGAAGCCTGGGAAAGCCGCTACGAGTTCACCGGAACCCAACTTGAGCAGCTCCCCATTCCGGACTCCCTGCCGGTTTCCCGAGCAGTACGACTGAGCACTTTCGCACAACAGCTTAACGCATCCACGCCGACGTCAGCGGTGAAACAGAACCCTAGCCTCCAATCCTTGAATAAAGCTCATACCAAGTACGACGAGAACAGAAAACGGATGATCGCGGAACAAGAGGAGCTTGATTGGAGCGTATACTATTTGTACGGGCTTCTATCCGATTCCGAAGCGGCCGAGGTCGTTATCCCCGATCCATCCGCGGTTCCTGGCATCAAACTTGGCGAACGCGCCTTCGAGGTAGTGCTCGCCCGCAAGTTGGCAACAGGTGACGCCGAAACTCAATGGTTCGCCCGACACAGTTCTACGCCAATCACTGAACTACCTGCACATTGGCCTGCGGAATATCGGCGCGTGGTCGAGGCTCGAATTGCGTTGATCAAAAAGCGGCGGGACATCGCCCTGATCGAACGGCCCGAGTGCAAGCGCCGCTGGGCCACCGAGTCGTGGGAGAAGCAGCAGGAACGCGCCGTTCGCGAGTGGCTTCAGGACAGCTTGGAGGCACGACACCTGTGGTTCGCCGAGGACGCCAACGGTATCGAGCAGCCGACCATGCACTCAGTGTCCGAACTGACAGACCTGGTGCGCAGCGACGTCGACTTCACCGAGGTTGCGTGGCTGTGGGCGACCTACGCACTCGGCAACCAGGACGCCGATCTGGCAGAAATTGTCGCCACACTGGTCGACGAGGAGCACGTGCCGTTCCTGCCGGTTTACCGCTACAAGCCCGCCGGGCTCCGCAAGCGGGCCGACTGGGAATATGTGTGGGACCTGCAACGCCAAGAAGACGTGATCGCCGCCGAGCTGGGCAAGGAGGTCACAGACCCTGCGGTGCGCGAGACGGTCAAGAAGAAGCTCGGCAACATCCCAGTGCCGCCGAAGTACGGCTCGGTCGACTTCCTGCGCACCTCATACTGGCGGCACCGCGGCAAGCTCGACGTGCCGAAGGAGCGCTTCATCTCCTACCCAGCCGCGACACGCGACGGTGACGGCAGCCTGCTGCTCGGCTGGGCGGGCTGGGACCACAAGCAGCAGGCGCACGCACTCGCGGTGCTGATCACCCAGCGCCACGGCGAAGACGGGTGGGACGGGGAACGGCTGCTTCCTCTACTGGCAGGCCTCGACGAGGTGCTGCCCTGGGTGGAGCAGTGGCACGGTGAGATCGATCCGGCCTTCGGTGCGTCGCCGTTCACCATCTACAGCGGATTCCTGGACAGCCAGCTCGGCGATCTGCACATCCCACGGAACGACCTGCGCGCCTGGCAGCCGAAAGGACGAGTGGACGTTGCACCGCTCCCCCGCAAGGCTGGCCGAGCTGGCAAGACCAAGGCGGCACCACGCGCGAAGGTCGACGTCTCCTTCACCGCCGAGCAGTTTCAGGTCGTGATTGATTTCGCTGGTCAAGGCCCCATGACGACTGCTCAGGCCGCCGAGATCACCGGGCTCCCGGCCACGACCACCAAGGCGCTGCTCAAGCACCTCGTCGAGCGCGGCGACCTGATTCAGACCGGCCAGCGACGTGGAACGAAGTACGAGCTGGCTGGGCGTTGATCGTATGAGGTGGGCGGATACGAGCGCCGCCCACCTCCGATCCTGTTACAGTCCGAAATCGGGCGATTGCAGGGGGTGGGATTGGCATGAGCCAGCCAGGACAGGGATACGCGCTCGACCCGGCTGAGTTCGATCAGCTGAAGGTCACGCTCAAGGGGGCGAGCGATGCGCTGGGAATGCGTGACTTCAAGGCGAAGGCGAGTCTCGAGGGGAGCATGACCGTGCAGTCGGTCAGCCCGTACGAGAACGTCGAAGAGACCGTCGGTGGGGCGATCATGGCCCTGACGAAGTTCGTCGATCGGGACTACGCGGCGACCAGTCAGGCGATGCAGGACTTCATCAGCCGGGCGCACACCGCGATCGAGACCGCGATCGACACGGTCCACAAGACACAACAGGGATACCTGGAAGCTGAGAGGCTTGTCGGCGACAGTTTCCGTCGAACGTATCCGGGAGAGTGACGTGAGCTTTCTTCAACAGGTCATCACGGACTCTCTGCTCTCAGACGCCAGGGAGATCGACGGATTCGCGAACAAACATTCGGCCGGGCTGCCTTCCCTCGAAGCCACCTTGAGGATCATCAAGGACATCGATCCGGATGCGTTCCGAAAGATCGGACAGGATGTCTGGGGAACCGGGCGGTCCGATGGTGCTGACGAACTCGGCAAGGCGATCGAGGGCTGCGTTCGCGGTTTGGAGACGGCGGGCAACCAGGCCTCCGCTTGGACCGGCCAAGCGAGCAACGCCTACACCGAGCGCATCGGCAAGATGAAGCAAGCGTTGAACGACATGCGCAAGCCCGCCCACGACGTCGGCCAGGCGCTGGTGGACGTCGCCGACGGCTTCGAGTTCAAGGTCTCCGACCTCTGGAACAACATCTGGAGCGCGATCGGTTTCGTCCTGGGCATCATCGGGGTTGTCGCGGGCATCATCGTCGGCCTGACGGGTATCGGTGCGATCGTCGGGCTGATCCTGGGAATCCTCGGCGTGCTCGTGGGCCTAGCCGCGTGGTGGCATTCCCAGAAGTTCAAGGCCGATGAGCAGATCGCAGCGTGCACCGAGGCGTCCGCGACCGCTCTCAAGTCGATCGAGTCGCTCGGCAAGTTGCAGCCGTAGGAGAGGTCATGGATCCGCAGGAGATGGTGGCGCAGGCACAGGAACGGTTCGCAAAGATCCGGCGCGACCCCGAGAAGGCCTTGTTCAGCGAGTACAAAGGCGTGTCCCCCAGCGGTGCCGTCACGGTGTGGGTGGACATGATGGGCAAGCTCGTGCGGATGCACCTGGCTCCGAACACGACGTACGAGGGCGGCGAGCCGTGGCTCACTGCGGAAATCATGGCCGCGCACGAGACTGCCAAGCGTGCCGCTGAAACGCTCGACTTCAGCATGGCCGACCTGGTGCGGGAACTCGACAACGCGCTTCAGCTCAAACAACGCGTCACCGCCGCGCCCGAAGCCGCACCCGCGCAGGAGCGGAACAGCGGACGTCGTCACGACGACGACGAATCGTTCGAGAACCGAAGTCACCTGCGCTGACATGTCACGATTCCTCACCACGGATCGCGCCGTCGCCATCGGCTGTGCTCTTGTCCTCGCGACGTTCTTCGGGCTCGCCGCACTCGGCTTCGCGCAGATCGTCTCGGTCTACGAGTGGTGCGCGAACGACGCGGCGAAACAGCTGGGGTCTGGCTCGACAGTCGCCGAACTGCGTCTGGACAGCAGCCCGGCCGTTGTCTGCCGCAGTGGCACCGCGATCCTGGAGATGCCCATCGGTCCCACTGTGGCCGCTCTGGTGTTCGCTGTGATCGGGATGGCTATCAGCGGGTTCACCGTCATCAGCACCGCTCGGCGTGCCCATGGTGTACAGCGTTGAAAACTCCCCCACCAGGCACGATCGAGGACGGATCAGCAAGCACGGCCTTCGGCACGTCGGACATGTGATCGTCGTCAGACTGATGACGAAAGCATCGGTCCGGTATGAGCTGGCTCTCTCTGAGGCCGGTTCACTCTCGAATCGAACGGTCCGTTAGCGCCGGGTGAAACGTCGGAGACAGTCCCTCCGACAAACGGCCAAGGCGGTCCTGAGCAGTTCCGCCATGCCAACTACGGTGGGCTTCGACAGACCACGAACCAGGGGGTTCCTCAGCGTGACCATCGCCGGGCCAAGCACTGCGCCGCTGCTCAGGGAACTGATCGACATCCCACTCAGCGTCCACCGGGGCGACTTCGTCCTCAAGCTGACTGAGGGCGTCGATGCGAAGCGTGACGAGGCCCTCGACAGCTACGTGGTCACACCCCAGCTTCGCGTGGCGTTCAGCGAGGCACTGGGTCTGATCAAGTCGTCGTTGGACGAGCACAGCTCCAAGGCCGCCTACCTGCACGGATCGTTCGGTTCTGGTAAGAGTCACTTCATGGCGGTGCTGCACGCCATGCTCGACGGCCACCAAAAGACGCTGGACCGCGCGGACTTCGGCGACGTGATCGTTCGCCACAGCTGGCTCGGCACCAAGGGGTTCCTGCTCATCCCCTACCACCTGACCGGCTCGGAGAGCCTCGAAGCGGCCATTCTCGGCGGCTATGTCCAGCACGTCCGTCACCACCACCCGGACAAGCCCATCCCGCAGGTATACCGCGCACAGGGGCTGCTGGATGATGCGCGAAGGCTGCGCGAGAAGCTCGGCGACGAGCAGTTCCTCGCGGGCCTTCCCCAGCAGGCCGACTCGGGGTGGGGGGACCTCGGACAGGCGATGACGGTCGACAAGCTCGACGAGGGGTTCGCCGCTCCCATCGGCAGCGCCGCCTCGGACGAGCTGATCACGAAGGTCATCGAGGCGTACTTCCCCAGCTATGTCGACTCGGTACGTGGCGCGGCAAGCGCGTTCAAGCCCCTGGACCAAGGCCTGTCGATCATCAGCAGCCACGCCAAAGCTCTCGGCTACGAGGGCATCGTGCTGTTCCTGGACGAACTGGTGCTCTGGCTCGCTGGCAAGATCGGCGACCAAGCATTCATCAGTCGCGAGACGGAGAAGGTCGCGAAGCTCGTTGAGGCGGGTGACGCCAACCGTCCCGCACCGATCATCAGCTTCATCGCCCGCCAGCGCGACCTGCGTGAATTGGGCATCGGCGCCGAACGCACGGGCGCCGAGCTGCAGTCGTTCCACGATCGGTTGAACCACTGGGACGGCCGCATCGAGCGCATCACCCTCGAGGACCGCAACCTTCCGCTGATCGCACAGGAACGCGTCCTCAAGCCGTTGCCAGGTAAGGCAGAGGTGCTGCGCCAGGCGTTCCAGCGCACCAACGCCCTGCCCGGTTGGGTCCGCGACGTGCTCCTCGGCACTGGTGACAGTGAGGCCTTCGCACGCACCTATCCGTTCAGTCCCGCCTTCATGGACACGCTGGTGCACGTCTCCTCCGCATTGCAGCGCGAACGCACCGCGCTGTTGCTGATGCGGCAGATCCTGGTGAACCGCCGTGACGAGTTCCGGTTGGGGCAGCTCGTGCCGCTGGGTGACCTGTTCGACGCGGTCGCGGACGGTGCGGATCAGCCGTTCACCGAGAAGCTCAAGCACGAGTTCGACGAAGCTCGCACCCTGTACCAGCGGACGCTGCGCCCCATGTTGCTGCGTGACCGGGATCTGAGTGAGGAACAGGTCGCCGGCCTGGCTGATGCCCAAGTGGGAGTGATGCAGGCGTTCCGGAGCGACGACCGGTTGATCAAGACCCTGCTGCTCGCGGCACTCGCACCGGAAGTGGACGCGCTGCGCGACCTGACTGCACGCAGACTTGCCGCTCTGAACCACGGCACCATCACCACACCCATCCCCGGTCAAGAGGTCGGCGAGGTGGTCCGCAGGCTGCGCAGCTGGGCGAGCCGCGTAGCCGAGTTGCAGGTGGGCGAGGGCAGCGACCCCAGCGTTCGGCTGAACCTCGTCGGAGTGAACGTCAACGCGATCCTCGACCGCGTGACCAAGCTGGACAACCAGGCGTCACGCCGCAAGGTTGTGCGCGAACTGCTGTTCGAAGAGCTCGGGGTCAAGGACACCGGCATGGTGCCGGTGGAGCACCCGGTCGCATGGCGGGGCAGTCGCCGCACGCTGGAACTGGTGTACGGCAACATCCGTGACCAGCAGGACCTGCGCGACGACGTGTTCGAGCCTGCTCAGGAAGATCGCTGGCGGCTGCTGCTCGACTTCCCGTTCGACACCGAGACCCACTCCGCCGCCGATGACCGGACGCGGGTGCTCGAGGTGCGGGAACGGCTGGGCAACCGCTCTGCCGTGGCCTGGCTGCCCGGTTTCTTCACCGCTGACGTCCTCGACAAGCTCAGCCGCCTCATCCGTGTCGACTACCTGTTGCAGGAACGCAACCGGCTGGAGGAGAACACCCGCAACATCGGCGCGGAGGACCGGCAGCGGGCCCGCGACCTGCTGCGCAACCTGCAGGGATCGTTGCGCAGTGAGCTGCGGGAGGCACTGAAGAACGCCTACGGTCTGGTCACCCGCCCGAAAGAGGAAATCGTCCAGGACTGGCACGACCACCTCGTCAGTCTCGACGCGACCGTCAACCCGAGGGTGGACGCAGGCAGATCGTTCGCCGACGCACTGAGGTCCCTGGTGGACCAGCTCTACGTCGCGACCTATCCGGATCATCCCGACTTCGATCCGCAGCGCAAGGGCGACGTGGTCCGCGACGCCGACCTGCGAACAGCTCTCTCGCACATCCGGCAGGCCGCTGACGCACCGGAAGGTCGGATCGAGGTCGACAAGCAGCACCGCGAGGCGTTGCGGCGCATCGCTCATCCGCTCAGGCTGGGTGAGGAACACAACGGCCCGTTCGTGGTGAACCGGCACTGGCCGAACGAGCTCGATCGCAAGGCCGCGCAGGCCGATCTCGCGGACGCCGATCTACCGGTACGAGTCGTTCGCGCCTGGCTGCGCGACCTCGGTATGGAGCGCCGGGTCGAGAACCTCATAATCGCGACCTTCGCGGAACTCACCCACCGAGCGTGGATGCGTGCTGAACGTCGGATCGACCCGCCTGAAACGCCTGACGCTGTCGCGGACGACATGGTGCTGTACCGGCAGGCACTGCCGTCGCCCGATGACTGGGACATCGCGTGTCGGCGGGCGAGCGCACTGACCGGCAAGGAGGTGCGCACCAGCGTCATCTCGCCGCGTGCCATCGCACGATTCGCTCGCGTGCTGAACAGCAAGGTCGAAGAACTGCGGCTGCCCGCGGTCGAACTGGTCGAGGTTCTCGACCAGTTCGCGGCTCGCCTCGCGTTGGATCCCGCCATGCCGAACGGACGTCATGCGGTCGCGGTCGCAGGCAGCAACTTGCTGACCGGCCTGCACACGATCAACGACCCCACAGCATTGGTGACCGCGCTCGCGCAGGCAGACCTCGGCGGCGTGGAGCTCATCGTGGTCAGCCGGTCCCTGGAAACGGCCCGCGAGGTGACCAGCGCTCTGCGCAACGCCGACTGGCAGATCTTCGACTGGCTTGACGAGCCCGCCGCAGCACCCATCGGGGAGGCGCTCAAGGAGAGCGCGAATTCGAACGAGCACGCATCGAGCATGCGCAAAGCGCTGGACACCGCGAAACGCGGGCTCATCGAGCAGTTCCGCCGACCTACACCGCAGCCCACGCCGCAGCCTGGCCCGTCGAATGGAGGCACCGCTCCTGCTCCAGGTCCGGGCCCAGGTCCGCGCGGAGCAGGCCACGCCCAAGGACGGTTGAACGACGTGCTCACGAAGCTGCGCGCATTCGGCGAAAAGAACCCCGGCGCGACCATCGAGGTCCAGTTCCGCGTCGTGGAGGTACCGAATGACCGCGGCTGACCTCGGTTCGGCCATTGAGAACGCGGTCGCCAGCCGAGTCGGTGACGTGATCAGGTCCATCGATCCCGAATCCAGCCGCAGCCGGGTCGGTAGTCAGGTCGTGATCGGAATCCGCACTCGTGGCGAGCCTGCATGGACCGCCGCGGTCAAGGACGAGATCCAGGGCCATCCAGTGCGCTACGCTGCGTGCCCGTCGGTGTTGTCAGTTCTGGAAGCACTGGCGGCACCTCCGACGGCCACGAACACGTACGGCGTACTGGTGGTGCTCACCGATCGCGACGAGCGTGAACTCGGCGACGCCGTCGTGGCACGGCTGCACCATGAACGGCTCTACGACGTCAGCAAGTACACGCTGCTACAAGATCTGTTGCGTGCCCGCCAGCTCGACCCACAGCTCCGTGGCAGCGACAACGTCTGGTTGGTCGACGCACTGGTCGACCTGGCGCGTGCCGGTGAACTGTCAGGCACCGTCGGCCTCGCGTTCGGCCGCGATGTGGCGCTGGGCCACGTCGTACGGCACAGGCTTTCCGTTGATCCGCTGACGCTCGACCTAGGTCGTCTGATCACCGCGCTCGACGAAGTCAGCACCCGGTTGCGTTGGCGAGGGCTCACCGACGACGAACACCGTGGTCTCACCGAGCACCTCGTCGAGCGCCTCGGTCGAGCGGCGGAAGTGGTGCTGCGGCTCGCGATCGCTCGTGATGACGTCGTGGCGGAGCTTCTCGTCGCGGACGTGCTCGCGCGGAGCCCGGAGGATGATCCGAAGGCAACACAGGCATTCGGGGCCTTCGTCCACTCCAGGTTCGGCGCCGAAGTGCCGGCGAGGAAGGACCTCGCAGCAGCCGGAGCACACGCCGTGGAACTCGCCGTCCAAGCGGACACTGATCACCTATGGCAGCAAATCAGGTATGCCGACACAGTGCTCGCCCAGCTCAACGGAACCGCGCAGGCACATCAAAGCCGGGTGCTGCCAAGCGGGTTCACCTCGCGGCTGGAACGGGCAGCCAGCTCGCTGACTGAGACCGCTCTGGCCGCTGTCGAAGAGCACTACGAGGCGGCTGGGAAAGCGGCACACGTTCGCCGCTTGCGGGCAGCTTTGCGGCTGCGGCGCTGGTTGGAATCGCCACTCCAGGACGCGCCGAACCTTGTTTCAGCGCTGAGGGGGCATGCTCGCGAACTGTCGTGGGTGGACTCGGAACTTGGCCAAATTCGTCAGGGGTCATCCAATCCGCTGGTAGCACGAGCACTCGACCAAATCGCGAAGAAGGCAGGTGTGCGACGGGCGGACCTGGACCGTCAGTTCGCTAGTGGACTGCCCGAAGCTGCGCAGACATGTCCAGAAGAGGTCTGTTCGGTCGAGACGTTCCTGCCTCGGGTTGTGGCCCCACTCGCACGCAAGCACAAGGTGCTCATGATCGTGGTCGATGGCATGTCCGGTGCCGCGGCCACCGAGATCGCTAGTTCGATAGCGGACAACCGAAGGCTGGGATGGACCGAGGTGGTGCGGTCGTTGGACGGCGGTCGCGAGACCGTCCTGGCTGCTTTTCCCACGGAGACCACCTACAGCAGGACAGCGCTCCTGACCGCCTCGTTGACGAGCGGAACACAGGAAGACGAACAACGCGCGTTTGCCAAGCACACCTTCTGGCCGCCGCGAACTCGCGCCGTTCTGGTGCACAAGGCTGGGCTCGGCGGTTCAGCAGGCCGGGACCTAGGTGCCGAACTCGACGCGGAGTTCACACCACGCAAGGAACCTCAAGTCGTGGCGGTCGTCCTCAACACGGTGGACGACTCACTTGGCCGCGGTCGGCAGGCTGACGACCCGTCATGGAAATACACCGATGTCGCAGGCCTGCCGCAACTGCTTGACCGGGCGGCCGAGGGCGGTTGGGTTGTGGTGCTCACCAGCGATCACGGTCATGTGCTGGAGCACGGCTCGACTCATCGGCCCGACAGCACTGGCGGCGCGCGATGGCGCCTCCCCGCTGGAGAGACCCGATCTGACGAAGTGCTGCTGGCGGGTCGTCGTGTACTGGTTCCCGGTGGGACCGCAGTGCTTCCGACAAGCGAATCCGTTCGCTACGGCGCGCGAGCACATGGCTACCACGGTGGAGCCTCACTCGCTGAGGTCGCCATCCCGCTGGTGGTCTTGCTCCCGCCCGGAGTCGAAGAGTTGGACGGGTGGGCGGTGCACTCCCTCGGTGCACCGGACTGGTGGACCGGACGGGCGACCGCGCCCACGTCTCGGAAGCGACTGGTCACCGACAAGCCTTCTCGGCGCAAGGAAATCCCGGTCGATCAGCCCGATCTGTTCGCAGACGGCGGTCCTCTGCTCTCCCGCGGTACGCAGCTGATTGCCTCGGACACTTTCGTCAACACCCACAAAGGTCAACCGGCCAACCGGGTGCTCAAACCCGCCGTGTTCCGCGACGTTGTGGACGCAGTGCTGTCCGCGGGTGGACGACTGCCTGTCGCGGACGTGCTGCAGGCGGCCGGCACGCCCGGCCGCAACCCGAGGGGCTTGGTCGCGGCGCTGGGACGCGTGTTGAACATCGACCAGTTCCCCGTGGTCGACCTGATCGACAACGGGCGTACGGTCGTGATCAACCCGAAGTTGCTCGACGAACAGTTCCCGGTGGAGGGCTGATGGTGGCGGTCAGCCCGGCACGTAGGCGCGCTGTCCTGGCGGCATTACGGCGAGGAACGGTCCCGGAAAGCGGCCTCGACCTGTTCGCTGTGGGACTGGAGCGACTCGCCCCGACGTTCGACGAAGAGCTCGCGTCGTGCTCGTCCGGCGGGGCGGAGTTCAAGGCCGTTCGCGGGGAGTACGGCTCAGGCAAAACATTCGTCGCGAGGTGGCTCGCCGAACGCGCCAAGGCCACCGGCATGGCGGTGAGCGAGGTGCAGATCTCCGAAACCGAGACTCCCCTGCACAGACTGGAGACCGTCTACCGGCGGCTCTGCGAAAATCTGACCACAGCAGTCAGCCCGCCCAGTGCGTTCCGCGCCGTGCTGGACAACTGGATGTTTGCGCTCGAGGAGGACGTCCTCGCCGAGGGTGAGATGGATGGTTCCGACGCCGGACAACTCGGTGCGGCGGTGGACTCACTCCTCGAACTACGGCTCGGTGAGATCGCCCGCACCACTCCTGGCTACGCAGCCGGACTTCGGGGATACCGAAAGGCCGTGGCAGACGGCGACAATGAGACCGCGGACGGCCTTGCAGCGTGGCTTGCCGGTCAACCCCATGTGGCGGCGAGCGCCAAGCGCGCCGCTGGCGTGAAGGGCGATATCGACCACTTCCAGGCCCTGGGTTTCCTGCAAGGCCTGCTAACCGTGCTGCGAGATGCCGGACACCCCGGTCTCCTCATCGTGCTCGACGAGGTAGAAACACTGCAGCGAGTGCGCAGCGACGCTCGAGCCAAAGCACTCAACGCGTTGCGGCAACTGATCGACGAGGTGGACAAAGGCCGATTCCCCGGCCTCTACCTGCTCGTCACCGGCACACCCGCATTTTTCGATGGGCGGCAGGGTGTGCAACTGCTTCCTCCACTTGCAGGACGGTTGCACACCGATTTCACCCCGGACACGCGGTTCGACAACGCACGTGCGCCCCAGGTGCGGCTGACCGGGTTCACGCTCGACCGGCTCGTCGAACTGGGCGGCCGGGTTCGCGACCTCTACGCATCGGGCTCGCCAGCGGCAGATCGTGTGAGGTCGCTCGTCAATGACGACTACCTCAAGACATTTGCCTCGGCGGTCGCCGGTGGACTGGGCGGCAAGGTCGGTGTGGCGCCCAGGCTCTTCCTGCGCAAGCTCGTGTTGAACGTACTGGACACAGTCGAGCAGTATCCGGACTTCGACCCGCGCAAGGACTACGCCCTGACCATCGATCGCGGCGAGCTCACGAGCACTGAGCGCGAAGCCGCCGCGGTCAAGGCTGACGACATCGATCTCGATGTCTGACAACGGCTTGACGGCGCTCCACCCCGCGGTACAGCACCATGTCGTGAACACTCTGCAGTGGCCTGACCTGCGTCCGTTGCAAGCGGCTGCGGTCGAACCGGTGCTTGCGGGTGTTGACTGCTTGCTGCTCGCGCCGACTGCTGGAGGCAAGACGGAGGCCGCAACCTTTCCGGTGCTGTCCCGGATGGCCGAGGAAGGCTGGACGGGCATCTCGGTGCTGTATGTGTGCCCACTGCGAGCCCTGCTTAACAATCTCACGCCCAGGCTCAACTCCTACGCGGAGTGGCTGGGTCGGCGGGCTGAGGTGTGGCATGGCGATGTCGGCCAGTCCGTGCGTCGCCGGATACTGCGGGAACAGCCCGATATTCTGCTCACCACGCCTGAGTCACTCGAAGCAATGCTCGTATCGAACAACGTCGACACGCGGAACACCTTCCGCGATCTCCGTGTGGTGATCGTGGACGAGGTACACGCGTTCGCTGGTGATGACCGTGGCTGGCATCTCTTGGCTGTGCTCGAACGGCTGTCACGTGTTGCTGGACGAAAGCTGCAACGCATCGGTCTCTCCGCAACCGTCGGTAATCCGGACGATCTCCTGACGTGGCTGCAGGGTGGTGATCACGAGCGGCCTCGCCGGGTGGTGGCGCCCGCGGTGACGGCTGCGACCACGACTGATGTCACACTCGATCACGTTGGCACGATCGATAACGCGGCGAAGGTGATCACGACGCTGCACCGTGGCGAAAAGCGACTGGTCTTCGTGGACAGTCGCCGTCGGGCCGAGGAACTCGGCGCGGCGTTGAGAGCCAACGACGTGACAACGTTCCTGTCCCATTCATCGTTGTCGGCAGCTGAGCGCAGGCGATCCGAGGAGGCTTTCAGCGAAGCACGGGACTGCGTCATCGTCGCGACATCGACCCTCGAGCTCGGCATCGACGTGGGCGACCTCGACCGTGTCATCCAGATCGACGCCCCTCGAACTGTCGCCTCGTTCCTGCAACGACTCGGTCGCACTGGTCGCAGGGCCGGCGGCGATCGCAACTGCCTCTTCCTCTGTCTGCAACAGGATGCGGTCCTACACGCAGCCGGGCTGCTGGCGCGGTGGACTGATGGGTGGGTTGAACCCATCACTGCACCGGTGTCGCCGCGACACATCGTGGCTCAGCAGGTCCTGGCCTTGGCACTGCAGGAGAAAACTGTCGGAGTGAGAACATGGCAGGACAGCTGGGGCGACCTTCCCATATTCGGCCCGGACGCATCCGCAATCATGAAGCATCTGCTGACCGCTGGATTCCTCGATCGAGACGGCGACCTAGCGTTCATCGGCCCAGAGGCGGAGCGCAGGTTCGGCCGAAGGTACTTCTCCGACCTCACCGCGGTGTTCACCGCAGCCCCAGAGTTTCTCGTTTTGTCCGGTCGTGAAGAGATCGGACAGGTCGGCGATGACGTCCTGTTGGCGGACGTCGAAGGGCCGCGGGTGCTTCTACTGGCTGGCCGCACCTGGCTGGTGAACCACATCGACTGGAAGCGCAGGCGCTGCTTCGTCGAGCCCAGCGACCTTCCTGGGCGAGCGCGCTGGGGCGGAGGCGACCAAGGCTTGTCCTTTGCAATCACACGCGGCATGAGAGACGTGCTGCTGGGAACAGATCCGGTCGGAGTGACCCTGACCCGTCGAGCGCAGACAGCGCTCGGTGACTTGCGCGAACACCATGGAAGTCACGTAACTGACAACGGCACGGTCATTTCACGATCTTCTAGTGGAGAAATCCACTGGTGGACCTGGGCAGGATCCGCCGCCAACCGGACGCTTCACGCCTCACTTACGACTGTCGTCGATCGACGACAGAGAATCGGCGATCAGGCAGTCCGGCTGTTTTCGGACATGAGCATCACTGACATCAAAACAGAACTTTCGAAGCCAACCGAGGGACGGGTGCCGGAGGTCAACGATAACGCCATCGCTGGGTTGAAGTTCGCTTCCGCCCTTCCAGAAGACCTGGCTCGGGCGACCGTGGCAGAGCGACTGGTTGACAAGTCCGGCATGCAGGAAGTTCTACTGGAATCACGTTCCTTTATAGGCAACGCTTAATAATGCAACAACTATACTCGTCGCCCCCAAACTTGACGTCGATTTCGAACTTGTGCGCGATATCGACGACAACCATGCCGCAAATCGCTATTGTCCGTTCACGCTCATCGCCTATGACAACTGATGGTTGAGCGGTTCGCCAGATCTCCGTCGAGACTGACATCGCCATGTCGACAGCCATCACAACAATACCGTGCCAGTACAACAAAGGTCATCGGTCAGAGTTCACAAGAGATTGCCGCACTTCTTCAGCACCCAGGACGAAACCAGTCACATTCCCTGCTACACCGACGAGAACTTCAACTGGCGGCAGCACCATATACACCCTCAATTGAACCTCGTGACAATTCGACCTAGCGGAAGGCGGACCCGAGCAGCCACGATAACGGTGGCTGAGATCTTGCCGACCTTGCCCTGCAGCAAGCATCCATTAGCTGATGAGTCTGGTGAGGGATTCAGCGACTTGAGCCATAGCGATGAAGAGGCATCCCCGACACGCCCGGCATGGGCAGCAATATAGTGATCTGAATCACTGGAAAACCAGTATGGAATCGAGACCTACCGTGACATCAAGCGTGACACGAAACAGGGTCACATAGGGGAATTCATGAGGATCCTGGACGCTTCGATGAGAGTATAGTTGCAGGTAGAGACGGGTATTAGCTTCTAGGCCTTCCCTCCGGAGGCGGGAGCGCAGGTTCGAATCCTGCCGGGGGCACCACAGGCAAGGCCAGGGCATCGACTGCGGTCGGTGCCTTTTTGCTGTTCACGGCTGGAGCGCCGACAGTTGCCCTCACCCGGCGCGTTGGCGTCAACCGCGCAGTGCTTCGACAATCGCCGAGAAGCGGATTCGTTCCTGTTCCAGTCGGGCTAGTCGACCGACCGGCACCATGAGACCGCGATCCGACCACCAAGATCAACACAAACCGGGCGCGACTGTTCCTGCACGAAGAGGTCCACCTTCCCGACACTGGTCCCGCATTGGAGCAGGACCTTTCCCCTTACTGGCGCGGTGGTCCCGAAACGCTGAAGCATCGATCGAATTCGGGCCGATGGCCACACGATCGGGTGGATCGCGTCAGGGGAGAAAAGCAGTCGAGATCGGTCGTGGTGACCCAGCGGCCGAACGCAGAATCCGCGTTCGGCTTCACACCGAAGCGGTTGTTCCTGCGGAGCCGTCGGCGGGCGCCGAGCCGCACGGGCTGTCAGCGGCCGAGTCGGTCCTCGACGGTGGTGTCGAAGGCGCCGACGGCGAGGGCGTTGAGGACGAATTCCGCGCTGTTGCGCGCGGCCAACGAGTGGTGCTTGTCGTCCTTGTCCATGCCGAAGTCGCAGATGGCCTTGACGAGAATCCAGTCGACGTTCGCCGCGCTCGCCGCGGCGCGGAAACCGGCGCCCTCCATGTCGGCCGCGATCGACTCCGGGTAGCGCCTGCGGAGTGCCCCCACGACCTTGGAAGAGTTGACGAGCGCGTTCGTCGCCAGCATCGGGCCGAAGTGCACCTTTGTGCCCGCGGAGCGGGCCCAGGCGTGTTCGGTCGCCTGGAAGGCGTGGAGCGGGATGGTGGACGGCGCGCCGTTCTCCCCGCGATCGATCACCTCGACGTCGTCGCCGTTGTCCACGAGCTTGACGTGGTCCAGGTCGCGAACCCTCGTGGCGACGCAGATGTCACCGAACGACTGCGCGTCGGGCCGAAGGCCCCAGCAGATGCCGGTGATCACCGCGTAGTGCGGGTGGATGGCCTCGATGGCCGCGCTCGCCGAGGTGATCACGCCTGCCGCGCCGGTGATCCCCTGCTGCACCTGGATCACGAAGATCTCGGCGTTGCCGACGACGCCGGCGTTGAAGACCGGGACGGCGTAACCGAAGAACACCTTCGGCTCCATACCCGTGTGCTCCTGCAGGACGTCCAGCACGGCGGCGCGCTCCACCGTCGCCACCGTGACGATCAAGATTCGGGTCTTCCCGACGACCTTCTCCAACGCTCTTCTCATCTGCTCGGTCCGTTTCCTCTCCTGGTTGAGCCTCGACCGATTCGCCAGGAACCCGACGCACAGGGCGAGGGGCAGCATCGGCATCACCAGGAGGGACGCGAGCGCGGCCCACTGGCTGGTGGTCTCGATCCCCGGCGGGGACCGCCACGCGAACTGGTACAGCAGCCACAGCAGCGCCTCACCGAAGTCCAGGCGACCGTGTTCCTCCTTCACGACGTTGAAGGTCAGCCACAGCACCATCAGGATGATCGCGAGCAGGAACCACCTGAAGAACGTGATCCGCTCCGGCGCTCGTGGCACGTCATCCTTCCGCTCGTCGAACACGCGCACCGACGTACCGTCCGAGTCCACGACCACGCGTGGGCTCTCGGTCCCCACCCGCTCCCGCGCGAAGTCGGTCGTGATCGCCGTACGGGGGCGCCGCAACCTCGCGGACACCTCGATCTTGCCGGGCCGTGCGTCCAGGTCGGGGGTCGCCGCGTAGGCCTCGCGCACCACTGCCCGGCGCAACGTCAGCTCGACGAGGCGTTCCAACTCGTCGACCCTGCGGTCGTCCCGCTGGTGGAACAGGGACATCGTCCACTCGGTGCCGTCCGGGATCGAGCCGGAGGCGGGCCGCTCGGGGAAGAACAGCTGCCACAGCACCGAGGTCGTCAGCAGGACCGTCGAGTAGAGCATCGCCGCCAGCATCACGAGCATGGCCGCCAACGGGCTGAAGGCCAAGCCCGCCGGCACCCCCAGCACGAAGAGCGGCAGGACCGGCGCCACGAGCACCAACCAGGTCCACTGCCGGTCCACGAAACGCAATTGGCGTGCTGCTCGACTCGGCGACGAACGGCGAGGGGACAGCAACGGCGGTTCGACGATCGCGAATCCGCTGGGACCGAGCCAGGCGAGGCGGTGTTCCATCCTCGCCAGCAGGAGGATGAACAGCGGTGGGAGGCGGTCGCCGAACAACGGCGCCACTCGACGTGGTCGTAAGCGCTTCAGCGCGGCTCGTCCGTGCGGCGCGGACCGCACATCTCGCACGGCCGCGCGCAACTCCGCGATACTGGGGTCAGTCATGACATCCGAACGCTAGTTCCGAAACCTCGGCTCCACAGAGGAAAATTCCCGCCAAAACCCGGTCAGAACGTTGCCACACCGGGACTTCACGAGAATGCCAATGGGACTCGGCTTCCCGGATCCCACCGGGACACGCGGACCGCGAGACGAACGGCCTCCGCGACCGGGACGACGGCCTGGTCATCCGGTCGCCGAGCCTTCATCCCAGTCACGCGACCACTGTTCACGCCGGTCTTGTTCTCGAGCGATCCAGCTCTCCCCCTCCGCGGCGATCGATTCGAGCACGGGGAGGGTGTTCTCGATTCCCGAGGTCTCGTAAGCGGCGTCCACCAACTCCGCCTCGTCCTCGTCCTCGGCCTGCCGCGAGTTCTTGAAGCTGTTCACCTTCATCTCGAAGGCCTCCCCGCTGGAGAGGACCAGGCGGAAGACCCGGCTCCGCAGGTTCTCGACGTCGAGGTCCTGCGGACCTTCCGCCGACGTGGTGCGCACGCCCTTCTCGGAGACCTTCACCGACACGACCGCGTCGTACTGGAACATGAACCGCTCCTCGTTGCGCGCTTCGCCCGTGTGCGCGTCGAGTCGCATGCCGACGACACGAACTCCCTTGCGGGACAACAGGATGATCTGCACCAGATACGCCGAGTACCTGGGTGGCCCGTACTCCACTCGACCGCGCCGGGCGAACGGAGCGCACTCGGTGAGCACGACGTGCTCGATGATCTGGTTCTTCCGCAGGCCGAGGCGCTTGATGACGTCCGACACCAGGTAGGACCTGTCGAGCGCGTGCCACCGCGCTATCTGGGCGTCTGTCGGCCGGTCGCGCAGTTGCTCGACTTTGGCGTGGTATGCGGCCGACTCGGCTTCGTGGAGTGCCTCCGCTTCGACGAGCGCCAAGCCGTTCGCGTTCCGGGCCACGATGATCCGCGTCCCGTGCTTCCCACCGAGCAGGCACCCCACGGCCAGCAGGAGCGCCGCCCACAGGTCACCGGTCCACGCGGAGCCGAGAAGGCCCAGCACCAGGAGCGACAGGCCGAGCCGGTGCCGCACTCGAGAGCCGCCGGGAGCGGACTCGACGTCGTGGAACGAGCAGCCCTCGAACGCGCGTTTCGCGTGCCACTTGACGAGCCACCGCATGCAGGCGGGTTTCGGCCGCTCCACCTGGTAGGTCTTCACGAGGCGGTGTTTCAGGCGGGTCCGGTAGGCATGGCTCCGCGCCTCCCACTCCTTCTGCCGCGGAACTCCCGCACCGCTCGCCTCCTCGGCGAAGAGCCGGTCGACCAAGGCCGCGGTGTTCTTGCCGAACCAGGTGTTCAGATGGGCTCCGGCTCGGGACGACACGTCGTCCGTCGACCGGAGGTCCCCTTCGTCCGCGCGCAGCGCCAACTCGGCCACCGCGAGGGTGACGCCGTGCCGGACGGCGAGGTACCCACCCGTTCCGAGGAGGAGGACGTCGACCAGCAGAACGGCTTGGAACGGACCGACGACGAGCAGCACCAAGCCCGCCAGGAGAACCACCACGCCCAGCACGGCGCGGAACCAGTCCTTCAGCGTGGGAGTGAACGGCACGGGCTGGTGCAGCTTGGGCCGGAGCGGCTCCGCCTCGAAGAACTTCTCGGACAGCTGCCTGCGCTCGGCAACGGTCCGCTCCCTGGTCATGTGCGCCTTGAGGTCGGCCTCACCCCACTCCTCGGCCAAGCCGCTGAGGATCATGTCCAGGTGGCGGACGATCTCCTCCTGCCGTTCGATCGGCAGCTCCCGGAGGGCTTCGGTCACCTCGTGCCTGCTCCCCCCTCCGCGGCCGCCGTACTCGACCTTCACCCGGCACAGCAGGCGCCACACGACGGCGACCGCGTCCGACCAGCCGTCCGGCGGCAGGGAAAGGCACATCTTGCGCGCGTCTCTGATCCCGTCGAGGAGTTCCCCGGTCAGGTCGACCAGGGATCGTTCGCTCAGCACCGCCAGGATGTAGCGGTACGTCCGCTCGGTGGTGGCCCGCCCCTCCCTCAACAGCCCGTCGAACATCTTCTCCGCGCGACGGGCCAGTCCGCCCGCGAGGAGGTTGCACGCGACCTCGTGCCTGCGCTCGGGCGGGTCGCCCTGGTTCACGTGGTAGGTCCGCTTGTCCTGGTGGATGGTCGTGTCGCCGATCTGGAAGGCGACCTGCTGGCCGACCTGGGCTTCGCCGGACGCCACGTTCCGGTTCTCGAACCCCGGTGCGACGGTCCCGTCGGAGCTGTCGGTTTCCGTCGTGGTGCTCATCGCCCGCTCCTCGTCCACGACGCCCTGAAGTCACCGAGGTTCACGCCGACCTGCTGGCCGACCACGGCGTTGTCCCGCGCGGTGTTGGTGTTCACGATCGCGGGCAGCCGCGGCACAGCGGCCGGTTCGGGGGCGTCGACGTCATCGGGGTCGTCGAGCACGGCGGCGAGGGCGATGGCGAACGCGGCGGCGTTGCGCGCGGCGAGGACCTGCGTCCCGGCTCGGTCGCCCACCGACTTGGCACCGTCCGCGCGGTCGCTGATCCCGCGGATGGCCATCATCGGGACGTTGCCCCCGAGGTGAGCCGCGTGGGCGAACCCGGACCCCTCCATGTCGACCGCGATCGCGTCGTTGTAGTTGCGCCGCAACGCCGCCACGAGCGGCGAGGTCCTGGAGTCCAGCAGGACGTCACCGGCGGCGATGGGGTCGAAGTGGACTCCTGGTCGGTCCGCCTCCTCCCGGTCCGGAAGGAACGAGTACCAGGAGTCGCCCCTCGGCAACCTGCGCGCTCGCTGTTCCAGGGCGTGCGAGACCTCCCAAGCGCGCGGGCGCGCCAGGTCACCGCCGTCCTCGCTGCGCGCACCGTGGTACGAGTAGACCTTGGTGGCGACCACCACGTCGCCGATCTCCAGCCAGTCCCGCAAGCCACCCGCGACGCCGACGAACATCATGGCGCTCGGGGAGAACTCGGCCCTGGCGCGTTCGGTCAAGGCGGCTGCCGTGGTGGTTCCGGGACCGGTCACCCCGAGCGCCACACGTCGGCGCGGGTGGGCCGCGAGCGTGCCGACGTCGAACACGGTGCCCGCGGCGTGCGCGCGCTCCTCGACGTCGACCAGGTGTCGCAGGACCGCGTCCTGTTCGACGGGCAGGGCGGTCATGATCACGATCATCGTTCGGCTCCAAGGCGGTTCGCCGTGGCGACCCGCTGTCGTCGTTCACGGAAGTGGTGCGGAGGGCGAGGTCCGCGACTCAACCCGGTCGTTGATGTCCGATGTGGATGGATGGTGGTGTCAGGCGTACCTCTTGGCCACCGCGTCGCGCACGATGTCCCGATGGTCGAAGGCCACCGCCACCTCGGAGGAGAGGAAATCGGCCACGGGAACCCAGCGTGCGACCTTGGCGTCACTGCCCCCGACCGCGTCCGGCGCGCCGGACGCGTACCCGTGGAACGCCACGCTGACGACATCTCCCCGCGGGTCGCGCCCGTGCTCGCTGTAGCGGCCGAGACGACGCAGGCGCTCGCTTCCCACCACGACCCCGGTCTCCTCCACCAGCTCTCTCGTCGCGGCGTCCGACGCGGACTCCCCCGGCTCCACGAAGCCACCGGGCAGCGCCAGCACCGACCGGAACGGTTCCTTTGCCCTTTCCACAGCCAGCACGGCCAACACGCCGTCTAGCTTGCTGAACAAGACCACATCAGCCGTGACCCTGCCGTCGAAGTGCCGTGACCCGCCGTTGTCCGCCATGTCGACAGGCTAGGTTATTGTCAGTGTGACATCAAGTGATTTGGTGAAGAAAGTGCTTCAACGAAGCCAATTGTCAACATGACACTATTGGCACGGCTCAACGAAGTGGACAGTCCCTCATACGTCACAACGGATCGCGCGCAGGGCGCGCAGCACCGAGTCGACCGCCCGGTCGGCGTCCTCCACCGCGCGGAGGACGCCGGCGGTCTCCGTGTCGATCACGGTCAAGACCTCGGAGCGGAAGAGCACCGAGCCTTGGTCCCGCCAGTCCTGGGCCAACCTCCGCTCTTCGAGGGCGAGCACCGACCTGGCGGTGGCGAGGGTGGACGCCAGGGTGGCGAGAGCGCTCATGGACGCTCCCGGACCAGGGCGGGAAGTTCATCGAAACCCAGCCTGCGGGCGGCCCAGACGCGGTGGTTGCCACAGATGACGGTGTAGCGGCCGTTCTCAAGGACGAGCTTGAGGCACGAGTCGCCGAAGAAGGCCTCGAAGACCCTCAGGTGCGAGCTGATGTCACCTGCGAGGTTCCGCGATTCGTCGATGGTGCGCATCTCCTCTCGCCCCGCTCCGGCGCGCACGGCGGGCAGGACGGCGCTCTCCAACCTGGTGAGCCCGGCCCGCATGTCGGCCAACGACACCTCGCCGAAGTCCAGCGGGCCGCGGACGACCTCGTCCACGCCGTCGATGTCCGAGAGCGGCACCATGACCTGGCCGCCGGGAGCGGTCCAGGCCTCGGCAGCAGGTGCGGGAGTCACAGCTCCGCCGCCTCCACCCGTTGGGTGATAACCGGCGGCGTAGCCAGTCGTCCCCCCGCTGATCCACACGCCCAGCACTGCGGCGAACGCGCGCCCCGCCTGCTCCACCTCCTGCCACACGCCTCTGAGACGGGTGATCCCCCGTTCACAGGCCTTGATGGCGATCCTGCTCCGAGCCCCGACAGCGCGGTTCGCGTCGTCCAGCACCCGCACCAGGAACCGTTGCTGCGCACGGGCCTGGTTCAGTCGGGCCGTGTCGTCGGCCACGCGCTGCCGGGCACGGGCGAGGGCATCCTCGTCACGGGGGTCCACCGCCCGCAGCGCCGCAACGGCGGTCGCGTGGTCGGCGACGCACCGGGCCACCGCGTTCGCCACCACGAGGCGCAGTTCGCCGTCACGGGCTCGCAGGTCGTCCCGCACCTCCGCCAGCCGGGTCCGGTGCACGGTGAGCACGGCAGCCATCGCGACGAGCGCGTCCGGATCTCCGGAGAAGCCGTTCACCGCTTCGACAGGTTCCGGACGTCCTGGGCGAGCCGCCTCAGGTGCTTGGCCTGCGCCGCCAGCACCTCGGACTGCTGTTGCAGCGTCCGGGCCACCTGGCGCACGTCCTGGCGGAACCGCTCGGCACTCGGATCGGTGAACCCCGTCAGGCCGCCGATCGCCGCGTCCACCGAACGCGCCTCGTTCACCAGCGCGGTCCGACTGCGGGTCAACGCGCTCGCCGCGCGGTCGAGCTGCTCGGGGTCGTACTGCACTAGCGCCATTCGCCACTCCGGTCTTGTTCGGCGACCGAGGCCGCGGACAACCACTCCTGCGGGGGCGCCGGGAACGGTCGCACCGTCTCCAGCCTGTTGTCGTCCGGCTCCTGCACGAGGGCGTAACCGTCGCCGAGCCTGCTCGCGGCGGCCGTGCCCAACACCCTCTGCGACGTGTCGGCCGAGCACTGCCCGATCATCCGGATCCCGAACTCCGCGAGGGAACCCCCGCCGAGCCTGCGTTCGAGGGTCTCGACCGAGTCGACGTTGACGACCACGTGCACCCCGTGGTCGGGGCCGTCCTTCAGCACCGAGAGCAGGTCGTGCCGAACCGTGCCCTCCTCCGCGTAGGTGTTCTCGTCACCGAGGTCACGAGCCCGGTTGACCGCGCTGATCACCAGCACCAGCCGCGGGGCGCGGGTGTCCTCCTCCTCGACCCGGCGGCGGACCTCGTTGGCCACCCGCGCGACCGTGGCGGCGAGTTTCGCCCTGCGGACGAACGTGACCTCGGGCAACCAGGCGGACGCGTCGAAAAGCACCTCGCCGTGGTCGTCGTCCTCGCTGAGGCAGTCGACCACGATCATCTCGGGGGCGGGGGTGGTCGACAGGCAGCCGGTCTTCAACGCCACCACCAGAGCGCCGACCGCTCGCTCGGCGTCGCGGTCCACCACGGCCAGGTGGCTGCCCGCCCGGCGGCGCAGGTCGACGAAGCCGGAGCCGCCGATCGCGACCGGCAACCCCAGGTGCAGGCGGACCCGCTTGCGATCCACCGGTCCTCGGCCGCTGGTGAGCGCGACCACATCGGCGTCGTCACCGACGCCGATGGCTCGAGTGCCGTCGAAGACCAGCGGACGACGGGTGAACCCCGACTCGTCGGCTCGCCTCCGCTCGTCCTCGACGATCGCCGTGCGCTGGTCGTCATCGGAGATGGCGACCTGGAACTCCTTGTTGCCCGACAGGTGGCCCGCGTCCTCGTTGTAGATCGCCAACCCCGGTCTGCCGAGTCCCGCGCCCGCGGGGTTGTCGTCGGCCAGGAACAACCTCGAGTCTGCCTCGTTGGTCTTCAACACGATGCGCACCGCTACCTGGTCGAGCGTGCCGCGCAGCAGGTTCATCGCCCCGTGGCCGCGCAGGGTCTGCGTGCCGAGAACGGCGTGCACGCCGAAGGCGCGCCCTTGGCGGACCAGGTGGTCGAGGTGCTGGGCGCACTCGTGGGCGATGGCGTCGTCGTCCGCGAAGAGCACCTGGAACTCGTCCACGACCACGACGATCCTGGGCAGCGGCTTCCCCGTGTTCTGCCGGTAGGTCCGGATGCTGTCCGCTCCACCTCCGTCCCGGCCGCGGAACAGCGTGCCGCGGCGGTCGATCTCGGCGCGCAGGCCCCGAAGCACGGACAGGCCGAACTCCCGCTCGCTCTGCACCGCGACCACCTTGGCGTGCGGGAGCGCCAGATCGGCGTACGTCCGGAACTCGACGCCCTGCTTGAAGTCGAGCAGGTACAGCTCCAGCTCGTCCGGGGAGTACCGCCGCACGGCCGACGTGATGAGCGTGTGCATCAGCGTCGACTTCCCCGACCCCGGCAGACCGCCGATCAGGACGTTCTGCCGGAGCCCACGCCCCAACTCCAGCTCCAGCAGGGTTCCCCGACCGTGGATCCCGAGCGGCACGACCACTCCGTCGGCGCTGTTCGCCGTCCCGTCGTCGGCGGACCCCAGCGTGGCGGTGTCGACCCGGACCTCCGCCGCGGAGGCGGACGCGGCGAGGTAACCGGTCACGACGCGTTCCGCGGCGGCGGCGTCGAAGTCCGGCAGATCGCAGGGGACGCAAGGAACCACGTCCTCCCCGATCGCGACGTCCAGGATCGAGGCGTGCGGCCGCCCACCGTGGCCGAGCACCCGGTAGTGGCCCGGCAGGAGGTCGGGGTGCCACCAGTGCGGGAGGTTCTTGTTCGGCGCCGAGGCCAGCAAGGGGAAGTACTGGTCGGGCCGCACGGCCGTGCGGATGGTGTCGGCCATCAGCGGATCGGCCACCACGAGGGCCTGGATGCCCAGCCTGTTGCCGTTCTCGGCGATCTGGTGCAGCCTGCGCGCGTTCTCCTCGGAGAAACCGTTGGGGTACCCCGTCACCACCACGATCTGGTTGGGTTCCGCGAGCGCCCCGGCGACCAGGTTGTACGCCGCCAGGTCCGCGTGGGTGTCCCGGAGGCAGTGCTGTTCGAGCTTGGCCATCCGGTCGCTGACCCGGCGGAGCGCGGCGGTGATGTCGTCCGGCTCGACGTGCACCGCGCCGTCGATCATCGACTTGTCGCCGTCGAGCATCGCCAGCAGCGGCCCGGCGCTCTTGCCACGACCCGCCGGGTCGATCCAGGTCAACCGGAGCCTTCCCGGCAAGGCCCGTGACATCTGGTCCAGGACGATCGCCCGCACAGCCCGTTCCGCGACCTCGTAGGGCAGGCCCCTGTCCCCGGTGAGGAAGCTGGCGCTCAACCGAACGTGGTTCAGTTCCGGCAACCTCGCCCAGGGAGCGTCGGACACCGGGTCGAGGAACCACAACAGCCCCAGCTGGGACACGTCATCGGAAAGCCGGGCCCCGATGTAGTCCTGTTGAGGTCTCAGCAGGTCGTTGGACGCCCAGCGGTCCACCGAGTGCGCTTCGACCCGCGGGCGCAGTCGCCTCAACGCCGTCGACCGCTCCGTCCGCATCTCCTCCGCGTGTTCCACAGCGAGCCGCACCCGGTGGGTCCACTCCAGGAGCAGGTCTCGGGCCTCGTCCTGGATCTCGTCGTCCGGGTTGCCCATCGCCAACTTCCTGAACGGCCCGGCGGCCCGGTAGTCCCGCAGGTGGCGCAGCAGGCCCCGCATACGCGTGATGTCGAGCCCGGCGCCTTCGAACCTGTCCAGGACCCACTCGTCCACCTCGCCGTCGTCCAGGGTCGACCGGATCCGCTTGGTCGCCGACCTGAGCTCGGCCTCCCGCCGCTCCGCGGCCAGCAGACCGGTGTGGGTGCGCGCCACCGCCTCGACCACGGCGATGGTCGCCACGTTGGGGAAGGGGAATTCGGCGACCTCCGGTTCGACTCGACCCCGGACGGGTGCGACCTCCATCAGCAGCTTCCACACGGGATCGGGTGCATTCAGGGCGTGGGCACCGAGGCACGCGACCGCAAGGAGTTCGACGCCCCCGTCGTCCAACACCCCGCCTCCGACGTGCGCCACCATCGCCTGGATCGGGCGCATGGCGCCGAAGACAGCGCGTCGCACCACCACGTCGTCCGGCAGTGGCGCACCCAGGTCCCTCAGGTAGTTCGGCAGGTGGAACCCCACACCCGTCGTTCCCGTCGCTTTCTCCGGAAGACCGGCACCGGCGAGATCGGAGATCTCGGCAAGGCGCTCCTCCGAACCGTCGAGCCTGCGCAGGATGTCCAGGAAGTAGTGCACGGCGAAAGCCAGTTGCAGGTACGAGTCGGGATCACCGAGCAGGTCGGCGGACCCGTCCGCCCATGCCGAACGCCACCTGGTCGCCAGCACCTCCTCCGACTCGGTCCGGTGGTCCGAGCGAACCCCTCGCAGTGCTCCGGTCAACTCCGCCACGACGTCGACCAACACCGAGCGCGGCCACGCCGAGGTCGACACGAAGGCTGGAAAGGACGACGACTTGGCTCGCGCGGCGATCGGCATGGCACTCCCCTGGTGCTTGAACTGCCCAGGTGGTCGGTCGACATCGGGCGAACGTTAACCAGGTGCGCGAACCGTCCACTATTTGTCCATCCCCCCGGAATGGACAAATAGTGGCGGCACGGATCAGAGGCCTACATAGGTGGCCAGGTGGTCGGCGGTGAGGGTGGAGCGGGATTTGATCAGGTCTGTGGGGGTGCCCTCGAAGACGATTTTGCCGCCGTCGTGGCCTGCTCCTGGGCCCAGGTCGATGATCCAGTCTGCGTGGGCCATTACCGCCTGGTGGTGTTCTACGACGATTACGGATTTGCCGGAGTCGACCAGGCGGTCCAGTAGGCCTAGTAGTTGGTTCACGTCTGCCAGGTGTAGGCCTGCTGTGGGTTCGTCTAGGACGTAGGTGCCGCCCTTGCCTGCCATGTGGGTGGCCAGTTTGAGGCGTTGGCGTTCGCCGCCGGACAGGGTGGTGAGGGGTTGGCCGATGGTGAGGTAGCCGAGGCCTACGTCCGCCAAGCGGGTGAGGATGGCGTGGGCGGCGGGGAGTTTTCCTTCTCCCTTGGCGAAGAAGTCCTTCGCCTCGGCTACCGGCATGGAGAGGACCTGGCTGATGTCGCGGCCGCCGAAGTGGTAATCGAGGACTGAGGCGTCGAAGCGCTTGCCCTCGCAGACTTCGCACGGGTTGGCGACTCCGGCCATCATGCCCAGGTCCGTGTAGACGACTCCCGCGCCGTTGCAGTTGGGGCAGGCGCCCTCGGAGTTGGAGCTGAACAGCGCCGGCTTGACGCCGTTGGTTTTGGCGAAAGCCTTGCGGATCGGTTCCAGCAGGCCGGTGTAGGTGGCGGGGTTGCTGCGGCGGGAGCCTCGGATCGGGGTTTGGTCCACCGAGACGACGTCCTCGCTCGCGGGGATGGAGCCGTGGACCAGGGAACTCTTGCCGGAGCCTGCCACGCCGGTGATCACCACCAAGACACCCAACGGGATGTCCACGTTGACGTTCTGGAGGTTGTGGGTCTTCGCGCGGCGGATCTGGAGTTTGCCGGTGGGTTTGCGGACCTGGTCCTTCAAGGTTGCGCGGTCGTCGAAGTGGCGGCCGGTGATGGTGTCGCTGGCCCGTAGGCCTTCGATGGTGCCTTCGAAACAGACCGTGCCGCCTGCCGTGCCCGCGCCGGGGCCCAGGTCGACCACGTGGTCGGCGATGGCGATCGTTTCGGGTTTGTGCTCCACGACCAACACCGTGTTGCCCTTGTCCCGCAACTGTTGCAGCAGCTTGTTCATGCGCTGGATGTCGTGCGGGTGGAGGCCGATCGTCGGCTCGTCGAAGACGTACGTGACGTCGGTGAGCGACGAGCCCAGGTGGCGGATCATCTTGGTGCGCTGGGCCTCGCCGCCGGAGAGGGTGCCGGACGGGCGGTCCAGGGAGAGGTAGCCGAGGCCGATCTCGACGAACGAGTCGAGCGTGTGGCGCAGGGTGGCGAGCAGCGGGGCCACCGACGGCTCGTCCAACGCGCGCACCCACTCGGCCAGGTCGCTGATCTGCATCCGGCACGCGTCGGCGATGGTGACCTTGCCGATCTTCGACGACCTCGCGCCCTCGTTGAGGCGGGTGCCGTCGCACTCGGGGCACGTCGTGAAGGTCACCGCCCGTTCCACGAACGCGCGGATGTGCGGCTGGAGCGAGTCGACGTCCTTGGACAGCATCGCCTTCTGGATCCTCGGGATGAGGCCCTCGTACGTCAGGTTGATGCCCTCGACCTTGATCTTGGTCGGTTCCTTGTGCAGCAGGTCGTTCAGCTCGCGCTTGGTGAACTTGCGGATCGGCTTGTCGGCGTCGAAGAAGCCGCAGCCGTTGAAGATGCGGCCGAACCAGCCGTCCATGCTGTAGCCGGGGATCGTGAGGGCACCCTCGTTGAGGGACTTGCTGTCGTCGTACAACGCCGTCAGGTCGATGTCCGTGACCGAGCCGCGGCCCTCGCAGCGCGGGCACATGCCGCCGGTGATGCTGAACTCGCGGCGCTCCTTCACGGTGCGGCCGCCGCGCTCCAACGTCACCGCGCCCGCGCCGCTGATCGAGGCCACGTTGAACGAGAACGCTTGCGGGGAACCGATGTGCGGCTTGCCGAGCCTGCTGAACAGGATGCGCAGCATCGCGTTGGCGTCGGTGGCGGTGCCGACCGTGGACCGCGGGTCGGTGCCCATCCGCTGCTGGTCCACGATGATCGCGGTCGTCAGGCCCTCCAGCACGTCCACCTCGGGCCGCGCCAGCGTCGGCATGAAGCCCTGGAGGAACGCGCTGTAGGTCTCGTTGATCATCCGCTGCGACTCGGCGGCGATGGTGCTGAACACCAACGAGCTCTTGCCCGAGCCGGACACGCCGGTGAACACCGTCAGCCTGCGCTTCGGGATCTCGACGCTGACGTCCTTGAGGTTGTTCACGCGCGCGCCGTGCACGCGGATCAAGTCGTGGCTGTCGGCGTCGTGCGGCGTGTCCGTCCTCGTGGCCTTGCTCATCGTGTCTCCATCCGTGGGCGGCGGGTCAGCGGATTTGCTGGATGCGGATCAGGTTGCCCGCCGGGTCGCGGAAGGCGGAGTCGCGGATGCCGTACGGCTGCTCGGTCGGCTCCTGCACGACCTCGGCGCCCTGGGCCTGGAGCTTCGCGAACGTCTCGTCGAGGTCCTTGGTGGCGAAGTTGATGGCGGCGTAGGTGCCCTTGGCCATCATCTCCACGATCGTGCGGCGCTCCTCGTCGGTCACGCCGGGGTCGACGGCAGGCGGGTGCAGCACGATCGACGTGCCGGGCTGGCCGGGAGGACCGACGGTGATCCAGCGCATCCCGTTGTAGCCGACGTCGTTGCGGACCTCGAAGCCGAGCGTGTCGCGGTAGAACGCGAGCGCGGCGTCCGGGTCGTCCTGGGGGAGGAAGGTCGAGTGAATGCTGATGTCCATGCCGGCAACACTAAGACGGGCTCGAGGACCGCGCTTCTCGATTCCTGACCGGTCTGGTCACCTGCTTCGAGACGCACGACGGCATCCCCGCGGTCGAGCGGGCGGCCTCGTTCCGGTAGGTGCTGGGCGGCACGCCGACCAGTTCGGTGAAGCGGGTGCTGAACGTGCCGAGCGACGAGCAGCCGACCGCGAAGCACACCTCCGTCACGCTCATGTCACCCCGCCGCAGCAGGGCCATCGCCCGTTCGATGCGGCGCGTCATGAGGTAGGCGTACGGCGACTCGCCGTAGGCGACCTTGAACTCGCGGCTCAGGTGCCCGGCGGACATGTTCACGCCGCGGGCGAGCGCCTCGACGTCCAACGGCTGGGCGTACTCGCGGTCCATCCGGTCGCGGACACGGCGGAGCCGGGCGAGATCGCTCAGGCGCTGCGCCGCGGCGGGTCTGCTGGTCACGCCCGCGATCGTGCCACACGACCAGGGCTGATCGCCGGGTTCACGCAGGCTCTCCCCCTTCCGAGGAGCGACCAACGCCAGGTCGGCGAATGGGGTGACCGTGGTTCCCGGACAGCCCCTTTCCGAGCGGTGCGGGCTAGTCGTCACACCCTGTCGAGCACATCGTCGCGCACCGTCAACAACTCGTGCCCGACGGCTTCCTGGGGCAACCGGAAGCCGTCGACCAGCATCGCACGCGCCTGCCCGGCCAAAGGGCCCAACCACTCGGCAGCGACGACTGCCACGGCGTCCGGGATCCGCGCGGCCTTCCGCAGGCGCGGAGTCTCGAAGAGGAGTTCGTACAAGGGAAGCGCGGGAACGACCACGGGAAGTCCCGCCGACGTCGCGGCCGTGCTCGCCGATGCCGGGATCTGCAGTCCCTTGAGGTCCACATCACCGAAGTAGACGATCCGCTCGACACGGGGAAGCAGCAACGGAGCCGACAGGACCGCGGAGGGGAACTGCGCTCCGGTTCCATAACCCACGTGACGTCCGGGGCCGCCGACAGCCGCGTTGCGGCGAGTGCACTCCAACAGGGACACGTAGGTGTGGTGGTTCTCCGCGATGAGCAAAGCCGTGCCCCGCGGGTCTTCACAGCCTGAAACCCACTGCGAGACGAAGGGGATCGGTATCGATCGGCAGCGCAGCAGGTCCAACGTCACCGCACCCGACGTGAACAACCTGGTCGCCACCAGCGCGTCGATCCGCTTCTCGTCGCCGAACAACTCCAGGGACCGCTCCCGAAGCGGCACGACGGGCCTTTCCCGACCTCCGTCGCGGAGGAACGCGGCCACCGCCTCCACCACGCCGATCTCGTCGGGCCTGACCGCGATCCGACCAGCGGGTTCGAGAGCCGCGGGCCACACGCGCGCCACCCGGCCCTCACGGGCGGAGCGCTCGCGCGGCGGACGACTCACCCAGTTCGGCAGAGGAGGCGCGTCTCGCACGTCGAAATGGCGCGCCGCGCTGGGGAACGTCACCAGCCCGGCCGCGACCAGTTCGTCCAGGGCTCCGCGGATGTCACCGCGCGCTGCAGGAGACGCCGCCAGGCTGCGGTCGAACGCGACCGCGGCCTCGTACAGCAGCCCGATCTCGATCTTCTGCTTCCCGGCGGCCTCGACCTGATCGGCGAGGTGCCGTGCCAGCGAGCTCAACGTCATGCGCCCGCACCGTTCACCGTCTCGTCGCGCACCACGAGGACGCTGGTGATCCCCTCGCGGGGCGCCTCGAAGCCCTCGTCCACGACGACGTACCGCCGCGTTCGCAACGCTCCGGGGGCGTTGCGCAGGCGCAGCACGTTGGGGAACTGCCCGACGGCCCCGAGGTCCTCCACGCCGGTCGTGTACACGAGTTGCACGCCGTGCGCGGCCGCCACATCGCGTTGCAGCCGCAGGAGCGCCACGTGACTGGCGGTCCCCAACGGGTTGTCCAGCACGAGCGTGCCACCGAGGGCGGCCTTCCCACGCCCGCGGTTGACCGCGCGCAGGCGTGCGAGGGTGCAGTAGAGCGCGACGCACACCGTGAGCTTCTCGCCGCCGGAGAACTTCCCGAGGTGGGTCACGTCGACCGGCTCCACCGCCAAGTCGCTGTTGGGTTTGAGCACCTTCACCGTGAAGCCCCGTGGAGCGACCGCCTCGTGCACGCACCGCTTGAGCAGGGTGAGCCCCTCGGGCTTCGAGTTCTCCGCCACGATCCGCTCCACGACGGCGTCGATCCTGGCGTGCAGGTCCTCGTCGCTGCCGGGCCGGACGAAGGTGATGCGGAGGAAGTGCTCGCCTCCCCAACCACCGAGGGTCCCCGGCAACCGCGAATGCCGATGTGCGGAGAGCAGGGTCGCGAGCACCTCCTGGACGAGCGCCGCGATCTCGACCACCACGAGGCGCTGGTCCCGCCCGATGTCGGCGAGCTGGTCGTCGATGGTGGTGCGCCGCACCCTCATCTCGACGGCCCGAGCCGCTGCCCGTTCGGCGAGTACCACGGGGTCGTCACCGGTGAACCGGTCGCGGATCGCGTCGGGGATTCCGGAGAACCGGTTCTCCGCGGCGAGCCTGCGCACCGCCTGCGTCGCGTCATCGGCCAGCCGCCGTGCCGCCGACGCGGCGGACGTGTTCTCCGCGAGGCGGTCCAGAACCGCCTGCGTGTCGACCTCGGCCTGTTCGCCACCACCGTCGTACGCGGCCGCACCCACGGGCACCACGACGGGAGCTGCGGCGTCACCGAGCCGGTGGGCTCGCTGGCCGAACACCTGGGCGGCCGTGTTCGCCTCGCCCGCCGCCTTGGCCGCGTCCTCCGCCTCCCGGTTGAGCACAGTCGCCCGCCCGCTCATCTCGGTGGCCCTGGCCGCTTGAACCGCGGCGAGTTCCCGCGCCTCGGACTCGTTCGCGGGTTCGACGTCGAGCTGCGCGTGGCGCAAGCGGTCACGCGGGGTGCGGCTGACCAGTTCCTCCTCCGCCTGCACGAGCTCGGCCTCGACTTCGGTCAGGCTCTGCTGGGCGCGGTCGGCCTCCTCCCGTGAGCGGAACCGTGCTCCCGCACGGCGGTCCGGGTCTTGGCCGTCACCGCTCTCAAGCAGCGCGGACGCCCGTTCGACGATGTCCGCCGAGTAGTCGGCGAGTGCCTTCTCGGCATGTTTGCCCTGGCTGATGAACCCCGCCAGCCGCTCGGCCAGAACGGACTGGGCCGCGACCGCCTTCCACTCCGCGTCCAGATCGAGGTACCGGCTCCGCAGGACGGACAGCGTTTCCCCTTCTCCGGCCTGGACTTCACGTGCCACGCCGAGCACGGAGACCTCGAGGTCCTCCCTCTCGTAGCGCTCCCTGTTCGCCTTGTGCCCGGCAGCCCGTGACCTGGCGGCTTGCTCGGCCTGGCGGTAGTCCCTGGCCCGTCCTGCCGCCTGCTCGGCGAACTCGGTGCAGCTCCGGACGTCCTGCTCGAACAGCTTGACGGCCCGCACCAGGTCCGGCAGGCCGGAGACCTTGTCCACCACGTCGTTCAGCCGGTGGATCTTCCGATCCAACTCGGCGAGATCCCGGACCAGCTGCTGTTCGGCACCCGCGTCCCCGGCGTCGTCCCGCTCGAGCTCGTCGAGCCGGTCCCGCAGAGTCCCCTCTTCGGTCTCGGAGTCCTCGATGGCGCCCTGAAGCGCGGCGATGGCGGCCTCCAACCCGTCCAGGTGGCCTGCCGGGCAGTCGCTCAGCACCGAGTCCACCGCGGCCTGGAGCGCACGGTCGCTGCCTGCCCGCGCGTGCAGGTCGGCGATCAGCAGTTCTTGGGCCTGACGCCTCGACTCGCGTTCCACCTGCGCGCTCTCCGCCGCGAGCGGGTCGAACAGCGCCGGATCGCTGGGCACCGCCAACCACTCCGGAGCAGTCGCCCGCAACGCCCGCTCCATCTGCGTCGCGGTGCTCACGGCGACGTGGGCGACGGCACTCCAGTCGCACGACTCCACCACCAGCCGGGCCCGGGCCGCATCGGCATCGGCGACCACCACGCCTGCCGCCAGTTCCGCGACGGCGGCGTTTCCCAGCACCCCCCGTCGTTCGGACTCGGGCACCAGGTCGCGCAGCAACTCCCATCCCGGCCTCGCCACCACACCGGCCTCGGCGATCGTCCGAACCGCGCGCTGGGCGTCACGGGTGGTGGGCAGGAACGCGTCGGCGCGCAACCCCTCCAGCGCGCGGTCGTCGTCCGCGGCGTCCACCTTGGCGTCCACCACGGACAACTCGGCCGCCAGCACTTCCCGCGCCAGGGACGTTCTCAGGTTCGCCGCCTCGGCCCACAGGTCGAGGCGCGCGCCCGCTTCGAGTTGCACCAGTTCGGCGAGCCTCGGATCGGTCTCGAGGTCCTCCACCCGCTTGGCGAGTCGCCCCAGATCGGCGAGCAGCTGATCCCGCTCGCCGATCTTGGTGGCTCGACCGGTCGCCAAGGCGATCCGCCGTTCCGCCAGCTGCGCACGCTGCGCAGGTCGCGCCTTCCTCCGCGTCCGCACCTGATCGAGCAGCAGGTTCTTCTCCCTCTTGGCGGCTTGCGACTCGCCGAGCACGACTGCCGGAACGGCGTCGACCGCGGGCAAGTCCCCCCTCTCCACCGCGGCATCGACCGCTTTCTCGATCTTCTCCACGTCACCGCGCGCGTTGTCGCCGCGCACCTCGGCCTTCGCGGCGAGTTCGCGTTGAGCCCGCTGGTGGTCGTCTTGGGCCTCCGCATCGAGGAGAGCTCCGGAGGCGGTCTCCTCCCACTCCTCTTCCGAGGCCCGCTCCACCGCGGCGAGTTCGGCGTAGCGCGCCTTCAGCACGACCGCGGCGTCGTCGCGCCGCGCACGGAGAGGAGCGGACTCCTGTTCCTGTTCTTCCATCAGCCGACGCACCGAGTCGGCGCGTTGGCCCGCTTCCACCCGGTCCGCCAACGGGCCGACTGCTTCCCACGCCAGGTTGTCGTTCCTCGCCCGGACCGCGACGGCCTTCGCGACGTCCCGTGACTCCCCCGCCGCGACGTGCCTGTGCGCCGCCGCGACCCTGAGCAACTCGTTCGCGACGTCGTTGACCCGGTTGCGGTCGCGGTCCACCCTCAACGCCTCACCGCGGAGCCGGTCCGCTTCCGCCGCGAACCACCTCTGGTCGGTTTCCTGGGCGATCGCCGCGCTCCGGAAGGCTCCCGCGAGCAGGGCCGCGGCCCGCTTGGCGTCGGCCGCGTCCCGATCGGCGTCCACGGCCCGCCCGTGCTCGTCGGCCAGCACGTCGAGCTTGACCGCCATCTCGGCGCAGAAGTCGCGGTCCACCAGCAGGGCCGGTTTGCGACCGACCACGTGGACCACCTTCCGCAGGTTCGCCGCGATGAGCTCCGGCTGTTCGCTGTCGACGGTCAGGTCCACGAGGAAGTCTATGAACTTGTCGGTGGACGGGAAGTTGAACAGCTCGGCGACTCCGCCCTCCGAGTGGTTCATCTGCTTCTGGTACCGGAACAGCACGGGGTCCAGGTTCCGGGCGGTGAGCGTCTCCATCCACTGGCCGCGGTGGTCGGTGAGCGCGAACGAGAGCTGCTGCGGCCGGGACGCGGCGATGTCCCGCAGCGAACGGAGGAAGTCCGACATCGTTCGGACGTCGCCCTGGTCGTCGTGGACGGGCAGGCAGTCGAGGTCGAGCACACCGGGCACCGCGAAGAACGTGTAGTACCAGCACTTGAGCTTGTCCCGGTCGCGATCCGGGTCGACCGGCTTGCGGCGCTCGACCCACTCGTACACGGTTCCGGTGACGAGCCGGGCGGCGGGCAGCAGGCCACCGTCTGACTGCGCGACCCACTCCCCGACGGTGTGGCTGGTGTCGCCGGACGCGACGTAGTCCTCCAGGTGCCGCTTGACGGACCTGCCCATGAAGTCCTTCCGCAGGGGCAGGAGCAGCGCGAAGAAGAGCGACAGGAGGCTCGACTTGCCCCCGCCGTTGCGCAGCCAGAGGATCGAGTCGACCGGTGCACCCGTGCCGTCCGCTCCCGGCGACGACACGTCCAGCGTGAGATCGGTGAAGCGCGCGGCGCGGTCGCCGACGCTCGCCAGCCGCAGCCGGGACAGCTGGTAGGTCATGACACGACCTCGTGACCGCGGTCGTGTCGGCGGATCTCGGCCAAGGCGTCGTACGTGGCGTTGCCCGCCAACTCGCCCGCCTGGACGCGGAACCGCTCGAGCAGCTGGAACACCTCGGGGCCCCGTGCGGGCACCTGCCGTGCGAGGCCCTGATCGACCATCCAGTTCAGGACGCTCGCCACCCAGTAGGTGGAGGACGCCGGGGAACGACGCGCCTTCCCCCTCCCCTTGTCCGCCTTGTACGCGGGCGACAAGCGGTCGTAGGCACGCCACGCCTCGTCGAACGTCTCGTCGCCCTCCCCCTCGTTCCCCGGGGCCCGCTTGAACCGCTCGCACACCTCCCGGACGAAGCGCTCGACCTCGTCGACCGACACCCACCGGATCCGGTCGTCGTCGAAGTCCGCGGGCGAGGGGAACGCGTAGGCGGTGATCGCGACGCTGACCAGGCCCACCAGCAGCCGATCGGTCACGCCGCTGACGTTCGGCAGGTCGGAGATCCGGTAGGCGAAGACCGACTCGCGGCGGACGCCGAGCACGAGGCCGAGATCCGAATCGGACAAGACCCGCACGTCGAGCCCGTCGAGGATGCTGTCGACGGCGGTCCGGAACTCGACGTCGACGCGGTAGCGCCCCAGCAGCGTTCGGTAGGCGGAGTCCGCGGCGGGTCGGGTCTTCGGCCGCAGGGCGCAAGCGATGAGGGCGCCGGCGTCAGCGAGGTCGTTCGAGGTGAGGGTCATGAGACCTCCTGGCTTCCGCTCGCGAGAACCGACCGCTCGGCGGCCCACCGGGCCAGCGACTCCTCGTCCTCGGCGACGATCAGGTCGTCGCCCGACCAACCCGTCAGGGTGATCCGGGTCCCGTCCGCGTCGACCGCGGCCGTCGTCCCGAGGACCAGTGCGGCCGTGTCCACGGCGGTCGAGACGTCCTGAACGGTCTCGGGCGCGTAGTGCCACAGCGCCGACAGGACGATCAGCCGTTCGACGGCGAAGCGCTCGACGTCGTCCGGGACCTCCATCTCCCGTGCTGCCAGCAGGAGCTCCGAAAGCCGGGCGGGCAGCCCGGTCATCCCGACTACGTTCGCCGCGGTTGCCAGCACCTCCGGAGCCACCGCGGGCGGATCCGGATCACCGAGTTCCTCGGGAACGGGCGGGTCCTCCGGCGCGGATTCCCGTCGTGGCGCGAGGAGGTCGTCGACCAGGTCGGCGAACCTGACGACCCTCGGCACCGCCGTCCCGGCCAGCAGGACGGCGAACGTCTCGGCGGGTTCCACCGCTTCGGAGACCGCGGTGCCGAGCAACGGGAGGAAGACGCCGTCGGTGATGTCGGGGTTCCGCAACCCGCCGACGGGCCGGAACGACTGGCGGGTCTGCTCGTCGAGGAAGATCGTCCGGGCGCCCACCAGCCTGCCGTGCAACTCCGTGTGCCGTTGGCGGCACTCTTCGAGCAGGCCGACGATCCGCGCCGCCGCGGTGGCGACCGCGGGCTCGACGTCGGTCGCGTCCAGCGCGCCGCGGACGTGGTCGAGCAGCCTGGTCTCCGCGGCGAGCCGCTCCTCGAGGTGGACGCGGTTCCGCTCCAGCCGCTCCGGGACCTCCTCGGCCCACTGGGTGAGCACCGTGCGGATGTCGCGCACGGTGTCCGCCAGGAGCGTCCGGAGTTCGTCGGCGTAGCGCACGGACAGCAGCCGGGACCGCTCCGCCGCCTTCTCCGCGAGCCCGAACGCCCCGCGTTCGAGTTGGCGGGCGAGCACCAGTTCGATCGCGGCCTGCTCGTCCTCGACGTCGAACTCCAGTCCTCCCACCAGTGCGTTGATGGCGTCGGTGGACGCGCGCAGCACGTTCACCCCCCGAGCGTGGTCCTCGTGCTCGGTCAGCAACCGGAACTCGGCCAGCTTCACCCGGTGGCGGACCGCGCCGTCGCCGTCGCGGCCGAAGGACGACACCTGGTAGCTGAACGGCGCCTCGCGCTCACGGCGGTTCAGCAGCGCGTCCACCACGTACCGCGCGACCAGGTCGTGCTCGTCGGACGGGCGTTCCGGGTGGGCGTTGGCGACCAGCGAGGCCAGACCCGCGATCGCCTCGTCGTAGGCGACCTCGACGTCGAAGCCCTGCTTGGCGATCACCGTGTCGATGGCGGCCAAGGCGAGCGTCACGACGTCGTAGTCGACGCCGCCCCACGACTGGCGGGTGGCGTTGTCCGCCGCGTCCGCGACCGGTCGGGCGCGGAGCAGCACCCGGACTCGATCACCGAAGGACTCGTCGAACACGGCCCGTCCGACGGCTGATGAATCGCGCATCCGGTACTCCCCCTTCGGCGCCGAGGACCCACCGTAGGGTCAACCACCGACAGGTTTTCGGGCGCATGCACCAACTTGCACCCGTTCAGCCCAGCAGCCGCCCCGATCGCGTGAACGGTTGTGACCACACGGCGATCCCCCCGGCGCACAGGCCTTCCACTCGTCCAGCGACCACTTTTCGGGACCGGCCGGTCCCTCCACCGGGGAGGGACCGGCCGGAGGCCGTTCGCGCCGACCCCTCGCGGCGCGAACGGACCGTCAGCCCGCTTCGCGGATCTTGTGGACGGTGCCCGTGCCGACGCCGCTGGTCTCCAGGGCGCGTTCGACGGCGCGGGGTGTGCCGACGCACAGGAAACCGGGGTAGGCGACACCCTTGACCGACACCCGCGTCGGGCGGAAGCGGGTGGGGAGGAGGCCGTGGAAGCGGCTGGCCACGACGTCCTCGTAGAGGCGTTCGGAGATGACCAGCACCAGCGGTGACGCGGTTTCCTCCGCCAGCGCCTTGCGGACCGTCTTGGAGTCGAGCAGGCGGCAGGTAACCACCGGGGCGTTGCCCGCCAGGCCGAAGTGGCCCGCGGCGAGCGTGCCGTGGTGCATGGCGACGCGCAGGCGCACCGCGGGCTCGTCCGGGTTCGTCCTGATGTGCTCCGACAGGGCCTCGGAAAGCTGCTCGGTGAACTCCGCGACCACCCACGCGGCGTCGGTGTCGGCGGGCAGCACGGCGAGTTCGCCGTCGCCGCGGAGCTGGCGGTACCACTGGTCGCGGTCCAGGCCCGTGCGGTGCGCCGCCAGCGCGAGGATCTCGCTCAAGCGCGTCTGCGCCAGCGCCTGGTCGAGGGTGTCCAGCCGCGAGTAGTTCTCGATGTCGACGGCGACCACCAGGCGGTAGACCAGCTCACCGTGCTGCGCGGTCATCGACCTCAGCGGCTCGGCCGGGACCTGCTGGTCGACGCTGTGCTCGACGAGGTCCAGGCGGCCCCGCACCCCCGTGGTGGGGACGGGGACCGGGCGGGTCCGCGGGATTCCGATCGTGTACTCGTCCATGCGTGCCAGCATCATCCCGATCACCCGCACCGAACAGGGGAATCACCGGGGTTCGCCGTTGCCGTGCGCGAGAGCGTTCAACGCCGACCGGTCCATCACGGTGATGGTGCGGTAGCCCATGCGGATGACGCCCCGGTCCCGGAGGGTCCGCAGCTCCTTGCGCGCGGTGTCCTCCTCCACGCCGACGAGGGCGCCCAGTTCCTTCTGCGTCAACCCGATGTCCAGCGTGATGCCCTCCGGGACGGCGCGGCCGTACGCCTCGGCCAGCTCGTCCAGGATCCGCGCCAGGCGGACGAACGCGGAGTAGCCGTTGAAGTCGACCCTGCGCTTGTCGGCCCACCGCAACGTCTTCATGATCATCCGGCTCAGCGCGAGGTTCGCGTCGGGGAAGTCGGCCAGGTAGTTCTGGAAGTCCGCCGACTGGATCACCCGCACGTGCGCGTCGCCGCACGCCGTCACGGTCGCCGACCGCGGTTCGTTGCTCAGCGCGGCCATCTCGCCGATCACGTCCCCGCCGACCTTGATGCTGAGCAGCGCCATGCGCCCGTTCTCCAGGCTCACGGTCGCCTTCACCACGGCCTGGCACAGCAGCACGACGTGCGACGACCGCTCGGCCTCCCGCATGATCACGTCCCCGTGCCGGAAGGTGCGGGGCACCCCCAGCTCCAGCAGCGCGCCCTGGCTGCGCGGTGACACCATGTCCAGGTAGGTCCCCGTCGGCCAGTGGCCGGGATCGGGGAACTGACGTCCCATCTGGGTGATCGACCTCATCCAGCACCTCATCCGTTCGAGGAGCGCCCCGGCGTCGCGGCGACAGATCCACTTCGGGGCCCAGTCTTCCGGTTCCCGCGAGCCGTGATTAGTGGTTTTCCGGGTATTCCACCCGAATGGCGAACAGGTCGGTGACACCGGTCGAGCGGTCCGCGTCACGGCTGCGCGAAACGGCGGAAATCGGCCTTGGTCCTGCCGGGCGATCATTCATCCGGACCCTCACGCTACCGCCGTATTCGCGGTTACCGTGTGGTTGCGCGCACTACGAACCGATCGAGGTGACCGTTCGTGTTATCGCATGAGCTCCCCCTGCACTACACGATCGCCGTCTTCGACGTCGAGGGCTACGGCGCGCCGGAGCGAACGGACTTCCACCGTTCGGCGGTGCACAACGGCCTGAACCGCGCGTTGCGCCGGGCGTTCTCGGCCTCGGCGGTCGAGTGGGATTCCTGCGACTGGCAGGACGGCGGTGACGGTGCGCTGATCCTGATTCCCGCGACCACCTCGAAAGTCGTGATCCTCACCCGAGTGGTGGAGCACCTCGCGGAGGAGTTGCGCGAGCACAACGAGGTCTCGTCGGCCGAATCGCGCATTCGGCTGAGGATGTGCCTGCACTCGGGGGAAGTGCGCCGAACGGACCACGGAGTGGTGGGCAGCGGCATCATCCTCGTCAGCCGTCTGCTCGACTCCGCAGAACTGCGGAAAGAACGGAAGAATTCCACCGAGCCGATTGTGCTCGCGGTTACCGATGGATTTTTTCGCGAGGTCGTGCGACACCATCCGGCGGCGGAACCCGAGAAGTACCGGGAAATTCGGTTCACGGTGAAGGAAGTCGACAGCGGCGCGTGGGTGAGGGGCGCGACCCCGATTCCGGTCCGGTCCACGCCCCGAACACCGGTAGAACTCCAGAACGAGCTGGTGGAAGCCCTGATGGACGTGCCGTGCATGGCGGACGACGTGAGCAGGAGAGGCGTGCTCGGCCTGCTCCCCCGCGCCATCTCCAGCGCCGTCGTCTACCACCCGCGGGCCAGGTTGCACGTTTTCGAAATCGTCCGGACCTGCCAGGATTACCACAACGGCGTCCACGCTCTGCTCACCGCGATCCGATCCTTGGAGGGGGACTCGGTTCCGGTGCTCCGAGCGGAGGCGGTGGCGCGCGAATGGCCGGACGAACAAGGGCACCACGGCTGATCGGGTTCACCCCCGCACGAATCCGACTCGGCGTTCAACCACGGGAGGGCGCGACCATGCGAACACCACGAGAGCCCGGCCAGGAAATCCTGTGGCAGCTGGTCAACGCCCTCAGCCAGATCCCGGTGCTGGCGGAACCGCAAGGCCGGAACCTGGTTCTGCGAATGCTGCGCGCCGAACTCGGCGAAGTCCTCCCGATCGAGAACCGCGGATTGTTGCTCCACCACCTCTACGAGATCGCCGAGGCGTGCTGGCAGCGGCCATTGGGCCTGTCCGCACTGGTGCGGGTGCTGAGCAGGCTGGACCAGGGCTCCCGGCACATGGGGGAAGTGCGGGACATCGTGCTGACGATGACCGTGCTCCCGTACTGGTCGGCGGAATCGCGGCACATGGTGCTTTCGCTGCTGCGCGAGGTCGCCATGGAGGACATCGACGAGGTGTACCGGACGGTCGCGGGACCGACCGCTCCGCCATTACCGGTGAATGCGACCTACCTCGAGGCGTTCAGCCTCCTGGAAACGCTGAACGCGCGTCCGGACGGCCTGCCGAAACCACTGGTCTTCATCGAATACCTCGCCGCGAAAGCGCGGCCGGACATCGCGCTGGAACTGCACCGCTGGACGAACCTCCAGGCCGAACTGGCGGGGCTGTCCGAGGAGTTGAAGGCGTCCCGCGGCGACATCCGCGCGGCCAGGGCTCCCCTCTCCCGACCCCGTCACCTGCACGGCTACCTGGTGTTCTCGCTCCAGCGCGTCGGCACCTCCGGCGACAGCTTCGAGCTGGTGCACTGGCGGCAGCTCGGCATGCAGGACGGCTGGTACCCGTACCGGGCGGCCGAGTTCGTCGGCGACCTGGCCGAGGTCAAGTACCAGGTCGCCAGGCTCATCGAGCACATCGAGGGCCGCTGGTCCAAGTTCGACCCGACCTACCGGGTGGAGTTCGTGCTCTCCGGTGAACTGCTGAACCTCGACGTGGACCAGTGGCCCTGGGAGACGGACACCCTGCTGCCCCAGCCGCTCGGCAGCCGCTACTCGGTCGTGGTGCGGAGCCTGGAGCGGATGAGCAAGCAGAAGTGGCACCGGGAGTGGCGGGCCCGCTGGCGGGAGCTGTCGGAGCAGCTGGAGAACGCGGGCGTGGTCGCCGAGGAGTCGAACTGCTGGGGCAAGGACGTGAGCCCGGCGGGGCTGCGCAGGCTGATCGCGACGTTCGACCGCACGCCCACGGCGGTGTCGCTGGTGCTCAGCTCGCCACCGCGGGCCGACGCGGCCGGTCGTGACGAGATCGCGGTCGCGCTGCGCGCGGGCGTGCCGGTGGTGCTGTGGCACCGGGAGGAGTGCGACCCGCTGTTCGTCCGCACCGCGCGGGACCTGCTGCACGGCGGTGACGGCGACCTGCTGGAACGGGTGCGGGTGGCCCGCACGCACGCCTTCGCCGACGGACCGGGCGGCGAGCACTGCGGCCACGCACTGACGCTGCTCTACGACGATCCGCACCGGCGGGTTGTCCCGTTCGACCCCACGGCTCCGGAAGGCGCCGCCGCGTGAGCGCGGACGGGGCGGGCGGTCCCCGCTGGCACGTGTACCGCGGCACGGCCGAGAAGGCGTCGGAGCCGGTCGCCGACTGGCCCCCGGCACCGCCGTGGCGGCGGTTCACCGGGCAGGGCACGGCGTCGCGGCCCGCGGACGACGGCGGCGAGGCGGACCGCCACGTCGGCACGGCGCTGCGCGCCCGGCGGATCCCGCACCCCCGCGAGGTCGACATGGTGAACGCCGCCATCAGCCTGCGGCGTCCGCTGCTGGTGACGGGCGAGCCCGGCACCGGGAAGTCCACGCTCTCCTACCTGATCGCCAGGGAGTTGGGGCTGGGCCCCGTGCTCCGGTGGCCGGTGACCAGCCGGACGCGGCTCGGGGACGGCCTCTACAGCTACGACGCGATCGGCCGGGTCCAGGCGACCGGCGCGGGCGACCGCGACGGGTCCGGCGACACCGACATCGGCAACTACATCCACCTCGGCGCGCTGGGCACGGCGCTGCTGCCCTACGACCTGCCGCGGATCCTGCTCATCGACGAGCTGGACAAGGGGGACATCGACCTGCCGAACGACCTGCTCAACGTGTTCGAGGAGGGCGAGTACGAGATCCCCGAGCTGGAGCGGATCAGCGGGAGCAGGCCGGAGGTCCGGGTCAGGACGGCGGACCACGGCAGCACCGCGGCCGTGGTCGGCGGTGTCGTGCGGTGCCGGGAGTTCCCGGTGGTGATCATCACCAGCAACGGCGAGCGCGAGTTCCCGCCCGCGTTCCTGCGCCGCTGCCTGCGGCTGCACGTCGGCCCGCCCGACTACGAGCAGCTCGGGCAGATGGTGGCCGCCCACTTCGGCGCGCTCGACGGGCTGGAGCTGAACCGGCTCATCACCCACTTCCTCGAGCACAGCAGGCAGGTCGGCGGGCTGGCGTCCGACCAGCTGCTCAACGCCGTGCACCTCGCCGTCCAGCTGGCGACGTCCGGCGAGTACCGGCAGGACCACGACTGGGACGAGCTGCTCAAGGCCGTCTGGCACCCGCTGATCGCCGAGTCCTGATGGCCGGGCCGAACGGGGAAGGGCCGGGGTGGACGCGGGTGCGGGCCGCGGTCGCCCAGTCGGTCACGTCCTCGCCCGAGCCCGGCGCGGGCGTGCGGACGGACGCCCTGTCCCTGCGGGAACTGCGCGACGCGCTGTGGCTCGCGGTCGTGCTCGGCCAGGACGACTCGCTCCCGTTCGACGGCGAGCCGTGGCGGACGCCGCCGGAGCCGGACACCGGGACCGAGGCGGACGCGGAGGCCGGGCACGGCGGTGGAGCGGCGGGCAGTGGTCCTCCCGGCGGGGAGCGCGGCCCTGAGCGGGAGGACGGGCGCGGGACCCGGCTCGACGAGTGGGCGATCGACTCCAGGGGCGCGGCGCGCGGCCGGGCCTCGCGGGAGGACGGCGTGTCGTCGACGGCGTCCTCGGCGTGGCCGACGGTGCCCGCGCTGCCCGAGCGGCGGCGGATCGCACGGGCCCTCCGGCCGCTGATGCGGGGCTCGCCCTCGCCGCGGGACGAGGAGCTGGACGAGGAGGCCACCGCGATCCGGGCCGCGCAGGACCGGTTGTGGGTGCCCGAGAGCAGGCCGACCAAGTGGCACCCGCTGGAGGTCGCGCTGGTCGTGGACCGGTCGCCGTCCATGGTGATCTGGCAGCAGACCGCGCGGGAGTTCCGCGACCTCCTGGCGCACCAGGGGGCGTTCCGCGACGTGCGGCTGTGCCAGGCCGACTTCTCGGCGCGGACGCCGTCCGAGCTGCTGCTGCACCGCGAGACCTCCGACGCCAAGCCGATGAAGTGGACGCGGCTGGCGGAACCGACCGGGCGGCGGCTGGTGCTGGTGCTCACCGACGCGGTGGGCCAGGCGTGGCACAACGGGGTCGCGGCGCACGTGCTGCACGGGTGGGGCCAGAAGATGCCGGTGGCCGTGGTGCACGTGCTGGAGCAGCGGCTGTGGCACTGGGGTGGGCTGGCCGCGCGGCGCGTCCGGCTCTCCGCGCCCGCCGCGGGCGCCCCGAACGCCCGGTTGCGCGTCTCCCCCGCCGAACCCGACTTCGCGTTCCCGGACAGCGCCGCCCGCGGGGCCACGGCCGTGCCGGTGCTCGAGCTCTCCGGGGCGTGGTTCACCGGGTGGGCGCGGCTGTTGAGCTCGCCGGGCGCCGAGTGGACCGAGACCACCGCGGCGCTGGTCCACCCGCTCGGCGACACGCCGCCGGAGCCGCGCGACCACGTCGTCGAGAAGCCACCCACCGCGCGGGAGCGGATCCTCGGGTTCCGCACCGTCGCGTCGGCCGCGGCGTTCCAGCTCGCGGGCCTGCTCGCCGCGGCCCCGCTCGACCTGCCGACGATGAAACTCGTGCAACGGGTTCTGCTGCCCAACACCGGCCTGTCCGTGCTGGCCGAGGTGATGCTCGGCAAACTGCTGGTGCGCGACCGCGGCGAAGGCCCGCAGGACGTGTTCTACGACTTCCACGTCGGCGTGCGCGAGGAGCTGCTCGCCGGCGCCCACCGCGCGGACACGGTCCGAGTCGCCCGCCTGGTCGCCGACCACGCGCCCCCCGGCGCGACGGTCCTGCGCAACCTGGCCGTGGCGCTGGACCAGCCGGAGACGCCGCTGCCCGACATCTCCCTCGAGAACCTGCGCCACGTCCGCGTGCAGGAAGCGGTGTTCCGCGCCCTGTCCGGTCCCTACATGCCCAGGGCGAAGCGGCTGGCCGCGCTGCGCTCCGAGCTGGGGACCGGTGGAGGTGGCCAAAGGGGCGCGGCAGGGGTGTCCACCGCAGGAGGCGACATGACAACGCGAGAACCACAGGGTGGATCCGACCAGCGACCGCTGGTGTGGGGCAAGGTTCCCTTGCGCAACAAGGACTTCGTCGGCCGGGAGGCGCTGCTCGAACAGCTCCGCCGCAGACTCGCCGAGGGTGGCGCGACCGCCGTGCTGCCGGAGGCCCTGCACGGCATGGGCGGTGTCGGCAAGTCCCAGACGGTGGTGGAGTACCTGCACCGCCACGAGTCCGAGTACCAGCTCGTGTGGTGGGTCTCGGCCGAGCACCAGGCCCAGATCAAGACCAGCTTCGTGGAACTGGCCCGCAGGCTCGGCCTCAGCGCCGGGGCCGCGGACGCCGCCGTGCCCGCCGTGCTGGAGGCGTTGGCGGCCGGGGAGCCGTACCAGCGCTGGATCATGGTGTTCGACAACGCCGAACGGCCGGAGGACCTGACGCGCTTCCTGCCGACCGGCGCGGGCCACGTCGTGGTCACCTCGCGCAACGCCGACTGGAGCGGCCACGCCCACTCGGTCGAGGTCGACGTGTTCACCCGGCGGGAGAGCATCGAGCTGCTGCACCGGCACGACAGCGACCTCGACGACGGCGAGGCGAACACGCTGGCCGAGGCGCTGGGCGACCTGCCGCTGGCGATCGAGCAGGCGGCGGCGTGGCGGGCGCAGACCGAGATGCCGGTCGCGGAGTACCTGGAACTGCTGCGCCGCAACAGGGACGAGCTGATCGCGGCCGGGGCGTCCGCCGACGACCAGCTGCCGGTGGCCGCCGCGTGGAACGTCCCGCTCAACCGGCTCGACCGCGAACAGCCCGCGGCGCTGCAACTGCTCCAGGTCTGCGCGTTCTTCGGGCCGGACCCCATCTCGCTTCGGCTGTTCCGCGGCGTCCGGGACGCGCCCGTTCCCGCTGAACTGGCCGAGGCGCTCGACATCCCGATCATGCTCGACCGGGCGATCCGCGAGATCAAGAAGTACAGCCTCGCCAAGATCGACCACCGCAGCAACACCATCCAGCTGCACAGGCTGGTGCAGTCGGCGGTGAAGAACCGGCTGAGCGAGCGGGGTCGGGAGAACATGCGGCACGTGGTGCACGTGCTGCTGGTCAACGGCGACCCGCAGGTGTCCGAGGACGCCTCGAAGTGGCAGAGCTACGGCGAACTCCTGCCGCACGCGGTGGCGTCCGAGGCGATGGACTGCGAGTACCGCTGGGCGCGCGCGATGATGGTCAACTTCGTGAAGTACCTGCTGGCCAGCGGCGACTACGACGGGGCGATCGACCTGTCGGCGCACGGGGTCGAGGTGTGGCGGGCGAGGCTGGGCGAGAACAGCCTGGAAACGCTGGACATGCGCAGGCTGCACGCGGTCGGGCTGCGGCGATCGGGCAAGGTGCAGGAGGCCATTCTGCTCAACAAGAACACCGCCCAGGCCCTGCGGGACGCGGTCGGCGAGGACCACGAGCAGTACATCAGCATGTCGGACGTGATCGCCGCGGACTACCGCTCCGAGGGCAAGTTCGCCGAGGAGCTGAACCTCCAGGAGAAGGTGTACCAGAAGGCTCGGCGGGTGCTCGGCGTCGACGACCCGAACACCCTGCGGTACGCGCACAACCTCGCGGGCAGCCTCCGGCTGATGGGGGCGTTCGACCGGGCGAAGCACCTGGACGAGGCCACGCTGGAGGCCCGCACCGCCGTGCTCGGGTCGGACCACCTGTGGACCCACCGGTCGCACAGCGCGCTGGCGACCGACCTGCGCGAACTGGGCGACTACGAGACGGCTCGGGTGCGCCAGGAGGCGACGCTCCGGCGGCAGCGCGAGCTGTTCAGCGAGGACCACCCGTACACGATCGGCGCGTGCCGGAACCTCGCGGTCGCGCGGTGCCGGGTCGGCGACCACGAGGGCGGCCGGGAACTCGCCGAGGACTGCTTCACCCGCTACCGCAGGCGCCATGGTGATCGGCACCCGGACTCGATCACCTCGATGATGACCTTGTCCGTGGACCTGCGGCACCTCGACGACATCGCCGGGGCGATGGAGATGTCGGAGCGCAGCCACCTCCTGTTCGCCGAGATCCAGGGCGAGAACCACCCGCACACGTTGATCGCCGCCACCAACCTCGCGGTCAACTACCGGCTGTCGGGGCAGCCCGAACGGGCCAGTGAGCTGAACTCCAGGGTGATCGACTCGCTGCACCGGATCTTCGACAGCAACCACCCGTTCTCGCTGGTGGCGGCGACGAACCTGGCGAGCGACCTGGCGGCGCTCGACCGGCACGACCGGTCGCGCGAGCTGGACGAGGACACGCTGGAGCGCTCCACGAGGGTGCTCGGCGCGGACCACCCGTCCACGTTGGCCGTGGCGCTGAACCTCGCCATCGACCTGCGGAACCTGGGCAGGCCGGAGGAGTCCGCCGCCTTGCAGGCCAGGACGATCGAGGGGCTGCGCCGAGTGCTCGGCGACCAGCACCCCACGACCGTCCTGGCGGGCAAGTTCACCAGGGCCAACTGCGACATCGACACGATGCAGCTGTGACGGGGGCTCAGGAGCGCCCGGCCACCAGCCACCCGACCAGGTCCACCGGGTCCGAGCCCACGAGTTCCCGGTGCAGGGCCACGGCGACCTCGGCGACGTCGGCCGCGCCGAGCGCCGCGGTGAGACCGGCCCACGCCTGCTCGTCGTCCGCGTTCACGGCGAGGCGGGCCCGGTAGCCCGCCGCGGCCTCCTCGACGTCGCCGCGCACGAACGCGAGGTCGGCCGCGTCGATCCCGCCGGGGTCGACGGCCTGTCCCAGCGCCATCGCCTTGAGGAGGGGGACGCGGTCGGAGAACGCGCACACCATGTGGTCGGCGATCGTGCTCCGCACCTCGACGGCGGCGCTCCGGTCGGCGGACCAGGCGTCCGCCAGCGCGGCGACGTCGGCCTTGTCCGGCTCGACGTGCTTGACCCGCCACAGGGCCCGGCGGTCGTCGACGATCCTCGCCACCGGACCGGTCCGGTCGGCCGCCGTCAACTCGAGCTCGCAGGCGGCGAGGCGGCGTGACAGCGTCTCCAGGAAGAGGACGCCCCACTCGTTGAGCGCGGCCGTGGCGCCGATCTCCTCGATCGCGGAGCGCACCTGGAGGGCGCGCAGGACGAACGCGAAGTCGGCCTCGGCCCGCTGGTCCTCGGGGACCAGACCGCGCCGGGCGGACCAGAACTCCACGACGCCGGTGAACGCGTAGATCCCGTGCAGGACGCCGTTGAGCGGTCGAGGATCGTCGCGCCAAGGTGCATAAAACCGGTCATTACCGGATTCGTGCAAAGCGACGGCCTCGAACACCGCGTTGAGCTTGGAGTGCTGGAGTTCGTGCACCAGCGCGTCCGCGAGTTCATCCGGCGACGACTTCTCCGACAACGCGATGGAGCCGAACGCCGCCGACGAGGACGCGCCCACCAACCGGCCTTCGCGGGTGAGCGGGACCAGGCTCGTCAACCCGGCCGACAGTTCGGCCGCGTATTCGGGATCCCAGTTCACCAGCACGGTCCACGCGCGGTCCAACTGCCCGCACCAGTCCTTGAACTCCACGTCGGAGAGCGGGTCCGGAACGGAAGGGCTGTCGACGAACACCCGGTGCGGATCGCGGTCGTCGAACACGACCTCCAACCGGGCCCCGGCGTACTCCGTCCGACAAACGCGGACCGCCTGGAACGAGTCGTCGCCCCACTCCGCGAGGCGCTCGCCCGCGAAACCCACCTCGCACCGCGAACCCGTCCGGGTGATCCGCACGAAGTCCACCGAATCGTCGACGGAGACCGTGAAGTCACCGACGGTCGGCAGGGTCACGACGCCGTGCACCACCGGCACGTCCAGCGCGAAGTCGAGGCCCGCCCTGATCGCCGCCGCAGCCGCGACGGCGTGGAGAACACCGAGGTGAGCGCTGGTGTCGACGTTCCCGTCGACCACGCTCTCCGTCGCTCGCCGAAGCCACAGCCCGACGGCGGGGAACATGAGGACTTCGTCCACCACGAGGGGTGCCGCGTCCTCGGCCTCCAGCAGGAGGGTCCACGCCTCGGCGAAGTCCGGCGGGAGGTCCGCGACGAGGGAGAGCACTTGCCGGACGAAAGCCTTCAGCAAAAGCTTGCGCTGGGTGTTCTCGATTCGGCGCAACACGCCCATGGTCTCACCGGAAACGGCCCCTTCGCAGACCTCCCGGAAGACGTCGAGCGACAGCGGCGAACCATTTCCGGCGATGACCTCGGCATGACCGGATAACGCGTAATTCTCAGTCACGCTGACCCTGGACAAGATCGGACAAACGGTTCATTCGAACCTCGTCGACCATTAGCGAGACAGCCTCATCCAGCACCGGGGACTGGATTGACCACAGGTCCCGCAAACTCAGCGAACTGAGGTCGAGCGGATGTGATCCCACGTAAGGAGGCGAGCTCGCCGTCACGGATATGTCCTCCACATTTCGAACGTGGTTAACCACGTCTACGCCCAGAGCTGTAGACAGCAGACACTACATCGTGTACCACAACAGAGGCGTTAGGCCCATAGTTTTGGACTATGAGTCGCCCGACCTCGCGACATGCGATGAGTTTCCGCCACCAGGCGAGTCAACACTGGGACGGACGAGCGAAGGTGGAGTCATGGCGAAGTTGCGCGAGGTCCTGGAGGCCCATGTCGGTGAGGGGGCTGCGCCGGGGGTGGTGGGGCTGGTTGCTCGGGGTGGGCAGGTTGAGGTCGCGGCGGTGGGGAGTGTGGACGTCGAGGGGTCCGCGGGTATGGCGCGGGACTCGATTTTTCGGATCGCGTCGGCCAGCAAGCCCATCGTTGCCGCGGCGGTGATGTTGCTCGTGCAGGACGGGGTGGTCCGGTTGGACGAGCCGGTGGCTCGGTGGTTGCCGGAACTGGCTGAGCCGGTGGTGGTGCGGACGCCTGCTGGTCCGGTGGACGACGTGGTGGCTGTGGAGCGGCCTATCACGGTGTTCGACCTGTTGACGTTCCGGTGCGGGTACGGGTTTCCGGATGACTTCTCGCTGCCTGCCGTGCGGCTGCTGTTCAGCGAGTCGCTCCAAGGGCCGCCGGATCCGCAGGGGATGCCGGACGCGGACGCGTGGATCGCGAAGTTGGCGCGGGTGCCGATGTTGAGCCAGCCTGGGGACAAGTGGCTCTACAACACCGGGTCGGACATCGCGTCGGTGCTGGTCTCGCGGGTGGCCGGGACGTCGTTGGGGGAGTTCCTGGCCGAGCGGGTGTTCGCGCCGTTGGGGATGGTGGACACCGGGTTCTTCGTGCCCGAGGAGAAGCTCTCGCGGTTCACCAGCTCCTACCAGCCCGGTGAGAACGGGCCGGAGCTGCTGGACCGGCCGGACGGGCAGTGGCGGACGCCGCCGACGTTCGAGTCGGGTGCGGGTGGGCTCGTGTCCACGGTGGACGATTGGCTGGCGTTCGGGCGGATGCTGCTGGGCGAGGGGCCCGCGCTGTTGACCGAGGAGTCGCTGCGGCTCATGACGTCCGACCACCTGACGGCCGCGCAGCGCGAGGCGTCGACGCTGTTCCTGGAAGGGCAGGGCTGGGGGTTCGGCGGGTCGGTCGACGTCGCCGCCACGGACCCGTGGACCGTGCCGGGCCGGTACGGGTGGGTCGGTGGCACCGGGACGGCCGCCCACGTCGTTCCCTCCACCGGCGCGGTGACGGTGCTGATGAGCCAGCTGGCGATGACGGGCCCGACGCCACCCACGCTGATGCGGGACTTCTGGGCGTACGCGGCGACCGCCTAACCGCGGGAGAGCCACTCCAGCGCGGGTTCGACGCGGTCGAGGATCGAGACGTGGCCGTCGCGCGGGCTGAGCCACAGCTCGGCGCGGGGGCGGCAGCGGGTCGCCAGCCACTCGCCGTGCTCGCTGGGCACCATGCGGTCGAGCACGCCGTGGACGAACAGGAGCGGCGCGGTCACCTCGGCGGGGTCGAAGCCCCACGGGCCGACGAGGGCGAGGTCGTCGTCGACCAGGCCGTCCGGGCTCGCGTTCATGGCCGCGCCCGCGTTGTCGCCCAACGAGGTCCACGGGCCCGCGAGGGACGCGTGGTCGGCATCGGTGAACACCTCCGGGTCGAAGGGGGCGTTCGCCAGGTGCTCCTCCAGCGCGGCGCGGCCCGCGACGGACGCGCGCAGCTCGGCGACGCCCGCCGCGGCCATGCCCGCGAACCAGTCCAGGCCGTCGGCGGACAGCGGGGCCGGGCCGGAGATCGACACCACGCCGACCACGCGGTCGCCGAGCAGCGCGCCGCACGCCAGCGCGTGCGGGCCGCCGCCGGAGTGGCCCGCGACCGCGAAGCGGTCCAGGCCGAGCGCGTCGGCGACGGCGGCCACGTCGGCGGCGACCGCCGCGACGTCCCGGCCGGGCAGCCGGGTGGAACCGCCGTAGCCCGCGCGGTCGTGGGCCAGCAGCCGGACGCCGTGCTCGGCCGCCGCCTCCAGCATGGGGGCGAGCAGGTCGCCGGTCTGCGGGGAGCCGTGGTGCCAGAACACCGGCAGGCCGTCGGAACCGCTGTCGTGCACGCGCAGCGTGCGGCCGTCGGCCAAGTCGAGTTCCACCCGGTGAGGTTACGCGTCACGCCCGCGCAGCACGAGGTAACCGGCGATCAACGACACCGCCGTCCACGCGGCCAGCACCAGCAGCCCGGCCCACGGGCCGATCACCGGGTCGGCCTGCTGCCCCACCTTCACGATCGACGAGCCCGCCTGGTCCGGCAGGTAGTGCGCCACGTCCCGCAGGCCCGGCACGACGGTCGCCAACGGCGACAGGACGAACACGAACGACAACACGACCGTGAGCGCCAACGCGGTGTGCCGCACCAGGGTTCCGACGCCGAGCGCGAACAGGCACAGCAGCGTCAGGTACAGCGGGGTGCCGAGCACGACCCGCACAGCGCCGTCGCTGGTCCACGACGGCCCGTACTCCCCCAGCGTCCAGTGCGCCATCAGGAAGGTCGCGAACACGGTGACGTAGGAGAGGACCAGCGCGACCGACGCGCACGCGGCGATCTTGGCCGCGTAGAAGCGCCCGCGACTGGGGACGGCGGTCAGCGACGTGCGGATCATGCCGCTGCCGTACTCGCCGCAGATCACCAGCACGCCGAACGCCGCCAGCGCGAGCTGCGCGTACAGCACGCTGACCATCGCGTCGGTGACCGGCTCGAAGTCCTCGCGCACCAGCGGCAGCCCGCGCTCGAAGGCGATCCGGACCGACGTCAGGCTCACCACGCCGAGGCCGACGGCGATCACGAACACCAGCGCGAGCGTGAGCACGGTGGACCGCAGGGTCCGGATCTTCGTCCACTCCGCCCTAAGCACCGGTGCCTCCCGTGAGCCGGAAGAACGCGTCCTCCAAGGAGTCGGCGCGGTCGACGAACTCGGCCGTGCCGATGTCGGCGAGCAGCCTGCCGCGGCCGATGACGACCAGGTGGTCGGCGGTGATGGCCATCTCGCTCATCAGGTGGCTGGAGACGAACACCGTCCGCCCCTCCTGAGCCAGGTCTCGCAGCAGGGTCCTGATCCAGCGGACGCCTTCCGGGTCGAGGCCGTTGACCGGCTCGTCCAGCAGGAGCACCTCCGGGTCGCCGAGCAGTGCCGCGGCGAGGCCCAGCCGTTGGCCCATGCCCAGCGAGAACGTCCGGGTGCGCCGGTCGGCGACGTCGGCGAGCCCCACCAGGTCCAGCACCTCCCCCACCCGGCGGAGCGGGATCCGGCTCGCGCGGGCCAGCCACGTGAGGTGGTTGCGCGCGGTGCGGCCGTCCTGGCGGGCTCCGGCGTCCAGCAGGGCTCCGACGTGCCGCGCGGGTTCCGGCAGGTCGCGGTAGCGCTTGCCGCCGATGAGGGCGTCGCCGCGGGTGGGACGGTCCAGGCCGAGGAGCAGCCGCAGGGTCGTCGACTTGCCCGCGCCGTTGGGGCCGAGGAACCCGGTCACCCGGCCCGGCCGCACGGTGCACGTCAGCCCGTCCACGGCGGTGGTCCGCCCGTAGCGCTTGGTCAGTTGTCGCAACTCGATCACCGGACGAGCCTCCCGTGGCGGCGGGGCGGGCACATCGGTCCCGCGGTCGACCGGGAAGGCGTTGGCGGGGCCGGAAATCCGCCCCCGGGACGTCATTCCCCAGGGGGAGGTGGCACGGGCGCGCGCCCAGTACCGTGACGCGGTGGCCGACTTCCGACACCTGCGCCCCGGCGAACTGGTGGCGGTCGACTGCGCGGCCGCCGTCGCGTTGACCGGGCTGTACGCGGTGCTCGCCTGCCCGCTGTGGCTCGCCGCGGCGCTGGCGCTGCCGGTCGCCGCGCGCAGGCTGTGGCCGGTGCCGGTGTTCGGGGTCGTCGCGGCGGTGTCGGTGGCCGCTGAACTGGCCGGGCTGGTGCGGGAACCCTTCCTGGCGGCGGCTTTCGCGCTGTACTGGGTCGCCGTGACGCGGCCGGGACCGTGGCGCGTGCCGACCGCGCGGATCGGCGCGGCGGGTGTCGTCGTGCTGCTCGGGAGCCTGGTCGTGGGGTCGCCGGTGCCCGGCGGGGTGTACCCGTTCCTCGGTCTGGCGCTGCTGGCGATGGCGTGGACGGCCGGGCGGGCGGTCCACGAGCGGCGGGCGTACGCGGCGCGGGCGGCCCAACGGCTGGCGACCCGCGCGGTGGCCGAGGAACGGCTGCGGATCGCGCGCGAGCTGCACGACGTGGTGGCGCACAGCATCGGCGTGATCGCGGTGAAGGCCGGCGTGGCCAACCACGTGCTGGCGGTCCGGCCGCAGGAGGCGGGCGAGGCGCTGCGGGTGATCGAGACCGCGAGCCGGTCGGCGCTGGCCGAGATGCGGCACCTGCTCGGCGCGCTGCGATCCGGTCCGGTCGACGAGCCCGACCTGAAACCCGCGTCCGGGTTGGCGGACCTGCCCGACCTGGTGGCGCGCGCGGAAGCCGCGGGGGTCTCGGTGGACGCGCGGATCCACGGCGTGGACGGGCTGCCCGAGGGGATCGACCGGTCGGCGTACCGGATCGCGCAGGAGGCGCTGACGAACGTGATCAAGCACGCCGCGCCGGCCCGGTGCGCGCTCGTGGTCGAGGTGGACGGCGGTGAGCTGCGGATCGACGTGACCGATGACGGCCGGGCGACCACGCCGTCGCCCGAGGGGCACGGGCTGATCGGGATGCGGGAACGGGTCGCGCTCTACGGCGGCACGTTCAGCGCCGGTCCCCTGCCAGGCGGCGGCTTCGCCGTGCGGGCGCGAATCCCTTGCGGGGCATCGTGATCCGGGTGCTGATCGCGGACGACCAGGCGTTGCTGCGGGGCAGTTTCCGGGTGCTGGTGGAGACCGAGCCGGGGCTGACCGTCGTCGGCGAGGCGGAGAACGGCGCGCACGCGGTGGAACTGGCTCGCGAGCACCGGCCGGACGTGGTGCTGATGGACGTGCGGATGCCGGTGCTGGACGGCATCGAGGCGACCCGGATCATCCGCGCCACCACCGGGTCGCGGGTGCTGGTGCTGACGATGTTCGACGTGGACTCGTCGGTGTTCGCCGCGCTGCGGGCGGGCGCGAGCGGGTTCCTGCTCAAGGACGTCCCGCCCGCCGACCTGTTGCGGGCGATCCGGGTCGTGGCCGACGGCGACGGCCTGCTCGCGCCGACCGTGACCCGGCGGCTGATCGCGGAGTTCTGCCGCGGCCCGGAGAACCCGCCGCCCGCGCCGGAACTGGCCGGGGTGACGGCGCGGGAACGCGAGGTGCTGGTCGAGGTCGCGCGCGGCCTGCCGAACGCGGAGATCGCCCGCAAGCTGCACATCAGCCAGGCCACCGTGAAGACCCACCTCAGCCACCTGTTCGACAAGCTCGACGTCCGCGACCGCGTGCAACTGGTGATCATCGGCTACGAGACCGGCCTCGTCGTCCCGGCCCGACGGGCGTGAGGTCAGGTCAGGTCCTTGGCGTACCAGACCTCGGCGTACGGGCCTTCGGAGTACGCCGGGACCTCGGCGTAGCCGTTCTTCAGGTACAGCGCGCGGGCTTCCACGAGGTCGAGGCGGGTGTCCAGGACGATCCGCTCGGCTCCCAGGTCGCGGGCGGCGGTCTCGACGGCCTCCAGCAGCCTGGCGCCGCCGCCGGTGCCGCGCCGGTCCGGGCGGACGTAGACGCGGGTGAGTTCGACGGTCGTGGGGTCGAGGACCTTCAGGCCCGCGCACGCCGCCGCGACGCCGTCGTGGCGGCCGACGAGGAAGACGCCGGTCGGGGGTGTGAGGTGGTCGCTGGGCATGGTGGCCAGGCCGTGCTCGATCTCCTCGGGCGTCGAGTCGCGGTCCTCGTGGAGGCGGTAGTAGCGGTCGGAGACGTCGACGAGGTACTCCCGGAGGAGGGCGAGGGACTCGGCGGAGTCGACGGGCGCGAGCGCGACCGCCCAGGACTGGTCGGTGGTCATGGTGGCCAGTCTCGCCGGGACCCCGGTCCTCGCGCGCGCCATTTACCGGCCGTTGTTCGCGGATTCCCGCCGAAGTGGAAAACCGCGTCAATCCTGGTAAACAGACTCGATCGGGTGACTTCACGGGGAGGAATTCGCATCGGTAACGCGGGCGACACGACCGGCGACATAGCGCTCAGAACACCGGCGGGATTTCAAGGACGAAAGCCTGCCAGCCACATCGACACGGCGCGGTATCGGATTAGCCGACCGCGCAGTCCCCGCACGGAGGGCCGATGGCCACCTCATCAAGCACGCTCATGGGCGAACTCAAAGCACTGCGCCGTGGCCGCGGAGTGCAAGCGCCGGGGATCGACCGACTGGTCGGACCGGCATTGCGCGCGGCGTGCGGAATCGGCGAATTCGACGGCGCCGAGGTGGTGAGGGAAAAACTCCGCACCTGGGTCGACTCGATGGTCCGGTCCTTTCCCGAAGACCTCCGGCTCGCCGTCACGACGCCGCTCGCCCTGCACGAGGACGCGCAGCACGCGTTCCTCGCGCACCGGATCCAGTGGCTCGCCGACCTGGCCGACCGCGACTCGCGCACCATCCGCCGCCGCATCGACGACGGCCTGACCAGGCTGGTCGAGGCCGCGTCCAGGCACGCGGCCCGCGACGCCGCCCCGGACGGGTGGCACATCCAGCAGCTCCACGTGCTGCTCAGGCTGGACGGGGCCGCGCCCGCGTGCACCGAGCGGTGGACGATCGCGGCCGAGCGCGACGGCGTCGACGAGATCCCGTGGCCCGTCACCGCGCGGGGCGAGTTCTCCGGCGACCACGACATCCGCGTGGTGCACGGCGTCCTGCTCACCAACGGCGGCCTCCGCCTCCCCCGACCGCTGATGGCCGGGGAAACGCAGGAATTCTCACTCGACGTGCGGATTCCCCGAATTCACCAGGTGCGGCCGGTGCACCAGTTCCGCACGTCCCGCCGGTGCGACCGGTTCGACCTCGTCGTGCGATTCCACCCGGACCGTTTGCCGACCGGGGTTTCCACCCTCGGCGAGCAGGGGGAACCGTTGACCGTGAACTCGGTCGGAGAAGTCGAGATGTCGTTCCGCGACACCATTCCCGGTCGTGATTACGGAATCCGCTGGACGCCACGGGAAACGGCGGCCCCCAAACCGCCGACGGTATTGGAACCCCGCGGGACGACGAGGTGCGCGCACGCCGACTGCGCGGACGAACCGGTGGGCGGGCACTCGTCGTGGACCGCCCACCTGGGTCAGACCGGGAGCTGAGTCACCGGAGGGCGGCGTCGACCAGCAGTTCGGCGACCTCGCGGGCGTCCCGCACGGGCGCCCCGTCGTCGAGCGAGGTGGCCAGCTCCGTCGCCCCCTCGAACAGGACGGCCAGCCGCCGACCCAGTTCCTCGGGGTCGGCGGCGCCCGCCTCGGCGGCGGTCTCGACCAGCCGCCGGGTGAACGCCCGCTTGTGCTCGGCCACGGCCTCGCCCACCCACGGCAGGTTCCCGGCCGACTCGACGGCCGCGTTGTGGAACGCGCAGCCGCGGACCAGGCCCGCCCCAGGCTCCACGAAGATCGCCAGCAAGCGTTCGCGAGGGGTGAGGTCGGCGCGGTCGACGCCCTGCTCGGCGGCTGAGGTCTGGCCCGCCAGGTACTCCGCGACCAGCGCGTTCTTGCTGGGGAAGTGCTGGTAGAAGGTGCGCTTCGAGACGTGCGCGAAGTCCGTCAGGCGTTCCACGCCGGTCGCGTGGACGCCCTCCTCGTAGAACAGCGTCGCCGCCGCCCAGAGGATGCGGTCGCGAGCGCCGCGCGGTTGGAGGTGAGCCCCGTGCGGCACATGACCTTCGGTCGCAACAACGGACTGCGCATCCCCGAGTACGCGCTCGGCGCGGGCATGTTCGGCACCCGCTGGGGCACGGGGGCGGACCTCGACGAGTCGCGGCGCATCCTCGACCGCTACGCCGAGGCGGGCGGGACGTTCATCGACACCGCCGACAGCTACCAGTTCGGCCAGTCCGAGGAGGTCCTGGGCGACCTGCTCAAGGACTCCCGGTCCCGGTTCACGGTGGCGACGAAGTACACCATCGGCACCGAGCCGTCGGTGCTCGGCACCGGCAACAGCCGCCGCAGCATGACGACCGCCGTCGAAGCCAGCCCGCGCCGCCTCGCACCGACCTGGGCGGCCTGTCCCCCATCGCCGCCGTCCAGTACGAGTACAGCCTGGTCGAGCGCGAGGTCGTGCCGATGGCCGACGCGCTGGGCCTCGGCGGCGCGCAGTGGTCGCCGCTCGCGGGCGGCCTGCTGTCCGGCAAGTACCGCGAGAGCGACGCGGGCAGGCTCACCACGTTCGGGAACGTCATCCACACCGAGGACACCGCCCGCAAGACCGCCGTGATCGATACGCTCCTGAAGGTCGCCGACACCCTCGGCGCTCCCCCGGCCCAGATCCCCGTCGCCTGGCTGCGCAAGCACAACGAGCGCTGGAACACCCCCGCGGTCACGATCATCGGCCCGCGCACCGTGGACCAGCTCGACGGCTACTTGGCCGCCCTGGACCTGGACCTGCCCGACGAGCACTACGCGCTGCTCGACGAGGTGAGCCGCCCGGACCTCGGCCAGCCGCACGAGCAGATCGCCGAGAACCGCGACCGCCACCTCGGCGGCCCCGGCTTCCGCACGTCAGCCATCACGGTGGCGTGAAACACTGCGGGGTGGGCGCGTGACCGCGACGATGGTGGGGTCGGTCTCACCGGAGCAGGGAGCGCTTGTCGATGGACAACACGGAGTTCGTCTACACGACCTACATCAACACCACCGCCGAGGCGTTGTGGGAGGCGTTGACGGATCCGGCGTTCACCAGTCGGTACTGGGGTGCGACGTTCGAGTCCGAGTGGACGCCGGGAGCGTCGATGAGCTGGACCGAGGGCGGGCTCAAGACCGTGGACCCGGCGCAGGTGGTGCTGGAAGCCGAGCCGCCGTACCGGTTGGCGTACACGTGGCACACGTTCACGCCGGAGTTCGGCGAGGTGCACGGGATGAACCCCGAGGTGGTCGCGGCGATGGCCGAGGAACCGCGGTCGAAGGTCGCGTTCGACGTGGCGCCGCACGAGAAGATCGTCAAGCTGACCGTGACGCACGACGGGTTCGAGCCCGAGAGCACCGTGCACGCGGGCATCTCCGAGGGCTGGCCGCTGATCCTGTCGAGCCTGAAGTCGCTGCTGGAGACGGGGCAGGCCCTCTGACCTCAGCGCCCCGCCCGGTCTTCCCCACCGGGCGGGGTCGCGGGCAGGTCGAAGGCGGCGTGCGAGGCGGGGTCGAGGAAGCCGGTGATCTCGACGATCTTGTCGCCGCGCAGGGTGAGGACGTTGAGCGCGCCGAGGACGTACCCGTCCGGCGTGCTCTGGTAGCAGGCGAACGCGAGCTGGCCGTTGGCCGTCGTCGGGCGCAGCAGCCACGGCGTCTCGAACACGCGCTCGCGGAAGAACCGGCCGACGTCGGTGATGCCCGAGTACCAGGCGGGCAACGGCGGCATGGTGAAGCGGACGTCCTCGACCAGGAGCGCGAGCATCCCGTCGACGTCGGCCTTCTCGAACGCGGTCACGAACGCGGTCACCAGCTCGCGGCGGCCGTCCTCGCCGAGGTCGCGCAGGGCCGCTTGCTGGCTCTGCTCGCGGGGCACGCCGTCCAGGGTCTTGCGGGCGCGTTGCAGTGCGCTGTTCACCGACGCGACCGTCGTGTCGAGCTGGACGGCGACCTCGGCGGCGGAGAACGCCAGCACCTCGCGCAGGATCAGCACCGCCCGCTGCGTCGCGGGCAGGTGCTGCAACGCCGCCACGAACGCCAGCTCCACGCTCTCCCGCAGCTCGTAGCTCGCCTCAGGGTCGAGCGGGTACGGCTCGACCCACACCGACTCGGTGACCGGCACGCCCAGGTCGTCGACGCTGTGCCGGGCGGGCCCGAAGTCCTTGGCCAGCACCAGCTTCGACCGCCGTTCGGCGATCCGCAGGCAGGCGTTCGTGGCGATCCGGTACAGCCAGGAGCGCAACGAGCTGCGACCCTCGAACGCCTTGAGGCCCTGCCACGCGCCGAGCAGCGCGTTCTGCACGGCGTCCTCGGCGTCCTGCACGGACCCGAGCATCCGGTAGCAGTGCGCGTGCAGCTCGCCGCGGTACGGCGCGACCAGCCGCCCGAACGCGACCTCGTCCCGGCTCGCCAGCTCGACCAGCTCCTGTTCCTCCACGCGGCCATCGTGCACCACGAAGTGCTTCGCGGACGTTCGCCCGGCCTCGGACGCCGACTGATCGAGATCCGATGCACCCGCTCGGATAACTCGTTGGTCCGGTTGTAGCATGCACGCTTCGCCGTCGTCGGAAATCCCGGGAGCCAGCCGCAAGGCGCGATCGCCATGTCCTTCCTGACTGTTTCCGCGCTGCCGCTCGCCGCATTTCCGGTCGAGCCGCAGGTGGCGGATGTGAACGTTCACGCGGGGCGTTGTCCTGAAACACCGTTGCGGATGTCGATTTCGCGAAACGTGCACGGGAAGAGGGGCCTTCCGGTGGGAAGGACACCGCATTCCGCGCGATCGCGGAGCGGTCGCGCGGGCTCGTCCCGCCCCACCCGGCTGACCTGCCCCGATCTCCGCACTATTGCGCTGACCAGCGACGACGTGACCGGCGTCCGAACGCCAAATGAGACGCGACCCCTGGAGTCCCGCACCGCCGGGACGTGGGGGTGGAGCACTTCCCCGAGCTGATCCGAATAAGGTCGATCACTTCACCGTTGGCCAGGTGCCATGCGCACAGGTACCTTTTCGCTGGGCACGGGTATGAACACCGAGGTGCACTGTGGGAACACTTTTTCTTTCGCTGCCTATGTACCGCGACGTCGACTCCTCCGGTGCGCCCGCATGACGGCGCCGATACCGTCGACGTCATTGCCCGTGTCCTCGTCCCGCAGTCGTTCGGGCCACCGGGTGAAACTGGCCCGCGCGTGGGCGAATTCGCTGGACGGGACCGCTTTCATCCCCTTGGAGAACGCCGCGTTCCGGCTCCGGCTGGAGCACGTCGTGGACCGGCTGGTCGACGCGGTGCTCGCCGAGCGGCTCGTGGAGGACCGCGTGCGGTCGGCGGGCCGCGACCTCGTGGCCTGGGGCTGCACCGGCGCGCAGAGCCTCCAGGTGACCATGGAGGTCCTCGGCAGGGGGCTGCTGGAGTTACCCGGTGCGGCCCGGCGCGCCGAACGGATCGTGCTGGTCCTCGGTTCGTTGGCCGCCGGCTACACCGAGGCGCTGCGGATCTCGACCATGGAGCAGCAGGAGAGCATGAGCCAGGCGCTGCTCAAGGCCCTGCACGAGTCGCGGCGGCAGGCGCGGGCGGTCGAGGCCGAGTTCGAGGACGTGGTCGAGAACTCGGTCAACGGGATCGTGCTGACCGACCGGGACGGAACGTTCTTGCGCGCCAACGACGTGCTGGGCGAGATCCTCGGGCACACGCGGGACGAGATGGACGGCCTGTCGCTGTTCGACCTCGTCCGCCCCGAGGAGGAGCGGCAGCTCCGGGACGCCTACGCCACGCTCGTGACCGGGGCGGCGCACCGGGTGCAGTGCGAGTTGCGGTTGCTGCGCAAGGACGGCGACAGCGCGTGGGCCACGGTGACGGTGACCGCGCCGGGCGGCCGCGGCTCGACCGGCCGGTTCGTCGTCGTGGTGGAGGACCGCACCGAGCTGAACCTGCTGCACGGCCAGCTCAACCACCAGGCGCTGCACGACATGCTGACCCGGCTGCCGAACCGGCAGTACTTCACCACCAGTCTGGAACGGGTGGTGCGGCACGCGTCCCCGTCGACCGGCATCACCCTGTACCACCTGGACCTGGACGCGTTCTCGCTGATCACGCACGGCCTCGGCCGCCGGGTGGGCGACCTGCTGCTGGACAGCGTCGCGCACCGGCTGGAAGGGCTGTTCGAGGGCGAGGACGCGATGGTCGCGCGGTTCGGCGCGGACGAGTTCGCCGTGCTGGTCGAGAACTCCCCCACCACGCCGGACGCGGCGACGACCGTGCGGCGGATCAACGAGGAGCTGTCCGAGCCGGTCTACGTCGGCGGGCACGCCGTCGCGTCGCCCGCGAGCATCGGCGTGGTGGACCGGCCGCCCGCCGGGATGGACGCGGCGTCGCTGCTTGAGGCCGCGGAGATGACGCTGGCCAGGGCGAAGCGCAACGGCCGCGCGCAGTGGGCGCTGTTCGACCCGTACCAGGACGACCGCGACCGGGAGGTGTTCGGCCTCGCCGTGTCGCTGCCGGGCGCGTGGGAGAACGGCCAGCTCAGCGTGGAGCACCGGCCGCTGGTGCGGCTCGCGGACGGCGAGGTCGTCGGCCTGGACGCGGTGCTGTCGTGGGAGCACCCGTACCGCGGCCCGCTGGCGCACGAGCGGTGCGCGGAACTGGCCGAGGAGACCGGGCTGATCCTGCCGCTGGGCGGCTGGCTGCTCGGGTCCGCCTGCCGCGACGCGGAACGGCGGCGCGCCGACCTGGCCGACACCACGCCGCCGCACGTCGGGCTCACGCCGAACCAGGCGTCGGACCCCGACCTGCTCGGCCGCGTGCTCGGCGTCCTGGACGAGACCGGGCTGCCCGCCGACCGGCTGTGGCTCGGGATCCCCGCCGCCGCGCTCGCCCAGGACGGCGGCGAGGCGGCGGAGAACCTGCGGCTGCTGGCGAGCGCGGGCGTGGCGACGGAGATCCTGGACTTTGGCACCTGCCCCGTCGACCTCGCGCACCTGGAGGACCTCCCCGTGCGGGCGGTCCGGATCGCCCGGCGGCTGGTGCGCAGGCAGACCCGGCACGCGGGTGAGGGCTCGCTGGTCACGGCGGCGCTGCGGGAGGTGCTGACCGTCGTGCGCCGGACCGGGACGACGGTCATCGTGGACGGCGTCGACACCCCCGAGCAGGCCGAGTGGTGGCGGCGCGTCGGCGCGGACGTCGCTCAGGGGGCGTTCACGGCGGGGTGACCCGCCGCAGCACCACGACGGGCAGGGTCCTGGTCGTGGACCGCTGGTAGTCGGCGTAGCCGGGCGCGACGGACACGACCAGGGCGAACAGGCGGTCGCGGTCGGCGCCCGCCGCGGGTTCGGCGTGCGCGGCGAACACCTCGTCGCCGTGCTCGACCGTCACCCCCGGATGGGCGAGGACGTTGTGGTACCAGGCGGGATGCCGGGGCGCGCCCCCCGCGGAACCGACGACGAGAAGGCGCTCGCCGTCGTGGACGACGCCGAGCGGGACGGTGTGGGGCCTACCGGACCTGGCTCCGGTGGTGGTGAGCAGGACCAGGTCTGCGGCCTCGAAAGGACCACCCACCCGACCGCCGTTCGCGCGGAACTCCTCGATGACCTGACGGGTGAAGTCTGCGTAGCTCAAGGGATCGGACTCCCGAGACGGTGCCTCCATGAGTCGGCGTTCGCTTCACCGACGTCACGCGACGCCGTCATTCGACCCGGTCTCGTCGTCGCTTGTCAACCCGGCCGCGGCGAGCAGCACCAGCCCGCCCAACGCGGCCACGGCGAGGTTCGCGTACAGCTCGTAGCCCACCAGGAAGTCGAACCGCGGGATGACGAAGCGGTTCACGGAGTTGAGCAGGAAGCCGAAGAACGGCTGGAACGCCAGGTGGTCGATCGTGCCGCTGACGCCCAGCGCGAGCAGGACGACACCCACCAGTTCGAGGGCTTTGCGCATGGGTCCGACGTTAGCCGGCCGTCTCCCGGTTCGTGATCGTCCGTCGGGCTGGGTCGGCTCGTACCCAAGTAGCCGAAAAGTCCGACTTAGGTATCGAACGCACGAGATCGGCGAACGCGGTCGGTACGTTCGGGCTCATGGAAGGTACGGCGCGTCGGCGCACCCCGCGGGACTGGGCCGTGGACATCACGCTGTTCCTGGCGTCGGTGCTGTTCGGCGTCGCGATCGGCGGGGACCGCCTGGTCAACGGGTGGCTGCCCGACCCGGCCTGGCTGTTCCCCGTCGACGTCACGACCTGGGTGATCGCCTCCGTCGGACTGTGGTGGCGGCGGCGCTGGCCGGTGCAGTTCGCCGCGCTGACGCTCACCTTCTCCGCGTTCGCCGAGCTGTCCGCGCTGGCGATGCTGATCGCGCTGTTCACCCTCGCCATCCACCGGCCGCCGCGGGTCACGATGACCGTGTTCGCGATGTTCCTGCCGACGACGGTCCTGTCGGTCGTGATCCGGCCCGAACCCGAGATCCCGTACCAGCTGCTGCTCGCGTTCGGCATCGCCCTGCAAGGAGCGGCGATCGGGTGGGGGCTGTTCATCCACCACCGGCGGCAGCTCATCGTGACGCTGCGGGACCGGGCGGCGCGGGCCGAGACGGAGGCGCACCTGCGGGCCGAACAGGTGCAGCACGAGGTGCGGGAAGCCATCGCGCGGGAGATCCACGACGTGCTGGGGCACCGGCTGTCGCTGCTGAGCGTGCACGCCGGGGCGTTGGAGTACCGGCCGGACGCGCCCGCGGCGGACATCGCGCGCGCGGCGAAGGTGATCCGGGAGAACTCGCACCAGGCGTTGCAGGACCTGCGCGAGGTGATCGGGGTGCTGCGGGCGCCGGTCGGGGAATTGCCGCAGCCCACGTTCGCCGATCTGGTGCTGTTGGTGGAGGAGTCGGCTGGGGCGAACATGCCGGTGTCGTTGCGGTCGGAGGTGGTCGGGGAGGTGCCGGATACGACCGGGAGGGCGGTGTACCGGATCGTGCAGGAGAGTTTGACCAACGCTCGGAGGCATGCGCCTGGGTCCGAAGTGGACGTTTCGGTGTCGGGGTCCGGTGAGGCTG